>Ga0315277_10003788_pt1 | contig 20404 bp, 10 predicted proteins | sample YL17G05_15_MG_FD_203695 | JGI IMG/M metagenome (GOLD analysis project Ga0315277, IMG submission 203695) | Sediment microbial communities from Yellowstone Lake, YNP, Wyoming, USA - YL17G05_15 | ecosystem: Environmental > Aquatic > Freshwater > Lake > Sediment | place: USA: Wyoming | collected... | reverse complement strand
ATCTCATAGACATCTAATCCGTTCCGCTGAAACATCAAAGCCGTCAGTCCCGTCTTATCGGGTCGCATCCATCGGTCGGGCAAAGAGCAGGGAATGCCATATTTTGCCGAAAAGACGTCGGGATTGATGCGCCCATCATGATATGCGGCTTCCGCCAGTAAAAGGCGCTCACCCTCGGACATTCGCTTGAGAACCCCTTGAGGATTGGTTTCCACTTCGCGCGCCAGCGCGTTGATAAAATCGTCTTTTCGTGACAGGCTTTTCGGCAAATCAAGAAGGCGAGTAAGCCTTCTCAGTACATCAACGTTCATGTCTTCCAAGATTTTCTTCGGATAAATTAGCATCGGTGATCACTCCATCCTCAGTTATAATGGTTTCACTTCAAATCCGTATTCCTGGCAACGCTTAATGAAATTGGCTGGATTGGATGTGCTTTTGACAAGAAGATAACCTGGCGGTCCACCGGGGTCGATGTACCCTTTCAACTTGTTATGATTTCTGATTTTTGAGAGCATTGCCGGATTTTCCGGTTTAACGATAGCGCTACAAGCCTGGATGCGCAAGATGCCTTCTATTTCCGGTTTCTCTTCAAGAAGACTTCTGATACCTGATGGCAAAGGCTCCAACTCTTTCAGAAGGTTAAGAAGTTCTCGGCCCGGAGAGGTTCGGGAAGGCATCTCGTTCATAGCCTTCCTATCGAGCTGAAATTCAAAGATCCGGTCGATCCTTTTAATCCTGCAATAGCGAAACAGGGGGGTAAGTTTCTCCATCGGCAGATCGGCTCCTGCAAAGACACATAGATTGGGTAACACCCGAAAATCTTCTGCTTTCAGCGGCCTGGGTGGCGGCGAGTCAAGGCCCAATATGATCCGACCTGTGTGACTCAAAAAGAACCAGTCGATTTTTTCCTGTTGATCGACGTAAGCCCAGCCGGCATCAAAAAGGGCCCGAATCAGAGCTTCCTGCCCTTTAGGATCTAACCAATCCTGCCACTGATAGACTGACAGGTCTGTAGACGGCATCGCGAGATATTTCGCCAGCGCGATAAGCTCTTTTTCCGGCAAAATACTGAAGGCGAGAAACAATTCCCCGATCCTGTCATACCGTAAAGCCCGTTCTTCAAAGCTGGCAAAAAACAGGATGAGGAACTCGATGAGGCCTGAATGAAGTGAAAAGGTAGGGCGCCATGAATGAAACGGGGTATACCTCTGGACCAGTGTCAGCAGCCCCTGACGGACAAGGGTTTGAAGCTTTACCATGTTGTCTCCCCAGAAGGCATGGAACTGTTTTCCTTTCTTATAAGAATCGAGGTGATTCTCGATCACCTCACTGGCCAGGAGAAAAGAGGCCATCCTGAGAAGATAATACTGATCAAAATTTGCCTCCTTACAGACGCGATTTGTGTCGGTCAAGTTTGGAAGGCCATCGCCACTCTTTGGCTTGATTCTGCCTGAAAGGAGAATGCATGCTGCCGCCTTCCACACATAGTCCGAATAAGGATATCTCTTGTCTGCCGGAGGAATAGGGACTGTTTCCTGCCGGTTAACAAATTGCAGGATGGACTCGGGAAGTTTCATTTTCATCCTTTTAAAGCCTTCTTCCCTTGGATAGTCATTTGCGATGCCGCTTGGCCACCCAGAACCACGAAAATGCCGGCTTATGCCTCTTTATTGCCTACGCTATGCGCCATGCTCTCCGCACTTTGCGATTTTCTGGCGAATCACACGATGACCGGACCATTCTTCAGGTGCTTTGTGATTTCGGTCTTTACACTATCAATCCACTCATCCAATTCTTCGGCATTCCTGATGGTCGCCGATGGCAACGAAACATGTATTGCCTTTGGTTCAAGTAATTTTGCTGCCTCAAACAGAGTCATAGTGTTTGAGCTCAATCACGGCGAGCAAATCTATGGGGGTCTCATTATCCTCATCTAAAATGACAACAGCAAGGTCAACACGAGGGTTTTTCTTGCCCTTACCCCTCATTGTAGTTGAGAACGGCATCTCTGAGTATATGAACAGTTTCTTTTTCCCCTAACTTTCGATTAACTTTCTCAAATGAAAATAAACCGTTGAATGTAAATTGGATTCCTCAAGAATCCTACTCTGGTCATATTCCGCTTTGATTACCTTTAGCCAAATATGCCGCATCCATGAATCAATCTCTTCCAATGTTCCCGCCATCTTTTCTTCCTTTAAAATAGGAACCCGTGCCCAATTACTTGTATTTGCTACCCTGCGTTTATGGGGATAATTTCTCGAACTTGTCATCTTCTTTGTACTCATAAAAAAGAGGAGACTTTTCTGAGCAAAATCACGCTAAGGGAAAATAGAACATAACCAGAAATAGAACCAAAAATAGAACTTGACAAGCACAGATAAATATTTCATACTGTTTTTGAGGTGATAAAATGAAGTTTGATCCAACAAGTGTTCCAAGTCCGAGGGTTCCTTCACCGGGTATTTAAGTGGCCCAGAAACTTTTCATGTGTTCCTTGATTCTATTGGCTTGGTCTAAAGAAATTCTCTGTGTTTTTAGCAAACTCTGGTAAATCTTTCGAGATTCCTCCTTTTGTCCTAAATCTTTATCAGTCTTAGCCAATTTTGCCATAACATACGCTCTTGTCATTCTCCATTCAATTGCATCTGATGTATGTGTAATAAAATATTCGCTGGATTTATCGAAAACAAGTTCGGAATACTCTTTAGCTTTTTCCGCATCTTCCTCATCCTTATCTCTAAGCGCATAATAAAAAGCTAAATTATTTTTCACAAAATATTCAAAATACTCATTTGGATAAAATCTAAGAGCTTTATTGGTCTGGTCTATTGCTATATCAAGCATATTCGGATCGAGTTTCCACAATGTATAATAAATATAACCTTGTCCAATGGTGTTAATTATATTTACCTCATTAAACCATTCAGTTGATTTTCTAAGCAAAAGTTTGTCTATTCTCTCTCCCAACAATTCGTCTAATAAAAAATACCCTAAGACTGAAAGAAGTCCAATTATAATTGCAATAATTGCCACAAGGACACCAATTATGGGTATTAATTCCGTATAACTGATAGAGCCAGTACCACTCTTTGCATATGTAAGTTGATGAATTAAAAATCCTAAAACAAGTATTGAAATAATAGCCGGAATTATTTTATGAAGTTTCATTTTACTCCTCCTTCTCAGACCGAGGATTTTTCATCATGAAATTTTCGAAGTCTTTGAGGACCTCTATACAGACTTAGAAAACGAGACCCCATCTCCTTATAAAAATGAGGTCTTACTTCAGCTAAGAGATGCTCTGCCACCTCCCAAATGTCACGAGGTGATCCCGGTATACTTTTTCGGTTCATTGGTCTTATAAAGTGTATAGTGTAGCTTTGCCCCCTAGCCTTTCTGATATCCCTCACATCTCTCCCCGTTTAAATATGGGAAATGTCCTTAAGTTTTGCTGGTGGATAAAGATTTGATACTCTATTTTATGGCAGTCCCCACTTTGTCATGGTGTAATCCCATTAATGCATAAAGCCGCTTTAATCCCTTCGGGTTGTATTCCCCGCCGCTTGCGGCGAGTTCGTCATTCCGGCGGAAGCCGGAATCCAGAAGACCGGATTGGATTCCGCATCAAGTGCGGAATGACAGAATTTAAAGTTTTTGATACCCCGCTGCTTGCGGCGGGGTAGTTCATTCGCATTTAGAACTTCTTCTGCCTTATAATAAGATTCGACCAATTCGTCAAAAGTGATATTAATCTCTCTTCCATGTGCAAGTGAGTGTCTATTCAAGATGATGTTACTGAATCGAGTTGCAGCCTCTGTCCCGAGAATCTTTGAATCGAATGTTGATCTATAACCATCGCTAAACCGTCCAAGTAAACTTCCTCTTATGTCTTCTATTCTGAGACTTCGAAATGTTTTTATTGTAATTCTTATAAATGACTCAAGTTCTTTATCCCCCGCTTTTGCAGCCCTTTCAGCCACCATTCTCTTAATTTCTGTTTCATAAGCGCCACAGATATAAACCAAAAGATATTTTGTCAGAATTGATTCTATTTCTGTACCTTTAGCGCCGGTAATATCTAAATGTTCTTTACAAAGTTTAATTGTATTTTCCACATTTATTAGCTTCATTTCATTCCTTAACACTGCTGTCCAAATTAGAGGGAAATGTTTAAAAGTATATTGAACTTATTACGATTGTGGACACATTTGGGGTGTTTTCAAAACTTGGTTTACCTTTTTCTTTTTTATCGATTGATTTTTGCTGTCCATAAAATGCCCTTTTTTAAAAACCTAATTTGGACAAGAGTGATTCCTTAAATAGTATTTGTTCTGTTTTTTCCAACCTGCCTTTTACTACTTCTTCGTTTGTTGTTGAGCTTCTGGTGAATTTATTAAAGTCTTCATCAGCTTTAAGCCGCTCGTAACGCTTCTTGACATCCTTCGGAAAGGAATCAAGGTGTTTAGAAAAAGCCAAAAATACAGAGTCGAACACTGAAGCATTTAGTGCGCCTCTTGGGTTGAATGGTTTTTCCCCTAAGGTATTAAGTATTAAATCGCAGGTCTTTTTAAACCGTTCTCGTTCATGTTCAATCATTTTCTCGGAAGGGTTACGGTTCCTTTTCATAAAACTTGAGAGGAAATCCTTCATAGGTCTTCTATATTCTTTACCCTCGTGGTACAATGCAATATACCTTACAATTAATTCGATATCCTTTTGCCGGGTATCCAAATTAGGTTTGCCTAATAATTTTCTCCAAGCGGGGTATTGGTTCAATTCTTGTAACAAGTCGTTCAGCTTTCCCCAGTAAACACAATTTCTAACCTCTTGGTTTTTCAACAAAGTACCGCCCGTGTTGAGACGTTCAAAAATGTGATAAACGCTGGTATCATCCTTTGGATTAAGTTGTTTGATGATAATGGCTCTTAAAACAGAATTTTTAAGTTTCCTCTTGTCAGGTTCACTAAAATCGTCGAAAGTTTTGTTTAACCATTTACTATTTTCGTTTATACCCTCCAATTTGAACACCTTCCTCTTACCTGCTTTGTCCTCTTCTCCAAAAAAACCTTCAAAAAAGAAAAAAATGCTTTTGAGCCTTTGCTGGCCATCAACAACCAAAGATTTTTGTTCAGGATCTGTATAGATAAATATCTGTGGAACCGGGAGACCCAGCATGAAAGACTCTATCAAGCGAGATGCCTGTGATATTTTCCAGACAAATCCCCTTTGGAATTTGGGAATAACAATATCTTCAGATTTCCATTGTTGAAACAGTACCTCAAGGGTATAATCTGCTGGATAAGTCGCTATTTCAAACTCAACAGGTGTGCTCTCGGAATCTTCAACCTCACTATCAATAGGTTCTATTTGAATGTCATCTTTGCTTTCTTCAATTTCATTGTTCATAATAAATCACCCTCCTTTTGGTTATCGGGAAATTCTGCATAATTTCTAATATTTAGATTGCCATATTATACAGGGTTCTCCATAGAATCCCAAGCCTCAAGCACCAAACGTCTTGTGCGGTATTCGCCGTATTGCTTCTCCTCTTTTTCTTTGAGGACGCGGAAGGTTTCGCCGGGGAAGTCTGGGTCATATACGTCCTTCGGGTCGAGAATATATCGAAGTTCATCACGGGTGAGGCCATAAAGTTTAGCGTAGTGGGCATCCAGCTCAGCCCGAAGGATGGCACGGCGGTTTTCATCCCATTTGAAGGGTGGAAGTGGAATACCATCTTCGGCAATTTCTGCCCACTCAGGTGGTTTCCATTCATGACCACCTGTAACGTTTCGGTTTTCATCCCACTGCTTGCGGATAATTGCTCGCAGCTTTTCATCCGCATCTCGCCACACATCGTCAGCAAATGCCTTGATGTCCCAAGCAGTATGGACTAACTCCAACACACGCGGAGTAATGAAATCAATGTGCTCCTTTGTGTAAGTCGAAGGTCGAAGGATCGGTAACTGCTTAACAATAAAAAAATTAAAATTAGCCCCTGAAATCTTCTGCCGGGCCACATAGTCAAAAACAATGCTATCGAAGTTACCAACTAAACAAGCTACCCGATTCAGGCAGGCATTATCCAATAAGACAATAGGTGCGCTGTTTCCAGCCCCGGAGAGAGGGAGGACTGTAAAAATTGCGCTACGCGAAAGGGCCTTGCTAGTAACACCCCGAAACACGATTGACCATTTTCTGTTCCACTTAGTGTTGCTAAATAATCGTGATTCTACTTCGTTCCTGGGAACCCAGTAACAGGGTTGAACAACGTAGTTAGGGTCTCTATACTTATCAGGTGGCGTTTCGGGCAGCATGTGCATTCTTTTATCATTTAGATTCTCAAACGAGCCAAATCGATGATCGAACTGATTTATCATCTTAGCTTCGTAAAGAGGCATATAATAATCGAGATGTTCAGTGGCAAACAACTCACTGTCATTTGACATATGGAACATCGCCATAAACTTGATGCCCCACGGATTCTCTCTTGTAGTTTCGTTCTCTATAACAGGTATACGCTGGTAAATCTTTCGTGTAACTTCGGCATCAGTGCGTGTACGAAACACCGGAGCAGTCATGGTGTTTGGATTGAATAGCTTTAGGTCGTCCCTCGTTAAATTAAAGTGACGCTCAACCTGTCGTATATCCTCAAAAGTTTGGCATTCATATGCAAAATCAGCTTTTTCGATATTCCGGTCTGAACCAGCGATCGTGAGCGCACAGAACCTAAAGTTATGTAGTACCCCATGAAAGATAAATTTTTCATTCACAAAAGCAATTAGACTAGCTAAATTCCCGCGGTTCATCAAGTCTGCAAAAAAGTTCTTGTTTGTTTCATCTGAAGCAATACCGGGTGGACAAACAATACCAGAAAGTCCGATGTGGTTGAGCAGGCATCTCGCCAATTCAGCAAAAACTGCATAGGTGTTAATGTCACCGCGAGCTGTAAGAGGGAATCTTGTAGAATCGCGCAAAAACTTGCTCTGCGCCTCAGCAGAATGCTTCGCATCTTTAAATTCAAGCCAGAGATTTGGATTTTGCTCTGGCAACTGCCGAATCAATCTTTCACGCGCTGCTTTGTTAGATGCCTGGGCAATCTCAGGATCTCTGGAAGCAAAAAATTCCTGCTCCTGCAATTTGATACGCTCCCATGGTGGATTTCCTAAGCCTACATCGAACCCACCCTGAGCAAAAACTTCTGGAAATTCTAATGGCCAATGGAAGAAATGGTGTTTCTGGGCAAGCGCCCAAGCATTGCCAATTTGCCTGCCATCAATGGCATGTGTCTCAAGATAACGGCGCAACGTCTCGGTGGTGGGAATTCGATTATTCTTGTTGTTTTCTTGGGTGAGTTCAGCAAAAAAGGCCGCTGTCCAGAGGTGACACGCGGTATTATATTGCCACCATTTTGAACCATGGCTCTGGATTTTTTGATAGGCTTCGACTTTCCTGCGGATCTGCTCAGGGGTATCATCGGGTAGTTCACGTAGAGGTTGATAAGCGTCAAGCAGGCTCGTGATTTCTTTTTTCGCTTCAAAAGGTAGAGAACGCTGCCCTTGACACTCGAAACGATTTTGCTTTTTCAATGACCGAGCCACTTGTTTATCATCGCCAGTCACTGGATCGAAAGCTTCATCGGGTATCCCCTGTTCCAAGACCTTAAGATCCAGCACTCCAATCAAGGAATCCCCGCAGCGGATTCTATGATCCAGAAAAGTCAAAGGTTTTCCTTTGGCATGTCCTTCCATCCACAGGGCAACTTTGCACAGGTCAACTGCCAAAGGATTTTTGTCAACCCCATAAATGCAGTGGGTAATAACATCCCTTATGGCAAGACGCATTTGTTCGGGAGCGGGTTCGTCATCGCCTGTACGTATTTTCGCAAGTTCCCTTCCAAGCCTTCTCGCGGCCGCCAGCAAAAAATGTCCGCTTCCGGAAGCGAGATCACAAACTTTAAGGTTAAGAATTATCCTTTCTTTTTCTTGGGGTGATTTTGCTTCTTTGAGGCGTTCCTCAAGGACAGGCACCAGTGCACTTTTTATAAGCTCGTTTACCAGTTCCGGTGCTGTGTAGTAGGAACCCGTTGATTTGCGTTCCATCCCATAGGCGAGTTCGAAGGTAGGTTTCCCATCTCGTTCTGTGAAAACAGGCTGGAAATCGAGAAGGCTTTCATAGACGCTTCCAAGTTCTTCCACATCGAGAGCGGAATAGTTGATTCGACGCCATGGTGTTCGTTCGTTTTCACGGTACATCGAGAGATCCCATATGGCAGTCAGGAATTCACGATTCGTAATCGATAGGCCTTGAAGATCGGGAGTTTGAGCAGTATTGAAGAGATCACCGTTAAGAGGTGGCACTCCAAGCATCTTACCTAACTCCTCATCTTGAAAGAGACGGAAAGTGGTCTGCAAACCAATCCATAGGTCTTCGTGATCTGAATAGGTAGGCCTGAGTTCAGAGAGGTAACGCAGTCGGCTGATACTGTAGTGATCGCGGTAAGCCTGATTTTCAGTAATAAGATTCCTCTCCTCTGCTACCATCAGAAAGAGGAACCGGTAAATGAGGCGCAGAAGTTGTTGATAGGAGGAATAAGGATTCAGCTCTCCGTTTTTGGACCTCTCACGTAGATGTTGGTTTTTTGGATGATGAAGAAGTCCGTTTGCAAGGATTTTCAGCGCCTCTTCTACACCGTCCCTCAAGTGATCCCTGACACGGCCACCCTGTTCGATGGTTATTGAGTGGTATCGTTCCAATAAACATTCAGATACGTCCTCAACGCCGCGAGGTAGACGGGTACGATGAACCAGACGGTAAAGAAGGGCGAAGTCAGCAAACTTTTCGCTCTCCATCGTCTGTTGGAGATCGAATTCGATATAGGCCTGGCGGCGTATGAGTTGTGAATCCCTGAGGAGTCGAATTGTATAACCATTGGTGGCAATCCCCCAGAGATGCTCGGTGCGGTTGATGTATTCCTGAAGAAGGGAGTGGGGAGCCAGACGGGGTCTCCCCGATTCAGGCCGGCGGTCAAGAGACTGGCGGCAACCGACGATGTGGACCGGAGGCGCATTTTCATCCTGGCCGGCTCTATGGGAGATGGCGTATGTCTGCCCATCTACTTCGGCGGCCCGGGAAGTATAGGTGAGCTCGTAGCCAAGGAGGCTCAGAAAAGGAATCATCCACTGGTCACGAGTAATACTGGTTGCAGCGTCCTCCTGAGACAGACGTTCCAGACGATGCTGAAAAGCGGTCCAGAAAGAACGGGCATCCGTCCAGGCAGCAGCGATTTCATCAGTGAGATAAGTTCGAGGAGAAAGCTTAAAGTCAGCAGGTTTTTGTCCCTGTACAGTCCCATCGCCGATCTGGTCAATTAAATCCGCGGCAAATAGACCACCCTCAATATTCAAGCATGGAAACCGTGTGGTCATCTGATTACTCCCTTCGGCACAGGCAATAGCACGAGGGTACCAAGGAGATCAGGAGGAAAGTGCGGTTTCACTGATAGTCCACGACGGGCAATATGGGCCGCTGAACGAATACGGCGGTGACTTTCATAGAGGTTTTTAGCTCTCTCCTGGATGATGGATTGGAGAAAAGATTGGAGATCAGACCACCATCCCAGAACCTCCCTCAGGACTTCTTGCCGCTCTTGGATGGAGATATTGGCATCGGGTTTGGCCCTCTGGAGCAGTTCGAGGACCTCGTGATCGGGAACCCGTTCTAAGTTGTCAGGGGGGGATCCTCTCAAACCACAAACAAGAACTTCTTCTGCTAGTAATGGCCTCTTGTCTGGTTCTTCGAGAGTGGAGCGGAGTCTCAAGAGGAACATAACCGTTCGCCGATCAACGTTCCGGGTACGGATAGCGCCACACCGAACTGCATGGGCTTGGCCACCAAGAGTAAGGGCTTCTTCAAGGAGGTATTGGGCCAGTGTCGTTATAAATGGATGATTGCGCCCCAAATGAGTCACATTCTCAGGCGCAGGGGTCGTAAAGGTAACTCTCCACTCATTCTTAGCAGGAAGAACAGTTCGAACCATATCAGGAAATCGATCCAGTGTGAGAATCGTAAATACTCCGTTTGATTTTGGCTGTACCGTAACTCCGAGGCGCTGACACGTGTTTAATACGAAATGTTTGACTGCATTGGGATCGCCTAACACAGAGTCGCTCTCTCTAAGTTCACGATCTACTTCATCAGGCTTGATTGCCCGTTGGGCAAAGCGTGTGCGGCTTTCTTTTTCGCGGGCGGCAACTTCCTCCCATCGGCGGTGGACATCCCGGACAATTGGTTCAGTAAAAAGGTTGAGTTGCTGCACTTGGGGAGCCCGAAAGAAGAGGGTCTTCAATACAGCCTCCATGATCGTTTCGCTATCCGTGGGTACAGGAACCGTTATGCCCAGGTCATGGTGAATCTCTTTAGCTTTTCGCAATAGGACATCCAGGACAGCGCCATCCACTGGATTATCACGGCCATAGAACAGGACCGTTTTAACTTTTTTTGAAAATTGACCAAAACGGTCAACCCTTCCTTCGCGCTGCTCAAGGCGGTTGGGGTTCCAGGGAAGGTCGTAATGAAGAGCGGCGGTGAATGACTCTTGAAGGTTGATACCTTCGCTTAGGCAATCGGTAGCCACGAGAACATGGCGAGGATGAAGGGATAATTCTTCCACGCGGGAACGGCGCTCATCTTCAGAGTCTTTACCTGTCACAGAAATGACTCGCAGATCCGAGAATTCCTTTCCAAGGCGGCGCTGTAACTCATCGGCCACATAATCGCTGGTAGCGATGTAACGGCACCAGACAATCGGCCGGTAGCCTTCATGCAAGAGATTACGGATGATTTCACAGCATTTTTTAACCTTGAGATCATTTTCTCCACTTTGGATTTGTTCAGCCAGTCGCCCGAATTCACGGAGGCGTTTGCGGTCCCCTTCGCTCAAATCGCTTTCACCTTCGTCGAGGATATGGCCTGGTTGAACGTCCAGGGCCTCTTGATCGGTGGGATCATAGATGTAGGGGGAATAAGATTCATCCGTGATTTCCTCGTCGATCAGAATCCCTCTTTCTCTTTTTCGAAGAGCAGCGAGGGCAGCAGCCGGACTCGACATCACACACCGAAGCAATGCGAGGGCTGTCCAGTAACGTATGCGCTTTTTCCAACCTGAAAGTGTTTCACCGGTCTGAACTAATTCCCGGCTGAATTTGTAGACACGCTCAAATAGTTCACGGTACGGTGGAGATAAATCATAGGTCTCTTCAGAAGGATCGCGGTCAGGGAAAGGAGTTTCTTCACCAAGCCAATTAAGAATGTCTGCTCTTCTCCGCTGAACAAAATAGCGCGCTAAGGAATCTCTCTCCCCTTCAGACAAGTGCTGAAGATTCAAACTCGAAAAATCAGGCTGTATAAGGCCAAGAAGGGAAAGAAAGGATGCTTCAACCCCGCTGTGGGGAGTAGCAGTGAGAAGAATCAGGTGACGGTTTGGATCTTTGGCGACCTTATGGAGGAGCTCATGGCGTTGTTGCTGGGAACGAGCTTTTCCAGATGGCTCGGCAGCACCATGTGCTTCATCCACGATGACAAATTCGCAACAGTGAAGCAGAAAATTTGGACGGTGGCTTTCTGATTTAGCATAATCAATGCTGACCACGATGTAAGGATAGTAGCCGAAAATACTGTGATCGCCCGAAGGAAGATTGCGTTCCAAATGACTTACCGTCCCTGAGCGAATGACAACTGCATCAATGTGGAACTTTTCGGATAGTTCTTTTTTCCATTGGTCACAAAGATAAGGAGGACAGAGAACACAGAGACGCTGGATTTCGCCCCGGTCAAGAAGTTCACGTACAATCAGCAATGCCTCAATGGTTTTCCCTATACCCACATCATCGGCAACGAGAAGGCGTATCGGCTGCAGCCGTAAAGCCATCAAGAGAGGAACAAATTGGTATGGACGGGGGCGAACAGAAACACGACCCAAGGAACGAAAAGGACCTGCTCCGTCCCGCAGGGAAAGTCGGGCAGCGTTCCAGAGAAGCTCTGTACTTACAGAGTCACTCGAATCCTCTGATTTAGGTAATGGAAAAGTGGCTGGTTCGATCCTGTCGAAGCCCAGGTTAGCAAGGGGTCTATAAATCCCGCAGACTTCCCTGTCGCTTCCTGTCAGGGGACGGAGTAAGAGCAGGTTTTCATCCGGAGAGGGGAGGATGATCCATTCCCGGTTGCGGCAGCGAACGATGGAGCCAACGGATAGGTGGTTCATCAGGCAACCTTTGTTTGAGAATCCCCCTCACCGCTGCCTACCGGCCCCGGTCCCGACCGAGGACGGGGTAGGCAGGCGGAACCTCTCCAGCAGAGGGGAGAGGGAAAACTGGGAACATATTCGTCAGAGACTCGCCTATTAAGAAGGTCAAACAAATTCGATGTGATTTTTCATCTCGTTGGGTTCGATTACGTTCGCTATAAGCATCAGGCTTTCGATCAATTCGCCAACGGTACGACGCCCAGTCTGGGAAAAGACGATGCCTATATGAGGAACTCCGGCTGAATCAAGCCTTAAGAAGTCGTCGTCAAATGTTACAAGCACACGGCCTTCTCTTGTAGCAAAGGCTAATTGCTTTTCATCTGAATCACCCGACCGGTCCACTTCCTGCACCGTAAGGACATCCACACCACGACGGCGCAGTCCTTCAACAACGCCTTTTGGAATATGCTCGTCCAGATAGAACTTCACTCCGTTTTGCCTCCAGTTTCTCCATCAGCTTTGATGGATGGCGAGAGCGGGCCTTTGCTTCAGCCTCTTCAGCACGACGGATTTCGGCCTCAATCTCTTTTTTATGATCCCAATAGTAGGTCAGGGCTGCATAAACATCCGCAAGGGTCAACTGGGGAAACTGAGAAACGATCTCATCAGGAGACCAACCCAACTTATTGTGCCAGAGCACTATGTCCATCACGCGAATTCGATGCCCAGCGATGCGGGGCTTCCCACCGCCTATCCCAGGAGTGATTTTGACATGTTCTTTTGCCATGGCTCTCAAGGTCACCACCTCCTTAGATTCTATTTAGCATAAGTTCAAAGAAACTTCCTCATAAAACTATTCTCATCCTTTCAAATCCCCCCCGCCCCCCTTTTCTAAAGTGGGGAAGGTGCGATGGAGAGGAGAAAGCGTAAGAGAGTTAGCCAAAAATATCAGGATATTGGTGGATTTTTTCTTCAAGACCCCGGTCGTAGCGGATAACAATCACTCGATAACCAAGTTCTTTTAATTCTTGCCTTGTAATGCGATCCTTTTCCTTTTGTGTTGGTTCATCATGGACAGAACCATCACAAAATATACAAACATTGGGTTCGTAGAAGAAATCGGGATTACTGTAATAATCTTTTAAAAACTTTTGTCCTTCATCAGGCAATCTACGTTTGGTTTGGTAAAGATGATCGATGAATTTTCGCTCAAGCTCAGACCGGCTATCTGTTAACGAACGAAGCCAGCGATAATGATCTTCATAATCCCGGCCAGCTTTACGGGAAAAGACAGATCCTTTCGAAAGCTTAACAAGGAGATCTCTAACAATATGTCTGTTTAGCCTGGGATAGTCCCGCTGGTTGCCGTAGGAGAGCAAACATTCATAGCAGGCTCGGAAACAATCTGATTTTAGATCGTCCAGGGTTTCCGGGTTGAAATGACAACGTTCCAGGGCAGCCATAGCAATCTTAGAGAGGGCATCCCTTTCCTCGATCAACCTTCTTAAGACGCCCACCCCTCCCTCGGAGGCTTCCCAGAAAAGGATTGCTCTGTTTGAACCTGAGCCGATTCGCTCTGAGGCAAGCTCAGACTCTTCGATCTGAAAAACTTGCTCTATCCCCCTCTGCAGGCAATACTGGAGAGTTGCCTGAAGATCCTCATTTTGTGCGAGTGTAGGTTCGAGTGGATAGAGAAGAAAAAGATTATGAGAATCACGGACAAAGAGCTGGACGATTTCAGGATGCTTTGAGGACTCTGGGCCAGAATCCTCTTCATCCATGTCAGACCCTCTCAGCCAGTTACCCTCTTCAATATCAATAAGAAACCCTCTTTCTCTTCTGTTTCGCCATCCGTGATTGATACGATAAAGTTCAGCGGTTGGCGCAAAGACCATTCGAATCAGTGGTGAATTGTTTTCATCTTGAACCATTACTTCAATGATTCGCTTTTGACCTCCCGGAGAAGGAGCAAAGCGAAATTGGGTTGTTACCTCATAACCGAAACGGCGCCGCTCCTCTTCATCAGAGGTGATACGTTCTCTCCGCCATGTCTTGACGTTGGAGAGCTCAAGGAGCGGAAGGACCTCACTCGTGGTAGCATCGAGACGAGTGTCGCAGTTTTCGCAAAGGTCCACAGTCGCTTCCTTCTGAAAATATCCGCAGACTTTGCACAATTTCCCTTGAACCCGTCTTGACGAAAGACCACCAGGGGGTACGATGAGCCTTCCAGCCTCATACTTCGCACCCTCATGGTAAACAATATTCTTGGGGCCGAATTCTGTAATACCGAGGAAACGGGGCCGGCTGATAAATTCTCCGTCTTTCCTTGGAATGAAAGCACGGATAGGCAAACGGGGAAAGTTATAACCTGGTAAAAAACCTTCACTCGCAAGATATCGATAAGGATAGAAATCAGATTCTTCACGGGTTGTTCCGAGATTGCAGAGGAGGCTCTTCTGGCGTTCTGCCTCTCTTCTTTGAATCTCAGCCTTGACCCGCTGGGCTTTGTCCTTCACAGGGTGCCTTAGAACTTCATTTGCATCCTGCCATTGCCGATCCGCAGATCGATAGAGTTCACGCCATCGATTAAGGGCCGCATCAAATTCATCTGGAGCCCTCTTGAGCACACTTTCCAACCATTCCTTCGAGTACCAACCTGTTATATACAAATCCGCCCCACAGGCATGAAGGATGCGCTCCGCCTCTTCGTAGCATTCTCTGAGCCTTGCTTCTGAAAGATGAATTTGGGCACGAATATTCTCTTTTAAAGAGTAAGTGTCCAAGCTCACCTCCAGGAGATCGGTTATGGAGTCGCCAAGGGAAAGTCGGACCTTGGAGAGCCAAAGAGCATGAATATGTGCTCTGATCATATCCTCGCTGCCCAAATCGATCCGCGGAGGACGAACCACCCCTGATATCATCTCCTGGCGATGACGGAAGAAGTACTGGTCATGCCCGCTTCCGGCTGCACAATAGGTGAGAATAAGGGCTGGATCGCCCCTTCGGCCTGCCCGGCCACTCCGCTGAGCATAGTTTGCAGGGGTTGGCGGTACGTTTCGCAAATGGACCAGTTGTAGATCAGCAATATCAATTCCAAGTTCCATGGTGGGGGAGCAGAAGAGGCAAGCAAGATCTCCATCTCTAAATCGTTGTTCCCTCTCCTGCCTGCTCTCATAAGTAATCTGAGCCGTATGCTCCCGGCCTTCTATGTCGCGTAAGGTTGACGCCCCTCCTTTGTAAAAATTGCGAAAGTATTCGTTTGCTTTTCGTTCTGTTTCCAAATAGGCTTCACTTTCTACTCGTCGAGTATAGATCGGATCGGATGGGGGCAATCCTGTCATGCATCTGTTCCATAAGAGACATGTTCCATCCAATTGGATGAATGAAACACCCCTTTCAGAATCTTTCTTCATTAACCCGTGGGAGGAGAGAAGATCTGTCAGCTTTTGGACGAAGCTTGAATATGATTCTGAAATGGAAAGGGTTCTCCGGAGATAACGTCCGATCAGGCTGTTCTCTCCTAAACTAAAGCCTTCGATAGGCCGAGCAGGTTGCCCAGGGGGTAAGAACCTCGATGCGGTATGGAGCATCTCCCTTTCATCAAAGGACCACCTCTCGTTAATCTGATCCAAAGAACGCTTTCGGAGCTGTTGCTGGTACTGTTCTCTGAGGCAGCCAGTGGAAATTGCAAGTTTCTTTCGGAAATGGTCGAGAACTGCTGTGAGGACCTTTTTTCGCTTATCGGGTGACAAAACCTTAAAAGGGGGTAGGCTATCCCAGTTCTTGTCTTCCTTACAAAGTTCTTCTAAACCCCTATACTCGATGCATAATAGACCGCATTGTTCGAGATTGGGTTGAACAACCCTCCACCCTCGTCGGAGATCTTCAAAAAGTCGATATTCGACCAAATCACGAAATGTGTTCCAGACTTCCCGACCTTGGGCAGTATCCTCTTTGAGATCTTTATTTTTAGCTACACGTGAAAGGGACAAACCAATGGATTCGACGACATTCTGAGCAGCATTATCAAATTTGAGCTGACCATGCCTTTCAAGGGCAATGAGAATGGCTGACCTCATAATAGAAACCTGGACGAAATCGTTGAAATGTCCAGCCTGAAGGGAGGCATCCTGCCGGTTATCCGTAAAACTGAGAATTTTTCTTGCCCCCTCTTTAATTCCACCCTCTTCAACATGTTGCAACGCAGAAATCGATAATACGGTAGTGGAAGTGCTTCGTCCCTCACTCGAAAGTCCCGCGATCTTGCGAAAATCAAACCTATCACGACGCGTGTAAAATTCACCACAGTTGAGGCAGAGCATAAACGGAGTAGGTTGATACCATCCTTTTGCAGCCTCTGCGTTTGATTCGGTTTTCAAGGTTCCATCCGGAAATACCCAAGTAGACACAGGAACATGTTGACGATAATCCCTCTTGACCTTTCCATTCTGACCGTACCATTCAGGGGGAAGATGTTCTTCACTCCAATCAGAGCCATTCCCTTCGGGTGACAACATGAAATATCCTTTGATCAGTTCGGTATCGAGTGAAAGTCCACTTTGCGGATCCAACGGCAGGAAACGCCCACTCTCGACATCCCTGGCTACCACATAATAATCTTGTCCGCATACCCGGCAGAATAGTAAAGGATAGAGGATATGCTCTTCTTTTTGTTCAGGCGCGAAGTATTGGCCTTCGAGGGTGAGAAACCTTTTTGACCGTGGCTGAAGGGTCGCATAAACCGTTCGGCCTTGACCAACAAACTGATGGAGCTTAAAGGCAAAGGGGGAGCTTCCATCGGCCATTTTCAACTGGCTCCCCAAGAGAAAACTTTCCCTCAACCTTTCCTGACAATGTTGAACCTCAATCCCTGTAAACTCCGAAAGTTTTTGAGCTCCTTCTAATAGACTCACGGGCGGTTTGCGACGTAATTGCCCGTCCGGCTCCTCCTCGATGCCAAAGGTAAGCTCGATCCAAGCAGTGAGGGGGTTCTTAATCATTTCCTCGACCGTCTGGGGAACGGGTGAATCCAGGGTGCTACGCAAGATCTCCGCGGATGGAATCGTTGGAATTGGTGTAATCCTTTTCAAAGATTCTTCGATGATGCTATCAGGTTCGATGGCGACTCCAAAAATTTTACTTGCAAATTGGGCTACTCCTACTTGTCTTCCCCTTTTGGAAGTGGTTTTCCCTGCCACCATGGTTGCGCTTGTTCCAATACATTGGAGATTTTGGTTTCCTGACCGTTCGCGCAATCGGCGAATCAAGAGGCCAACATCTGCCCCCTGCCTACCGCGGTAGGTATGTAATTCATCAATGACTAAGAATTGCAGGTCTGCGGTGCTCCTATCCACAAAATTATGTTCTTCTGGACGGATCAGCATGAGTTCTAACATGACATAATTGGTTAACAGGATATGAGGAGGATTCTTCTGGATATTGTGTTTTTCCTGCTCCCTTTCTTGACCGGTATATTTCGAGAATCGAATTGGACACTCTTTCCCAGTAAGATTCTTATATTGGGTAAGGAGTCTTCTCAAAGCCTCTTCCTGGGAATTAACCAGGGCATTCATCGGATAAACAATGATCGCCCGAGTCTTGGCCTCTTCAGGATTAGTGCGAAGAATAGAGTCAAAAATGGGAACAAAATAGGTAAGAGTTTTCCCTGACCCAGTGCCGCTCGTTACTACAAAATGTTTGCGGTTCAGAGCCTTTTCAATCGCCTCTTGTTGATGAAGATATAGTCGTATAGGATCCCCACCATCACCACAGAAAATTTTGGCACAGAGAGAATGGAGTTTTCCCTCTTTGACAAGGTCTTGGATTGTTGAAGCCATCTCATAGGATGGATTTAATTGCAGTAGCGCATCCGGCCAAAGGGCTTGGTTTTTTAAGAGCGATTCCTCAATGAATGACCTTACTCGTTCGTCAGCAATCGAGAGAAAGCTCTGGACATACTTACTGTATTCATCAATGACGGATTGGCGGAGATTGAAGATACTCATCTGGTTGGTTCCTCAATTATCGTGTAAAGGGTTACATTTCCCCTTTGCCTATTACCCACCCTCCCCTTTTAATTGCTCCGGGGTCCGCTCCTCAAGCCATAGCTTACAGATATTTTTCCATCCAATGCGACACCATTTTTTAAAGACTGGTTTCAATTCATCCAGATCCTTTGTCGCCAGAAATCTCTCTGGGCAGGTTTCAAATCTTCAAGGGATTCAATCGCTGGTATGTTTTAAACCATCTCCCAAAATTCTAATTAATTTGATTCTCAACCTATTGGGACAATAGATAAAAATCCGTTCCTTTTCTTATAACGGAACACTCTTATAAGAGATTGGAGTCACTCCCACAGCGATGATGATGTAATCTATCAAAAATACACGAAAAAATCAAACCTGATTTTTTCTTCTGTCACGAAGTAAGCATCTTCCTTTTTTGTGATAAGGATCGAGTCGCACACCGTGCAAACTCTTCGCGGCGATCCTGCCAATTTAGTCTCAGTCAAAATGTAAGTAGTTGAAATAACAGGTAAGATTAGGATTTCCGTTTGAACTGTTTGTTTAATTCACCCCGATCGAGAAAGAAAAAGATGGGTCTCCCATGGGGACAGGTGGTGGATAAATTAAAAGGATAAAGGTTTCCCACCAACTCCTCCATTTCTTCTCTTCTCAATATGAAATTCCCTCGAATGGCAGAATGACAGGCCAAGGTGACCAAAATGGTGTGGACGGTTTCCGTCCCTTTCCTTTCCCTTTTTAATAAAGATAATTCATCCAATATTTCCCCGACCATCTCTTTTGCATCCTCTTGATCCAAAAAGGAAGGGATGGAGCGAATGGCGTAGACCTTTTCGCCGATGGGGTCGATTTCAAATCCCATGGATTGAAATTCTTCAAGATATGAGGAGAGAACAAACGATTCTTCAGTAGATAATTCCATCATGATAGGGATAAGGAATCTTTCCGAAGAGATGGATCTCGTTTCATACTCCTTTCTGTATTTTTCAAAAAGGATTCGCTCATGCCCTGCATGTTGGTCGATGAAGATCAACCCCTTTTCTTCCTCGCAAAGGATATAAGTTCCCTGAACCTGTCCTAAAATACGACATTGGATTTTTCCCTCCACCTTCCATTCAGGACAAGCCGGTTCGTTCACGGTTGGAACGCTCTGTCCTTTCTCCCATTTTGTCAATGGAGGAGTGAAGGAATAAGATTTCATGAAAGGGGACGGACCTGGCGCGGTCTTGGAATAGGCCAAGTCTTTCTTCCCCGCTTCGAACACAGATTCTTTGAAAAATGACGTCCCCTCGAGAACAGAACCAAGAGTCCCGATCACGGCATGAAAAACTCTTTCGGGATCCCTAAATTTTACTTCTGCCTTTGTGGGGTGGACATTCACATCCACGGCAGATGGCGAGATCACAATGAATAAGATGACAATGGGAAATTTTCCTGCTGGAATGACATGGCGATAGGCTTCGATGATCGCCTTATAAATCAGGCGGTCTCTAACAAATCGTCGATTGACGTAAATATAAATCCCATCAGCAGTCCCTTTCGAAATGGAGGGAAGGCTTGCAAATCCTGAAATCTTCATCCCCTCTTCCTCAAACTCAAACGCCTGGAGGTGATCATATATCTCTTTCCCTAAAATGGCTCCGATTCGAACCAAAGGGGATTCTGTTTTGAGGTGTTCATAGAGCATTCGATCATCATGAATGAATTTGAAGGAAATCGATGGATGGGAGAGGCTCAATCTTAGAAAATGATTTAAGGAATAGCGAAGTTCTGTGCGAATCGATTTTAAAAACTTCCTTTTTACAGGAATATTATAAAAGATATTCCTTACCTCAACCTCTGTCCCGATGGGGCAGCCCACCTCGGAAATGCTTCTTATTTCACCTCCTTCGCATACAACCTTTGTTCCACCGATTGAATCCACTACCCGCGTCTTGATGGTCATCTGAGAAACAGAGGCGATGCTGGGGAGAGCTTCACCCCTAAACCCTAACGTATGAATGGCATAAAGATCTTCAGCTTTCTTAATCTTACTGGTCGCGTATCGTTGGAGGGCGACGGGAACATCTTCGCGATCCATTCCCTCTCCATTATCACCTACACGAATGAATTGGAGCCCTCCGCCTTTTAATTCAAC
>Ga0315277_10003786_pt1 | contig 20415 bp, 13 predicted proteins | sample YL17G05_15_MG_FD_203695 | JGI IMG/M metagenome (GOLD analysis project Ga0315277, IMG submission 203695) | Sediment microbial communities from Yellowstone Lake, YNP, Wyoming, USA - YL17G05_15 | ecosystem: Environmental > Aquatic > Freshwater > Lake > Sediment | place: USA: Wyoming | collected... | reverse complement strand
TCGTGCTCATGCCGGCCGATGTCGACGTCGCCATTGACGCGATCGTCGCAGCAGTTCGACGGGGCGAGTTGGAGGAAGCGCGGCTGGATGCATCCGTCTCGAGGTTGCTGACGATGAAACAATGGGCTGGAGTTGACCGGGGCAGATTGGTCGATATCGACAAGATTGCGAATGTTGTCGACACCCGCGAACACGAGCTTCTGGCCAGTGAGATTGCACGGAAGGCCGTCACCGTGCTTGGCAACGAGTCTTCGATATTGCCGCTTTCACCTGTTGATGGGCGCAAGTTTCTCGATGTGGTCATTTCCGATACCGAGGATCCGCGAACGGGCCGCAACTTCTACTCGTTGCTGCGCGGCCGGAGATTGAATGCGGAGTTTCTGAAGACGGACAGCAGGAGCAACGATGCGGAGTATGAATCGGTTTTCGAGAGTGCGAAGGGAGCCGATGTAATTATCCTCCAACTTCACCTCTCGGTTCGTTCGGGAGAAATGAGCGGGTTCATCAGCCGCAAGCAGAAGGATCTGGCCGTGCGTCTCGCGTCTCTGGGAAAGCCGATCATCGCTGTCTCATTCGGAAATCCGTACGTCGCCATGGAGCTGCCGAAGCTCAGTGCCTACATCTGCGGGTATTCGGACGCAGAGGTGATGCAGGGAGCGGTGGCCGAGGTCGCGTTCGGTGAGGAGTCGGCTCAGGGGAAACTCCCGATCACGATCCCCGAGCTCTACAAGTTTGGCGACGGTGTCCAATATCCGAAAACACGATTGCGCCTGGGTGAGCCCGAAGAGGCCGGCTTCACGCGAGAGGGGATCGAAGAAGTCGACGAGGTGGTGGAGCGTGCTGTCAAGGATTCTGCGTTTCCGGGCGCCGTACTCGTGATTGCGAGAAATGGAATCGTTGTCCACGAGAAAGCGTTCGGAGCGTTTGACTACGAACTGTACTCCAAGAGTGTTGAAACGAACTCGATCTTCGATCTCGCGTCATGCACGAAAGTCATCTCGTCAACGAGTGCGGTCATGCGGCTTGTCGGAGAAGGGAAACTCAATCTCGACGAACCCGTTGTGAAGTACTTCCCAGAATTTGCCCAGAACGGGAAAGAGCATATCACAATCTACAATCTGCTGGTTCACAACTCGGGGCTCGTCGCCTGGGGCAAGTTCTATGAGAAATGCAAGACGCCTCAGGAACTGCTCGACTCGATTTTTGCTGCCCGGCTCACGTACAAAACAGGCGACACGACGATCTACAGCGATCTGGGCCTGATCACGACCGGGAAGATCATTGAGAAGATCACCGGGACAACACTGGACCGATATGTCGATTCAGTCTTTTTCAAGCCCCTCGGAATGAACAGCACGATGTATAACCCTCCCGAGCGGCTCTGGAGTCGCGTGATGCCGACGGAGGTCGATGACTACTGGAGGAAAACGGGCGTTGCGATCAAGGGCACCGTCCACGACGAAAACGCGTGGGCACTCGGGGGAGTCTCCGGGCATGCTGGGCTCTTCTCGACAGCTCCAAACCTCGCGATCATTCTCCAGATGGAACTGAACGGCGGGACGTACGGCGGGGAGCGCTATCTGAAGGAGGATGTGCTCCAACGATTCACCACACGGCAATCCCAGAAGAGCTCACGCGGCATCGGTTGGGACACAAAAGCATCTCCGCGTTCATGGGCGGGCCGCTTGATTTCTGAAAAGGCATTTCTCCACACGGGCTTCACGGGAACATCGGTCGTGGTCGATCCAACCAGAAACCTCATCGTCGTGTTCCTGACGAACCGGGTGAATCCGACGCGCAACAATCAGAAAATCGCTTCCGTGCGCCCGCGAGTGCACGATGCTGTGGTGAGTGCATTGAAGCAAGAACAACAATGATCAGCTAAGTGGAAGGATGCCCCATGGCGATTACGAAGTTCAAGAATGAAGCCCTGACCGATTTCACGAAGCCGGAGAACAAGAAGGCGATGGAGCAGGCGCTGACGAAGGTGAAGTCGATGCTTGGCAAAGAGTATCCGATTGTGATTGGAGGCGAGGAGTTCTTTACTCAGAACAAGCTCAATTCCATCAATCCCTCGCGGCCCGCCGAAGTCGTCGGCATTTTCCAGAAGGCCGACGTTGCGGTGGCGAACAAGGCCGTCGAGGCTGCCGCAGCGACATTTGAGACATGGAAGTTTGTCGACGCGAAGAAGCGGGCAGAGTACCTGTTCAAAGCCGCAAAGATCATGCGTAAGCGAAAGCATGAATTCAGCGCTGTCATGATCTACGAGGTCGGGAAGACCTGGCCCGAGGCAGATGCGGACACGGCCGAGGCGATTGATTTCATCGAATTCTATGCGCGCGAGATGCTTCGGTATGCGGCGAAGCAGCCTGTCACAAAGATCCCGACGGAGAAGAGCGAAGTGGTGTACATTCCGCTCGGCGTTGGTGTGGTTGTTCCGCCATGGAATTTTGCTCTCGCGATTCTGACTGGCATGGCCTCCGCAGCCATCGTAACAGGGAACACGGTCGTACTGAAGCCTTCGAGTGACTCTCCGCTCACAGGATGGATGTATTTCAGCCTCATGCGGGAAGTGGGTATCCCTCCCGGCGTGATCAATTTCGTCTCGGGCCCGGGCGGTGCGTTTGGCGATGCGATCGTCGCACATCCGAAAACCCGCTTCATCTCTTTTACGGGCTCGAAGGAAGTCGGCATGCATATCAATGAGCTGGCGGCGAAAGTTCAGCCGGGACAGATCTGGCTGAAACGCGTTGTTGCGGAAATGGGCGGCAAGGATTCAATTGTCATCGACGATCAGACGAACCTCGAAGCAGCGGCATTGGCAACCATCGCGTCGGCTTTCGGGTTCCAGGGCCAGAAGTGCTCTGCGGCATCACGGGCAATTGTCGTTGAGAAAGTGTATGATAAGTTTGTGGAGGTGATGAGGTCCAAGACATTGAAACTGACGGTTGGCGAATCTGATAACCCCTCAAACTACATGGGGCCGGTCATCAACCAGGGCTCGGAGCAGAAAATCCTCGGGTACATCCGCAAGGGACTCGAAGAAGGCGGCCGCCTGATTGCCGGTGGACGTAAGGCCGAAGGCGGCGGGTATTTCGTGCAGCCTACGATTATAGCCGATGTCGATCCCAAAGGCACGATCGCACAGGAGGAGATTTTCGGGCCTGTCCTCGCAATCATCAAAGCCAGAGATTTTGATCACGCACTCGAGATCGCCAATAACACTGAGTTCGGTCTCACCGGCGGCGTCTGGACGAACAACCGGAAGAAGAAAGAGAAGGCGAAAAAAGTGTTTCACGTCGGCAATTTCTATATCAACCGCAAGATAACCGGGGCGCTCGTCGGCGTTCATCCGTTCGGCGGCTTCAATATGTCGGGGACAGACTCCAAAGCCGGCGGAAGAGACTATCTGCTACTATTGATGCAGGCGAAATCGATTTCCGAGAAGGTTCAATAGACCGCCACGCCGGCGGGAGCACGGCCGGAGGGCCAATGAGCTCGCCAAAATACATCCAGTGCCGTAATTGCGGCGACGAAGTGACGCCGGACAGTGAATTCTGCCCGCACTGCGGATCCCTGTTTTCGAGGGCGGGCACCATTCGGTGTGACACGCATCCGGATGTCGAGGCCGCGGGTATCTGCATTATCTGCAGAACACTTGCCTGTGAGGAGTGTGGCAAGAAAGTGCATGGAAAGTTCTTCTGCGCTGAGCATACCGAGATCGAAGTGCAGCAGGATTGGGCGCTGGTGTCCCAGTCGACGGAGATCAATGACAGCACTCTCGTGAAAGCGTTTCTCGAATCGAACGGGTTCAAGGTGCTTGTTCAGAATTTCGATTCCATCGGGTACATCTGGGATGGGGGCGGAGACTCTTCGATCTCGCGCAGTGCACTCAGCAAGCCGGCAAAGGTTTTTGTCCCGATACCTGAGTTCCTGAAGGCCGTAGCGGCGCTCGAGGAGTGGAAATCGGGAGCTGCCGAGACGGACGAACGAGAGTCGGACAACAGACCATAGCGCTCAAGGAGACACGATGAAAATTCATGAGTATCAGGGAAAAGAGATTCTGAAAAAATATGGTGTCCCAGTGCCCATTGGGAAGGTTGCTTTCAGCGTTGAGGAAGCGGGGAGAGCCGCTGAGGCCATCGGCGGACCGATCTGGGTTGTGAAGGCGCAGATCCACGCAGGAGGCAGGGGGAAAGGGGGAGGCGTCAAGCTTGCGCGAAGCATCGACGAGGTGCGCGATCGCGCATCAGAAATTCTCGGTATGAGGCTCGTGACGCACCAGACGGGCCAGGAGGGGAGGATTGTGAAGCGGCTCTTGATTGAGCAGGGGATGAATATCGCCAAAGAAATGTATGTTGGCATTACGCTGGATCGCGGCCGGTCGCAAAACGTCGTGATGGTTTCCACTGAAGGCGGTGTGGAGATTGAGAAAGTTGCGGCGGAGACGCCGGAGAAGATTCTCAAAGAGTATGTGGCGCCATCGATCGGGTTTCAGCAATTCCAGGCACGCAGACTCTGCTTCGGACTTGGCTTGTCCGGGGATGCGTTCAAGAATGGGGTCAAGTTTCTTCTCGCTCTCTACAAAGCGTATGACGCCACGGACGCCTCACTTGCTGAGATCAATCCGCTCGTGATCACCCAAGAGGGAGCGGTGATCGCTCTCGATGCGAAAATGAATTTCGATGACAATGCGCTCTATCGCCACCCGGAGATTCTGGCGATGCGCGACCTTGATGAGGAAGATCCGCTCGAGATCGAAGCATCGAAGTCGAATCTCAACTATATCAAGCTCGACGGGAACGTCGGATGCATGGTCAACGGTGCGGGCCTTGCGATGGGGACCATGGATATCATCAAACTTGCGGGCGGAATGCCAGCGAATTTCCTCGATGTCGGCGGCGGCGCGAGTGCGGAAACGGTTGAAGCCGGATTCCGGATCATCCTGAAAGACCCGAATGTCAAGGCAGTACTCATCAACATCTTCGGCGGCATTGTCCGGTGCGACCGCGTGGCGAACGGTGTCGTGCAGGCGGCGAAGAATGTCCAGGTTGCAATCCCGATTGTCATTCGCCTTGCGGGGACCAACGCGGAACTGGCCGCGGAGATTCTGAAGAACTCGGGACTGCGTTTTCTCGTCGCAGACAGTCTGAAGGATGCAGCCGAAAAAGTGACGAAGGCGATTGCGGCGTGAAGAAACGTGAGACGTAAGACGTTAGAAGTGAGACGAAAGCTGTGAGATGGAGGTCGGAAGACGCTCGAAGCTGTTGGTAAAATGCTGACAGCAAATCGCTGCTGGCTACCCATTTGCTGACTGCAATTCAGCGACAATTTTCTGATTCCTGCTTACTCCCTACTGCCTTCTGTCTCCTGAATCCTGACTACTGACTCCTGAATTCTCTCCTGATGGCGCCCTGGAACGACAAATACGAACCCGTCATTGGCCTTGAAGTTCACGCCCAGCTCCTGACGAAGTCCAAGGCGTTTTGTAGCTGTTCGACGGACTTTGGCGCCGAGCCGAATTCCAGTGTTTGCCCCGTCTGCCTGGGGATGCCGGGAGTGCTGCCGGTTCTGAACAAGAATCACGTCGAGTTCATCATTAAAATGGGCCTGGCAACCCATTGCTCGATTGCCCCACGATCGGTCTTCGCCCGCAAGAACTACTTCTACCCCGATCTCCCCAAGGGCTATCAAATCTCGCAATACGAAGAGCCGATCTGCTTGAAGGGTTCCACTGAAATCGAGTTTGAGGATGGATCTACCAAGACTATTGGCATCACGCGGATCCACATGGAGGAGGACGCCGGAAAATCGATCCACGATCAGGATGCCGACACACTCGTCGATGTGAATCGATGCGGTGTGCCGCTCATCGAGATCGTGAGTGAGCCGGACATGCGCTCTCCCCGCGAGGCCTACTTGTATATGGTGAAGATCAGGCAGCTCGTGACGTACCTCGGCATCTGTGATGGCAACATGGAAGAGGGGAGCCTTCGCTGTGACGCGAACGTCTCGGTGCGTAGGAAGGGTGAAACGCAGCTCGGCACCAAGACCGAAGTCAAGAATATGAACTCATTTCGATTTGTCGAGAGGGCGCTCGAGTATGAGATCAATCGACAGATCGACCTGATTGAAGACGGAGAAAGAGTTGTTCAGGAGACGCTCCTCTGGGATCCCGAACGCAGCATCGTCGTCCCGATGCGTTCGAAAGAGGAAGCGCACGACTACCGATACTTTCCCGATCCTGATCTCGTTCCGGTCCTGGTGAACGAGGAGTGGATCCGCAACGTCGCGGCTACACTTCCGGAAGATCCGACCGCGCGGCGCAACAGGTTTGTTGGCGAGTACAAAGTCCCCAAGTACGACGCCGGTATCCTGACTGCAGAGAAGGCGCTGGCTGATTACTTCGAAGGTGTCGTCGGGCAACTGAAGGCGAGAAGCGAAGAGTCGTGGAAGCATGCAAGTAACTGGACGATGGGAGATGTTTTGCGCGTGGTGAACAGTGAGAAGATCGCGATTACAGATTTCCCTGTTTCTCCGTCGCATCTTGCTCAGATGATCGATCTTATCGTGGATGGGACGATCAGCGGAAAGATCGCCAAGGACGTGTTTGAAGAAATGTTGAAGACGTGCGAATCGCCCGGCGCAGTCGTTGAACGGAAAGGTCTCGTGCAGGTCAGTGACACGGCCGCGCTCGAAAAGGTTGTCGATGAAGTGCTCTCGGCCAACAAATCGCAAGTCGAGTCCTATCTTTCAGGGAAGACGCAGGTGTTCGGATTCTTCGTGGGAGCGACCATGAAAGCGACGAAGGGGAAGGCGAATCCAAAGGTGGTGAATGAGCTGCTGAGGAAGAAGCTGGAAGGGCGGAGAACGTAGAGGAGTATGGGAGTAGTGAAGTAGTGGAGCGGCCAAGAAGTGCACCCTCTGGAGGGGACATGGGAAGTCCTGGAGCTGTTGGAGTGTGACGAATCTATCTTGGAAGGCGTTGCCGATGCACAAATTCAAAGAACTCGACGTCTATACGAAAGCTCTGAGGTACACCAAGGCAGTTGGACAGACCACGAAGAAATTCTCAAGGGATGAGATATACGGATTAGCTGCTCAGTTCCAACGAGCAGCGGATTCGATAGTGTTGAACATTGCGGAAGGAGCAGGTAACTCAAGCAAGAAAGAGTTCTCGAAATTCCTCGGTTATTCAATTCGCTCCGGATTCGAGTGCCTCGGCTGCAGTGACATCTCGTTGGAGAACGATTTCGTGGACACATCGACGTACACGGAACTCACGTTTAAAGTGAACGAAATCATCGCAATGCTCTATGGGCTACAGAAGTCACTCTTTCGATCGTAGTTGCCCCGTGTGTCAAGTGCTTCCATCCTGGGATAACTAGGCACTCGTACACTCGGGAACTCACATACTCATTTACTCACATACTCAGCGAGTACTCTATGCGAACCAAAGTGATTGCAGGCAACTGGAAGATGAACAAGGACGTCCGCCAGTCGGAGGAACTGATTGAAGGATTCAAGAAATCGCTGAACTTCGACCTTGAAGGTGTGAAGGTGATCCTCTGTCCGCCGTTCACATCGCTCGACCTGGCGGGCCGCCTCATCAAAGGAACCCCCTTTGCACTCGGGGCGCAGAATATGTACTACGAGGACGAAGGGGCGTTTACCGGCGAAGTATCACCAGGAATGTTGAAGAGCGTAGGATGCCAATTCGTCATCCTTGGTCACTCAGAACGGCGTCAGTATTTTGGCGAGACGGATGAGTACATCAACAAGAAAGTGAAGAAGGCTCTCGCGACTGGATTAATCCCAATCGTCTGCGTTGGCGAAACACTTCAACAACGCGAGCAAAACGTAACAGAGCAGATTGTCACGACTCAGGTGCGGGGAGTACTCAAAGATCTCACCGCAGATGATGTGACCAAACTGATCCTGGCGTACGAACCGGTCTGGGCAATCGGAACTGGCAAGAACGCCACGCCGCAGCAAGCTGAGGATGTGCATCTGCTGATTCGAAAATTGCTGGCGCAGCTCTATGATGCAGCGACGGCAGAGCGGGTCATCATTCAGTACGGTGGAAGCGTGAAGGCCGACAACGCTGCCGAGCTTCTCTGGCAGCCAAACGTGGATGGAGCGCTCGTCGGCGGCGCTTGCCTGAAGGTCGATTCGTTCTCGACAATCATCAAAGCCGCGATTCGCAAGAAGTAGGGCGTAGCCGCCGGTCCTATTGCCACGCGTCCGGTGCTTTGCGTGTGATCTGCTCTCCGTCGCCAGGCAATGATTGGGAGAGAAGCTCCTCCCGGGCTGTCGGATGTCGGCAAATCGGCTTCTGTCTTCGTTTTCCAGCACTGTTCCACGAATGGCGCTCTAAATTCTTCAATTGATGGCCAGAAATCTTTGAAATCATAGCATTTAGACCAGTTCCCAGGTCTGACAAAGCTATGATTTTCGTTGATTTCCGGCCATTTTTGTATTATATTCCCACCGACGTTTCACGGGCCGATTTATCGATTCACCCCGTCATTTTGCCTACTATCAGCAGACAGAATTGACCAGAATACCTCAGAGTTTTTACCGGATTCTCCCAATTCTCCTACCGCTTCTTTGGGTTTTCCCGAGCGCTTCGACGTACGGCCAGTTCACCATCCTTGAAAATGGACAGCCGACTCTTGTCGGTTCAGATGCCAGCATTCATATCGACAATCAATTTCGGCGCAAGATAGATCTTGCCGGAACCTGGTCCTATTCGGTCGATAATGAATCCTGGAAGGATGTGAAGGTTCCTGCTTCGTTCGACTTCAAAGGCCGCATCACCTTCATGCGGAAATTCTCCCTGGATCGGACCACGCTGTCGTCTTCATCGTTCCATCTGATTGGACTTGGAGTGAACCTCGACGCGGAGGTCTATATCAATGATCTCTTCGTCGGGAGGCATGTCGGCGGATATACAACGGTCGATCTCGATCTGCCAGAGAGCTCGTTGCAGCTCGGGAGCGAAAACGCGATCAAGATCATTGTCAACAACAACCTGAGTTCGCGATCAACGCTGCCGCTGCGAAAGCAGATCCTGGGCTGGCGAGACTATGCCGGCATTACGCGTGATATCTACCTGCTCGTGACGCCGCGGCTCTGGATCGACAAGCTCATCGTTCATAGCGACCTCTCTGCGGATCTTGCGCAAGGTTCCGTGGAGGTGGTCGCCGTACTGAACAGCAAGCTCCTCGGAGCGGCGGGAGACACGCTGAGCACCATGGTGGGCTCTGCACAGCCGCTGTTTGCGGTCGATGTCGTCGACAAGGCGAGCGGTACGGTCGTCGGAAGTTCACCGCCTCAGCCCGTTTCAATCCAGCCGAACCGCGACTATGAAGTGCGTGCATCCGTTTCGGTCAAGGCGCCGAGCCCGTGGAGTCCCGATACGCCTGATCTCTACGTCGTGCGCGCAAGACTTTTCCTCCAGCAGGCAAGGACTGTCAGGGGGATCGATGAGTTTGCCTGCGTGACGGGATTCCGGCGTTTCGATATCGTCGGCAGCGCGTTCCATCTGAACGGAAAACCGGTGGTGTTGCGCGGCGTCGTTTGGCATGAGGATATTGCGCGCCGCGGCGGCTCGCTCACGTACGAGCAAATGGAAAAAGACATCACCCTGATGAAAACGCTCGGGGCGAATGCAGTTCGATTTTCATTCCATCCACCCCATCCTTACGTACTCAGCCTGTGCGACCGATATGGCATGCTTGTCTTCGAAGAGATTCCGGCGGTAAGCGTCCCCCCGGAGATTCTTGACCAGGAGAACTTCAAGCTTTTGTCGGAAGCCGCGGTCAGCGAGGTCATCGAACGCGACAGGCACCGGCCATCCGTGGTGGCGTGGGGCATCGGAGATGATTTTGACTCGTCTGACGATCGGACTTGCGCCTTCGTTGAGCGATTGGCCGGAGCGATCGCGAAGCTTGATGCGCGTCCGGTCTATTTCGGCTCGCGAGTGTTCTCCGTCGATCAGTGCGCCGAGAAGGTGCCGATTGCTGCCTTCCGCGTTTCGATCGACAGGAACAGCACGCTCAAGAGCGCCATGCAGTCGTGGATTCGCCAGCACTCTGGACAACCCGTTGTGCTCCTCTCGTATGGAAAGGATGTGGAGCCGGAGAACCGTAGCGGTTGGAGCGACCCGATGTCGCAGGAGGCTCAGGCCGAATTCTTCAAGAAGACGTTCTTGTCCATCAGAGAAGCAGGGATCGCCGGATCATTCATTGATGGATTCGCCGACTGGAAAGGCGACCGCCCGTGGATGTCGATCGGTAGCGGCAACCGAGCTGTGTATCCGGTTGGATTGCTGAGCTATGCCCGCGAGAAGCGAGCGTCATTCGAAATGGTGAAGCTCCTCTACAACGGAGAGAAAACCATAGCACTCCCCATCGGGCGCTATCGCGCGTCATTTCCCGTCGCACACATCGTGTGGGGCTTTGCAGTTATTTTTGTCATCGCCTATCTCTACCACTATAATCGCAGGTTTAACGAATCTTTCAAACGGGCGCTCATCCGCTCATACAATTTCTATGCTGATCTCCGGGATGTGCACACCGTTTCAATTCCTCAAACACTCATCCTCGCCCTTGCAGTGTCGGTCACGATGGGCGTCATCGTCTCGGGGATCTTGTATCGGTTCAGACTCGATTCGCTGGCTGATTCGCTTGTGACTTCGATTGTTGTTTCCGATGCGTTGAAAGAGAAACTCGTCTCTGCCGTATGGCAGCCCTTCATCGGCATTCTCGCTTTCTCTGCCGTCTTCCTCGCACTCTACCCGGTTATTGCCCTGTTCATAAGGCTTTTCGCGTTCCTTGTGAAGCGGCATGTATACTGGTACCACTCCTTCGCCGTGGCAGTTTGGGGCACGTTGCCGATCGTGCTCTTAAGTCCTCTCGCGATGGCGCTCTTCAAGCTTCTTCAGGCCGATTTCTACGTGCTGCCGACTTTCGTGCTTCTCATCGCGTTCTTGGCTTGGTCGTTCCTGCGCATTCTAAAGGGGATTTCGGTGATTTATGATGTGAGCAGGGTGAAGGCATACCTTGGCGGATCTATTGTGGTCCTGGTAATCCTGGGAGGGTTGTTCGTCTACTATGAAACAACCTATGCGTTGACGGCGTACGTCGAATTCTTCCTCCACCTGGGCCGGAGCCTCAGCTAATGTATTTATCGAAGCTGGAATTGTTCGGATTCAAGTCCTTCGCGCAGAAAATCAATCTGACGTTTGATTCCGGCATTACCTCGATTGTCGGCCCGAATGGCTGCGGCAAAACCAATGTGGTTGACGCCATCCGCTGGGCGCTGGGCGAACAACGGCCTACGATGCTTCGCAGCGACAAGATGGAAGATGTCATTTTCAACGGTACGAGAAACCGCAAACCCCTCAGCATCGCCGAAGTCTCCCTCACGATCGAGAATACCAAGGGTATTCTCCCATCAGAGTACACGGAAGTTGTCGTTACCCGCCGCGTCTATCGTTCCGGAGAGAGTGAATACTATCTGAACAAGACTCTCTGCCGCCTGAAGGACATCCGCGACCTGTTTATGGATACTGGCATGGGGTCGGATGCTTATTCGGTCATTGAGCTCAAGATGGTAGAAACGATCCTGAGCGATAGCACTGATGAACGAAGACGGCTGTTCGAGGAAGCGGCAGGGGTCACGAAGTACAAACACCGGCGCAAGGAGGCGTACCGCAGGCTGGAGACGGTGCAGCACGACCTTACGCGTGTCGGTGATATTGTGCGGGAGGTCCAGAAAGCCGTGAACTCGCTTGAGCGGCAGGCACACAAGGCCAAACGCTACAATGAGTACGCCAAGCAGGTGCAGACGCTCGAGACCTCGTTGCTTGCCCGCGAGTACGCAAATGTCGTTACGAAAATCGCCCCGCTCCAGGAGCAACTCAATCTGGCGGTGAGCGAAAAATCGCAGATCCATACCGAGCTTTCGCAGGAGGAGGCACTCCTCGATGTCCTTCGTTCAGAAATGGATGAACTCGAAGATCGGATGGGTGAGCTGCAAACGGCGTACGCGGAACAGCAGTCGAAGGTTTATCAGTCAGAGCGCAAGATTGCGACTTCGAGCGAACGCAGGCGTTCGCTGACGGTGAATATCGAACGCTTCGAAAAAGAGAAGATTCAGATCCGGCAGCAGGAAGAAGCGCTGAGTCTGCGTCAGGAAGAACTGCGGACGAAGTTGGCGGGAGTTCAGCAGAAGACTCTCGTTGCCGAGGAAACGTATCAGCAGAAGAAAGCAGAACTCGAGCGGTTCGAGGTGCAGCTGAACGAGAAGAAGGCGGAAATGAAAGCGCAGCAAGAGCGCGTGATCGCTCTCCTGCATGAGCTGTCCGAGCTGCACAACCGTGAGGGGCAGGCCAGGGCCCGAACCGAGAATTTGCGCGGCCGGATCGATTACAGCGGAGAGGAGAATCAGCTTTCGAGAGATGAGATTGAAAAGGACTCTGAGCTCGTCCGGCATCTCTCTGCCGAAGACCGCGAGCTTCGGCGTAAGCATGCCGAAGCAGAAGTCCGCGTGCATCAGATGGAAGCCCGGAAGGTGGAGCTTCAGAAGGAACTCGAGACCTTGCGCGATCGTGACTTTGGCATGCGAAGCACCATCGACCGCAAGCAGGCGAAATTGGATTTCCTCAAAGGGCTTGTCGAGAATTTTGACGGCTACTCTGAAGGAGCGCGCTACCTCATTACGAGCGGCGACTGGAAATCGATAGTCGAGACCACCGTCGGGGAGGCAGCTGCCGTCGATCCGCGCTACCGTGTGGCAATTGAATCGGCCCTCGGCGAGACGTCGGGTTACGTGATCGTCTCGAACATCGATCATGCCTACGCCGCAATTGAATATTTGAAGAAACATCAGAAGGGAAAGGCGACTTTCATTTGCCTGGATCGGTTGCCAAAGCTGATGGATCACCGGCCGATGTATTCGGATCCGGGTGTCATCGGATGGGCCGGAAGCCTTGTTCATGCAGAGGATCGATTCAAAGAGCTGTATCGCGTTTTGCTCGATGACACGCTCGTGGTGGCTGATGTCGACGTCGCGCGAACCATCGTCGGCCGCGAAAAAGGGGTCCGCTGTGTCACGCTCGAGGGGGAGATTGTCACGAGCAAAGGAGTGCTCCGGGGCGGCAGCGTTCGCCAGGATGAGGGTGGACATATCGGTGGCCGAACACAAATCGAGGAGATGGCGGAAGAGATACGGGGCTTTGAGCGCCAGCGGGAGCGGCTCCTGAAGGAAGTCGAGGAGAAGACCGACGAGCTGGGCCGCATTGACGTCAGGCATCTGCTCGAGGAGGCCAAGTCGCTTGAGCAGGAAATGACGTCGGTCGAGATCCGGATTGCCCAGCTTGAGTTCGAAAAGAAGCGGGCCCAGGAAACGATCGAGCGCAATGAGGGAGAAGCACAGAAGCTTCAGCAGGAAATAGAGCTCCTTGCCAACGAATTGAATGCCCTTGGACCCTCCATCGAACAGCTCGAGGGACTGAAAACCGAGGCAGAGCGACTTTCTGGGGCGGCTGCAAGCGAGCTGGAAACAATGGAAGCGCTCTGGAATGAGTATTCCCGGATTACGAACGATGCGAACGTCGAGGTCCTCTCTCTCAAGGGCGAGGAACGAAGTGTCCAGCAGGATATCGATCATACAGTGTCGACCCTCAGCTCGATGGCTGCGACGTTTGAGCAGCGGACAGAGGAAATTCTGGCTGCCCGCCAGGAGATCGGACACCTCACTTCAGAAATGGTGGAGATTGAAGATATCCTCAATGCTGCCCGCGAAGAACTGAAATTGCTCAATGAAAAGAAGAAAGGGATGGAGAAGGAGGTCGTTGTCAAACGCGGCCAGGTGCACGAGATCGAGACGAAGTTGAAGGACGAGCGGCTTCGCCACGAAGGTTCGCTGAAGGCAGCGCACGACCTCGAGATCAAGATTCAGGAACTCACGATGAAGTCCGAGAACCTGAAGTCCCGCGCCCAGGAGGAGTTTGATCTGGATCTGCAGCTGCAATCCTTCGAAGACAATGAGACCTTTGATTTTCATGCCGCGCGGGAAGAAGTGCGCATGCTGAAGGAGAAAATCCGGGCCCTCGGGGCGGTCAACTTTGCGGCGTTTGACGAGTACAAAAGCGAGAAGGAGCGGCTCGACTTCGTGAACGCGCAGAAAAAGGACCTGGTGGAGTCCGAGCAGACGCTCTTGTCGACGATCGAAGAAATCAATACGACGGCGCAGCATCAGTTTCTCGAGACGTTTGGCAAGATCCGCGAGAATTTCATCTCGACCTTCAAGGGCCTTTTCGATGAGGGTGACGACTGCGACCTTCGCCTCGAGCCCGATGTCGATCCTCTCGAAGCACGCATCGAGATCATCGCAAAACCCCGCGGCAAGCGACCGACGTCCATCGACCTGCTCTCCGGCGGAGAGAAGACCCTCACGGCGATCGCGTTGCTTTTCGCGATCTATCTCGTCAAGCCGAGTCCGTTTTGCATCCTCGACGAAGTCGATGCACCGCTCGACGATTCGAACATCGATCGCTTCACGCGAATCCTCAGAAAGTTTTCTGATAACACGCAGTTTATTGTGGTGACGCACAATAAACGCACGATGGAGGCGGCCAACGCGCTCTACGGCGTGACGATGGAAGAAGAGGGAGTCTCCAAGCTCGTCTCTGTCCGGTTCAACGAGACAGTGCCGAGCAAGTAGGGTTGGATGGCCGATGATGCGAGTGTACAGCGATTTCGACGGGACGATTGCGGTTCACGATATCGGAAACCAGATCTTCCGCACGTTTGCCGGACCAAAGGCCGTCGAGATCGTGAAGCACTATCTCGATGGCACGATGACGGCCCGCGAATGCCTGACCCAGGAATGCGCCGCGGTGGAGAGCGTCACCGCAACGGAGCTGGAGACATTCGCGCATCAGTTTTCCCTCGACCCGTCCTTTGGGGCGTTTGTCGAGTTCTGCAGGCACCGGAATATCCCGCTTGTCGTCCTGAGCGACGGACTGGATTTCTATGTTGAGCGCCTTCTCACGAAGCACGGGTTCGGGAGCCTTCCGTTTTTCTCGAATCACCTGGAATTTGTCCGACGGGGTGAAGCGACGAAGATGGTTCCGTCCTTTCCCCACACCGATGCCGAGTGCCTTCTTTGCGGCAACTGCAAGCGGAACCATCTGCTGACACTCTCGGGAGACGAGGACATCATCGTCTATCTTGGCGATGGGATTTCGGACCGGTGTCCCATTCGTTATGCCGATATCGTCTTTGCCAAGGGAAGACTCATCCGGTATTGCCAGGAGCAGAATGTAACGTACCACGAGTTCCGTGATTTCAACGACGTCATGATGCGATTGGAAGAACTGTTGAAACGGAAACGCATCAGGAAGCGGCGGGAAGCTGAAATGGCGCGTCGTGAAGCGTTTTCGCAGGGTTGATCAATCAATGATCTCGGAGACAGAGAGGTTGCCGGATCTACGCCAGTCATTGTTCCGCTATCGGAGCTATACACCCATTCCGTTTCTCCTCGCGATGGTCCTGTTCGCGAGGCCGACAGGAGTCTCTATGGCTGCCGGAGCTGTGCTCGCACTTCTGGGTGAGGCAGTGCGATTCTGGGGTGTAGCATACGCCGGGAGTCTCACGCGGGCGACAGGCGGTGTCGGTGCGCCGGAAGTTGTCGTCGCTGGTCCCTATGCCTACATGAGAAACCCTCTGTACGTCGGCAATATCATGATGTACTGCGGCGTAGGAATCATGGCAAACGCCCTCTCTCCGTGGCTCGTCGTGGCGGCATTCGTGTATTTTGCCGTTCAGTACTCAATGATCGTGTCTCTCGAAGAGGAGTTCCTGGAAAGAGAATTTGGTGATGTGTATCTCCTTTTCAAGAAGGAAGTGCCGTCGTTCCTCCCGCGGTTGAATCCGTACCGTCACCCGGCGCAGGAACACCAGAGAGCCGACTGGAGCGAAGCATTCCGATCCGAACGGAGAACGTTTCAGGCGATGCTCATCGTCATGGCTCTTCTTCTCGCGATTTGGTATTGGAGGTAGGCCATGGTCCAGCGGGTCATGATCATTGCGGGGGAAGCGTCGGGAGATTTGCACGGCTCGGGTGTGGTTCGCGAGCTGAAGAAGGCTCATCCCGCCATCGAGGTATTCGGCGTCGGCGGTGACCTGATGAAGCGGGAAGGGATGCAGCTCGTCTATCACGTCAAGGAACTCGGATTCATGGGATTCGCAGAGGTGATCAAGCACCTCCCGGTCATCAAATCGATGAAACGGACGCTCGAGACCCTTCTGCGACACAAGAAGCCGGACGTCGTGCTTCTGATCGATTATCCAGGCTTTAATCTCCGGTTCGCAAAAATCGCGAAACGAAGCGGTGCAAAAGTCGTTTACTACATCAGTCCGCAGGTCTGGGCGTGGCATCGGTCACGCGTAAAGGGGATGCGTGGTTTTGTGGATCTGATGCTCGTGATTTTTCCTTTCGAAGTAGACTTTTATCGAAAGGAAGGAATTGAGGCGGAATTCGTCGGGCACCCGCTCCTCGAAGTTCTGAGGTCGGATCTGGATCACAAGGCGTTTTGCACGCGATTCGGATTGGAAGCAGGGAAGAAAATCCTCGCTCTTCTTCCCGGAAGCCGCAGGCAGGAAATCGAGATGATCTTCCCGGAGATGCTCCGGGCCGCCCGGGCAGTCGCGGCTGAAGCGGACGTTGAGATCGTCCTGGCGCTGGCACCCACGCTCCGCGAGGAGCACATCCGGACGTTCTACAATGTTGATGGGATTCACATCGCGAAAGGGTTTGCGTACGAAGTGATGCGCAATGCGGACTTTGCCATGGTGACTTCAGGGACGGCTACGCTTGAAACCGGACTGTTTGGCACGCCGATGCTGGTTGTTTACAAGACCTCCTGGCTCACCTATTTGCTTGGCCGGTTGCTGATACGGGTCAAGCATATCGGACTTGTGAACATCGTTGCCGGAAGGAAGGTTGTCCCGGAATTTATTCAGCACCGCGCGACCGCGGCGAATCTCGCCCGTGAAGCATTGAAATATCTCTGCGACGAGCGGCTCCTTTCCGCCACGCGGGAAGAATTGCAGATCGTGAAAGGCAACCTCGGCCAAAAGGGTGCGTCAGCGAAGGTTGCCCAACGAATCTTTCAGATGGTGTGAGTGTGACACTTGCGCGGCCGTACCTGGTGCCCCTGGTCCCGTTGTACTCGGCGGGCGTGGCTGTCCGTAACTGGTTCTTTGATATTGGGCTGCTTCGGAAAACGAAGATCGGTGTGCCGGTTATTTCGGTCGGCAACCTCGATGCCGGTGGAGCCGGGAAGACACCTCTCGTCGAATACATCGCCCGTAAGCTCACAAGCAGAGGGCGTAAGGTCGCCATCGTCAGCCGTGGATACGGCAGAACGACCAGCGGGATGGTCGTCGTGAGTAATGGCGCGGTGCTCTGTGCAGAAGCATCAGCGTCAGGAGACGAACCCGCCCAGATGGCTGCCAAACTGAGTGGCGTGCGCATAGTCGTGGACGAAGTGCGGGCACGTGGAGCGGCGTACGCGGTGTCGAAGCTGGGCGCAGAAGTGATCGTCCTCGACGACGGTTTTCAGCACCAGTACCTTCATCGTGATGTCAATATTGTCGTTGTCCCGGCAGAGAGTGCGACTGACACAACCTGGATGCTTCCCGCAGGCAACCGTCGCGAACCGTTGAGCTCACTCCGTCGGGCTACCATCGTGGCTCTCTCGAGGTGCGAGAGTGCTGACCAGTTGAACGATGCGAAACTCGCGATCGATCGCTGGGCGAAGAAGCCGATGATCGGGTTGACAACGAAAGTCTCAGCTGTGCGAAGGGCGAGCACAAGGTTCAGCGTAGATCTTGCAGGGTTGAAGGGAAAGTCCGTCATTGCGTTTTCGGGCGTCGGGGATCCGAAGTCGTTTGAGCGAACCATCGCATCGCTCGGCCTGCAGCTGAAGACGCATGCTGCATTCCCCGACCATCATCAGTACACGCCGGCGGAGCTCCGTCTGTTGGAACAGTCGCTCAAGACGCACGCGGCAGATTATCTCGTGACGACCGAGAAAGATATTGCACGGCTTTCTGCGGGCGACGATGAGCGGAAGAAGTTTTTGGACAGAACACCGGTATTCTATGTCGAGATTGAGCAGCAGATGATCGAGGGTGAAGCAATGTTGAACGAGATTCTCACACAGATCTAGTCAGGGCCCTCTCGTGCGAATTGGAATCACGGATACGCTCAAGCCGAATCTTGCGAACTACACCGATTGGCTCAAGAGGACCGATCCTGAACTGGAGTTTGTGGTTCTCTCGCATGTTCCGCAGAATGCGGAGGCGGTGGAAGTCATCGACGGCTTGCTCCTGACCGGCGGCGGTGATGTGGCCCCGGAGTATTTCGGAGTCACCGATCCGCTGACGAAGTCGAGAGATGTGAATGTCTCGAGAGACGAATTCGAGTTCACGATCATCGAACGGGTCCTTGACCGTAATGTGCCAATCCTCGGTATTTGCCGCGGAATGCAGGTGATGAATGTCTATCTCGGCGGCACACTGATACTGGATCTTCTGTCAGCCGGATTTGAGGATCACGCTCAGGCGGGGAAAGATCAGTTTGTTCACGACGTGACCGTCGAACCGGGCTCGCTTCTTCACGAAATCACGGGGGAAACTTCTCTCGGAGTGAACTCATCGCACCATCAGGCCGTCAAAAAACTGGGGAACGGACTTCTGGCCTGCGCGATATCAGCCGACGGCGTTGTTGAAGGGGCTGAATGGATTATGAAAGACCGGATGCCATTCTTGATGCTCGTTCAGTGGCACCCGGAACGGATGGTCGCTGAGGCGTATGGGCCTGCGTCAAAATCCGTGGCCGAGAGGTTTGTGAAGGAAGTGAATCGATTCAAAGTTGCATCATCGACAAACGCACACTATTCCATGGAACGATAAGCACAAGTATCAGAAAGAGAGAACGACACTATGGCAAAAAATCCGAAATACGTCTATTTCTTCGGCGGCGGTAAGGCTGAGGGGAAAGCCGCGATGAAAAATCTCCTTGGCGGAAAAGGAGCGAACCTTGCAGAAATGACGAACATTGGTCTCCCGGTCCCGTCGGGATTTACGATGTCGACCGAGGTCTGCACCTACTACTACTCCCACGGTGAAACGTATCCCAAGAGTCTCAAGAAGGAAGTCGAGACTGCGTTGGCAAAGGTCGAGAAAGTGATGGGAGCCCGATTCGGCGATTCGTCGAACCCGCTGCTCGTCAGCGTGCGGTCGGGTGCCCGGGCCTCCATGCCGGGAATGATGGACACGATTCTGAACCTCGGCCTCAACAACAAGACAGTGGAAGGGCTGGTCAAGAAAACGAACAATGAGCGGTTTGTGTACGATTCCTACCGCCGGTTTGTTCAAATGTACGGCGACGTCGTGCTCGGACTCAAGCCGGTCCACAAAGACGACATCGATCCGTTTGAAGCTATCATCGAGCAGAAGAAAAAGGAGCTCGGAATTCACCTCGATACCCAGCTCACGGCTGGTGATCTGAAAGACCTCGTCGTGCGATTCAAGACGGCAGTGAAAGAACGCACGGGAAAAGACTTCCCTGAAAACCCGATGGATCAACTTTGGGGTGCCGTCGGAGCAGTGTTTGGATCGTGGATGAATGACCGGGCAATCGCATACCGGAAGCTGTACGATATTCCTGAATCATGGGGAACGGCCGTAAACGTCCAGTCGATGGTTTTCGGCAACATGGGTGAGGACTCCGGTACCGGCGTCGCGTTCACCCGTGACGCTGCGACTGGCGAGAACGTGTTCTACGGCGAGTATCTGATGAACGCCCAGGGTGAGGACGTCGTTGCTGGCACGCGGACTCCGCTGCCGATTTCGAAGCTGGCAGAACAGGATCCCAAGATGTACGGCCAGCTCGACAAGATTCGGAAGGTCCTCGAGAAGCACTATCGCGACATGATGGATGTCGAGTTCACCATTCAACAAGGAACGCTGTACATGCTTCAGTGCCGCGTGGGCAAGAGGACTGCATTTGCCGAGATCAGGATTGCGGTGGACATGGTGAAAGAGAAGCTTATCTCCGACCGGGAAGCACTGCTTCGTGTCCAGCCCGATCAGCTTAACCAGCTTCTCCGGCCGATTTTTGACTTGAAGGAAAAAGACGGTGCGGTCAAGGGTGGTCGATTGCTCGCCAAAGGTCTGAACGCCGGTCCGGGCGCTGCAGCCGGCCGTCTGGTGTTCAATGCGCTTGACGCAGAAGCATGGGCGAAGCGAGGAGAAAAAGTGATCTTGACGCGTATCGAAACGTCGCCTGAGGATATCAAAGGGATGAACGCCGCAGAGGGCATTCTTACGGCCC
>Ga0315277_10003785_pt1 | contig 20416 bp, 36 predicted proteins | sample YL17G05_15_MG_FD_203695 | JGI IMG/M metagenome (GOLD analysis project Ga0315277, IMG submission 203695) | Sediment microbial communities from Yellowstone Lake, YNP, Wyoming, USA - YL17G05_15 | ecosystem: Environmental > Aquatic > Freshwater > Lake > Sediment | place: USA: Wyoming | collected... | reverse complement strand
GTCAGGGTATTGACAGCAGACGCGTATAATGTATCGCCCGTTGCATATGCGTTCTGCCCGGTACCTCCGCTCACTTCTCCCAGAGGTAGTGCCAGTGTAAGCCCGCCTCCTGCCGTGAAATCGGTCCCGGCGTTGCCTATGTTGAGAATCAGGTTGTTCTGCATGTTTATGTTGCCGTTAAGGAACATCCCGCCTGCCGTTATGTTTCCGGTCGTTGTCAGGTTCGTGACCCAGCTGTAATCTGCAGTGGGTATGTTCATCCCGTTAAGCAGCAGGTACCTGTCATCCAAAGTTATGTAGGAAGCTCCGCCATGCCTTATCTTTGTTCCAGACGTTCAAATCACCTGAACAGTATCAACTCCACTATGGCGTTTGCTGTCCCGGAACTCACGTAAATGGTGCTTATGCTGTTGGGCGCAGTGTCGGAGTCCAGGAACATCCCCCTGAACAGCGTCCTGTACGTGGCGTGGGAAGGCTCGAACGCATAGTATATGTCGTATTCCCCCCTAGCGTTCATGCTCCATGTCTTTATGTCCTTGGGTATGGGAATCTCGTACCACGTGTTCGCCGTATTCAATACGTGGTTTATGATGTGCGGCCTCGTCGGCCTTATTTCCTCGGTCTCAACCGGCTGGCGCCCGTTATCCATGCTTTCCTGCAGCGGCGCCAGCTGCTGCGGCACTTGTGTAATGACCGTTTCCTTCCTCTGCGCCGACGCCAGATATGCCAAGAATCCGAGCAGCCCGAACACCATGCCCATGCCTATAATCGCTATTATCACGTAATCCTTGTCCATGCTTTAATGTTGTCCAACCGTTCTTAAATTCCTGTCGCGTATTCGTCCGGGAAACCTGCCCTGTTCCTCGCTATCCTCGAGAATTCCAGGTCCAGTTCAGAACCCTTGAAGTTCCTCTTGAGATCCTTGCAGGCCACGGCCGTGGTCCCTGACCCGAGCATCATGTCTATGACAGTGTCGCCTTTTTTCGTGAAGTTTTCTATCATGCTCTTTATCAGCCTGAGAGGCTTGACAGCTTCCAGCGGGAACTTTCCGACTTCCGGCTTTCCTATGTGGAAATCATGGTATTTGAATTTCTTCCCGGCCCATTCGCCCTTTGAAACCATCATGCACGGTTCCGTTCTCCCGGTTATTTTGTTCAGCCTTTCTATCGTCTGCAGGTGACTGAAACCCACGCTTTCCGCCTGCCTTATGAAATCGCCTATCGTCGGCGGGCTGCAGAACGAGCACAGCACCTTCCCGTCTTTCAGCAATTCGTGGCACAGCTTCAGCCATTGCAAATTGAAGTCCGGGTTGTACGTGTTGTGCGGGTCGGTCATCACCATGTCCGCTTTTTCTCCCGCGTCCCTCAGGCTTTCCAGGAAGTATATTGCATCACAGCAGTATATTTTTATCATAGACTACCCTACCTATCCTATGCTCGTTTGTCTCCCCCTTCCTTATTCCGGTATAGTAAACATGAAGTTTATTGTCCACGATTATGATTTCAGGGTGCACTACTCCCCGGTTGCACCACTCCCCGGGCTCGATTGCAGGCACGTCTGCAGGCAGCCATTTTATCCCCTTTGCGCTCTTGAACAGCTTTACCCTGAATTTTTCCTCGCTTTTGTCATAACCATGGATGGCCGCCAGCAGCATTCCCTTGTATTCCACGACTCCCGACAGCGCCACGCAGCCGTCGCACCACTTCTCGCTTGCCTTTATTATCGGGTTCTCAAAGTGTTTGTACCACTCCTCCCCGTCTTTGCTTGTCGCCAGCCCCACCTGCCAGACTTCCCCCTTTCCCATGTAGTACATCATGTACTTTCCCCTGAAGAAAATCACGTGAGGGTCTGCCACATGCATGTCTTCCCATCTGTTGTCCCCCAGCTTCAGTATCGGCTCCGGGAACTTCCACCAGTTCAGCAGATCATCAGATTCCGCCATCCCTATCCTCCAGTTCCCGTCAAACCCGCAGTAGTACATCCTCCATCTGTTGCCATCCCTGATTATGCTGTGCATTTCTATGAGTATCCTGTCCCATGACGTTCCCGGGTACAGTATGACGTCCTTCACGTTCCTGAAGTTTACGCCGTCATCGCTTACGGCCAGTCCGGTCATGAATGGCGCCGGACCTGTCACTGCCATTCCGTAGTTATAATACATATAGAACTTTCCGTCATGGTGCATCATGGCTGTCCAGTGCAGATCGTTCTTTCCGTCCCTGTCGAAAACGTTGTCATTGCGTTCCATAAAATTCACATTCCTTGCACAGTGAAAACGGTCTCGGCTCAAGCCGGCCGTCATCTATTGTTCCTATGACTTCAATCGCATTGACGTCGTGGCAGCAGTTCACTACCCTCCCATCCCAAAGAACAGTGACCGCCCTGTTTTTCAGGTTGAAGCACCTTTCATTGTGCCGTATGAACTTCATGTTCTTCATCTGCCCAGACCACGTGTGCGGCATTACATGCGTCACTTTCCAGTGGCTTGGCAGCGGCTTCCGTTTTTCAGGATACTCCACGTAGTAAATCACGATTTCCATCTTCTCCGAGTATTCGTCATATAGAAAATTTAGCTTCCTTTTTACGTCATAGAAGAATGGCCTTATCGATATCCATAGCAAATCAAGCCCCGATTCTACCAGCTTGTCCATGATTCCCCTGCTTAATAGCCTTCCGTTCGTGCTGAACCTCGTCTTATACCCCCACGTATGCGCCATCTTTACGAATTTGAAGATTTCAGGATGCAGCAGCGGTTCTCCGAAGTTATGCAGCTCTATGAAATCGAGTTCCTGCTTCTCCAGGACCTTTGCGTATGTTTCCATGGACATGAACCCCTTCTCCCGGGTCATTCCCGGCTGCGGGCAGTATTCGCATTTTGCGTTGCAGTGGTTCGTGACCTCGACCGTGTTTATTCTCATACCTTCTCCATGATAGCGTAGTATTCGTCCCAGTTCTTCAGCGGGCCGCAATCGGCCTTTATCTTCTCGAATTTTATCTTGAATTTCTCCCCGAACATTTGGTGCACCAGTTTTTTGCTGAAATGCTGGTAGTGGGCCGGGGATTCATACTTGTCAAAGTTTACCTCGAAATAAAACACGCCGTCCTTCCTGAGCATCCTGTGAATCTCGGACACCATCCTCTCCGGCTCAGACGTGTGGTCCAGCATATTGATGCATATGACAACGTCTGCAGACTCGTTTTCTATTAATTCCGTACTAAGAAGCACCATGGCCGGAATGCCGGCTACGGCCGCGTACTTCTCGGCAAGCGGGTCAACTTCGTAACATGTTTTCTTCCCGCCCACTTCGATGAAATCGAATATCGACATGAGCCCGGTCCCTATGTTGACGACATTTCCCGACGCCCTGAACCTTCCCCCGAACCCGGCAATCACGTCATTGAAATAGGATCTTCTTTTTTCTCTGAACGCATCTACCCCAAGCGTATTGAGCTCTCTCATCCACCAGCTGAATTCAACGATTCTGGCGGTTCTTTCCCAATTTTCGTCCGTCATAGCCCTCTCCTGAACATCAATATGATTCTGTTCGCCCTGAAGCTTCCGGTTTCTTTCACCAGGAAGTGGTTATTTTCCAGGGCGAACTTTATCATCATGTCTTTGCTGAATCTCAGGTGCCCGCCCATGGCGCCTCCGGAGAGCTTTATCGGTTCGCCCATTTCGACCGCCGGCCTTTCCCTCAGATAGCTGTCGTGCGGCAGCTCTATCTCGAATATCGCGACCTTGGCCTTTTCAAAAATCTTCCTCAATGCGTTGAACGGGCATCTAAGGTGGTGGAGAGTGTTCAGGAGCAGGATTACGTCGTATTCCCTGTCGATTTCGTCATGTTCGATGTCGTGCTTCATGTAGGCGACGTTTATCTTCTTCAGGTTCCTTATCATCCTTGCCGTTCCCAGCGCAGCATCGTCGATGTCCGTGCCCGTTACTTCCCTGGCCCCCCTTTCCTTTATTTGAAGGCAGAAGTATCCCCAATAGCAGCCGATATCAAGCACGGTCTTCCCGTTCCAATCGACCAGCGACTTTATCTGCGACCAACTCAACGTGCAACTTGTATAGCCCCCTGTATTCACACCGTCACCAAGGTCTATATTCTGGTACTTCTCCTGCTGCCATATGGACTTCAGCACGTCGGTGACCGTCGGCGTTTTTGACATCCTTTCTTCATACTCTTTTTTGGTGCATTCGACATATTCAAAATCCGACGAGTCTATGAATTTGCATGCCGTCACATTGTTTGGGTTCGTCCTCCTGAACGACAGCTCCAGCGTTCCCCGGATGTCAGGCTCTTTGCTCTTCAGCCTATCCTCAACCATCCACATGGGCGCAAAGACGTGCCTCCAGTCTATTGTCGGGTCCCAATGCGGAAAGCTGTTGATCCACTCAACCGATTTTACCGGCTTTTCGTCCCATGCGAACCATCCGTCAATCACCACCTTTTCTAACTTACACACGGCATACTTGAAGTTACTGAGAAAATCGTCCGGTTTCCATTTTGCCTTCTTGAACATCTCATCAAAGGAGAAATAATCATATCCGAGTTTCTTGGCGAGCATCTTGGCGTATGTGGTTTTTCCCGTGCCCATCATCCCGAAGACTATAATTATATTGTGCATAGCTCTATCAGGCCCGACCACTCCTTCCTCCACCTTTTCATGCCATACTTCTCGGCATGGCTTCTCGGGCTGAACCTTTCCCCCTGCAGCATCTCTATCGCGTCTTCATACGCCTTTTCGTTCCATTCCGAGACGAGCATTCCATACGGCCTTTTGTTTATCCCGTCTTTTACTCCGCTTTCCCAGACGAACCCGGTGTTGTTGAGTATGCAGGGTATGCCGCAGGCCATGGCTTCGAGCGGCACCAGGCCGAAGCTTTCGGTGGCCGAGGGGTTTATGAGAAAGTCCCCGAGATTGTATATCTCCGGCATTATTTCCCTCTCCACCGGCTGTATGATTTTGGCATTCTTGGACTTGGGCCTGTACTTCTGCTCGGTCTTGAAGTTCAGCACCCAGAATATGTCCTTGCGCTTCTTTATCAGGTTTGACAATATGTGGAATCCCGCCACCGGATGGAAGTCTTTGCTCCATACCGCAACGGTCATCCCTTCGGGAATGCCATACTTCTTCCTGAGCTCTGCCTTGTCCATCGGCCTGAAAATCTCCAGATTTACGCCGTGCTCTATCACGTCCGTCCCTATGCCGAGCTTTCTCATCTCGTTGGCCATGAATTCCGACACCGCAATGTTCCTTTTTGCACACATCGCGCTTTCCTGCTGCATCCTCACGCATATCTGCCCGTATTTGTTGTAGGTTGTAGCGCCATAGAATGACAGTTTTGTCAGTTTTGCCACTATGTCATGGTACGGGTCGTTGAACACGTTTATCGTGTTCGGGTTCTTGTACCAGAAGTTCGTTATCCCCGCGTTCGATATTATGAACGTCTTCGGGAACAGATTCATGTACTGGTGGCAGTACCTGTCCATTATGTGGGACGCCTCGGCCTCAAAGAATCCCGTCGAGCCCCTTTCAATGTTCATTCCCATCACTTTCTGCGCGCTCTTGAATGACACAAGCTTGGTCTCGTGCCCCATTTCCTTTAGCAGCCTGTCTAATTCCGAGAAGAACGTCTCGCATCCCCCTTTCAGCTCGTTCGAGTGCGCCCAGTTGACAAGCAGGAATTTCATTTCCCTCCCCTCCAGTATTTCAGCCAGTTCTTGACTATTTCCCGGTTATTCTCGTCTATGAAGTTCCACTTCTTCACGGTAACCATCCCCTCATGCTTCCTGTACTTCACAAGGGGCTTGTCCACAAGCACGTATTGGAAATGCTTCATGGATTTCAGCAGGAAATCCAGATCCTCCCCGAACCTTATCATGGGATTGAAGTTCACCTTTTTGAATGCATCCCTGGGTATCATTATGCACGAGAAGTTCACGAACATCGTGTTCCTCAAAGCCACCTCGAAGCTGCTTACGCAGAAGTCGTCATGGTCCTCGAACGATGGCGGATTATACTGGCTTATCATGTCGTCCTTCTCGTCCATCAGTATGTTGCCGCAATACAGTATTTTTCCCGGGTTCTTCTCTGCAACCTTGACCATCTCTTCCACGAACATCGTGCTCAGAATGTCGTCCGCCGAGCAGAAGGCTATGTAGTCGCCTTTTGCCTCTTTCACAACCTTGCACCTGCCGTACCCTATCCCCATGTTCTTCCTGTTCCTGAAATATCGGACCTTGTCCTTGAACGCCCTGCATATGCTGGCCGTATTGTCCGTGGAGCAATCGTCCACTACTATGACTTCAACGTTTCCGTAAGTCTGGAGCAGCGCGGATTTTATGGCTTTGTAGAGGTACTTTTCCGTGTTAAACACCGGCACTCCTATGGTCACGAGCGGTTTCATACGAATTCCTTATGCCTCAAATCAGACAGCAGTATCTTCAACGCCCTGTTATAATCCATGTAATAACATCTGTCGCACCCGCTGCCGTCGAAACATGCCTGCCATGCCTGCTTTTCATACAGCTTGTCTATGTCTTTTGCCAGTCCCATGCTGTCCTTCGTGTCATAATCTCTCGAGGGATTTTTTTTCCTGTACTGCCAGCCACAGCATGCGACTATCCTGCCATCGGGCGTTATCACCGGCTTCAGCAGGCTTATGTAGCATCCCCACTTCCCCCTTTCAAAAGTCTTCCTTCCCTGATATATCACCAGACTGTCATCAACCCTTTTTTTCAGCTTCCTTTTTATTGTTGACATGTCTTCTACGGCATTCAAATCAAGCAGGTCTGATACCAGCCTGACATGGGTGAATGCATAGTTGTTTGCGAATTTTATAATCTTCACAATCGTGTCATAGTTCGGCTTGCTGCCTACGACGTGGCTGAACGCCCAGTCCACATCCATGCCCCTCTCGACCGCGGCCCCGAGCATCCTACCGTATTCGTCCGTGAATTCCCTGTCGTCCGCGGATGAAACCCTTATCCACGTAATTCTCTTGAATACGTCCGCCGGCACCTGTCCCAGCAGCAATCCGTTCGTGACCAGGCCGATTTCTATTTTCTCGGCGTTTATGCCGCGTATTATGTCGGATATTCTTGGATGCATGAGCGGTTCACCGCCGCCCGTTATTGTGCAGCTTTTGCAACCCGCCTTTCTCGCCTTTTTCATTATTTCCATTATTTCTTCGCAGGACAGCTCCAGCTTCCTGTCCCTTTTCGAGCATGAGCAGAATTGGCAGTTAAGGTTGCACCTGTTGGTGACATTCAGCTGGACGTGTATCGGCGGTATCTTTTTCTCTTTCATTATCTTCCGCACCAGTTCCGCGTTTGCCAGCAGCTTGGCTGGAAAAACGCTGGCCGCCGTAAATGAGGCTATCTTATTTTCCATATTATCAAAATCCCATCTCCCCGGTCTGGAAGTTCAGCTTCGGCTCCGTCACCTTTTCCAGTATGAATAGCCACTTCTTCACCACGTCTTCCCATCCGTAGTTTTTCGCATTCTCCAATGCGTTCCTCGAGCATTCCTTCCTGAACGCCTTGTCGACGTACATCCTCATCATGCACTTCCCCATGTCAAGAGGGTCCGCGAGCGCCACGTCCGTGAGTATGGGCGTCGTCTCTTCGGTCGCTATCCTGACCAGCAGCCCGGATTTCGGCGCCCCGATCATCTCCGGCCCTACGCTGTGGTCCGGGAATATCTGCGGAATCCCGCAGGCCTGGGATTCCATCTGCGGAAGGCAAAAACTTTCCCCTTCGCCGCTCTGTATGTGGCAGTCTGCCATGTTGTAAAGCTTCGCCATCTCGATTTCGTCAAGCCCCCAGTTCGGGTTCAGAAGCATGGCATTCGGGTCGTCATTCTTGCACAGGACAAGCTTCTTCCCGTCGAACTTCATCTTGCTGAACTTTATATGATTCACGCCTATGTCGTGGTATCCCATGTTCCTCATCTGCTCAAGGTCTATGGCATTGCTCTCGTGCGGGTTGGCATGAACGTGCAGGACGGTCTTTCCCTTGGCCTCCGGGAAGTTGGTGAGGAGAGTCTTGTACGCCTTGAAGAGAATGTCGTACCGCTTCTGTATACCCTTGTTTCTTCCTACCGCAAGGAAAACGAACTTGTCCTCGTAGCCGAGCATCTTCCTCATGTCGTCCCTCGCCTTCTTGTCCGGCTTGTAGACGCTCAGGTCCACTCCGTGCTGTATGTATGACGATTTTTCCTTGAAATCCTCTATCTCCCTTACTGTCCCGAGCCCGAACCACGACGGCGCTACAACATGGTCGCACTTTACCAAGTACGTGGACCACCAGGGAGATTGCGGCGTGCTCCTCGCGGTCACGTGGGCAATGATCGGTATCTTGAAATCGTGAACTATGTCCGGTATGTCATACGAATCCGGCGTCCAGCAGTCGAGAATGGTCACCACGCAGTCTATGTCGAGACCCTTTATGTAATATCTCAGCGCGTCTTTGGCGTAAGCGTCGTAGTATGCGGGTATGTTGGGGGTTCCGTGCTCGTCCTTTATCAGGTTTCCGGCCGTGACCGTTCCTATGACCATAACATTATGCCCGGCTTCCCTCAGCCCTTTTGCTACGTTTTTCACTACTACTGAATAACCGTAGCACCCGTACGAAGGGTTGGTCAAAAAAAGGATGTTCATCCGGCCACCTTGTCGCAGGCTTTCCTGAAGCACCCGAAGCATATCGCCCACTTGTCGGTCTCGAACCCCATGTCGTGCTTCTCATCGTCCTGGTACAGCTTATCGCAGTAGCTGCACTTCACTGCCGGAGGTTCACTCAGAGATTCTTCCGCCATCCTTTCCCTCCCCAAGGACCTTGTCGCAGAATTTCTTCAGGCACATGAAGCATATCGCCCAGTCGATTTTTTTCTTCCTGTTCCTGTGATAGATGTAAAACGACTTCCTTTTGCAGTAAGAACACGCAATTTTTTCTTCCTTCATGCATACTATATAGCAAACTAATATTTAAAGCTTATGTTCAGAAACAGAAATCATTTCCCTTTCTTCGCTTTCTTCTGGCTTTCGGCCGCCGGCTCGTCCTCGGCAATCTTCACAAGGTTTCCCGTTGCCAGGTCCAGATAATCAGCGCCGCTTCTCGGCCTGTCGTTGATTACCTCTTCAACTGACCTGTTCCTGTCGGCCTTGCCAACTATTGTGATTTCCATGAGAATGCCTTAGACGCTTTCAGGTTCCACGTATGTGAATATCGGGAACTTTATGAGAGTCGCCCATGCGCATACCGTCCCTGTGGTGTCCGCATATGCGGCTATCGTGTGGCCCGCGTCCACCCTGTAGAACGGAGCATCTATGGTCGTTATCTGGCAGGTCATGTTCGCATAGATCCTCTGGGGCACTATCGTCGATGTGCTGTCAAGGAAGAACATCTCGGCCAGCGTGCTTGAGTGCGAGAACCCGTATGAGACAAGGTAGCCTTCGGTGTAGGCGTCGAATGTCGTTGAGCATAGCGATGACGTAGTCCCGCTTGCCGCCGCTCCCACGTTGGTCGATGCTATCGAGGCTATGTGAACCGGCTGCGAGCTCCTCATCACCCTGATGAACTTCGCGTACCGAGGGTCGTAATACCTCGGCAGGTTCCATTTTATGACTTCTTCTTGTATTGGCATATTTACTCCGCTAATCCCCCTACCTGTATCGGCGTGTACTTCCCCGCCTTTATCTCGGGGTTGTCCTTCGAGATTTCCACTACCGAGAATCTCTTGCCTATCCACCAGATTATCGGCCTGTTCAAAGTGACGTTCGAGTAGTTCTCCAGCTGGATTGCCGGCGGGTAGTTTTCAGAGCACCATATCTCTATCTTCTTGTTTGAAGTTACAGGAGAATTAAGGTCGAAAAGCCATCCGCCCTGCGGGGACCTGTTCGTTCCCCACCTGTTCGTGGCGGCCGGCTGCTTGAGCAGCATCCTGAAGTTGCCGTCAATTTCCGCACTGTAAAGACAATAAAGCTGGTCTATCGGAGGGTCCAGATTGACTACATTGGCGAACGACTCGGTGCCCAGCGACGCCAGAGCGGCGTGCCTGTCCCTGTAGAAGATGTCGTCCAGCTTCCTTATGCGGAAGTATTTGACTGAACCGCCAACGAAAATAACCTCTAAGTTATCCCCGTTCCTAAGCTCTCTTGGATCCTTTTGCATATGTACCTCTCTCTGTCGGGAGGCTCAGTGATAAAGGCCCCTTTCAGGGATTTACCAGTAGGCCTCTTTTCTCAGCGGTGGCGCCTATGAAGTCGAAGTCAGTCAGGGTCGACACGCTCGAACAGATGCCTTCCACAGTTATGACTGTGTTCTGGTCAACTGTCCACGGGTCGTCAGACCATCCCGTCCTGGATATGAATCCCCTTACCGGAGAAACAACCCAGTACCTTGTGGTTGACTGTTCCCTGGTGATTCTGACCTGGTGCAGCGTTCCAGAACTGCCGTTGAAGTAGACTCCATTCACAAGGACGAACCTGTTGTCCGCCACAGTGTATGTGGTTGCGCCCGCGAATGCTGTCCACGTGTTCGTTGCAGTCTGGTTCATCTGCCACCATGGGTAGGTGGAGCCAATGTCTTCTGGCCTTATCATCCTTATGATAAGACCATCGGTCGCCAAACCAAGCTCTCCGGCTGACTTTGCCTTGAGCTTGTTGACGCCCTGGCTGTAGGCTGCCAATGCGTTTCCGTTGAACTCTGGGTAAAATACCATTGTTTATCCTCCTATAGTCAAGTTTACCTGCAACCCTTACGGACGAACCGCCACCATCGAGGCGGGGTTGCTAGGTCTTGCCAACTAAGGGACCTTTATCCCATCAGTCAACAATTATGAGAGATCCGTTTGAGTACTGCGCAGACGCCCCGGGAGCGCCGTAGCTCGTCGCATAAAGCTGGGCCCCGCCCATCCTCATTGCCGCTGCGGCTGCCGGTGCTGGTGAAGGCATTGCCGCTGACGGGACCACGTATCCCATCAGAAGGTCTATCAGCTCGGTTGCTATGAGGCTTGTCCCTGCCACCACGACTGCCATCTCATACTTCGACGGCACTTTTCCGTACAGTGTAAGTCCGGTGAGAACACCGCCTATCGCAACGTTCGCCAGCGTCTTGTTCGCTATTCCCATGGTCGCCCCTGGTATTACCATCGGTGTAACCACAGAAACGCCCTTTCCCAAGGCACTTCCTGCCAGAGCACTCATTACGAGTTCCTTTGACATGATTAAATTTCCTCCGTGTTTTGAAACACTAATTAATTCTTGGGTCGCATTCCTATTTAAAGCTTTTGTTTTTTCCATTGCCTTTCTCATGGTGCCGCATTCCGGGCAGTCTCCTTTGGTGAGCGCTTTCCTTTTTGACCTGAGCGCGGTCATCAGGTCCTCGGCATGGTGCTCGAGGTCCCTGATATCAGAATAAAGCCCCCTGTCCTTCACTCCCAGCATCCTCGATGAAATCTCGAAGGCCCTTTGCGCTATCTCCTTCAGCTCGCTGTCCCCCCGGGCTTCGGCGTGGTGGAGCAGATCCCTCGCGTGCTTCGACATGCAATCATTACACCAGAGAATGCTTTCTATTTGGTCTGCCATGGTTAATATTTTGTTCCATCTCCCTTAAAAAATATTTTGATGGTACATCAGGCTCAGCCGAACAGGAACGCCCGGATTTCCTTCACCTGCCTGTCGAGCCATATGTACCTTTTCCGGTCCTTCATGATGGACATGTAAAAGTCGAACCTCTTCTCCCTGATCCACTTCATGACGTTTTCCGTATTCAGGTGCTTTTCCTGCCCCTGGAACTGCTTTGCCAGCCGCTCCGCCAATGCAAGCGCGCTGGGCCGGCATTTCGCGGTCTCGTCCAGCAGGTTCACGTTGTTCGCAACCGCCGCGTCAAGGTCTTTTATCGTAAATTCCTCGAGCATGCCCAGGAATATCTTCTCCACTGCCTTCTCCCCGATCTTGTCGAATATGCTGAACATCAGCGTACTTCCTTCTTGGCGTCTTCGTAGCCTTTCCGATAGGCTATTGCCAACAGTTCCTTGATGAAATACTTGTTTTTGCCACCCATAATACCGCATCTCATCACGACAGGTATGTTCGCGAACACCCGTTTAACTAATTCATCTTTATCCACTTCCATTTACCTCATCTCCCCATACATACCATCCCAGACGCCTTCTCCTCGCAAACATCTCCAGCCTCGGTGGGTGGCTTACCGCCTCCATCATTGCATAAGCCACTTCCGGCTTCCTGCTGTGCTCACTTCTGGCCGCAAGGATGACCGTGGGCACGTTCTTCACCTTCGCCGGCAGCCTGCCCTTGACGCCGAACAGCAGGAGCTCGTGCTGCCCCCTGAAATACTGCCCCAGCCCTATTCTGTCTTTCACCCAGACGAGGTTGGTCACGTACCTGAACCCGAGCGCTTTCATCAAAAGGAGCCCGCTCTCCAGGAAGTTGTTCGTCACCCAGAGGTACAGATGGCAGTTTTCGTCCGGATCGAAAACTCCGGATTTGATGATTTCCTGCAGTATCTCGTGGTCCTTCAGGAGAGAATAGTGCCTGTCTGCTCCCCGCTTGATTCTCCCGCCGCCCGTCTCGTTCCATGGCGGGTCTATGCATATCGTTTTATACATTATTTCCCCGCCCCCAACCAGTTTTTTGTTGGTCATACCATCTTCACTATTTTCTTCTTCTCGAGCGCAATGGCCGTGTTCTTCTCCAGGAAGATATGCCGGCCCATCTGTATGGTCCTTTCCTTGTATATGTGCGGCTGCCCCCCGATGATGCCGTGGAACTCGGGGTTGGGCATGACGAACTCGACCTCTACCATTTCATAGCCTTCTGTTTGCGTTTCCGCAGGCTTATACGTTTTATTGAATAATTTTTCCAGCTTTTCATTCATTCTGGTGAACAGGTCAAAGGCCTCCTGCCTGAAAGCATCTACTGCGCTCGAAAACGCCTCGGTCTTCGACCCCAGTGTTTTGATGGCTTCCACGTGGCTCACTAGGTTCTGGCTGTAGGATTCCATGTTCTGCGCCTGCGCAGTCATGGCCTCTGCGAGCTTCCCTATGTCCTGCGTGTTCCTCGAGAGCGCGTTCAGAATGAATTTCGGCATCGGCCGCAGCTCGTTCATCTCGTTATACCATCTATGAAAAAACTCACTCTCCGGGATGTTTGTTTCGTTGCGCACGAACTCCATCTCGTCAACTCCTTCGCTGAAATCGAACAGCAGCCATAGCCCTCTCTCGTCGAACACGTACAGCTTCTTCTTCTCGTCGTTGTACTGCTTCGCAAGCGCATTCTTTATCAGCGAGTAATGAGACCTTGAGAATTTTATCCAGTAGCGCTTATTGATTTTCAGCCTGCCCAATCCCAACCCCAATATGCCCTCGAGCTTGCGGACGTGAGTAAGCAAAAAATCCATGGCGTCCCAGGAAGCCTTCAGCGCATTCACCGCAAAAAAATCCTTGTTCTTCATATAGAAGACAACTGAGTCGGGGCAAAGCCAGACCTTCTCAATTTCTCCAACCCTTATTCTCTGCATCTTCTGCGCGTCGAAAGGCACGAAGCCTATCCCGGCTTTCTCCAGAATCTCTTTCCTGTTCTCCCACCCCCGGAGCCTAGGTATCTTCATCTCGGCTACGAATCCATGACCACGGGTTTTTTTACCTTCTTTGCTACCTTCTTGGGGGGTGTATGTGCCTGTCACATGGGGTGCTTTACGAGACCTTCTTTCCGGCAGGCTTTCCATCAGGGCTTCCCATGTCCCGTATCCGACCTTTCCGATGGCCTTGAGGCGGCGTAATCTGGTTAGGGCGCATTTTACCTGGGGCTCCGTGAGGGTATTGTCCTTCCATAGGAGGGATGGCGGCAACCCGGCTTTTATGTGCCCGAACACCAATAAGGTCGCATGAGACCTTCTTTTTTCTGCAGGGGTGTCTTCTGGGCTCATTTTTCATCCATCCTAATGACCTTCCCACGCACCTTTTTGCAGACCGGGCAGACGTAGATATTGAACCATACTGGATTTCCCCGAAATTTCCCGGGCAGGCATGCGTGCTCCATTTTTCGGTTGTGCCGCCAGCATCTCATTTTACTCACCGTGAAACCACCAGTCCGGCACATAGTCGTGGCATTTGCTCCCATTGTTGTAGCCGTCCCAGTCTTTGGGGTCTATGAACGGGTTGTCGTAGTATCCGTCTATTATCATGTCCCCGTATTTTATCCACGCATGCGTCTCTCCCCTGTTGTGGCAGACGAGGACGCTTTCATACCCGTCGGATTTCAGCCTGTCGAAGATGTCCCTCGTGACGTGCCTGCACACGTACGGCTTGTCGGGGTTCTTGTCTATCCTGTGAGCTTCCTTGATGGCCCACACGTCCTTGACAAGCAGGGGAGCGTCCAGGCTTGGGTAGTTGCATGTCAGATCCGGGCACTTCTTGCACTCCGGCCCCATCACCGATATGTTATCGGGCAGGCACGACAGGTTTATTCGCAGCACGGGGGGCTTGGGGGGTGCTGATGCGAAAATGACAAAATTCCATGAAAGGAAAAGCGCCAGCAATAATGCCAATATCACGATACAATTGAGTGTGATTGCGTGGCTTTTCATTTAATCACGTCCTGCCCGCAGAAAGGGCAGTGCTTTGGGATTCTCGTCACGTTTCCCGCCCTGTCGAGCTTGATGCCATAACCGCTCATGCAGTTCAGGCAGGTAATCTTGATGTCAGGCTTTGTCATTTCCCCGCAGCTTCCATCACCTCTCATATAAGCATAAACCATATGGAGCAGCGTTTCCTTGTCGATTAATGCCATGCTCTTTTCTTCCTGCATTTTCAGCCTTCCGGAGATTGCGTATTGCCTGAGGTCTGCCCTGAGTTCGTCTTCTATTACCGGGTCATAGCAAATCATCAGCAGTTTCATGCAATCATCCCCGTTCCGGGCTTTACTAAAAAGAACTCAATCCGGTACAATAGTGGCAGCGGTCCTTCACCGGATTTTGTTATATTTCTGATACATTCCCATAGGTCTTCCCATGTTGAAAATCCCTCTTTGTGTGCCTCGTTTTCCAATTCCGAAGTAGGCAACGATTCAACGAAATACTCATCGGGGATGCACGAAACGATAAGTATCCGGCCTATGCCCTTCTCTCCCCGGCGTTTCTGAACCGAATAAGTGTGGCCCGGTATTTTCCCGCTCTGCCTTCTTGTCACGGTCTTCTTTCCTTCCATGACAAGCTGCCATGACGGTATTCCCTTGTCATTCCTTGCTGAAAATATCATCCTTTCACGCCCTTTTCTCTTTCGATTTCCCTTTTCCGCTCCTTCCCGAAAGCCTTTCTGAAGCATCTCTGGCACAGCCTATTCGGGAAGTCCACAGCCTTTCCACATTTGCAGCAGATGCCTTCCTTCGGGTCGGTCATGGTTTCTCCTTCCTGACGGGCTTTGGCGTTTCAGACTCGCCGGAACAAGGATTACAACCATACATATTTTCCTACGTTCCTGTAATCAAGCCAATTGATTTCGCCGCCCGATTACCCTCTTCTTGCTCTTCTTCCGGCCCTGCTGTCAGAAACCTGAATCAGGTCTGGATAGATCATGCTTCCAAATTCGTCCTTGTAAGGGGCCGCTGGATTTTCCGGGGCTTCCGCTTCGGATTCTCCCTGTTCCGGTCCCGGGTTTGCCGGCTCCGGGGGTGCCTGCGCCTGCCTCTGCGCCTGTATCTGCTGTATCTTATTGTACTGCGCCTGAGTCATGGCATTCTGCTGCGTGGCTACATGCTCCACGTACCTGTTTATGGCCGGCGCAAGCGCTTTCGTGGTGTTCTCTATCAGGTCCTTGATTACTTCCTCTTTGGACTTCTGCCCGACCTTGTCTATGCCCAGGTCTATGGCCGCGCCTTTTATCGCCTTTATCGTGTCGACCACTTGCTTGATGCTTCCCGTGCCCCCGCCGCCAGATATCTTTTTGATCTCTTCCTGAAGCGTACCCATCTGGCCGCTGAACTCCCTTATCAGGAGCTCCCTGTCCTTGTCGTTGGTGATTCTCTTCAGGTCCTCTATCACCTTGTCCTTGTTCAGCGCCAGCTCGAGTATGTCCTTGACGCCCACTCCGTCCTTGTTTTTCTGCATGTCCCTGATTTCCTTCATGACTTCCTCGTACATCTTCTTGTCTTCTTTTTGCTTGATCATCTCTTCGAGCTTCTCTATCTTCTTCTCCACTTCGCTGCCGCTGCCCTTCTTCATGTTTTCCATCATGAAATACATGAACATCGGGGCCGTCTGGTCCTGCTTGGGTGCCGGGTTCATCATCTTCATCATGGCTATCATTGGCATGAGTTCGTTGAAAGTGTTCGGCTCCTGCTTCTGCATCATGCTCACCATCGCCATCATGTCGTTCTGGTTCAGCCCTCCGCTTCCGAGCTTGTCCAAAAGGCTCAGCTGGATTTCCCTCAGCTTCTTGTCGTAGTCTATCTCTTTTTCTCCCGTCATATCAAATCCTCCATAAGTTTTATCCAATCCATCAAAAGCCATATAAGCATAATCTGCTTGAGTTCCTTAATCTCGTCTATGTGGGCCGTGTTTTTTTCCTTGTCTTTCTTTTCCATGATTTCCATGAACTTCTTCTTCATTAACTCCTCCTCTATCATGGCACTAAGCGGCTTCAGGTCGAACATGGCACTAAGCGGCTTCAGGTCGAACACGCCCACAACCTCATCGGCCAGATTCTTCTTTTCTTCCGCCTTCAGCGATTCTGCTTTTATTGCGCGCCATCCCTTCTCGTTCCATTCCTTTTCATGGTTGTTCCTCACATGGAAAAGCAGCGCTCTTTCTCTCATGGTTGCACCGCAAATCGGGCATACAACTGGCGGGTATGCCATATTTACAATCCCTCCATCATTTTCATCATAAGAACCATCTGCATGAAATCCTTGCTGAACGCCCCCAGGCCCATGCCCTTGTTCACCTTCTCCCGCATCACCTGTATCATCTGCGTCATCGGGGAAAACTGGGTAAACGACTGGCTCATCTGGCTGTTTGCGGCAATCAGCTTCAGCAGCCTGTCGAACTCCTTGTCCTTGTCGTCCGTTCCCATGAGTTCCATTGACTCCCCGCCCTCGGTCTTTATCAGGGCCGCCGTTATGCCCCGCCTCTTGCCTTCGTTTATTATGGCTTCATTTACGAACTTGGACGGGTCCGTGGAAGTCGTGAACTTGTTGATTATCGCAAGGGTGTATGCCGACGGGTAGAACGATTGCGTCTTCTGCGTCTCTTCCGTCCACGCCCCGAAGTCCTTGTCCGGAGACACTATCTCCTTCTTAGCCTCTTCCGGCTCAGGCGCTTTCCTCGGGACCTTCCTCGCATCAGACTTGAGTTTCCTCCAGCCAATCTCTTGGTATTCCTTCGGGTGGCTGTTCTTGACGTGGAAGAACAGGCCCCTTGACTTCTGGGGCGTATTGCATACGGGACACATGACATCCATACTACCACTGTCCTTGGACGGCCGTTGACTGGAGGGAACGGGAAGCATTTGCTTCTTCCAGCGACTTTTCCATTCCCTTTATGAGGTTATCCATTGCCAGAAGGGCCGCGTCCTCTACCCTGGGGGCCTCAATCAGCTTTACCCTGTGAAGCACCCGGGCAATCTCCAGCATCGTATAGTATTTCTCGTTGTCTACGGTGAACATGACCTGCTTGGTCGCGTCCTCTTTACTCTTTGCGAGAACGTTCAGAAGATCTTCGACCGACACCTTCCTTTCATTGGCCAGCTTGTTCATCAGGTCTCTCGTTGTTTTCTTTACCCGCAGGGTCGTATGCTCGGAGTCCATATACTGTATATGATATGCATATATAAATAGATTTCGGTATATTACTATATCAGTATGAGCGAAGAAACGGTCCGGAAAGTCAAGGAATGTCCCGTATGCCAGAGGCTCGGGGAGATATGCGAAGAAGCCGGCGAGAAGTCGTTCTGCGATGAACTGTTCGTCAGGCTCGAGAAGAACGAGCTGACTGCCGACCAGTTCGTTGACGAGCTCATGAAGAACCCCAGGGTAAAGGACGCGCTTCAGGCTAGGGACTGATCCCCGAAGATTTTGCGCAGGACCCCGGAGCGGCACAGCTTGAACTCCGCGCCCCTTTTCCCGGTGCATTCCTCGGAAATCTTCCTGCCAGCTTCCGCTATCTTGCCCTGCTGCCCCGTCTTGGGGTAGTCAGAGATTGGCTTCCTGGGCTTTATCCATCTGCCTTGCTTTGACATATTACAACTCCACTATTATATGGCCTTTGGGGTGAATCTTCGGCCTGCATTTGGCAATCTCATCCTTCAGCCCCAGGACCGTGAATCGGTCAAACTCCTTGCTGCAGACGGATATGCCGTTCAGGTCGTCGATCTCAATGAAGCCCCCACAGCCCTCGAAGTGCTCTAGGACATTTTCCTGCTCCTTCGTTATGTCCTTTATGAACTCGATGTTCAGGCTCAGGTTCCCCAACGTGTCCTTGGTCGACATCGCCCTTATGGCCCTGCATTCTTTCATGAACCTTATCATTTTATCATATGGCTGGTCCAGATTGGGGATAATTTGTTTTACATCCCTATGGTCGACGTTTCTCGTGCCTTTCAGGTAGTCTGGCTCTCCTGGTTTAGGCTTGCCCTTCTCATACCCTACTGCTTCGTGCCTTCCTGAGAAGTCAAGCATGGTGCCATCCTTGAGTATGTAGCCGGCCTCTTTTATGTTATTCGTGGTTCCGTAGTATTCCTTGGACTTAGCGCAGAGGTCGGGCTTGGTTTCCGGTGGTTTCGGGGAACCGACTGTGCCGAATAGAACTGTACCTTCATCTGCCATAAGTAAACCTATAGAAAAAGATATTTAAAAATAAAAAAGTCGAGGTTTGGTTGCCGGTTCAAACCGCTTATTTTCCCCAGCACTTTCTGATGGCCTCGTGGACACCTGTGCCCGACATGCCCTTCTTGACGTTGTCCCTGGCGCATTTGCCGATCTTTCCCTGCTGGGACGTCTTGGGGTATGACGACGGGGCTGCTCTCTCGTAGCTGTACCCGCCGTAGGAACCGGGGAAGCCCCCTGTTCCCTGCTTGCCGTGCTTCACCCAGAAGCCTGCTTTCGTTTTCATGATTAAGAGTTGTCCGTGCGCTTTTAAATAATTCCTATAACATATTATACATATGGCGAAGACTTACGTGGACCTGAAGGTGGAGACGGAAACCGCCAGGCGCTTCAAGCAGGCGAAGCATCTCATGGAGTTCCAGAACGCCGAGGAATACACGGTGAGCCGGTTTGTGGAGATTCTCGTTGATAACATAGGGAAGAACCTGGTGTCGGACATCAACAAAATCGAGAAGAAATAATTATTTTTCACGAGCCAGCCGTTTTATGTCTTCCCATCGGCCGTTCAAGCTATCGACCTTTTCGCCGACATATCCTTCGCTCACGACAGAGCTCGGTTTGCACTTGTTTCTTGAAAGCCCCAAAATAATTGCATTGGCGTTATCTATCATATGCAAGCCTTTCCATCTCTGGTCGGAATCGTCGTTCAGGGTCTTTATCAAAGAAATATTATGAATGTCCTGGGCCTCTGTTATTTTATAGAGTTCATTGAACATGCATTTCATCTTGGATTCTTTGTCTGCGATTTTATCGCAAAGGAGGGCTTCGGCTTCTTTTAGTTTTTTCTTCATGAGTTCGTCCATAAGAACCTCAAAAAATCACGCCTTCGATTTAGCCATCTCGAGTATTTTTTCGAGTTCCTCTAGGCAGTTGCATTTGCGGAGCAGCATGGCCGACTCTATTTCTCCGAGATCCAAGACTTCATCCATTGAGAGTTCGTCACGCCGCAGCCTTCTGCCGGTATTCACATCAACGGTCAGGTTGTCGTGCTTTTTCCAAAGCTCGTTGCAGGCCTTCTTTCTTTCTTCCAGGTCCTTCCTGAGCCATCCAAGCGGGTCTGCTATCATTTGTTCCATCGGTCTTTTATCTGCCATGCCAATCACTTCCTCTCGCAGATATGCTCCTTCAAATGCTCGAGCATGATGGCGTGCTTTTCTTCCTCGGCCTTTATCTGCAGCAGGACCGAGAACGGCAGCACCGCGTCTTTGGCCGGCATCTCCTCGACCTCTTCAATCATCTTGCGGTATTCCTCTATGCCCCTCTTCTCGTCCTCCAGGGCATCCTTGAGCTTCCCGCATATTGACGTGATGTCTGCCATGCCAATCACTTGAGCCACGGCCTTTCTCCGCACTTCCTGCCGAATTGTGCTGATGCTTCGAGTATTTTTTCTTGGGATGCGTCAATCCTGCCTTCCATGATGTCTTCTCCAGCTTGTATGATATTTGCCCTGTCTATATTGAAGCCGCACCTCATGTTCAGTATCTTGGCGCTGGAATCTATGAAAGTGGTTAT
>Ga0315277_10003784_pt1 | contig 20419 bp, 17 predicted proteins | sample YL17G05_15_MG_FD_203695 | JGI IMG/M metagenome (GOLD analysis project Ga0315277, IMG submission 203695) | Sediment microbial communities from Yellowstone Lake, YNP, Wyoming, USA - YL17G05_15 | ecosystem: Environmental > Aquatic > Freshwater > Lake > Sediment | place: USA: Wyoming | collected... | reverse complement strand
CTCGGATGCGTAGGGTGTACCGATTGGCTGGCCGGGCAATGGCATGGCAGGCAGCAGACCTCCTGCGGCTGCAGGGCCGCAATAGATCTAACTGTCCCGACGGGATTTGAGCCAAGGTAGGGGAGACGGTTGCGGTTTGCATTTTGAGGTTGACTCCCACTTTTAATTGCACCCCAAATGGCACCAGTGTCAAATCGCCGTTGCTCCGGCTGATTTAGGGATTTCACCCAACGAAGCGGCTGCCTCGATCGTGTCCGTGTCGCGCAGCCGGCCGTCGGGCAGGGGCGAAAGACGTTCGAGCGCCAGGGGTGAGCAGACAAACTGCGGCAGAGAGGCGCTCAGCGGCGCTGGGACAGCGCGCCCCGCCGGACTTGGCGGCCGGCACTATGAGAGATTGCTGATAAGTATTATGTTCCCTGATGTCCCCTGATCTTGCCGCACAGTGCGAGAATGGAGAGTGTGGCCATTGGGCCCAAAAGCCCGCCTATTACCAGAACCGGCGAGTAGGAGAAATGATCCAGAATCCAACCAATACTCATGGTTAGAGCAATAGCTCCTATCCCGGCGCCCGACTGGGCCAACCCTGTAACACGGCCAACTTCGTTGGTAGAAAACAGATCACTGGGAAGCGTCTGGACATTGTTCACCCAGAACTGGAATCCAAACAGCACGAGACTGATCAGCATGAGTGCTTGCCCGGCGGTCGACGCGTAAATGGCAACGATTCCAAGGGGCATGAGAAGTGTGGGGATGACGATGGCCGTTTTTCTCGCCGTGTCGACGGACTTTCCTCTTGAGATCAGGAAGCCGGAAAACCACCCTCCCGTCAGGCTTCCCACGCCGGAGGAAAGAAATGGAAACCAGGCAAACGTGCCGATCTCCTTTAAACTGAAACCTCGGGCCTCATACAAATAGGAAGGAAGCCATATGAGGTAAAGCCACCAGATCGGATCGCCAAGGAATCGGGCCAGAACAATCCCCCAGACCTTCCTGGATTTCAATAGGTCCCCCCAGGACTTCTTGTGAGTTATTGCCCCCGTCTGTGCGGCGATGTCAGAATCGGCCCGTATAAACTCTCGCTCGCTTTCAGTCAACCAGCCTTGTTTTGCCGGCTCATGATAGATCAGCAGCCATAGTATTAACCACACGAAGCCCAAGGCGCCGGTTACAAGAAATGCTGTTTTCCAGCCGTAGCTTATCTGCAGCCAGACAACCAGCGGCGGCGCGACCACCGATCCCAGTGCGGCACCCGTGTTGACAATGCTCAGACCGAAGGCTCTTTGCTGCGCCGGAAAGCACTCCGCGACGGTCTTTATGGAGCCCGGCCAGTTTCCCGCCTCGCCCACACCCAACAGAAATCGGCAGGCTGCGAATCCTCTGAATCCGCCCGCAACAGCGTGCAGCATTGCCGAGATCGACCAGAGCACAATCGCGGCCGAAAACACTCTGCGCGTGCCGAACCGGTCATAAATGCCGCCGAATATGGTCTGGAAAACAGAATAGGAAATGAGAAACCACGTGCTGACGGCTGCATATTCCAGGTTATTCAAATGCAGGTCGGACTTTATAACCGGCGCGAGGATGGATATCGTAAGCCGGTCAACGTAGCAAATGATTGTGGCAAGAAAGAGCGTTATCGCTATGTACCATCTCAGTCCGGGGATTTTCATCGATATTATCGCGAGTACGCGCGAACTTGCAGCGCATCCGGATAGTTGCTTGGCTAATCTTCGTAATTGCAGTCACTCACGGCCAGATCATATCGCCGGCTCTCGGGCCGGTGCGCCACCATGACCCAAAAGTAGCAGCTCTTGACGCCCGGCATCCCCACCGTCGGGTGGTATCCTTCCGGCACGATTACGCAGTCGCCGGTTGAAACGGAGTGAATGGCCTCGACCTTGCCGGGCAGGCGCGATGACAAATGGAGGGCGAATTTGGGCGCCGGAATGTCAAAATAGCAATATACCTCTTCAAGATCTTTGCTGTGCTGATGTGGAGGCCAGCTGGTCCACATGCCGGGCTGGCCCTCCGTAATGCCGCATATGAGCCTTGAGCCCTCATCCTCCTGCGCTATGGTCATGAACACCTCACGCTGAAAGGGCGGCCTGCCGTGAACCTGGTGGATCGTTCCCAAAGGCAGGGACAGATCATAGGAGCGGACAAAAAAATGCCCCTTTCCCTCATACGGGCCTCCCCCGATGAAAACAGCCAGGTCGGCCAGAGCCTCGATCTCCAGAGCTTGCCGGGCAGGAATATAGAACGAGTCCCTTGCATTCAAGAGATGAGAACGGCCATTGCAGGATATTTTGGCTTTGCCCGATATGACGGCGCCATTCAATTCGAGGATATCGTTCTGCAGTCGATGCCTTCCGCCTTTTAACAGATTCAGCCTGAATATCCAGGTAGTTCTGCAGGCGGAGTTTTCGGGCGAGACAACGGTATGAAGGCCTTCTTCTTCAGGGCTCGTGCATTTCCAGCTGAATGGATTCTTGTGGTCGTTCATATTCTATCTATAGCATAAGGAGACACGGAGATCCCAACGCAGTCTCGCGGCCGCAGCCAAAATGAATCCACGCGCTTGACTGTGTCGAGCGCTGAGTTGGCCGGCGCAGTTGCCGGCGCACACCACTCTTCGGCCATCCGCTCGTGCCTCACTTCTTCGCCGCTGACCGCCCGCTTCTGAATTTCCAGAGGGACTTCTATGGCAAGAGCTTCATATTTGCAAGCGAGGCGGCGTCCCGCAGGCGCGCGTCGGCCGCAACAACGAGCTTAATCCCCGAAACCTTGGCCGAGGCGACATGGATGACATCGAGGCTGCGGATGAGAATGCGGCGCGGGCCACCATAGGTATGCTTGAGCAATTTTCTCGCCTCCTCCACCACATCCCGTCCATAGGGTATCTCGATGATGCGGCCGACACGAACATCATCTAAGAACTTTTCGAATGCAGCAGCCGCACCGCCTGGTTTGAGATCTCCAACGGATTCCTTGCGATGGGTCGCGCAAAGGATTTCGATTGCGGCGACCGTTGATGTGAGGATCTGATCGTCGGTGCCGGCAACAAGCTGCAGGAAGTATGGCGTATCCGCTTCGGGGATATAGAGCTTCAGAAGGGCGGAGGAATCCCAGTAGATCATGAGCTAGAATCTGTCCTCTCGAATTTCAGAGAGAATGTCTTCGCCCCTTGTCTTCGCCTTTCGCACGCCATATTTCCGATGAAGCCCGCGAAGACTCGCGACCCAGACTGCTCTATCGTCGAGCCGGCGCGGCATTGCGGCTGGGACCAATCGCGCTTTCACTTTTCCGCGGACGGTGATCAGCACCTCCTCGCCGCGACTGGCCAAATCGACCAATTCCGAGAGCTTCGCCTTGCTTTCACGCAACGTCTTAACCATGTGACTATTGTAGTCTCTTGTCATTGCCGCGTCAAAAGGATGCTGCAGACTCGGCAAAGACGTTGGCCGGAGGCAGCTCATGCGGTGGAAGCAAAACCTCGTGCCGAAATCCGGGGACATAAAACTCACCTTGAATCCAGGCTGACTGACAGTGATGTCGTAAACTCCGGCGGTGAGGCCCTCGACCAGGAAGTCGCCGGAATTGTTGGTTGAGGTTGTATGGTTGACCCCGATTTTCTCATTTGTTAATCTCACGCCCTCGCCGGAGGTGGCGGCCTGGGTGGGATCGGTGACTGTGCCCTCGATGGCGCCGGTGGTTTGTGCCTGCGCCGCGACGGCGAGGGCAAACAGGACGAGAACAGCAACGAACGCAGGAACTGTCCAGGGATTTTCAACGAGGCCACCCGGCCGTCTTATTGCTCTGGCTGAAAGCATAACACCACCTCAGGTGATTAGCAGATTCGAGTGCGGACTATGACGGACCGCGATCGGTTCCTGGCGACTATGCGCTACCAGGCGCGCGACCGCGCGCCATTTCACGAATTCCCATGGCCGACATGGCCCGAGACAGCCGAGCGCTGGAGACGCGAGGGCGGCTACGATCCCCAGACGACCGACTTCGGCTGCGACCGCTGGGTGATCGAGTATCAATGGTTCTTCCCGCATCCGCCGTTTGAGCGCCAAGTCTTGGCCGAAGACTACGAATACGTGACGTATGTAGACCCCCAGGGCATCGTGCTGAAGGAGTTCAAGAACAGCCCGCTCAGCTCGATGCCGCAGTTCATTCGCTTCCCAGTGGAGACGCATCAGGACTTCAGGAAGTTCTGGCGGGAACGGATGCGGCCCGACATTGACGAACGCATCGGGCAGGATTGGCGGCGGGAACTGGGCCGGCACCGAGGCCGCGACTACCTGCTGGTTGTGCTGGCCGACCGATGGGGCGGCTTCTTTGGGCCCCTGCGAAACCTGGTCGGCGTCGAAACTCTGTGCACCCTTTTCTATGACGACCCAGCGTTCGTCGAGGATATGATGGATGCCGATGCCGATTTCCTTATCGCCATGCTCGGCCAGATGCTGGAGGCAACCGACATCGACGTCTTCGGCTTTTGGGAAGATATGGCCTACAAAGCCGGTCCGCTGATCTCGCCAGCCATGGTGCGCAAATACATGCTGCCGCGCTACCGGCGGGTCGTCGATTTCGGCCGCCGGCACGGCGTTCACTTCTTCTGTCTCGACACGGACGGCCGCATGAACTCGCTGATTCCCGTTTTCATGGACGCCGGAATCGACATCCTTTACCCGTTCGAGGTGCAAGCGGGCATGGACGTGGCGGCAATCCGAAGGAAGTACGGCCGCGATTTGAGAATCTGGGGCGGCGTGGACAAGAGGCAACTGACTTGCGGCTTCGCCGAAATCGATGCCGAGATCCACCGCCACCGCGAGCTCATCGCCGAAGGCGGGTTCGTGCCCATGCTCGATCACAGCGCGCCGCCCGACATCCCCTACGCCAACTACTGCTACTTCATGGAGCAACTCAAGGAGGCGCTCTAAGTTCGGCCGAGAACGTGCGCGTGCCGGCCGCGAGCACTCGAGGGCTTCGTCCAGGCGAAATCCGCGCCGGGCGACCGCCCGTAAAGTGGGGACCGAAGTTTAGCGCGGTTGTATCGGGGCCGAATGGAGCCGGAAGGATCTTTCCGGCAAGATGGCACAAGACAGCTTCCGGAACGTCCTCAGATATCCGATCGGCATTCCACCTCGTGAGCGGCGTAAATGCACTGCCTGCACTCGGAGGCACACTCGCAGGATAGGATCAGGCCGCCAGAGTTCGGCCTGGATATCAGCCTAATCATTCGATCCGAGGCTCTTCAGGCATTTGGGGCAAAAGGACCGTCCTTTGTAATCCGTGTCCGCGAGCGAGTTGGAAAATGCCATTACGCAGCGGCGGTCGTTACAATGGCCCACGCCCAAGACGTGGCCTAGCTCGTGCACGGCCTCTTTTGCGGTTCGCGCCAGAAAGAGTTCCTCATCGTCGGGCAGGCCGTAGAAGCGTTGCCGCAGTCTCGGCAATGCAATCAACGCGCGGCGACCGGGCCGGTCTGCGAGCCCAAACACAAAATTCAAGTCCGGCACGTATAGATCCAGGTCGACGGCGCCGAGCAGCAGCTCGCCGGCTTGGGGCTTCAGCCGCTGCAGGATCGCTTCGGCGGAATGCTGGTTCCGGGTCATATCCAAAGCGCCGGCCGGCACTGGCAAGCCTCCGCCCAATCTGCACTCGCACGAGAATGCATCCTTCAGCGCCCGGCACAGATGATCCATGACCGGCGCTCTCACTGCTCCGAATGCCACTATGACAACCATGGTTCCCAACACGGTTTCGGCGGCTTTTCCTCCGATGTCTTGGGTTTTTTAGCAACGGCACACCATATTCGTGCGCCTCCGCTGCCCAGCCTGCATGAGCGAGCTTCTTCTAGCGTTGGCGTGTGCGTCATTCTACACCCACACTCCACCAAAAAAACCGTACTCAGCGGTTTGTTGCGGAGCACAATTGTTCATGGCTGCGTCGTGTAAGAGGATCGGTGGTTACAAGGGCTATTTTCGCCGGTTATCGAGGATGTCAGTTTCCGATAAGCGCGTAATTCGGCCACTTGGACTCAATACTTCCTCGAACGCCGTTTCTGGACAACTGGTCTGTTTCCGGCGGTCGATTCACTGCAACTGCTGCGGATTTAGCTATCCACGGTCGAACCGAAGCGACTATAATCGCGGCAAATTGACATCCTTCTGATTGTGCAAATTGCCAGTGGAGGGATTCTCCATGATCGGCGACACCGCCTCGCATCATGAAAAGCTGGGCCAGGGAAGAACGGGCGAGGTTATTTTCGCCGAAGACACCAGTCTGAATCGCCCGGTTGTGATCAAAGTCCTGAGCCGCGAATTCGTACATGGCACCGAACAGACGGATGTTTTCAGCCACCAAGTAAGACTCCAGCAACTGACGGGAGTGCAGAGGGGATAAAGGCGATGGAGCCGGTACGCTGGAAGAAGATCGAGCGACTATTTCAGACGGCTCTGGAAATGGAGCCGGGGAAGCGAGAGGCGTACCTGAAAGGTGCCTGTGCAGAAGATGAATCTCTTATGAAAGAAGTCGAATCTCTGCTGGCGAACCGATCGGAAGCGGAGGGCTTCATGAAGCATCCCGCCATGGAAGCGGCGGCGAAAGTACTGGCCAGGGAGCAGGAAAACTTGCCGGCACAAGACCTGATTGGCCGCACCATCTCTCACTACCGGATCGTTGATAGGCTCGGTCGGGGAGGAATGGGAGAAGTCTTCCTCGCCGAGGACACCTCCCTGAATCGCAAGGTCGCGCTCAAGTTCCTGCCGGATATCTTCTCAGGCGATCCCGAACCGTTGGCGCGTTTCGAGCGCGAGGCCAAGCTCCTGGCATCGCTCAATCATCCCAATATCGCCGCAATCCATGGCCTGGAAGCAGCGAATGGCAAAAGTTTCCTCGTTCTGGAACTGGTTGAGGGTGAAACGCTGGCGCAGAGGATAGCCAAAGGGCCGCTGCCAATCGATGAAGCTCTGGAAGCCTGCCGCCAGATTGCCGAAGGTGTGGAAGCCGCTCACGAGAAAGGCATCATCCACCGGGATCTGAAACCTGCCAACGTCAAGATCACGCCCGAGGGCAAGATCAAGGTGCTGGACTTCGGGCTGGCGAAGGCGTTCCAGGAGGAAACATCTGCGGCTGATGCATCTCACTCCCCGACCCTCACAGATCAGATGACGCGGCCAGGTGTGATCCTGGGAACTGCGGCCTACATGGCTCCAGAACAGGCCAAAGGCAAAGCCCTTGACAAACGAGCGGACATCTGGGCTTTTGGCTGCATTCTGTACGAGTGCCTGACCGGTAGACGGTCTTTTCAAGGTGAGACCGTCACTGAGACACTCGCGTCGATCCTTAAGGGGGAGCCGGATTGGCAGGCACTACCGCCTGCCTCAACGTTGAAAGTGAAGGACTTGCTGCATCGATGTCTCCAGAAAGATCCCAAGGAACGCCTTCACGACATCGCTGATGCGAGGATCGAGATTAGCCAAGCAATCAGGGAACCCATATCATCTGAGCTATACAAGGGCGTGGTGCCTGTGAGGACCAACTGGAGGCTGGTGATCCCAGTTGCTATAGCTTGCCTGGCTGTTGGTGCGGTCATGAGCTTTCTAATTTGGAATCGGATGCAAAAGCCAAAATCAGAACGAGTTGTGCGCTTCCCCTTTGTGCTACCCACAAGCCAGCGGTTTACCGACATGTTTTGCCGTCTTGTGGCCCTGTCGCCAGATGGCTCCCGTTTAGTTTACGTTGCCAATAACCAGCTATTTCTGCGCCCGCTGGACAGCACGGAGGTCTTACCCATCCACGGAACTGAGGGATTTCTCGCCAATCCTATCTGGACGGCAGCAAGGAACCCATTTTTCTCCCCCGACGGTCAGTGGATTGGTTTTTGGGCTGACTACAAACTGCAAAAAATCCCCATCAGCGGTGGAAAACCAGCGATCTTATGCGACTGCCCCATTCAACCGTACGGAGCAAGCTGGGCAGACGATAACACCGTTGTTTTCGGGTGTGGTCCAGACGGTATCTGGCAAGTGCCTGCTACGGGTGGTAAGAGGAAGCTGTTGATTGGTGCAGACTCCGATAAGGGAGAAGTGCTCCATGGGCCGCAGATGTTGATGGGTGGCAAATACGTACTCTTTACCCTCAAGAAAAAAGACGTTTCCAGTTGGGATGACGCACAAATCGTAGTGCAATCGTTACAGACGGGGGAAAGGCACGTCCTTATCGAGGGGGGAACGGATGCCCACTACGTTCCCACCGGGCATCTGGTATATATGCGCGAAAACAAAGTGCTGGCAGTTCCTTTTGACCCGAATCGACCTGAAAAAACAGGGGACCCTGTCCTTCTTGTCGAGGACGTCAAAGAACAGTCTGGCAAAGCACAATTTAGTTTTTCTGAGGATGGAACATTTGCTTATGTGCCAGCGACTGACGGCGGTCTTCCCAAACGCACCCTGAATTGGGTGGATCGCCAGGGCAAGGTTTCGAGAGCCATACCGGAACCACTGCCGATACGAAGCCTAGGATTGTCACCCGATGGACACAGGGTTGCCGTGATGGTCGGCAAGAAGAACGGAGAAGCCGATATTTGGGTATACGATTTATCGGGTAAAACTGCTCCTTATCCAGTGACACGCAGTGGCCGCAATAGTGATCCGGTTTGGACACCGGATGGAAAGCAAATCGTGTTCGCATTCGATACCAGTGGCATAAAAAGCAACCTGCATCGTATCGTGGCAGATGGCAGTACTCTAAAGGCCGAAGTGCTTTTGGATCTCGAAGGAACAAATTGGCCGTACTCATTTGGCCTTCATGGGGAACTGCTCTTTCAGCATGGTATGTACGTCTGGATACTTGACCCAGCTAAGGGAAACAAGCCGCAACCCCTGTTCGCTGAGCTTGATGGAAATGGTGCAGTAGTCTCACCGGATGGGCGCTTCCTGGCTTTCCAGTCTCAGCGCACCGGTAATCCGGAAATTTGGGTTGTGGAATATCCTGATCTCAAAGGGCCACGTCGGATCTCGTTCAACGGCGGCGTGGAGCCGCGTTGGTCGCCCGCTGGAAAGGAGCTTTATTATCTCGAAGGCGACAAAATCATGGCGGTGAGTGTCAGGCTCCAACCCATCTTTGAGAATGATCATCCAAGGGAGCTTTTTGCCGGAAATTGGCGCACTGCCTTTTTCCCAACCTACAATGTTGCTCCCGACGGGCGCTTCCTGATGATCCGCGAAAACGAGACATCAAATGAAACTCCGACGACTCAGCAAATCAATATCGTCCTCAACTGGTTCGAGGAACTCAAGCGCCTCGTCCCCACCAGGGAAAAGTAACCGCGACTCAACGCGATTTGGGATGCGCGCCGGATGACACCAGCCTGGCAGGCTTACTGGCAAATTGTGAGTTGTCCCGAAGTCCGGTTCTGGGAAGTTACGGCTCCATCGCTCTCGGTCACTTGGCCGTATAGTCGGCTTATCGGAAACTGAGAGCGCCCGAGAAGCCTTCGATCCCGAAATCGGACAGCTTGAGTCGTCGATGAATGCCGCCTACCACGGCCTCCAGATTACAGCCGAAAAGCGCGTGTCACGCACCTTCTCATTCAAGGGTTTCTACACCTGCCATCCATCCTGCCGTGGGGAGATAAATCCGGAGACATAAGACTCACTGGGATTAGCAAATGCGCGTGCCCGGAATTCCGGAGGCTGCGGCCCTGGATCTAATCGGGTCATGCTGGTTTCTCCCCTGCTTTCGTTGGTTTTCGCCACGGGAGGAACGCTAGGATAATCTCACGTTTCGCCCGCACCCCTTGAGGCCCTCGTTCGATCAATCCCAATTCCTCCAGCACCACAAGATCGCGCTGAAGAGTCTTTGAGGTCTTTGTAGCGTAGGCCCTGGCCAAGCGTGGAGTCAGGTCGGGAATTTTGCCAACAGCAACCGGCCCACCCCTCCCGGCCAAGTCAAGGGCTAACCGGCGCTGCCGGGATTCCGCCGGACTGCTCTTGTCGTGAAAAACATCGTGGATGTAATTCTCCCATGTCACATCCCATTGCTGTTCTCGGATGAAACCGAGTTGCTCGCGCAAGCCACCCACGAAGCCCTGCACCGCATATTCGAGAAACGGCAGTATCTCACCGCCTGATTTGCTGGCTCGATCCAGCTGCCGATAATATTCCGTCCTGGTTTGATTGTAATGGTTGCTCAGCAGGTGAGCGGCAGGTGTTGGCACACCCGCCGCCAGTAGGATTTGAAATTCCACCAGGCGCGCCGTGCGGCCGTTCCCATCGCCGAATGGGTGGATCCACGCCAGATAGATATGCGCGATTATAGCCCTGATGATGGCATAAACCGTCTCCATGCTGGGCGGAGCTTGGAAGTCGGCTCCAGACAGCCACTCGCACATCCGCCCGAGCAGGTACTCGCAATCTTCCGCAGGCGCGCCCCGGTACACGTTGCCAACAACTACCGAGTACGTCCTTAACTCACCCGGCACAACCCCTTCTTCCAGCGTTAGGTTCGCAAGCACCTGCCGATTAAACTCACACACATCCTCTGCCGTTAGGGCGCCATTGCCCGCGCGCAGGCGCTCACCAATCCGGTTGCAGGCGGATACGATGTTATCCACCTCGCGCGCAAGGTATTCCCTCCATTGCGGCAGCTTCAGTCTTCCCTCGAGGTGCCGCAGCACTTCATCTTCAGTTAGAGTGTTCCCCTCGATGGCAGTTGTGGCGGCGGCACCCTTGGCAAGGTAAAGGCGGTGGAGCATTTCTGCTATTGCTGGGCGTAGCGGAACGCCGGCAATGTGCTCGCATTTCGACGCAGCCTCTCCGAGGTTTATCCAGAGTCGCGGTGACGCTTGGCGCAGATCTATCCTAAATGAAATCCATTGATGTGTCCGCTCAAAAGTCCGCATATACGTCCGTAACAAACAGTTTGTAACACAAAATATGCCAATGTGATACAAAAACTTTCAAAAGAATATGTCTAACATTATGTCCAGCAACATGTCTCTAAAGTCGTGGTATGCTGGCCCACCTTCTGCATTTTTCTCGGATCATTCTGCTGAACACGGCCAGCGGGAAGCCGGCCCTGCGAATCCGGCCCCGGACAAGAGTGGGGTCGCATCTGTAGAATGAAGTTTCTAGATTAGAAACTCATCCGTGAGTCTATGCCTGCTGTAGTTGAGGGACGCGTTCAGCTTGGTAGTTTCGTCTGGTAGGGTGACGGGATTCTAATCTGGAATCTCTATTCTACAGATGCGACCCCGTTCACGATCCCGACTTCTTTGCGGGGCTGACGGGCTGACGAGCTTTGGTCCGCCGCGGGAAGCCCTCCAATCCCGGCCATGGGGCGGAGCCTGCCCCGTTTGATCCTTACTCTCAGCATCTTTTGCCGTTTCCACCGATTCTCCTCACCAGCGGGGTCCGATTTCTTTCCCACTCATTACAGATTCGCACCCATTCTGCTCAGCCAGTTCTCCCAACCGTCGGAAATTCGCCGAAGGCCTACCGTCGTCCCGAGCCTTTCCCAAAGCAATTTCTTATATATCAATGTCGCACGGTTTCTGCCGTTTCTTCGGCCGCGTGGGAAGCGCCTTTTAGAAATCCACTGCAAAGATCGACGCATCAGCCGCAGCGCATCAATGTTCAGCTGGCTCGTCAGTTCGACGGGACCAACCAACCTTGAATGCTTCATCGCCGAACAGCTCGATGTCCCGCTGCACGGCTTTCATCCAGTGCGAGCCCAGGAGCTTTTCCTTGTTCTTCGCTATACCGTTTGCTGTGGCCTTCTCGACGGCCGCACGCTGCCGGTCAGACAAGCTTTCCATGGTCGCACCGTATTTGCGGGCTCGCTCGATTAGGTACTCATAGAACGAGGGTGGCAGCGTGTACCTGCTCGGCCCGACCACCCCATGTCCAACGTGAAGCTTGCCGCCCGACCATTCGCGTGGCTTGGCCAGATAAAAGAAACCTATTACAGCGAGTGGTCCCATCTTGACGTATGTGAAGCCGACGTCATCCGCACGTCCGATATCCAATTCTATGGAACGTAGCGCATACCGGTTGATGTTCGGCGGCAATTGGCCGCCGCTGGAGAAGTTGATTCCGTCAAACTCCAACAGGTGCTGCTCGAATCTTCCGGGATGCGGCACCCGAGCGCACAGGAACTCGCGCCAAACATGCATTGCTTCATCGGCTGTACGCCGCTCGGCCTCGGAAAAATCGGCGAGCGACGTCTTCTCACTCGCTAACAACATAGCCCGCCAGCTGATCGAAACACAGAACTTGAGGAGCCAGTCGGAATACACGACACGATGGCTTCCGTTCTTCGTGATGGGCTGAAATATCGTGCTGGCGAATTGCCTTTCGCAGGCGCTCAACACCTGTTCGCAGTCACGGCAAAGCCAATGTAACTTTATGCCGTCCTGCTCACGGCGATTCGGTTCGCGCGACGTCCGCATGAACGGTGTCGGCGATGCGTCCTTGAGCCACTTAAACACAAACGAAGGAATAATATGGCTTTCCTGAAGCTCGGCGGGGCGCTGGCAAAGCCGACAAGTCCCTTCCATGACCCATTCTCCTTACATCTTGGAGTGAGTTCGGCCGCCGAACTGATGCTGCATGAGGGTTAGCGCATCGTAGCGCCCGCCGACGAGCGAGGGCACAAAGTCGAAGGTGCGATAAGTGTTAGAAGTCACGCGAAACCGTCTCGGAAACATGTGGCCCTACCGCTTCCTAAGCAAGAACGGGGCTAAAAGTGATCCGCCCCGCCTTACCCGCCTTCTTGTGAGGCCGTACGACAATCTCAACGTCTCGATCAAAGCTGGTTAGAAACTCCATAAGGCGTTCAATAGAATATTCTCGGAAGTGCCCTTTGAACATACGGGATACTTCCGGCTGACTGATACCGAGACGTTTGCCGATCTGAGCCTGAGTGAGCTTCAGTGCATTCGCGAGTCTATAAATCTCTGAAACGATTTGGGCTTTGAGGAAGTGGGTGTCTGAATCGGGCAAGCCGAGATCGGCAAAGATATTGCCGCTTCCCACTTCGATTTTGACCTTACGAGTCATCGCTTGCTCTCCTTTTTAAACCGCTGTGCATGGTCCTGCTCAGCGTCCTTCAATCGCCGCTTGATAAGATCGATATCGCCTTGCGGCGTCTTGATGCCCCGTTTCGACTTCTTCTTGAAGGCATGCAAGACATAGACGGCCTCGCTAAACTGCACGGTATAGACAGCTCGGTAGGTGTCGCCGTCGAAATGCTCGACAAGCACCACCGTTCCGCTGCTTAAACCTTTAAGCGGCTTTGCCGATGGCGGGTGCTGGCCGGTCTGCGCCAGATACAGCTCGAAACCGAAGCCATCCTGGACGCGGGACGGAAACTCCCGATAGTCACGCTTGCTGGAGGCTATCCAAAGCAACGGACGTTCGGGGCTCACCATTCTCACCATCGCTTGAAATTATGAGTAACCACTCATGTTTTGTCAAGGGGTTGCCTGACAGGGCGAGGAATGGCGGAAATCTAGGACGTCGCCCCAGACTTGACCTCAATTTTAATTCGACGAGCTTCGGCCGAATCAACGCGAAACCGCCTTCGAACAAAGGTTGGGTGGCCTCCGTCCTCCCAATTCGCGAGGCGATCGCCCAGGAGACCAAGACTCCCCTGCTTATTCTGTTCGCAACGGTTTTCTTCGTTCTGCTGCTGGTGTGCGCGAACGTGGCCGGCCTGCAGTTGGCGCGCGCTTCCTCCCGGGCCCACGAAATGGCTGTTCGTACCTCCTACCACCCGAGGCGATCCGGAAGATCCTGGACTGCCTCGGACTGCCTTCCAGGCCGCCTCCGATTGCCTGCGCCCTACCGGATCGCGAGATAGACGAGCTTCACTTTTCGTGAGCAGGAGAGACTAATCCGCCGTGTTGGCAGGAGAAGTGTGTGAAAACTCCATATCCTGCAGCCATCGTTTGGGCGTAAAATCCCGATTGTGATCGACCCTGGGCTTCGGGCAGTTGCGGCAGACGGGGCAAAGTTAACATAACACCCCCAAGTCGGAAGTTGGACCAGCCCTCACAGCCGGGTTCCGATCCCAAGAATGCAGCTTGTTCGGACTTCCACGTGAACGGCCTGATCAAGGAACTGACTCGCGAAAAATTGTCGCAGCCGTGAATAAAGGAAGGCCTTCGGAGTCCTGGGAGCGCCGGCGCTCCCAGGCATCAATATAGCGACGAGCAGAGCAGGAGCGGTATGAATCAAACAGCGGCACCACTGGTTGTCCTGGCCCTCTTGGTTGGTGCCGTTGCGCCGCGTGCATGGACGCAGGGCACGGATCGGCTCTCTGTTCAGATCGAAAAACTCGATCCCGGCGTTCTGTCGGATCTGGCGGAGCAACTCTCGCAAATGCTGGCCAACCATGCCCAGGAGGGGATCAAGGCCGCGAACCGCCGTTCTTCCCTGCAGTGGCGGCAGATCTCGAACCGCGTGGAATGGGAGGCTTTCAAGCGCGAGCGGCTGGATGCTCTGCAAGCCTCCCTCGGCCATTTCCCGGAGGTCCCCCGGGATCTGCACGTTCGCATCGCCAGGACCGTACCGGGCGACGGGTTCGCGATTGAAAACCTCGTCTTTGAAAGCAGGCCCGGTCTGTGGATCACGGCTAATCTCTATCGCCCGGAACCGCTGCGCCCGTCCATGCCGGGGATTCTGCTCTGCCACAGCCATCACAACCCCAAGACGCAGGGGGAACTGCAGGACATGGGGATGACTTGGGCCCGGCTCGGGTGTCTGCTGCTGGTCATAGACCAGCTCGGCCATGGGGAGCGGCGCCAGCATCCCTTCGTTTCAGCCCGGGACTATGCGGGGGAGTTTCCTGTCGGGAGACAGGACTATCACTTCCGGTACAACACGGGCATTCAACTGCAACTGATCGGGGACAGTCTCATCGGCTGGATGGTCTGGGACCTGCGGCGCGGCGTGGACTTGTTACTGTCGCGACCGGGGATCGATCCGAAGCGGATCGTCCTGATGGGGTCTGTCGCTGGCGGCGGGGATCCCGCGGCGGTAGCCGCGTCCCTGGATAACCGGATCGCTGCGGCCGTCCCTTTCAATTTCGGCGGACCTCAGCCCGAGACGCCTTACCCACTCGCCGCGGATGCCGAGAACACCTTCAATTATGCGGGCACCGGCGACTGGGAATCGACGCGCAACCTGCGGCTTTCCTGCCGGGACGGTTTTCTCCCGTGGGTCATCGTGGGGGGGATCGCTCCGCGATATCTCGTCTATGCCCATGAGTTCAGCTGGGACCGGGAACACGATCCTGTGTGGAAACGGCTGCAGAGGATCTATGCGGATTTTTATGGGACGCCCGATTCCCTCGACTATACGAACGGCTTTGGTGTCCTGCAGGGGACGCCGCCCGATGCTTCGCACTGCAACAACATCGGCGTGCCCCATCGTCAGCGCATCCACGCGGCACTGAGACGCTGGTTCAATATTCCGGGCAGCAAGGCAGATGAATATCAAAAGCGCCTCCCGGCTGAGGAGTTGACCTGCATGACGAATATGCTGGTCCGTGAGCTCAAGCCGCAGTCGCTGAATACGCTCGCGCTTCAGCTCGGTCATGAAAGATCGCTGCAGCACCGCAACAGATTGAGCCGCCTCGCGCTTGCATTGCAGGTCAAACAACTCCAAACGGAGTGGCAATCCCTCCTGGGAACCGTTCAGCCGGTTCCGGGGCGGGTGATGCGCTCGACAAAGAGTGACAGGGAGGGTTTGCAGATCGAGCAGTTTGCCCTCGAGACCGAGCCGGGCATCATGGTTCCTATGGTCATCCTGCAGTTCGGCAGACGGGAGGCGCCGAGGCCCGTCGTCCTCGGGCTGGCCCAGTCAGGTAAAGCCCTATTCCTACGGGAGCGGGCGGCGGCGATAGCGGAGCTGTTACAGGGTGGTGCTGCTGTCTGCCTGCCTGACCTGCGAGGGACGGGTGAAACGAGTCCCGGCAAGTCCCGTGGCCGCGACAGTGCGGTGACCTCCATTGCGGCGACGGAACTCATGTTGGGCGAGACCCTGGTGGGGGCGCGCCTGCGTGATGTCCGAAGCGTCCTCCAGTTTTTGCGCGGCCGTGCGGATCTGGATGCCGGCCGGATCGCCGTGTGGGGCGATTCCTTCGCTCCCGCGAATCCCCCTGCGCGGGATTTGCGGATTCCTCTCGGAATCGCTGAAGAGCCTGCCTTGTCCGAGCCGGCCGGAGCGTTGCTGGCGCTGTTGGCCGCTCTTTATGAGAAGGACGTGCGCGCAGTGTACGTTCGCGGCGGCCTGACAGGTTTCGAATCGGTGCTGCACAGCCAGTTCTGTTACTTGCCGTACGACGTGGTTATCCCCGGCGTGCTGGCCGCCGGGGATTTGTGCGACGTCGCAGCGGCCCTGGCGCCAAGGCCGGTGAGACTGGAAGGGCTGGTCGATGGTCTGAATCGCCGCGCTGATTTAAAGACGATCGCGTCCGAATACGAACCAGCCCGCCAGGCCTACAAGGCTGCAGCGGCTGCCGGGAATCTGATCATGGGCGACCCTGCCGATGAGGTTGCCGCCGCTCGGTGGCTTATAAACAGCCTCAAATCCACCGGTCTCGGGGGCGCTGTCGTCGCGCCGGCTCAACACTAAGGGCTTGCGCAAGAATTAATTGGCATTTTGGCGCGAGCGCCGGGTGGGCAGATGCGAGGCGCCGCGACGCAGGCGATGTCGGTGTACATCGTCGAGGAGCGGCAACGAAGCAGATGCCCACGCGCCGCCGCGCCCTTTCAGGCTGCGGCCCGCAGGCCCGCTGGCTTTGTTGCTCGCTCCTCACATACCACCCCGGGTAGAGCTCGCCGCCCGCGTCTCGCCAGCGGGCCTGGGAGTAGCAAAATGCCAAGTAATTCTTGCGCGAGCCCTAAGCTGGCGGGGCGCAGGCGCTCCCAGGACGCGTAAGTCTTGCATTTATTCTAGGGGTGATCGAATGCGGAAACTCGCGCTCCTGGCTCTTCTGTTTGCGCTGAACCTGGATGCAGCACAGGTCAATAAAACGGCCCTCTCGAACGGCACAATTCTCCTGAATGGCCGGCCATTTCCAATGGTCCTGGACGCCGGGACCGATTGCTTTACGCCTCAAGATTACGATCTGGTCATGGGCAGCAAAGACGCATTCGGCGCCAACACCTGGTGGCTGCAGTATGCGATGCGGAACATGAAATCGGAGACAGAGGGGGATTTCACGGGACTGGCGCGCGCGCTGAATTTCTTCGAGAAAACCGGCATCTGGGTCAACCTCTACTTCCGGGCCGAGTACAGGGACCTGCCAGAGTGGTTCTATGAGCAGAACCCCGATTACCAGATGCTGGACCCGGCCGGGAAGCCCGTCGGACGGCAGATCTGTCTCCAGCACGAAGGATTCCGCCGCCTGGTCAACAGTTACCTCCGCCACGCAGTCCGCGTGGCCAGGACCAAGCCCAGCCTCCTCATGTATTCCATCTACGATGAGTTTTGCATCCGCGGCTGGGGCTGTTTCTGTCCGCGTTGCGTGTCCAGGTATCGGACTCATCTCCAGGCCAAATACGGCAACCTCCAGAGGCTCAACCAAGCATGGAATACCAGCTATGGTTCCTGGGAACAGATCGACGCGCCGCGCACGCAGTCCTTTGATCAGAACTACAAAGACTGGCAGCAATACCGTCTGAAGGTGCTCGAAGACTTTGGCAGGCTCTACTACCGGGCCGTCAAGGAGGAGGACCCCAATCACCTGGTCTGGATCGACATCAACATGGATCTATACGGCTACACCTGGCAGCGTCTGTGCCTGTGGTGGAAGCTGACCGGCATTTTCGACGCGTTCAACCTGGGACCCGACTCCGTTGCCGACGCCGGTGCGATCAGAACGGCCATGAACCGCGCCATCAGGGATAACTACGCCAAAGCAGCCACGTGGCACCTGGGGATGTCCAGCACCGACTTCATCGGGCGACCGGAGCTGTATTCGCTCCTGTTTGAATCCAACCATGGCGGGCTGGTGTGGTGGTATTCCTTCTGGGACACGCTCAAGTCGGACCAGGCCTGGGGAGCAGGGAATGAGACGGAAACGCCGCTCCAGGCGAATTGGTTTGCGGCCCGCGAACTGAACCACCTCGTGCGGTATCTCGACGATCTCTACACGAACACCAGGCCCGTGCGGGGACAGGTCGGGATATTCGTCAGCGGATTGACCGACATGATGCGCAGCCTGACGGCGCATCAGAGCCTGCAGGACGAGGACCCGCTCAATCTGGGTGGACTCTGCCAGATCCTGAGAGACCTGAACATTCCCTACGAAGCCATAGGCGAGGACCAACTCGATCAAATCGGCGCTTTCAAGGCGATATTCCTGGGTCAGTTTGCGATGTGCGCCGACCAGACTACGGTCGAAGCTTTCCGGCAGTACGTGCGTGACGGAGGAATGCTGATCGTGACCAACTACGCGTTCAGTGCCGGCGACACGGGGTTGGAACTGGAGAATCCGGCATTCGGGCTGGCGGACATATGGGGCAGCTCGGGCCGGGTTGAGGACCAGACGGGAGAAGGTCGAATCACCGCCTCCGAAGAGTCGGCCAATCCGCTGCACGACTCCGTCGCCGGCCTGCAATTTCCAACCCTGGGCGGAGTGGCGCGGCGGCAGATGGGAACGGCGCAGGTCATCGGCCGCTTTCAGGACGGCACGCCTGCGATCACCTTGAATCGATATGGTAAAGGGCAGGTTCTTTTTATCGGCACCAATGCGGGTGAAGCCTATAACACAGGCCATTTCCTTGAAATGGGAAGCTATCCGCCGGCAAGCGGACGCCTGGACATCGCGACATATCAGAAGATGTCCCGGCAACTGGAAGGCTGGCGGAATTACGCGACCCTTCTGCGGGGAGCCCTGGCGAAGGCTGGAGTCCAGAGTCCGGTAAAGCTCGAGGCGGCCGGCCAGGCTGAACTGCTGGGCAAGGCCCGGGTCAGCCTGCAGGAGGAGCGCTCGGTCAACCCTGGTTACCAGATGCTGGTGATCACCCTGGAGCCGGTCCACGATCCTGAAGCCATGATTCGTCGCAAGCCGAACGAGTTCGTCAAACCCGAAAATCGCGTCCTGAGGGATCTGAGTCTGGTTGCCAATATCCCGCATCCGGAAACGGTGAAGACTGTGTATCGAATCCCGCCGCCAGGATATGAAATGGGGAGGATCGAGGCTGTGCCTGAGAAGATTCCGTTTACAGCGCTCCAGGATGGAATCCGGCTCAAGCTTCCGGAAGTGAATGAAGTCGCCTGCCTGCTGGTGGCACGTGATGCTCGTCCGCTAGTCGGGGTGAAATCCGAAAGCGTCAGCGCCGTGGACGGCAAGCCCACTCGCGTGCTCGTGACCGTGGACAATGGGGCCGCCCAGCCGATTTCCGGGGAGATCACTTTCCCGCGGGGCTTTGGGATGGTCCCGGTCGGCGCGACCAACTCCAGCTTCAGCGGACTGGAGCCCGGTGCACGCTACACAGGTGAGTTCGAGGTCACCGCTCCTGCACCGATCGAGAAGAACCGGACATTTCACGCAATCCTAGACTACCGGCTAAACGACGGCCGGACGGGCACATCCAGGTCTTACCCCGTGACCAGCCGTACCGACGAGCGCATCGCGTGGGGCTGGGTGAAGCGCGTAGAAGCCGCTACGGCCGAAGCAGTCCAGCCGCCTGTACCCTACGGGGCTCTCTACGAAGAGGTCCTGCAGCAGAGGGAACTGGTTTACGCGGCCTACAACAGCGGTGATTATCCCGATACGATTCGACTGGCCCGGGAGCACGGCCGGATTTGCGCGCGGATCAAGGAACAGAAAAGGCAAACGCAGCCCAATCCGGAATGATCCAAAAATCTCCTACGTTCAGAAACTACTTGCCACGGAATATACGGAATCCCGTATGGTCAAAATATTCAGCCGAAATCCAAGTAGTTGAGCCAACCCTATTTGCAGATAACGGCTGCATCCCTGCTGCTGTGGAAAACCCTATCTTTTTTGAAAAACGTATCGGTTATACCGTTGCGGCCGCCAGGCTGGGCTGTGTATGCTGTGATGCAATTGGGCGTCAAGGAGAATCATGGGAATCGATAGATCGCCTTTGATTGCTGACTTCCTCGATCCTCCGGATAACCCTTCATCCTGGTGCGCTTCACAAAGGGAGAGCCATTACTGCCATGCTAAATGACATCACCTGCGGAATTCGTCATTCGTCGTTTGTAACTCATGCCGGACACGGAAAAAGCCGAAAACACATGCGAAGCGTCTCAACTTAGGGCTCGCGCAAGAATTAATTGGCATTTTGGCGCGAGCGCCGGGTGGGCAGATGCGAGGCGCCGCGACGCAGGCGATGTCGGTGTACATCGTCGAGGAGCGGCAACGAAGC
>Ga0315277_10003783_pt1 | contig 20425 bp, 22 predicted proteins | sample YL17G05_15_MG_FD_203695 | JGI IMG/M metagenome (GOLD analysis project Ga0315277, IMG submission 203695) | Sediment microbial communities from Yellowstone Lake, YNP, Wyoming, USA - YL17G05_15 | ecosystem: Environmental > Aquatic > Freshwater > Lake > Sediment | place: USA: Wyoming | collected... | reverse complement strand
TTGAGTGACGAAACACCCGCCCCGATGTACCCTCCACCTACAAGACGAAAACTGAAGAAGAAACCGGCAAGAACTCCAAAGTAGATTGCACATTGAAGGTTACATTCCTAGGATCGGGAGGATCAGCGGTCAGCGAAAGACGAGCATGCCCCTCGATCGTGCTCGACGAATCGATTGTGTTCGATCTTGGACCTGGATCTTTGAAGAATCTCAGAGCATCCCACATTCAAATCGAGAAGATAAGAAAGGTTTTCATCTCGCACCAACACGCCGACCACATAACAGACCTCGTCCCGTTCCTTTGGGCGATACAGATCGACGGCCGACAAGCCCCATTGGAGATTTATGGTCCACCCGGTTTCAAAGAGATCTACAGAAAGCTCCTGGAGTGCACGAGCACGAGTGATGGTTTCTTCAAATTCCCTTTGACAGTATCGGAAATTGATTTTGGCGCGAAGCTGGGCAACCTCTCAACTTGCAGAACATCTCACTCGATCCCAACTTTAGCCTTCCGTGTCGAGGAAGACAAGTCGTTCTGCTATTCCGCAGACACAACATACTGTCCAGCAGTCATAGAACTAGCCCACGATGCTGACTTGTTGATTCACGAAACTACTTTCCTGCAGGATCAGCTATCCATAGCTGAACTGACCCTTCATTCTACTGCCGAAATGGCGGGACGAACTGCGAAAGAAGCCCATGCGAAGCAACTCGCACTCTTCCACATACCGCCGCCAAACGAGCACAGAGAACAGGAATTCCGCTCCGACGCAACAAAGGCATATGGAAAGGAAGTCATCATCGGCACGGACATGGCTACAATCGAGTTCTAAGGCCTCGTGAGTCTACAAACTAGAGCTTAAATCCCAAACAGTACAATCACCCACAAAAGCTGGGCAGGTTATTGAAAGTCGAAACCTCGAGGCAGTCCTTTCTCGAGAAGTTCAAAAGCATACACGTCGCTCTGACCTTCAGAGACGTTTTCCTTCTTCCTGGCCGCTCAGAAGTTGAACCGAGCCAGGTCGATGTTCGCACCCGTGTAACGAAAACGCATAGTCTGAACATACCGTTCGTCTCATCGCCCATGGATACCGTAACCGAGAGCGATATGGCGATCGCATTGGCAAGGTATGGTGGGCTCGGCGTAGTTCATAGAAACTGTTCCATAGACGAAGAGGTCGAGATGGCGAAGCGTGTCAAAAGAGCCGAGGCGCTCATCATTCGCGATGTCATCACGGTCACGCCAGATGATACTGTTGGACAAGCCTTGGCGCTGATGGAGAAGCATAGCATCTCGGGGCTTCCAGTTGTCGAGAAGACGAAACTGGTTGGCATTGTCACGGGAAGGGACGTGCGCTTCGCGCAGTCAAGCCTGTCTGTGAAGCAAGTAATGACAAAGAATGTTGTCAAGGCAGAGGAGGGCACAAGCATAGAGGAGGCGCAGAGACTTCTTCGGGATCATAAGATCGAAAAGCTACCCATAGTCAATAAGACGGGAGAGCTTGCTGGCCTAATCACTTTCAAGGACATACTGCTCAGAGGAAAGTATCCTGATGCAGCTCGAGACGAGAACGGGCAACTACTATGCGCCGCCGCAGTCTCCCCATTTGATTTGGAACGCGCGAAGAAACTGGACGAATTCGCCGATATCCTGGTAACCGATGTATCTCACTTTCATAATGCGAATGTCTTCAAAGCTACGAAGACTTTGATGTCCGAGGTTTCCGCAGACATCATTGTGGGCAATATTGGAACGTACGAGGCGGCGGAAGACGCGATTACTGAGCTAGAGCATGTCGGTGGATTCAGGGTTGGCATCGGATCCGGGTCGATCTGCACGACAACCGAGGTTATGAAAGCTGGCTCTCCAACTCTGTTCGCGACCGCGCAGGTGTCGGATGCCGTTGCGAAATACGGGGCAGACATTCCCGTCATAGCCGATGGAGGAATCAGGACGCCGGGCGATGTTGCAATTGCCTTGACCGCCGGAGCCTCTGCAGTCATGATTGGAAACCTATTCGCGCGGTGTAGAGAATCCCCGGGCACGCTCATCACGATCGGAGGGCGTTACTACAAGCAATATCGTGGAATGGGTAGCCCCACTGCGCGGGAAAAGCGCTACTCGCTCGACCGCTACAGCCTTCCCTCAAAGGGCGTACCCGAAGGTGTTGAGGGATGGGTTCCCTACAAGGGCGAAGTTAGCATAGTGCTCGACGAATTGGTCTCCGGTCTGCGAGCGTCGATGGGCTACGCTGGGGCAGGTAGCGTTCAGGAGCTATGGCGCAAGGCAAGATTGGCGGCTCTCAGTCCATCGGGAGCAGAGGAAGCTCGTCCGCATGACATACTTCTACCGAGCGAATCCCAAGAAGTCTAGATACGAAACCGGCCATAGTACGTTTATATAACCTCCGTCATACTTCCGACGTGGAAATTCATAATGCCCATGATACTCCCCGAGGAGTTGGCATCCAAGTCCGTCATCCCTGCCATCCGAGCCCTTATCGTGAAACGACTCGTCGAAGAACACGGGATGACACAGCAGGAAGCAGCTAAGCATCTGGGAGTCACCCAACCGGCTGTGAGCAAGTACCTTCACCAGAAACGCGGCGCAGCAATCAAGCTACATGGAATAAAGGAGATCGACCAAGCGACAAACGAGATCGCGAACATGGTCTCTTCACACAAGGCGAAGACCATCGAGGTAATGAGCAAGATCGAAGCAGCCTGCGAATACGTTCGAAAAAACCGGTACATGTGCGACCTCCACAAGAAACTGGAACCTGGAATGGACATAGAATCCTGCCACGTCTGCGAACAGTAAATTAATCACGCTGCACCTCGAAGTTTCAAGCGCTAGGTGACCGTACGTCATGGAAGTCAAAGTTAAAGTCGGAGACAATGCTCCGGATTTCGAAGGCCCAACAACAGAAGGAAAGACTCTAGGTCTCAAAGATTTCCTTGGAAAAAAGAATGTCGTATTGTACTTCTATCCGAAGGATGACACGCCAGGCTGCACGAAAGAGGCTTGCAGTTTCAGAGACAACCTGCAACCAATACGATCACTTGGAGCCGAGATCCTAGGCGTAAGCGTCGACAGCGTGGAGTCCCACAAGAAGTTCTCAACTAAATTCAGCCTACCTTTTCCGCTGATAAGCGACAAAGAAAAGCGCATCGCAAAGGCCTACGGTGTCCTGAGGGTCACAGGAACGACCAACCGAGTCACCTTCATCATCGACAAGAACGGAAAGATAACGAAGATCTTCCCCAAAGTCGACGTCTCGAAGCATACTGAAGAAGTAGTCGCGGCAATCAAAGAAATATCGTCCTAAGTGGCAGACTCTCAGCTGGAACTCGAAGGCGTGTCTGTTGTTGCTGCGACAAGCCCAACCCGCTTCTGACAAGCTTTTTCAATGGTGCCGCATTCCGGTGTGCATAATTATCGCAGACTAGAGGTTGTGGAGTCACAAAGATGAGTCAAGATACGCTGCAGGATTTCGCAGGTGTCTGGATTGGTAAGATGAGCGAGCTTGTCCAGACGATCATAGACTCGGGCCCAATCAAGTACATAGTCAATTGGAGCCGCATGTACGCCCTCTGGCCTGTTCACATTACCACCGCATGCTGCAGCGCTGAGTTCGGGGCCATGATGGGACCCAGACTCGACCCAGAGAGGTTTGGCATGCAGGCTGTTGCCGGAGGCCTCAGACAATGCGACCTCCTTATCGTAGAGGGAACAGTCACCAAGAAGATGGCTAAACGTCTGAAAATCGTGTATGAACAGATGCCGAAACCGCGTTATGTGATTGCGATGGGAGACTGCGCATGCTCAGGTGGCTTATTCCACGATTCATACAGCATCGTCAACGATGTTCACAAACTCTTCCCGATTGATGTATACGTCCCAGGATGTCCCCCGAGACCTGAAGCACTTCTGAGTGCAATCGTGAAACTCCGCGAGAAGATACGCAGGCAAGAGGTATTCGCGTAATGAGCCAAGTCTCGCTTTCACGGGAAGAAGCAATCATCGGTCAGTTGAAAGCTCGCTTCCCCGAAGCGATTGAGGAGACAAAGATCGACCGCGCTCGACGTATAACCATACAATTCGAAAAGGACCACGTACTAGAGATCGCTATATTCATGCGAGACGAACTTGGGTTCGATCACGTCAAAGGCGTAGCCGGTGTGGATTTGCCCACGCAGAAGAAAATAGAGGTCTTGTATTTTGCTGGGTCATATTCGAACGTTGAAGTCCAGGACCTCATTGTTATCCTGAAGGCGCAGCTACCCCGCGATAACCCAACAATTGCCTCCGTTGTCTCTGTATGGGAGAGCGCTCATTTCCATGAACGCGAGACCTTCGAAATGTTTGGCGTGAAGTTTGAGGGTCACCCGGATCTTAGAAAACTGCTAACATTGGATAACTGGGAAGGACCGCCTCCAATGCTCAAAGATGTGAAATTCCCGGAGATGGGTCAACGATGACAACGGAACCACCGAGCCCGGGAATCTCGATAAGCAAGACTGCCGAACCTTCAACCCTTGACGTATCGGTGGGCCCACAGCATCCCGGTTCAGGCCATTGCAGGATTCTAATCCGCGTCGACGGCGACTACATTGTGAGCGCAGATCCGGATATAGGATACGTGCATCGTGGATGCGAGAAAATCGCGGAATATCGGAATTATGTAAGCAACATTCCACACCTTGAGAGACCGAACATCGCCGACGCAATTCACTTAAACTGGGGCTACGTGCTCCCAATCGAGGAACTTCAAGGCGTCGTAGTCCCCCCCAGAGGAAAATACATCTCAACCATAGCTGCCGAAATGAACCGCATAATGAGTCACCTCTATGGGACCGCGATCATGGCGGGCGTCTTTTCTGGTCACACGACAATTTTCATGTGGGCCTTCGGCGACCGCGACCTCTTCATAGAACTTGCAGAAATGCTCACCGGCGCCCGCCTGACGTATTCGTTCCTGGCTCCTGGTGGCCCAAGGCGAGATCTGCCTTTCGGATTTGAAGATCGCCTCAGCAGGTTGCTTGATTATTTCGAAAAGAGGCTTGTTGAATATGATCGTATCTTCTTCAGCAATCCAACCGTGATTGCGAGAGCCAAGGGGATTGGTGTGCTCAAAAGAGAAGACGCCAAGAAACTTGGTGTTGTTGGTCCAGTCTTGCGTGCATCTGGGGTCAAATACGATGTTCGAAAAGTAGAACCCTACGGCGCATACGCCGATCTCGAGTTCGATATCCCGACGTTTGAAGAAGGAGACTCCTACTCACGCTTCCTGATAAGATTCGAAGAGATGAAGCAGAGCATCAGGATAATTCGCCAGGCGCTTGAGAAGATCCCTAAGGGACCCATAGCACGCAAGGCACCACTCGTCGCACCTGAAGGAGAAGCGACCGGCCGTGTCGAATCTTCCCGAGGCGAGATAACTTACCTGGTGATGGGGGACAACAGTGACAAACCCTACAGAGTCAAAATAATGAACGGATCCTTCCGAAACCTAATAGCGCTCCCATTCCTGGTCCGCAACGTACACGTCGCAGACATGCCGATCATCTACGGAAGCCTAGACTATTGGCCCGTGGAAGCAGACAGGTAGGGAAGATCCTTTGAGTACAGCAGTTCTCGGAGCAATGTATGAAGGGATCAAACACATCTTCAAGCACACTTTCACAATGAAGTACCCCTACCAGAAAGTTTTGCTGCCGAAAGGGTTCCGCGGTCGACACCTGCTCTACATGGATAAGTGCACAGGCTGCGGAATCTGCGCATGGATCTGCCCGGAAAGATGCATCTCAATGGTCCCTGTCACCGATAACAAAGAGTATCCACAAAACCCCGAGAAACGATTCCCACAATACTGGTACGCACGATGCTGTTTTTGCCATTTTTGTACAGATTACTGTCCAACGGGTGCCCTAGATTACACTCCAGATTATGAGTTGGCTGAATACGATCGCGAGCTGCTCCTCTGGAGTCCTGAGCGACTTTCGAGGCCGCCAACCAACATTGGCGAATATCATTCAGTGTTCCATGGCAAGGATGGAAATCAAGGCGTAACCTTCGAACCAGTGATCAAGCAGAAGTCTAAGTAACCGTTCGTCAAAGTTGAAATCAGAGTTTCCGACTATTCGGCCGCGGGTAACTCATGTCTGAGATACAGGATCACCTAGTTGACAAGATAGACAAGAGAACGAAGGCGCGAAAGCGCAAGCGCGGTCCCTATCGGAAATCTTCGCCTATCCACTTCTGAGTTTCGTTTTTCATAACATACGTCATACTTAAATAAATACGCACAATTGTCTGCGCGAACACGCACAATCGAAATGGGATTAGAATGCCAACAACCCTCGAAATCAAAGACCTGCATGTGAGCATCGAGTCCAAGCAGATTCTAAAAGGCGTGAACCTGAAAGTTGCCCAGGGCGAGATTCATGCTGTTATGGGTCCGAACGGTTCTGGTAAGAGCACTCTTGCGAACACGTTGATGGGCCATCCAAAATACAAGGTGGACAGCGGCGACATACTAGTTAACGGAGAGAGCATAGTCGGCTTGCCCCCGGATCAACGTGCCAAGAAAGGACTCTTCCTGGCCTTCCAATATCCGCTTGAGATCTCAGGCGTTCCACTTGCACAGTTCCTCAGATCAGCCTACCGGTCAGTCAAAGGAGAAGGTCAGCAAAAGACTGAGACCAAGGGCGTAGGCGGAGAAATGATCTCAGCTCTGGCCTTCAAGAAGAAGCTTGAGGAGAAGTTGAAGGAAGTTGATCTGGACCCATCTTTCACGAAGCGTTACCTCAACGAGGGCTTCTCCGGCGGGGAGAAGAAGCGCGCCGAGATTCTTCAAATGGCAATTCTTCAGCCAGCCATAGCCATAATGGACGAGACCGATTCGGGTTTGGATATCGATGCAATACGGAAAGTGGCCGAGGTAGTTTCTCACATGGCCGGCCCAGAAATGGGAGTTCTCATCATTACGCACTACCAGCGAATTCTCGACTACATCAAACCTCAGTTCGTACACATCATGGTGGATGGGCGAATATTCCAGTCGGGTGGACCGGAGTTGGCTAGGGTGCTTGAGGAGAAAGGGTATGAGTGGACTGAGCATCAGGCCGCGCCGACTGCGAACTGAAGGGAACACTTATTACGTATGTCATATGAGAGCATGTTGAACCGCCATGGCAACAAAACAAACGCTTGACATCGACTATACCAAGTACAACTTCAGAGACGCAGACACATCCTACGAATACAAGTTCGATAAGGGCCTCACGCGAGAGGTTGTCGAGCACATATCCCGGATCAAGAAAGAACCTGACTGGATGCTCCAGTTCAGGCTACGATCCTACGAACACTTCTTGAAAAGACCGCTGCCAACCTGGGGTGGAAACCTCAACACGCTGAAATTCGATGACATGCTCTATTACGCAAGCTCCACCGAAAAGAAGAGCCGATCCTGGGACGACGTCCCAGCGTACATCAAGGAAACCTTCGACAAGCTGGGAATTCCCGAAGCCGAAAAGAAGTTCTTGGGCGGAGTGGGTGCTCAGTATGAGTCTGAGGTTGTATACCACAGCCTGAGAGAGGACCTCGCAAAGAAGGGCATCATATTCACTGACACGGACACTGCGCTTCGCGAATATCCCGAACTATTCAAGAAGCATTTCGGAACGGTTGTTCCTCCAGAGGACAACAAGTTCGCCGCGTTGAACAGTGCGGTCTGGAGTGGCGGGAGCTTCATCTATGTCCCCGAAGGGGTCACCGTGGATGTCCCACTCCAAGCCTATTTCAGAATCAACATTCAGAACATGGGCCAATTTGAGAGAACCCTGATAATCGCAGACAAGAACAGCAGACTTCACTACATCGAAGGATGCACAGCCCCGATCTACTCAACCGATTCCTTGCACTCAGCGGTCGTAGAAATCATCGCGAAACCTGGTGCACACGTTCGCTACACAACGATCCAGAACTGGTCGAATGACGTGTACAACCTAGTCACCAAACGCGCCTACGCCTACGCGAATGCGACCGTTGAATGGGTTGACGGAAACCTAGGCAGCAAACTAACAATGAAATATCCATCGATCTACTTGCTGGGACAAGGCGCGAAAGGAGAGATACTCTCAGTCGCCTTCGCCGGCAAAGGCCAGCATCAAGACGCTGGCGGCAAAGTGGTACACCTAGCACCGTACACGACCTCACGAATCACTTCGAAGTCCGTCTCAAAAGATGGGGGCAGAACGACTTACCGTGGACTACTCCATGTAGCTAAAGGAGCGAAGGGGGTCAAGTCGAGCGTACGATGCGACGCGCTCCTTCTAGACGAGTATTCACGAACCGACACCTACCCATACAATGAGATCAACGAGGACGATGCTACGACAAGTCACGAAGCGACCGTAGGCAAGATCGGCGAAGATCAGCTGTTCTATCTGATGTCGCGAGGACTCTCAGAACAAGACGCGCTCAGCATGATCGTCATGGGATTCATGGAACCGTTCACCAAAGAACTGCCAATGGAGTACGCCATCGAACTAAACAGGCTCATACAGCTAGAAATGGCCGGCTCAGTCGGCTAAACTCTAACCTTTTACTCTCCTTCCCTGAAATGGTTGCTCAGATTCAACCAATAGTGACTACGCAATGTCCGAGCTAACCCTAGCAGAAGCAACCGAGCAAGTGATAGCAAAGCTCTCCCAAGCAAGAAAAGAACCCGACTGGCTACGGACATTTCGAACAAAATCACTCAGACTCTTCCGAGAACTACCGGCTGAATTATCGAACCTGTACACCAAGTATGCCGATCTCACCGGCGTCGACTTCGAATCCACATCTCTAGACTTACCCGAACCATCACGCGCAGAGATCGATAGCGTTGTGAGCAAATTCAAGACTGACCGAGCGATCACGATCTATCAGATAGATTCAAAGACCTTACCGCCCGAAATTCCCGAAACTCTGCTCAAGGAGGGCGTAGTCTTCACAGACATTGGAACCGCTATCAGTCGCGATCCAGAATACTTCAAGCGCTACTTCCTCGAGAAAGCGATTCTTCCAGAAGATGACAAGTTCGCTGCTTTGAACAACGCCCTCTTCATGTCAGGATTCTTCCTGCACGTCCCTAAGGGAATCGAGATCACCACTCCATTCAGAATGGTCACAGTGCTATCCTCTGAGGGGAACAGCCTCTTCGCGCAAAATTTGATCATGGCAGAGCCGAGAAGCAAATTCACAGTACTCGAAGAACTCTACTCAACAAAGCTAACGCAGCAGTCGAAGAGATCCACGTACAGCGGCCTATCTGAAGTCTACCTTCACGAAGGGGCAGAGGTTACCTACGCCAGCATCAACAACCTAGCCTCCAACGTGAACATATTCTCAAACAAGAAGTCCATCGGCAAACGAGACAGCAAGATTGTCTGGTCGTCGGCGTTGCTAGGTGGCGCCTACACGCGCTCACGTCTGGAGAGCGTGATGAAGGAAGAAGGAGCGTCCTCGGAGAATGTGGAGGTTGTCTTTGGCGCCGGGACACAGCGCTTCGACACAGCATCCAACATCACACATATCGGCCAAAACACCAGCGGGCACGCCGTGTCGAAAGGAGTAGTCAAAGAGAAGGCTAGAGCAGTCTTCAAAGGCATGATCCGGATCGAAAAGGAAGCCAAAAACTCACGAGCCTACTTAGCAGAACATGGAATGATTCTTGGAAAGGACGCACGCGCTGATGCAATACCGGGACTCGAAATAGAAACCAACGATGTTAAAGCGACCCACTCAGCCTCAGTCGCCCAAATCAACGATGAAGACATTTTCTATTTAATGTCAAGAGGCCTCGCCGAAGACGACGCGAAGAAACTCATCATAGTCGGATTCTTCGAACCAGTAGTCGAACGGATCCCCGTGCCCGAAGTGGCAAAAAGGATCCGGAGAATCATCGACCTCAAATGGTCTGGCGTGTACGATTTCGAATCATATCTGAAGCCGCGGCCACTTGAAGACGAATACTACGAAGAAGAAGCCCACAAACCTCGCGACTTGTTCGAGGGCCACTACAAATACAGATAGGCGTCACCCTGGTACCCCTTAGGGCCTTCTCAGTTTTTCACGATAATCTTGGCGTAGCTTGGCGACTTTTGGCGCAATGACCATTTGGCAATAGGGTTGGTATCGATTGTTCTTGAAGTACTCCTGATGGTACCCCTCAGCCCTGTAGAAGACTGCGAATGACTCGACTTTTGTGACGAATGGCGCATCCCAGATTCCTGAAGCTTCAGTCTCCTTGATGATTTGCTCGGCTGTTGTTTTCTGCTCTTCATTGTGGTAGAAGATCACGGAACGATATTGCGTACCAACATCTGCGCCTTGGCGGTTTAACGTGGTCGGATCGTGCATCGTGAAAAAAATCTGCAGGATCTCCCTGAAAGAAATCGCGCTGGGGTCAAATGTTACTTGCACAGCCTCGGCGTGACCCGTGGTTCCCGTACAGACCTGCTCATAGGTTGGACCCACGACCGTCCCACCAGAATAGCCCGATTCGACTTTCTCAACGCCTCTCAATTCAATGAAGACGGCCTCAGAACACCAGAAGCAACCGCCAGCTAGCGTTGCCACCTCTCTTGGAGTGCTCATGTTCCTTCCAAACTCTAGATTGATATTCCTGTGAAGTGTCGGATTGCAATGCCGATCACGTAGAGAGCGACCGTCGCCCCTAGCATTATGCTTGTAACCTCCACGAAGTCTTTGCTGAATTTAGTGCCCGAGATCACGGAGCCGTAGAAGCTCACGAAGGCGATCACGAGAATCGCCATGGCCAGCGACGCGAACAGAGCATTCAACATGATTTTCGTCAGAAAGTAGGGCGTCGCCAGGATCACGGCTGTTACGAAGTATGAGATCCCTGTGTACACAGCTGACATGGCTGCTGAACCCTTGAACCCAGCCTTTGCCTGAGCATATGCTGCAGATGCCATAGCTATTGATGCCGCAGCTCCAGCAATAATGCCCGCCAGCCCAGCAAGCTCAGTGGAATTGTAGATCCCCAGTGAGCCGGCGTGGATTCCTGCGATTTCGACCAGTGCATCGGCCAGGCCGAGGACTATGAACGCGATGTACTTTATGTGAGCTTCTTTGAACTGATCTGAGAACTCTTGCTCATGTTGTTTCTCATCTGCGATCATCTCTTCAAAGGGTAACTTGTCCTCAGCAGGAATCCTGTGAGCTATCTCCTGATAATTCTTGATAACATTCGTCTCGCCTCTTTCGAGGAATTTGACGGCGAAGGTTACGCCAAGGAGCAATCTCACCAAAACTATGAAGTAAACCCTAAGCCTGCTTACCCCGACTTTCTTCTCGGGGCAATACTTACTCCAGAATTCGTAATGCTTGTACTCCATTTCAGCTAGGCGGGCGAGTGTATTCTTGAAATCCTGGTTCTTCTCAAACCCCGACTCCGAGAGCCTCTTGTAGATGACATACTCAACGTACTCATCCTTGGCATAACCAAACGCAGCTGTTTCAAAGCTGATTTCGCTCATCCATCTTCCCACTCTTTCTGTTTCCTTGGAACGAGGAAGCTAGGTAATGACTCTAATGATTCTAACTGCCCAAACCTAATCAGTAGGCAACTAGCACGCGCCTGCAACCTCTGTTCTCTGCTCTCGATTGTGAGGTCTGATGGATGGATGCCGATGCTCTGGTTCAGGTGCTTCTGTTCATCAGCGCACTAGGCATCTACATACACGCTGTCTTCCTGACAATCTCCCTGGGTTTTCCATGGATCATAATGGCGCTGATGTACAAGTGGTGGAGGACTGGTGATAGAGACTACTATGATGCCACAAGAACGGTTACGGCCGTTTTGGGACTTAACTTTGCGCTGGGCGCGATCACGGGAACCCTTGTAGAGTTCGGTCTCGTCCAAGCTTGGCCTGGCTCGATCTTTGTCATTGCGACATTCGGGTTCCTCCCCCTCACTCTAGAGCTTGTAGCCTTTGTTGGGGAGATCATCTTCCTAATCATGTTCATAGTGACCCTCGGGAGGACCAGACCCGTAACGAGCACTGCCATTATGGCTGCTTATGCAATCATGGCGATTTTCTCAGGCGCCGTCATAACCACACTCAATAGTTGGCTAAACGTTCCTTGGGGCACAGCGAACCTAGCTGAGAATCTTTACCCATTTCTCCCGCAGTACGGCCCGAGCTCCGTAGATGTTGCAGCTCTCGTGAGGTTGAAGGTCGAGCTTGTGCGCAGCTCGCTAGCTTCAGGCCATTCTTCGCAGATCATACAAGACCCAACGTTTGCTCGCAGAGTTGGTATGACACTTCGGGACCCATTCGTCGCTTTCTCATCCCCCTACGCCATGGCCAGCATCTTACACAATGTGAGCGCCGCAATCATAGTCGGAATGTCTTTCGGCCTCGTTGGATACGCTTACAGGTTCTTCAAGACCGGGAACGAAAAGTACGTCAAGATCATCCGATCATTCCTGCCACTTTTGCTAATCTTCTTGGTGCTGCAGCCCACAGTCTTCGCCGACTCGATGGGGAAGATGGTTGCAGCCAATCAACCCACAAAATTCGCTCTGATGGAAGCTGCACAAACCACCACATTCAACCCTCTCGTTTCATTCTTAGCGTACGGGGACGCACAACATCCCGTCGCGGGTTTCGACAGTTTCAAGGCAGCGTGTGAGAGCAATCAAGGCAGGACTATTGGAGACCTATTCTCACACCTTGTACCTGATCTCGACACCGAACCCTTGTCTTCGTTGGCTTTGACTGACCTTTGCTTAACCGACCTCACCAAGGCCGAAGCATGGATGAGCCTTGTGAACACGGCCTATTACACAAAACTCGCAACAGGCATAGTTGCACTACTGGGGCTCATCGCCCTCATATCCACTATCTTCAGCACGGGAATCCTATCCAAAGTCACAAACCGCGTCCTCCGACCTCTCTCCCGCAAGAAAGTCGTCCTTTTGCTTTCGCTTCTGGTATTGTTGGGATCTGTCTCGTCAGCAATGCTAGGGTGGTTCGTGCGCGAAGGCGGCAGGAAACCATGGACAGTGTATGGCCTCCTCTATCCGACAGAGCTGGTCACACCTGTCTCAATTGACCCGTTCGTCCTGACCCTCTTCACGCTCACTTTCGTCTTGATGGCAATCGTTGGGCTCTATGGCATCTACATTGTCGCCACGAAACGACTACGCTTCATTGAACTCCTCAGGAAGGGGGCCGGGATTGAATAATCTGACCAACTCCGAACTTCTTGGCTTCTCTATTCTAGGACTCTCGGTAGTCGTACACATCATCATAGTCAACATCACAATCGGCTCAGGTTGGATCTCCGCAATGGCGAGGTTTCTCGCGTGGATCAGAGGCGCTCCTGAGCTCGAGATCATGTCCCGAAGAGTCTTCAAGATCCTGATTATTCACGAACTTTTCAGCGGCGTTTGGGGAACAGTCATAACTGTCATCCTCGCAGGCTTCTTCCCCACGCTCACTGCTATAGCAACTGACATAATCTTCTACCCGATCCTCATCGCACTTGCAGCTATTTTCATCAGGATCCCTTCGATCGCATTGTTCTGGTACACCTGGGGAAAGGTGAAACCGAGCGCACACTGCATTCTTGGTTTTGTAATGGCGTTTTCGGGTTTTGGAGTCCCATTGGGGTTCAGATTCATATTCGCTCAGATAACGTATCCCAACGCCATCGAACTAGCCATGCAAGGTTTCAGGGAGTTATCGCGAGTTGCCGTCTTCTTCAATCCAGTGTACTTACCTCTGATAATGCATACTTGGTTCGGGGCGATGTCGATCGGAGGCTTCATCGTCGCATCATTCTTCGCGATTAAAGGAAATGTTAACGTGAAGTTTGCGTGGATCGGACTGTGGCACGGTGTTCTGTTCCTAATCCTTCAGGCATTCATGGGGCCATGGTATCTTGTGACGCTCGGTGCGAAGGCGCCCGTTCTTTTCGACAACATTCTCGGAGCCGCTGGTTCGACATTCAACCTTCTGCCGGTATTCGCAACGAAAATGGCAATCGTCGCATCCTTGGGGTTTCTTTCAGTGAAAGTGTGGAGGGCTGTTGGGCGCGGTGTTGGACAGGTTCCACGATACACTCTCGCACTGGGTCCTATTGCCGTCCTCGTCGCCTTGATTGGAGAATTCATGAATGATGGCGGCAGATATCCGTTCATGGTTCTCACAGGACAAAATGGAATCAGAGCAACCGAGTTCATGAACGTCTATTTGGAGATGCCGATCTACACGGTGGTAGCAATCATTGCAGCCCTTGTCGTCTTCATTGGACTCTTCATGGCCACTGCATACTACGCTCTCAACCGAAGATTCCTTGCAGACCTACCTGACGGATTTGCAGAACGTACCTGACATATCTAACGCTCAACTTTCTTTGTAACAATCATGAACTCTATCTCATCTAGGTTGATTTTGCGGCGTCCCCATTCCCCAGCAGTTCCTCCCCAAACATGACGCACGTGAAACCCGGCATCATGAAGAAGCAGAATTAACTCGGGTGGCGTGTAGAATTTCTGCTTCAAGGCCACCTTTCTCTTGCCTTCCGGAACGTCCACCTCATTAATGACCTCCACCATCGTGACTAGATCGAACCTGTTGTTCTCTACGTCGTCTTGTTTGATTTGGCGAACTTTCCCGAAACCGTTGAGCGTTGTCAAGATGAACCCCGCGCCTGGCTTCAGCGCGGCTGCGATATTCTGAAGAATTTTCACGTCGTGTTCGCTTGGATCGTCATCAAGACCCAGAAGTCCGAACGCTCCTTCACAAAGACAGACTGCGGCGTCAAACATCCTTGCCGCTTTGAATTGTGTCGCGTCGGCGTCAACCCATTCAACTATTACGTTGGCGCGTTTCCCAGCCTTCTCAGCTTCCGCGAGCATCTGCGCAGAAATATCAATACCAGTAACTCGGAAACCTCGTCTAGCGAATTCAACGGAATGACGCCCAGTCCCGCACCCGACATCAAGTATACTGCTAAAAGGGGGTAGCTTCAGCGCTTCCAACACAAAGTCCACCTCCGCCACAGTGTTTCGCGTGAACTTGTTCTCCATGTAGTGCGGGGCGTGACTGTCGAAAAATTTCTTCCAAGAGGCCAAGTTCATCCTCACTCGCGCATGTTGCCTACAGGGCCCTTCAAAGCTTGCGCTCACAACTCAATTCTTGCATCTGGTGACAGAAATGAACGCGGTGATCCAAGCTAGGAGCGTCTAGGACGAAACGTACCAGTTGACTACTTGCGCTTGCTCCTGTTTTATCTGGAATCTGACTTCAAACTTGCGTTGATTACCTTTCTTGTCTTCGAAAACTCCATTGACTATTATGTGGTCGTTTGGTTCGGTTTCGAGCTTCGCATTTAGGGCCGTAATAGAACCCGTCTCTAGCCGGCTTCTGAGTAACTCGACCGCCTTTCTCTCCGCGGCCTCCAACTCCAAGTGGAAAATCCTCAGATGATGTTCGGGGGTTGCGTTCTTTAGGAGTTCCCAAATTACAGTTGCGACTCTATTTACGGTGCCCCGAGACATTCAAATGAAGAATCAGACTGCGACGGCGCCATGTGATTGCCTTTTCGATATGAGAACCGACGCCCCTGTGAATGCCATGACCAAAAAGGGTAACTAGTGCCCATCTCCTCTAAACGAACTGAAGCTTCACGATTGCTCCTGAACGTGCTACTAGCCTTGAGCGAATATGTGAAAGTCTGCGAGGTCTCAGATGTTCCCCCTGGAACCATGCATCCAGTTGATGTGGAGAGTGCGCATCTGATGATTGTGAATTTTGACGGAACGCTTTACGCGGTAGATAGGATCTGCACTCATGAGACCGCGGACCTCTCCAAAGGATTCCTAATCGATTCAGAAGTTACATGTCCGCTTCATCTCTCGCGTTTCGATGTCACGACCGGAACGGTCCAAAATCCGCCCGCGACAAGACCGCTGAGAACCTATAAGTTGAAGGTTGATGGAACGAGTGTGTACGTGCAGTTGTAACGATTTTGGGAATTGGTTGGAGAGTTTATATTATGACATACGTTATGATTCTTCCCGTCGAACCGCGGGTCTAAAGCTTGGTTGAGAAACTAGCAACGATGAACGTTTCCCGGATTCGAGACGATTTCCCAATCCTCAAACGCAGAGTCAACGGAAAGTCACTCGTCTACTTTGACAATGCTGCAACGTCCCAGAAGCCAACACAAGTAATCGAGGCGCTTGGGCGATACTATCGCGAGTACAACGCAAACATCCACCGTGGGATCCATAAGCTTGCCGAAGAAGCAACTATCGCCCACGAAGAAGCCCGTGAGAAAGTTGCGAAGTTCATCAACGCAAACCACACCGAGGAGATAGTCTTCGTTCGCAATGCAACGGAAGCAATCAACCTAGTCGCCTACGCCTGGGGCAGAGCAAACATCAAACAGGGAGACAAGATTGTTCTAACAATAATGGAGCACCACAGCAATATTGTCCCATGGCAGCAATTGGCCAACGAAAAAGGCGCGAAGCTCGAATTCATCAAGATAGACGAGGAAGGGCACCTCCGACAAGACGAAATTCACGAATTGATTGATGAAAGAACAAAGATCGTATGCATAACGCATGCCTCCAACGTGCTCGGCACGATAAACTCTATCAAAGAAATCACAAGAGCCGCCCATCGATTTGGAGCACTGATTCTTGTGGACGCTGCGCAGTCCGTTCCACACATGCCTGTTGATGCAAGAGACTTGGATTGCGACTTCATGGCGTTCTCTGGGCACAAGATGATGGGCCCGACTGGCATTGGGGTTCTCTACGGAAAGAGCAAGCACTTCGAAAACATGCCTCCGTTCCTTTGTGGAGGAGAGATGATCAAAGAGGTACACACTACCGGCGCATCATGGAAAGATCTTCCGTACAAGTTCGAAGCGGGAACCCCGAACATCGCAGGAGCGATTGGGCTCGGCGTCGCGGTCGACTATCTCCGCAACGTGGGTATGGAAACCGTTCACGATCATGAAAAACAAATCACAGGTTACGCGCTAAGCAGAATGACGGAGATCGATGGTCTTGTTGTCTATGGCCCCAAAGATGTCACGAAGAGAGTTGGAGTCATCTCCTTCAATCTAGGAGACATCCATGCGCATGACCTTGCTTCGATCATGGATGAGGAAGGTATCGCTATCAGATCCGGGCACCATTGTGCGCAGCCATTGATGGAGTTCTTGAACGTCCCAGCTATGTCTAGAGCCAGCTTCTACATTTATAACACGAATGAGGAAGTTGATGTCTTCATCAACGCCCTCGAAAAGGCAAGGAAGCTATTCAACCCATGAGCTCAGACATTTACAAGGACATAATCCTCGACTACTACAGGAACCCTCGAAACTTCGGCGACCTAGCGGATGCGGATGTTCGCGCTAAGGACTCAAATCCACTGTGCGGCGACATAATTGAGATGCAGCTCAAAATCAATGATGGCAAGATTGACGATGTCCGGTTCAAGGGTAAGGGTTGCGCGATAAGTCAAGCGTCTGCCTCGATGTTAACAGAGGTCATCAAGGGTAAGTCGCTCGACGATGTGAAGGCCATGGGCAAGTCCAATGTCCTTGAACTCATGGGCATCGACCCTGGCCCGACTCGGATAAAGTGCGCATTGCTAGGGCTCAAAGTGGTGAAACTCGCAGTCTACGGGTACCTAGGCCAAGCGATCACTGAAGAAGTAAAACAACTGGTCTAGAAAGACGTATTTCCGGCCTTCAAGCGGCCATTTTTGTTCAGTGAAAAGTTTATGTTGCAAGGGGCAAACGTGGGGCCCCATGTCAAACAAGTACGTTCTTCCGGAATTGCCTTACAAATACAACGCCCTCGAACCAGTAATCTCAGAAGAGATCATGAAACTCCACCACGACAAACACCACTTAGCCTACGTCAATGGTGCCAACGGCGCTCTTGAAAAGCTCGAAAAAGCCAGAAAGGGCGAGGCCCAAATCGACATAAAGGCGGTCCTAAGAGACTTCAGCTTCCACTTTGGCGGACACATGCTTCACAGCATTTTCTGGCCGAACATGGCATCACCAGGGAAAGGAGGCGGAACTCCCGGCGGATCAATCGGGGACAAAATCAAACAAGACTTCGATGGTTTCGACAAGTTCAAACAGCAATTCTCAGACGCAGCAAAGACCGTGGAGGGCTCGGGGTGGGCACTCCTGCTCTACGACAACAGCACAGACCAGCTCGTTCTAACGCAAATCGAGAAACAGAACTTCATGCACCTAGCACAACTCCCCATACTCCTCGGCATAGACGTATGGGAACACGCCTACTATTTGCAGTACAAGAATGACAGGGGCGCCTACGTCGACAAATGGTGGGAAGTCGTGAATTGGGCTGATGTGGAAAAGCGCTTCGACAAGGCAAAACACTAGACAACAAGTAGCAACAAGTGTAAGACAAATCGACAGATAATCAACGGGTCTGAGTCAATTCAGACCCCGCTTTTTTACCCTAAGAAATCTCAATGGAAGAACATAGGCTAAATAGTAGACCGCCTTTCATCTATTCCTGATCCTAACTTCAGGCATCGTCTAATCTTAACCGCTTCTGATTGATCACGACTCTATGAAGGAGGTATCTTCCACCTTGAAATGCGCTACGTGTGGCGGAGACGGCGAAGTCAACTGTGCCAAGTGTAAGGGAAGTGGCCTACTGCCAGCTAAGTGCGATGAATGTAAAAGCACGGGTAAGCTGCCGGCTCCTTCTGGTACCGGATCCGTTGAATGCGACATCTGCAACGGTCGAGGCATTGTCGAGAGCAAATGCCAGGAGTGCTTCGGTGGTGGAAAACTTGTCTGCGACGCTTGCGAAGGGTCCGGTAACACCGAGGGAGATTCAGGCCCATTAATTGATGACGAACCAGCACCAAGCAAGATCGCAAAAAAGTGACACAAGTCGTCCTGAGAAAGTCCTTTCCGAACCTTGACTCAGGTCGGCAAGAATAAAACTGGCTTCGTTCCTCGTAAATGTAAAGGAATTTGTGACCCATGACTGTAAGCTCAGCGCTGACCTACGAAAAACACCCGTTCCTGAAAGAACTGGGCATCCAAGAGATGAACCCGGGCGCATGTGCCGGGCCTGACTACTGGAGCGACACCAAGGGCAGAGACATACTGAACGTCATCACACCAATCGATAGTTCAATAATCGCGAGAATAGCCCTTGCAACCGAACAGGACTATGAGCATGTAATCAAGGTTGCACAACAGAGCTTCCAAGAATGGCAAATGATCCCTTCGCCAAAGCGCGGCGAGATTGTTCGCGAAATTGCTGAAGAGTTGCGCAGATTCAAAGAGCCTCTTGGCAAGCTAATAACGCTAGAAATGGGAAAGATCATCGCTGAAGGAATGGGGGAAGTCCAAGAGGTCATCGACATCGCTGATTTTGCAGTCGGTCTGTCACGACAACTCTACGGCCTCTCCATGCAATCGGAACGACCATGCCACCGCATGTACGAACAATGGCATCCTCTGGGTGTGATTGGAATAGTCACTGCTTTCAACTTCCCAATGGCAGTGTGGTCATGGAATTCAATGATCGCAGCAGTGTGTGGCGATACGATGGTATGGAAACCTTCTTCGAAGGTGCCATTGAGTGCGATAGCGCTTCAGCACATTATGAATCGAGTAATGAAAGCAAACAAGCTTACAGGAATCTTCAATCTGGTGGTCGGTAAAGGATCGACCGTCGGAGAGAGGCTGATCAACGATAGGAGAGTCGCACTCATTTCAGCCACCGGCTCGACAGCCATGGGAAGAAGGGTAGCTGAGGCTGCTGCAAAACGACTGGCCAGAACCATTCTGGAACTAGGCGGGAATAACGCGATCATAGTGGCAGAAGACGCAAACCTCGATCTAGCACTTCGGGCGATATTGTTCGCTGCGGTTGGAACAGCCGGCCAACGATGTACGACGACCCGGAGAATAATCGCTCATCGGCAGATCATCGAGGAACTATCGATTCGACTTGTGAAAGCCTACGCTCAGCTGCGTATTGGTGATCCTCTGGATCCGAACATGCTGATGGGACCATTGGTCGATCGGGACGCGGTGGACACCATGATGAAAGCGCTGGAAGTCCTGCCAAACCAAGGTGGCAAGATCGTTGTGGGAGGTAAGACGCTCGACAAACCAGGGTTCTATGTTACACCAGCCATCGTACGTGTGCCGGGCAATACACAGTTGGTTTGCGAGGAAACCTTCGGTCCAATCCTCTACATCATGCCCTACGAGACCTTGGATGAGGCAATCAGGCTGCACAATGAGGTACCGCAGGGGCTCTCCTCGGCAATCTTCACAGAATCACTAAGCAAGGCAGAGAAGTTCCTTTCT
>Ga0315277_10003782_pt1 | contig 20438 bp, 15 predicted proteins | sample YL17G05_15_MG_FD_203695 | JGI IMG/M metagenome (GOLD analysis project Ga0315277, IMG submission 203695) | Sediment microbial communities from Yellowstone Lake, YNP, Wyoming, USA - YL17G05_15 | ecosystem: Environmental > Aquatic > Freshwater > Lake > Sediment | place: USA: Wyoming | collected... | reverse complement strand
ACCGCCTTCGATGCGAAGATGTTCTTCTCGGCGCTGACTATGTGAACTCGGGCATAATCGATGCCGTCTATCATTTGAATGCTTTTTGCGAGCTCTTCCTGCATCGCACGCTTGAGATTGACCTCTTGTGCGAAGGGGCTGGCGCCCACTTTCTCCTTGTCAAATATTGTGTAACCGCCCTGGTCGCCGACGGGCAGGCCTTCTTTGGCCATATCAAGGCGAAGCTGATAGATGTGTTCTTCGGGAGCGTAAATTGTGGTCCCGCCTTTTCGTAATTCGTAGGCAATGCCCTTTTCGCTGATCTTCTCGGTTATCTTCGATGCCTCTTCCGGAGATAATTCCTGATACAGCATCCGCATATCCGGCCTGCGGGACCACTGAACAAGCAGCGTCCCGACAATGCCGACGGTCAAAACAACCGCCACCAGCAAGGCGCGCTGAACGAGACTGATGTTGTTCCAGACTGCCTGAATTTTTTGAAAAAAGCTCATTGACCCTTTTCGTCAATTACTGAATCTGGTAAACAATTGTGGCGAAACAACCTGCGCGACAACCACCTATATCTGCATATTCATAGTCTGTTTATACGCCTCAATTAGCTGGTTTCGCACGCCGACAAGCAGTTTGAAGCTCATATCGGCCTTGGCCGCCGCCGCCACCACCGACGTTATATCCGTGTTCTTGCCGGCCAACATATCCATGATGGACGCATTCGATGACTGCTGGAGGTCGCTGACGCCGGAAATGTATTTGCCTGCGGCCTTCATTGTATTCTCGAAATCAACTTTCACGCCCCCGGATTCGCCGAGCTCCCCAAGGGCGAGCTTACCCGCTCCAAACGACTCGGCGTCAATCCTCGGCAAACTCGAGGTTATGTTGGCATTCAGATTGATCATTATTCTGTTTCCTTACTCATCGGAGTAGTTCGAGCGTGCTTTCCACCATGCGCTGATATCGCTTCATGACGGCGACGTTCGCCTGATAGGCGCGCGTCGCCACCGTCAAATTGATCATCTCAATGGGCAAATCAACGTTCGGCATTGTCACATATCCCTGATCATCAGCATCCGGATGTCCGGGCTTGAGTATCCGGGGAAATTCGCTCATATCTCCGGCTATCTCGTCAACGGTTACGCCCTCGATCTCGTCGCCCGCGGCCTTGAATATCGCTTCAAGCCTGCGATACGGCGACCCATCGCCGTTATCCGTCGATTGTGCATTGGCCACGTTGGATGAGATCGCGCCTATTTGTTTGTTCTGAGCCTGCATGCCGGAGACGGCTATGTCTATTGGGCCGAAGCTGCTGCTGACTTCCATTTGTCCATCCCTGATCGTCTTCATTGCCTTTTGCTGTTGTGCTTGACTTTGAAAACTCCAATGTCGCAAAAGCGCGCGGCTATCTGACGTTAATGGCGGTTTCGATTTGCTGATAATTCTTCTTAAGCAGGCCGACGTATGCCCTATGGCGAAGTGTATTCTTCACCATTTCCCCGACCTCTGTTTCCAGGCTTACGTCGTTGCCATTCGACTTGACCGGCGTCTGCTTGGGCTGATAGACATCGGGCTCAATTTCGTCAAGGTCGGCTGATCCGTTTGAGTCAAGCGCCTTGGCCAGCAACTGCTCGAACCTGACATCAATCCGCCGGTATCCCGCCGTCTGAAGATTGGCGACGTTGTTCGTGATTGCCTTCTGCCGGAGACTCTCGGCTTTGATGCCGGCCTCCAGAAAATCAACGATACTGTTTATCTCTGACACGGCAGTTATCCTGTACTATCTTTGCAGAAACCTTTTCTGGTCGTATAACTGCAAGCAATCAGCGTGCCAAATGTTGCACAGCCTGTGTTTTCGCCTAGCAACCCCCAAATTTCGCGCAAAAATGCTGAAACGCGCTGGTGAACGGCAGGTCGAGTGATGGTCCGTGCGTCAGGAATCTATACAAGCCGATGCGTTTCTTTACACGTATCTCGAAGGGGCAATTCTCTCCTTTCAGAGCATTGGCTCGGAAGTTTCTGCCTCATGCTGTGAGCATTTCTCCGGACCAAGGGTGTACACAGGTACGCGATTACCTGAAAGGCGTTTTCTTGTAGTTATAAGTCCTGCCATGACAATGACTTATAAAGTCGTCGCCGTTTTCGGCCAATGATGGCACAAAGCTTGCTCGATGGCTACATTATGGATGTCTGTTTGTTGACAAATGCGCTCATATCGAATCTGTCAGGTTTGCCTGCGGCTGCTGCGCCGGCAGGTGCACTCAGCCCCGGCTTGGGATTGAGCGAGGGGGCGGGGAATGCCGATGGGACGGAGTCAATCGCGTCTGATAATACCCCGATTGGCGTGCCGAGCCAGCCTGTTCAGAACAAACCGGCAAAGGATTTCGGTCAGATGCTTGAGGAGCAGATGCAGACCGTTACTCCATTGGTTCAATCGTATCCCGTTCCAACAGACGTTCCCAACGACCTTTCAGCCACATCGGATAGCCCTGTTCCCCAGGCTGCCGACTTGCCCCAGCAGGAGTCGATGGTTCAGGGCCTGCAGGTTTTGACCCAAGTGCTCTGCAGTTCGGTGCCTTCCGTGCCGGTTCACCTCACAACTGGGCAGTCTGAACAGATGGTCTTGCAATCACCGTCGGTAATGCCCGAATTAGCCGACGGACTGGCGGAATTGCCAGGCCAGACTCAGTCTAATGTCATTCAATCCGCCCAGAACAACATGGTGGCTGCTCTAGATACTCAGTCTGCTGAAGGTGTGCAGCCTGAGCCAAAGCCAACCCAGAAGGATGCCATTACGGGCGACCTGGGCACCCAACCGGAAGCGAAAAACGCCGCCTTTGAGAGCGAATCGCCCGTTGATGGCGATAGTGCAGCAATTGAGCAGGGAGAGACGCCTGATCCTGTCCGGCAAACCAGCGTGAACGCTCGGCCTGAGTCGCAGGCGGAGTCAGGGGTGATCAAGGCGGCATCTCCAGGTGCTCAGCCTGTACCGCAAGAGGATGGTCCTAAAATATCTGGAAGCGGCTTCGACAGACCGAGCAGCGATGGCAGCATCAACCGGCAGGCTAACGCCGTTTCAGAGCGCCCTGATAGTAGCGCCACGGGAGCCAGCCCCGGTGAAACGACTCCTTTGGCGGATTCGTTCACTCAGAAAGTCAATATTGCCCAGAGCGAGACGCCCACCGCCCACGCAAAAGGCAGTAACACGCAGACCCGTAATGGTGGCGGCGGCTCGGGCGAGTTCGAACAGGCTGTCTCCGTGGAAAGCCTGCAAAATGTCCGCGTAGAGAATCCAAGTAATGCTGCACAGCCTATCAAATCACCGGGCAATCCCGCTCCCAGCGATGCCTATTCGACTGTTGGCGACCAGATTCGGGAATCTATAAGAAGCTCTATGGGACGACCGGAGCGGGAGATAACTATTCGGCTCAATCCCCCGGAACTCGGCAGAGTCGTTATAAAATTCCACCAGCAGGAAGACCAAATTACCGGCATCCTGGAAGTCAGCAGGTCACAGACGAGGGCCCAAGTCCAGCAGGAGCTGCCGGGAATTGCGCGGGACCTTCTCGAATTGGGCGTTCAGGTCAAACGCCTGGATGTCGTAATGGCCGGCGAACGGGAGCAGCAGACCCTAAGCGGCTGGTCTGCGATGCCTCAACAAAATGGCTGGGGTAGCCAACAGGGTGCGACGAGCCACAATCCCAACGCGCCGTACGCATCGGCAGGCGAGTTGATTGGGGAAGACGGCGAGTACACGGGATTTGCGGGGCGCGGTCGAAGTTACGTTACCGAAAAGTCCATAGACATCTTTGCATAACACAGACTGCGAAAGCCCCTCTAAGTCGCGTCCAAGCCTTGAATACTTGCCTTCGAAGGACCTTCCTCGACACGGGTCACATTGCGACTTTTCTGCTGTTGCATTTACGCCGCGCGGTTTCAATGGACTGAAGAAAAGCCCGCCTGAAGTTGGTTGTTGAGAACTTCTCAATCGCCGTTTTTCGGGCCTGCCTGCCCATCGTCACAGCTAATTGCTGGTCTCCGAGCAGCATTCGGGCAAATTTCCTTAATTCACTGGGATCGTCGCTCAGAAAGCCGCTAACCCCGTGTTCGACCGGCGAACCAGGGTGATTATTGCCCAGGATGGGCATTCCGGCGGCCATTGCCTCTACGGTTGCCATATTGTACCCGTCTTCGAGCCGGGGGTCTGCGGTGTGAATGTAGAAGCGGTGCGATTGAAGCAGCGTCTTGAGATGTGCCCAATCGTTAGAAGCACAGACACCCGGCAGACCGGGATTATGTCCAACGATGCGCACAGCAAGCCCTCCGAATGCCTCCTCGTGAAGGTCCCATAATAGGATTTGTTTTCTGCTCTCAACAAAATTGCATATCCTAAGCCCGCAGGCCTCATTACCTTCGTAGGGCGGGTAGTCGTCCGGATCGACACAAAATGGCACGATATCTTCGGTAAAACCCCACGATGCGCCTTTCAGCATCGAGACAGCAACGACATGGCCGCCAACGAGATCAATATACTTGTGCAGCATTGCCCTCATCTCATCGGGGGGAACGTCGGATTTCTCCTCCAGGACGCGGCCTTGCAGGGTCGAGTGAATGACCAGAAGACGCGGCTCTGGGCGAGCCTTGACATCCAGAAGGTCTGTTATGTTGTGAGCTATTATACAGTAATAATCCGTATCTGATTGGAGGGCCTGCGATAGACTGAGCAGGCGGGAGGCTGGCGGCATCGGGCGCATCTGCAGGTCCCATGTGTCCTTGTATTGGCCTTTGAGACCCACCACGATATCGAGTTCGAACCCCAGCGCCGCGAGTTGGCTAACCCACGCCTCGTGGCAGTTGAATACAAGCAGCCTGCGTTTGCCATCTGCTTCTTGCTGTCCGTGTATGCTCATCGCTTGGAATATATGCCCAAGGCCGTGTTCGGGCAAGATACATCCTTATAGTATTTGGCCCGTTAAACGCCGCAGCGGCCTTCTCTGAAAGGGGGGAATTCGAGTATTCTCCCACTGTCGCAGGGCAGGCTCTCCAGAATATGGGATTTTTTTAGGTGAAGGATTAGGCTTTGCCAGTATCGCCGACGCGGGTATTACAGGTCTGCCCTTTTTAACGTAAACGATGCCGAGGAAAGCTCTTAAGTTTGCATTTTTTCAAGCGAAAAGTTTGTTTGGAAGCGTACTTTCCCGGCGTGCTCGTTGCACGTTGAATTGGAGTTAACAGGGCTTGACAGGGCCACGAAATAGTCAAGAGAGTTTAAGTTAGGAGCAGAAGACATGTTAGCAATCAAGAACAACCTTATGTCAGTGAATGCCGCTCGGCACTTGAGCAACAGCTATGATGCTCTGTCCAAGTCCGTCGAGAGGCTGTCGTCCGGCCTGCGAATCAACAGCGCCAAGGACGACGCAGCAGGCCTGGCTGTTCGCGAGTTGATGCGGGCGGACATTGCCGTTGTCCAGCAGGGCGCGCGCAATGCCCAGGACGGCATCAGCATGCTGCAGACGATGGAAGGCGCCATGGCGACGATCGACGATATTCTCGTTCGTATGCAGTCGCTGGCTGAACAGGCCGCTACCGGGTCGTATTCCTCGGCCCAGCGGAGCATCATGCACAACGAGTTTGACGAAATGCGTCAGGAGATAGACCGTATCGCCGGCTCGACCAAGTTTAACGGTATCAAGATGCTCGACAATACCAATACCGTCTCCATCCACTTTGGCGAGCTGACCAGCGACAAGATCGACATTGCTGGCAGCAATATGACCAGCGCCGCCGGCGGTCTTGCCATTACAGCTCTGGCCATCGATACTGCCGCCAGCGCCAAGGCAGCCCTGGCGTCGCTCGATACCGCTATCGGCACAAAAGACACGGCACGGGCCAAGTTCGGTTACAAGATGAACCGTCTCGAAGGCACCGTCAACGTGCTTAACATTCAGGCGGAGAACCTTTTGACAGCCGAATCCCGTGTTTCCGATGTCGATGTGGCGACCGAAATGGCCGAGATGACCAGGAGTCAGGTGCTCGCCCAGGCCGGCATATCCATGTTGGCGCAGGCTAACACAATGCCTCAAATGGCGCTGAGTCTCCTCAGCTAAAAGTAGCACCATTAAGGTAATCCAGGGGAGATGACCAATGCGCCAGAGCGCGGGTCATCTCCCCATAACTTGAATTACCGGCTAATACCTTAGTGGCACATGCGTTTGTAATCGGTCAAAGGCAGCACCCAGACTGACAATGCCTGGGTAGATTATTATGGAGTAACGCTATGAATGGAGTCTCAGCATATCAAGAAGCCTCTATTGCCACCCAAAGCAAAGGTCGCCTTATAGTCATGCTCTATGACGGAGCGATCAAGTTTATGCGTCTGGCAATCCGGGAGTTGGAGGCGCAGAACTACGAGGCGAAGGGCCGCTATGTAAACAGAGCCCAGGACATCATCAACGAGCTCAACACCGTTCTCGATATGGAAGCCGGCGGCGAAGTAGCCGCTAACCTGAGAAAGCTCTACCTTTTTATGGCCCATCATCTCTCACAAGCCAATGCAAAACGTGATCCTCAGATGATTCGTGAGGTAATTAGCCTTATGGAAGAGCTTAACAAAAGTTGGCGGGCCATCACGAGTTGAGAATCTCGCTGATTCCGGGTGCGGCGTTGCACGGCAAACGCGCCGGATACGTGTTTCCGAACACCTTCCAACGTTTAAGCAGCCATGGAACAGTTGAATACTCTTTAAGGAGAAAGATATGTTGGCAATCAAGAACAACCTAATGTCGGTAAATGCCGCTCGACATTTGAGCAGCAGCTACGATGCTTTGTCCAAGTCCGTCGAGAGGCTGTCTGCCGGCCTGCGAATCAACAGCGCCAAGGACGACGCAGCAGGCCTGGCCGTGCGAGAGTTGATGCGGGCGGACATCGCCGTTATTCAACAGGGCGCCCGCAATGCCCAGGACGGCATCAGCATGCTCCAGACTATGGAAGGCGCCATGGCGACAATAGACGAAATCCTTGTTCGTATGCAGTCGCTGGCTGAGCAGGCCGCTACCGGGTCGTATTCCTCCGCCCAGCGGAGCATCATGCACAACGAGTTTGATGAAATGCGTCAGGAAATCGACCGCATCGCCGGGGCGACCAAATTTAACGGTATCAAGATGCTCGACAATACCGATACGGTCTCGATCCACTTCGGCGAGCTGACCAGCGACAAGATCGACATCACCGGCAGCAATATGACCAGCGCTTCGGGCGGCCTTGCCATTACCGGCCTGTCCATCGATACCACAGCCAGCGCCAAGACGGCCCTGGCGTCGCTCGATACTGCTATAGGCACAAAAGACGTGGCGCGGGCCAAGTTCGGTTACAAGATGAACCGTCTCGAAGGCACCGTCAACGTGCTTAACATTCAGGCTGAGAACCTTTTGACAGCCGAATCCCGTGTTTCCGATGTCGATGTGGCCACCGAAATGGCCGAGATGACCAGGAATCAGGTCCTCGCCCAGGCCGGTATAGCAATGCTGGGTCAGGCCAACACAATGCCTCAGATGGCGCTGAACCTGCTAAGCTGATAAGAACGATATTCCAATATCGCACAACGTAAGGCCGGGCCAAGGATAGTAAAGCCGTTCTTGCCCCGGCCTGTCTTATTTCTAAGGGCAGGCGGGTCGAGTATCTTCGTAATAAAAAGACTGCCGTAATATTGCCTCTTGTGTCGATGTTGGTGTTGTAGATTGAAAGGCTCATTCTCGTGTTCAAACTTGCAGATATGCTGACCAAGGCGGGGCGGCTGGATGAAGCCGAGCAATGCTACAAGAAGCTCCTCGATACAGGTCCAAACGCCGCAGTTTACAGCAAATTGGGCTGCCTGTGCGAATATACAGGACGTCTGCCGGAAGCCCTTGAGTACCGGCGAAAGGCGCTGGAGGTCGAGCCGGATAGGCCCGAGCTCTTGGCGAACTACGCCAGGGCTTTGATGGAGACGGGCAGGATGGAAGAGGGTATCGAATTGTTAAAAAGGGCGGTCAGGGAGATGCCGGGTAGCGCTCAGGCACACTCGAATCTCCTGCTTCGCCTTCATCAAATGCCGCAGTTGGATCGGCAGGCGCTTTTGGATGAGCACAAACGATGGGCCCGGATTCACGCCCCTGCAAATCAGGCCAGGACCAATCACCGCAACGAACCGGAACCCGACCGAAGAATTCGTATCGGCTACATCTCCCCGGATTTTCGCAGAAATTCCGTGGCGTATTTCTTCGAGCCGATTCTCGATGGACACGATCGTTGCGACGTGGAAGTCTATGGCTATGGCAATGTCGAATTCCCTGACGAAATTACCGAGCGCCTGATAGAGAAGTTTGACTGCTACAGGGACATTCGCAATCTCGACGACCAGGCCGCCGCTGAATTGATCGAGCGTGACCGGATAGATATACTGGTTGACCTTGCCGGGCACGTGGCCGACAATTGTCTCCTTGTTATGGCGCGCAAGCCTGCGCCGATTCAGCTTACATACCTCGGCTATCCCGATACAACCGGCCTAGCTGCTATAGATTACCGTCTGACGGACGTCCTTGCCGACCCGCCTGATTCCGGGGCCCAACGTTTTTACACGGAAGAGCTTGCCTTCCTGCCGGACGGCTTTCTCTGCTACAGGCCTCCTGATTTCGCCCCTGTCCTATCGCCTCTTCCCGCCGCCGACGCCGACCTGCTGACCTTCGGCTCGTTCAACAATGGCTGTAAGATGAATCCTCCTTTAGTCAAAATCTGGGCCGATCTCCTGCGGGCCAATCCAAATTCACGTCTCCTGCTAAAGCTCAAGGCAGGCGACGACCAGCTCATCAGAGACAGCTACTTGGCCCGATTCAAAAAGGAGGGCCTGAACTGCGACAGGGTCGATATCATCGGCTGGAAGAATCCCGAAGGCCATCTTAAGGCTTATGAACAGGTCGATATCGCACTTGATACGTATCCGTATAACGGCACGACGACGACCTGTGAGGCGTTGTGGATGGGTGTGCCCGTCATCTCGCTTGTCGGCGAATGTCACGCCTCGCGGGTCGGCCTGAGCATATTGACTCGACTGGGCCTCGAGTTCTTCGCCGCCTCCACGCCGCACGAGTACGTCGCCAAGGCGACCGCACTTGCGACGAACCTGCCCGCCCTTGCCCGGATTCGTCGCACAATGAGGGCGAGAATCGCCTCATCGGGGCTGTGCTATGCAAGAGGCTTCGCCCGGCAGATTGAGGCGGCGTACAGGAGAATGTGGCACAAGTGGTGCCGATTAGGCTCGTCAAGGAGAAGAGTATCCTGCGAAGCCCAGATGATGGCCGAAAGCCTCGGATAGCCGTCGGTGCGGTTATTGTTACTGATGCCACTGGTCCGTAAAAGGCTCGTAGAATCTCCTCCATTCTCGGCTGTGCCATACCGGAGCCGAAGGCAGGCCTTCTTGCCCGAGGGCGTCAACGGCAACGACATGGTAACGCCGGGTGTGCTCGCCCGCCCTCGAATCTGAGAATGTCACCCCATCTATCGGATCATCAGTCAATCGGGAAATAGGGTCTTGGTCCCACCGTCCATCAAGCCGATAAACGCGGTATCCCTTCAAATTCTTCTCAGGATTCTCAGCCCACTTCAGCCGGCACGTTGTTCCGTCCTCCTGCGCGAAGACCCAGCGAGGCGCCGATGGAATGGTCAGGAAATAGGGTGAAGGGCCGCTTGCGACGCCGAGCGCATTTACTCCACGAATCCGATACGCAAAGACTGCAAAACGGTACGGCCTGCCGCTGCGGTCCAGGTGCTCATCATAGAGACGATGCTCCTGCAAAGCGGGGCCTTCAACCGAAACCGGTTTACTCAGATCGACGTTGTCTGTAAATGGCGGCTCCTTCAGCACCTTGGGTGTAATCCGCTTGAAAGGGCCAATCCGCCTGATTGCGCCGACCGCCGGGCTGGGCAGGGGGGCAACTTTGGACTTAAGGCGATTCAACTGATCCTCGGTCCGGACCTCGACATCGGCACGCTCGACGTAGAACCCGGCGATGTCGCCTTCGTCGGGCGCAGTCCAGGACAGAATCACCTCGCTCTCAGAGAGTACGGAGACCATCGCATCCTCCACTATCCGCGGCTGTGTGCGAACCTTTCTGCTCGGTTCACTCGAACGCCCCTCATTGACGGCGCGCACACAGTAGTAATACACTTTGCCGGCGGATAAGCCCGTATCTTCGTATCTGCTTTGTCCGGCATCGGCTGAGCCAATCTTCTGGTAATTCACCGTCCAAGGCTGCTCGCCGCTGCCGCGGAAGACCTCGTAGCCGGTTATCCCGGAAGACTTACTTGCCTTCCAGGTCAGGATAGCCGAATTCTCCGTCGTCGTTACGCGGAGGCCTTCAGGGGGAGTCAATGTTACTGGTTGGGTCTTGGGATGGTCGAAGCAATACGTCCATATCTGCTGCTCACCCGGGCCGGGATCAGACCGAGTGCGGTTCTCAAGAATGGTCAGCCCGATTTCCGGCGCAAAGGCCAGAACGCGAGATCGATTGCCGCTGGCATCGGGCTCCCGCGGCGGATTCATTTTTGTCCAAGTAGTTTTACCGGCATCGTAAGCCCACGTTTCCAAACGGTGCCTTGCGTTTTCGTCCTCCCCTGTGCTGATCTTTACAATAGCCACGACTACGTTATTCAGCGAGTCGAATGCAAGCACGGCGTCGTTCTTGTCGGTCGGTGGGGATGCGGCCGGTTTGAGGTCTCGCCATTCGTTTTTGCTCAGATCATAACCCCACGTCCGCGGGTCGTCGCTGAACTGTGCGCCGAACAGAATGTGCAGCTTATGCGCAGAATCATATACCATATTGCCGCCGCTGCGAAATGGCGGCTCATCTGCCGGATTCATGCGTGTCCACGTATTGGTGTGCGGGTCATAGACTGCCGTGCCTTCCTGGTTGCCCTCTCCGCCGAAAAGAACAATGACCTGTGCATCGCTGTCCCACGATGCACAGCGCAAGGGCGATACGTCAGGGGCCGGTGTTGGCCTGAGCTCACGCCAGCGATTGTCGTCGAGGTCATATACCCATATCGTCGAATTGCTCAGGTATATCTCGCGGAACCACTGCCAGCCGTGACTGCCGCTGAACGCCGGAAATCGCACGTATCGGCAATGAATCGGATCATAAACGTCCTGCTGAGCGCAGCAAACCCCCGGCGGCGATATGTCGGGCTCTTTCAAGGTCCAATTCGCCGTGAACGGATCGAACGTCCATATTTCGGAATACTGTGGTCCGCCGCCGCCTTGATCATGGCCGCCATAGCGAATAAACAATTTGTGTTCATTATCCCAGGCGCATGCGCCCTCGTAACCAAGACGCGGACACGGCGGCGTCTCGCCAAGAGGGCTCCGTTTCACCCACGTATTCGGCTGTTGTTTAAGCTCGCTCCCTGCAAGGAGTCCGCCTGGACCGAAAATCATAAGGCCGACAATGAAGACGTCCGCTGTTCGAATATTCATCGACTATGACCTCCCGTTTCTGTTAGCACTTTCCAGCCCGAATACCAACTACCCAGAATAGCTCGAGTGAGACAAATAGAAAAGACCAAATCATTCCCGCGGCATTCTAAGTCACCATCCCGGACAAAACAAGACCTAATTGCGGAGTTGTGCAAATGGTGGTCGGTCTTACAGGGACTTTGGTTATTGCAGCGCGCATTTTAGTTTGCCTGGCCCCTGCCAACCGGCTAAAATCACGCCATGCTAAAGAGAAGAAGAACCATCACCGTCGCCGTGGGTTCCGTGAAGATCGGCTCGACCGCTCCTATCGCCGTTCAGTCGATGACCAAGGTCCCGACGACGGATATTGCCCGCTGTGTCAGGCAGATCAGGCAGCTCGCCGAAGCAGGCTGCAAGCTCGTCCGGCTCGCCGTGCCCAGGCAAGCCGATACCGCAGCCTTCGCAAAAATTGTCCAAAAGGTCAACATCCCCCTGATCGCCGATGTCCACTTCAGCCCCGCCCGCGCTATCGAGGCCATCGAAGCCGGCGCAGCAAAGATCAGGCTCAATCCGGGCAACATCAAAGGACACGCAGACATCCTTCGAGTAATCGATGCCGCCAGGATGCACAAGACCGCAATTCGCGTCGGAGTCAACGAGGCAAGTATCAGGGACCTCAAGAAGCAGCCCGTCCCGCCCGGGAAGCGAACCGCACTGATGCTCAAAGAAATGAAAAGATACGTCCGCCTTTTCGAAAGCCGCCGATTCACAAGCCTCGTCCTAAGCGCAAAAAGCAGCGACGTCTTCAGGACAATCGAAATCAACCGCCGAATCGCCGACACATTCGACTACCCAATTCACCTCGGCCTGACTCACGCGGGCCTGCCCGAAGACGCCTGCATCCCCTCTGCCGTAGCCCTCGGCACTCTCCTGGCCGAAGGAATCGGCGATACGATTCGAGTGAGCGTTGCGGGCGACCCTCTCATCGAAGTACAAATCGCAAAGCAGATACTAAAATCGCTCGGTCTCGAGGAATCAGGCAAGCCACAGCTTGAGCTGATAGTCTGCCCCACCTGCGCCCGGGCCGAAGTCAATGTCGTCGGACTGGCCCGCAAAGTCAAGAAGGCCCTGCCCAAAATCGAAAAACCGCTCCGTATCGCTGTAATGGGCTGCATAGTCAACGGCCCCGGAGAGGCCGCAGATGCTGACCTCGCGCTCTGCGCCGCAAAGGGCAAGGCATTCATCTACAAAAAGGGCCGGAAAATCGCAACGGTGCCCGAATCCGGGGTCATCGCGGCATTGCAGAAGGAACTGGCGAACATATAGCCGGCGTCAGCCGTACAGACGATATGTCTTCCGAGTCACTCAGAACAACATTCAGCAGATTCCTCATAGTCGTTCTCTTTGCCGTCGCTTTCGCATACATCGAATCCGCGGTCGTTGTATATCTGCGGGCAATCTTTTATCCGGAAGGCTTCACGTTCCCTCTCAGGAACCTCCTGAAAGTCGATCCCACGCAAAAATATCTGGTGCTAACCGAGATCGGCAGGGAAGCCGCGACCCTTGTGCTCATGCTGACCGCCTGTATCCTCTTCGGGCGCAACCGTCACCAGCGATTCGCCTATTTCATCGCAATCTTCGCCGTCTGGGACATCTTCTATTACGTTTGGCTCAAAGTCCTCCTCGACTGGCCCGCTTCGATAATGGACTGGGACATACTCTTCATGATACCGGCCATCTGGGCCTCAGCCGTCCTGTACCCGCTGATAATCTCCGCAATGATGCTGGCCTTCGCCGTTGTGATTCTGCATCGCGACGCCATCGGCAAACCTATAATCGTTACCCCGCTCGATTGGTTGATCTTCGCAGTGGCCTGCGTCGTTGTAGTGGCCTCGCTTTGTACGGCAGGCCCCTATATGGACCAGGCGGACTACAAGGTACATTTCTACTGGCCTCTGTTCGCGCTCGGTGCGGCCTCGGCCGCAGCAGCATTTGTGAGATGTCTTCGCAGACCGCAACAATCACCCAAGTGAAGCGGTCTGCCCATCCTCCCAGTGGACTTATTGACGCCGCCTCGTCCCGTTTCCAGCCGGCCTCCGGAATGACTGGCGCCGTCTGCCGGCTTCGCCTCCCGTGCCTTCGGACGAGTCATCTTGCGCATAGCCCTCGAACTTCCCGAATATCATCTTGCCTGCGGACGTCTGCAGCGAGCTGGTTATGCTTATGAGGATGTCTCGCCCGATCTTGTTTCGTCCGCTCTCCACGACCACCATCGTTCCGTCGTCGAGATACCCGATCCCCTGGTCCGCCTCCTCCCCCGCCTTGATTACTTTGACCTGCATCGCCTCGCCGGGCAGGGCAATAACCTTCAGAGCGCTGGCAAGGTCGTTGATATTGACAACATCGACCTCCCTAACCTGCGCAACCTTGCTCAGGTTGTAGTCCGTCGTAGCAAGGCGGCCGTTGTGGTCCCGCGTGAAAACCATAAGCTTCTGGTCAACGCCCTTGGCATCCTCGATGTCTTCGGCCGTCGTATCATCAATCTCAATATCGATCTTGGGATCCGATTGCATCTCGTTGAGTATATCCAGCCCGCGACGCCCGCGCTGACGCTTGAGCTTATCCGCGGAGTCGGCTATAAATTGAAGCTCGTTCAGAACAAAGCGAGGAACCACCAGCGGCGCATCGAATAGCTTGCTTCGGCACAAATCCACAATCCGCCCGTCGATAATCACCGACGTATCCAGAACCAGCGGGCGAGCGCCCTTGGTCTGCTTGGCGAACTCAACGTAAGGAATCACAAAACGAACATCATCCTTCGTCCGAATAACAACGCTGATCGTAAGATAGCACATACATACGCCAAGCACCCACTTGATCGCCCTGGAGGTCTCCGGGATCAGATCGATCTTATACGAATCACTAACCATATCGACGACCGCCGCCAGCACCAAGCTGATAAGCAGCCCGACCAACAAGCCGAAGAAAACGCCGGCCACAGCCGCAAGCTTCCGCTTGGGCGTCAGCACGTCGAGCAGGAACACAAATACCGCCATTCCAAGCCCGCTTACGATCACCGCTATGAAATTTACCGAGCCGGCGGCACCCGATATCTCCGTCGAGCTGACGTTCACAAACAGCAGCGCTATCACGATTATCCAGAATATTGCCCTGAAAACCCATAGTAACATCGCTATGACCTCCAAATTATGACACTATCTTATAATACACAACATCCGCCATTATACCCCCGCCTCAAATATTGGCAACAACCATCCCGGACTTTCCCAATTGCATTTTCTCCGGCACAATTCTATTCTTTGCCGCCGCTCCCCAACGTGCAAAGACCCCGCCGTTCCTCCTCACAAACGCTTCAAGTAAACTACATCCGATAAAAAAACAACCGGGGCCTATCCCGATTAAATCGGAATAGACCCCGGATTGGTGCTAAATCCAATGGTGCTGATTAGCTAACTGACGCTAATCATCAACTTCTCTTACGACGAATCAAGCCAAGACCGCCAAGCCCCAGAAGGGCGATGGTCATAGGCTCGGGAACTGCGCCGATGATGTAGAAGTTGTTGCCGGACGGCTGCAGACCGAAGTCATAACTTCCGGCTGGCAGAACCTCTGTCGTCATGAAGACGCTCATCGGGCGGAACGTTGTGTCGTTCTCCTTGACGTAAAGGTCCATACCCGTATCTGCCCATTCGATATCACATGGGAATCTGTACGTGGTAAGCTCGATCCAGCCAAGCATGCTGCCGAACTCGCCGGACGTCGCGCAGCGGTCATCAACCGCCACCCACAACGGCGCATCTTCCCCGATGGTTACCAGGTAAGAAACGTCGTATTCGCCGCTGTTCTTGTCGTCGTTGAACATACAAACCCATTCGTTCCCCAACATCCCAGCGGGAGTGTTAATGAACGGATACGTGCGGTCGGAATAAATAACCAGCCCGTCCGCAATGCCGCCAGGGTCGCTGGGCAGCGGGTCCGTATTGCCGTCATAGACCCCGATAGGGGGCTTGTTGGCGCTGCGGCCCCGCGTCCTGTCAACACCGGTGATAATGGACGCCGATGCAACGCTCGACAAGACAAAAACCAAAACCAATACTAAAATCAGTTTACTTCTCATACCCATATTCCTCCAAATATGTGGCAAAACACATCATCGCTAATGAATCTGAATCTTAGCGAATTAGAAGCTGTTCACCTGCTCCAACAAGGAGAATCGGTGAAAGCTCAACCGGGGCCTGCGCCGGGCAAGCCCGAAACAGGCCCCGGATTGATGCAAATTCATTAACTTTTCAATAAGCTCTCAGGAAAAGGCAAATCAGCGTTTCTTACGAATCAGCGCCAAAGTGCCAAAGCCCAAAAGAGCAATAGTTGCCGGCTCTGGAATTATCGCACCCATCACCATGAAGTTGTTCGAGCTCGGGATGGTGGTGCCGTTGAAGGTGTAAGTGCCTGCAGGCAGCTCCGCCATAAAGATGCTCAACGGCCGGTCCGTGGTGTCATTCTCATGGATGTAAACAGTCAGACCGGTATCGAAGAACGTCCCGGCAGGACCAACGAGCGACGTTATGCCGTCAATTCTCGTCTGCTGGGTATCCCAGCGATCGTCGATGCCGACCGCGAAAAAACTCGCCGACGAAGTCGTAACGGTATATGTTACGGTGCTGGCGTTGTTCTTATCGCTGTTGAACGTCCGAATGTATTCGGCGCCGACCAGCTCGATGGGCGTGAGGCTATACGGATACGTACGGTCTGAGAAGACCAGAACGCCGTTCGCAAGGCCGCCCGGATCGCTCGGCAACGGATCCATTTCGCCGTCATAAACGCCGACAGGATCCCTATTGCCCGACGCGCCGCCCGATCGATTGACACTCGTAATGATCGCCGCTGATGCGATGTTCGAGAGAGCAAATAACACGGCAACTAACAAAACTAATCTTTTCATAGTACTCTTCCTCCTAAAAGGAGAGAATCATACAACTCATTAACATTAGCGTTTCCTGCGAATGCGAAGCATTGACAGTCCGCCGAAGCCGAGAAGAGCAATCGTAGCCGGTTCAGGAACACAATAAACAGGCGAGGCGCCGTTGGCGACATCACCCAGCAGAACCATACTGGTGTTACTGAGGTACTCATAAAGCTCTAATTGTGCACCGCCGCCCATCTCGAAGCCAATGGCCTCGAGCGAATAGACGCCGGCAACGGGGGCTTCAAACAGCCACTGACCGGTCTCGTCCCAGGCATTGGTCCTGCCGATCTCAACGCCGCCGATCCTCATCATGACGCCGTCGTCAAGGACGCCGCCAAATATATGCAGACCTGCGGTCAGCTCGATGCAGCCCTCTACCAGCACGGCGAATTGATCATCGTCATCGCCGTCGGCCGGATCTGTCGTCTCCTGTTGGAAAGCGTCGATGCCGGGGAAGCTCGCGTCGTTGGCATAAACCCAGCGTCCGCCGCTATCGTGAAGGTTCACGAGTGCGCGATACTCGGTGCCAAACTGAGCGCTCGGATACTCTGTGGGATCATCGGGAATGTAGCCCGTCATACCACTGTTCTTGGTCAAGTATTCGGCCTGACGGTAAGCAGACGGATAACTGCCGTCTCCTTCATCCCAGAAAGTCCAGCCATCGGGCATCTTGGCTCCGGTAACCATGAAGCCAAGCTTGTCGCCGCAAGCTGCTGCAAGCGGGTCGGCTGTCTTGACGCCCACAAGACCAGGAGCGGAATCAAACTCCACGTTGTTGGCGTAAGCAGATACTATCCACGCATCATCGTGCGAGGTTACTGCTACACCGGCAAGAATCGTATCGGGCAGGTCGCGAAGACCCGTCCAATAAGCTTGCCAGCCTGAGCCGCGATCAACAAGGGCCTGAACGATCTCATAGGGACCGGAGTTAATGCGCTGCACGCCGATTCTTGCATTCGGCAATGCGTCCCAGTTGTCGGTCGAGCCGCTGCCGGCGGCTGTACTCTCACGCCTTTGCGCGAATATACCGTCGCCATCGCTTCCGGCCAAAGCCCAGGGGTCTCCGCCGCCCTTGCGGGTCAGAGATGAATAATGGACCGAGTCAGCATTGGTGCTCTCACGAAGCATCACGCCCATCTTGGCCCAATCGTTCCAGCCTACGCACTGCCAGGCGAAACTCGCCGAGACACGAACGTTCCCGGTAACCTGGTTGTACGAATAGTGGAACTGGTCGGCGTTGCCCCAAATATCGGTGCCGCCGGCGTAAATGAGGTAATCGTCAGCACCAGTTTGTATGGTCTGGCCGATACCCAACGGATTGCCGATATCGGCAGTGAAATCAAATACGCCGACAGAGGCAAACACATTCGGTGCGCCTGCAAGGAGCAGACTAACCACCAAAAGAAGTAACTTCTTAGACATAGTACTCCTCCTCATTACTTCAAACATCATCAAACAAAACAATTCTTTACTGCCTTGGCAACGAGCCAAAACACACGTTGTGTCCTGGCAACGAGCCAAAACACGCGCCGTTCAAAACAGACGTACATCACCCGTAACACTTAACAAGTGCCTGTTCTGAACAACGTTCTACAAAACAAGCAACAAAGAATCTTCACCAAACCCTGTGCTTGCCTGAAAAGAACCAATATAAAGGACTTGGCTTTTCACACCCTCCGTTGCAGATGCCTGCCTTGAGCTGTTAGTAGGAATGACTCAAAAAACATCACACCCAACTCACGCTGGCCCCTTCATTGGCCCGAATTACACGTCCGGGCCGGTAACTCCGAGTGTTTCCAGCCATCAGTCCACTGTAAAACCCAAATTCCAGTTTACCTACTTTACCAAATCTGCTGCCTGTTCGTCAAGCAAAATCTCCGCAAAATACGACAAAATCCTCGCAATACCTGGCCCCAACGCCCCTAAGTGCTTTACCGATAAGACTTTACGAAAACGCCGAGGACGCGATTCTTTGAAAAAAATCGGCCCTGGTCGCCTAAATCCCTGGTCTGCGAAAGAAATCATTCCCATACAACGAATCATAATTAGCGCAAACTGACCGATTCTAAACTGTCATTCCCGCCCCCAAGGGGTAAACTTTAGCGGGAATCCAACAAAATAGCGAGGTAATAGATTCCTGCTTGCGCAGGGTAAGTGTTTAGCCGTGCAACATACCACTGTGTCGCGGCCACATCCGTAGAATCAGTTCCCAGGCTAAACACGTACATATCGCCGCGCCTCAAACAACAAATCTTCCGTCGGACGTCACTGGCTTTTTATCTCCGGCTCTTCGGGCTTGGCCTGGCCGCCCTCGGCGTGGCCGCCGTCCTGGGCCTTCTGCGATGCACTTGTCTCGTTCACGCCCGCGGCAGGATCGCCGGCCGCGTCACTCACTTCCCATGCTTGAGCGGAAGGCGTTGACGCTTCGGTCTGGGCGGTCGGCCCTTTCTTGGTCTTCTCTTGGCCCCCACTGTCACCGGCCTGCACAGGTCCCTTGGGCATGGAAATCCGCTCAATATCGCTGTCGGACAAGACGTTCTCTACGGCGGCAGGCCGGCGCCGGCGAGCCGGCTGCTTCTCAGCCTCCTCCTCCGCGGCCCACTGCACGCGACGCAGACTCAAACCAATCTTGCGAGATTCGCTGTCAACCTTGAGTATCTTCACCTCAATCTCCTGCCCGACGTTGACAACGTCCTGGGGCTTGTCAATCTTATGGTCCGCAAGCTCTGAAATGTGCAGCAGACCCTCCAAATCCGTCTCAAGCTCGACAAACGCCCCGAAGTTCGTAAGCTTCGCGACCTTGCCCTTGATGATATGGCCGGGAATATACTTCTCCGGAATAGCGCGAATCCACGGGTCTTCCATCATCTGCTTCATGCCGAGCGAGACCCGCCGCTTCTCCTGATTGACATCCAGCACCACGCACTTCACTTCCTGGCCCTTCTGCAAAGCCTCGCTCGGATGGCTGTACTTGCGAGTCCAGCTCAGATCCGAGATGTGGATCATCCCGTCAATCCCCGGCTCAATCTCAAGAAACGCCCCGAAATTCGTCACGCTTCGCACGGTGGCGCTAACCATCGTGCCCACCGGATACTTCTGAGAAGCCACCGCCCACGGATTCGTCTCGGTCTGCTTCAAGCCCAGCGAAATCTCCTGTTTATCCTTGTTGACGTTCAGAACGACGACTTCTATATCGTCGTTGAGATTAACCATCTCGCTGGGGTGGGCAAGGCGCCGCGTCCAGCTCATCTCGCTGATGTGGACAAGCCCCTCAATTCCGTCTTCCAGACGCACAAAAACCCCGTAGTTCATGACGTTGACTACCTTTCCCTGCACTCGAGCGCCTATCGGATAACGGTTCTCCACGTCCTCCCACGGACTGGGCGTTTTCTGTTTTAGACCGAGAGAAATCTTCTCGTGCTCCTTGTCAACGCCGATCACAACGCACTCGAGCTCCTCGTCAAGCCCCACGACTTCGGACGGGTGCGATATCCGCCCCCAGCTTAGGTCCGATATGTGCAGCAGCCCGTCCAGGCCGCCCAAATCCACGAATACCCCGAAATCGGCGATATTCTTGACCACGCCCTTGCGACGCTGGCCAACCTCGATTTCCGACAGAATTTTTTCTTTGCTGTTCTGCCGCTCTTCCTCAACCAGCTTTCGCCGCGATATGACAATGTTACGGCCTTCAACGTCGATCTTGAGTATCTTGCAATCCACCTCCTTGCCGATGAACCTGCTGATGTCGCCGGGTTTGCGGATGTCAACCTGTGAGGCCGGCAGAAACACAGGGACGCCGATATCGACTAAAAGACCGCCCTTGATGCGCCTTATGACCCGCCCGGTAACAACATCGCCCTCTTTCTTTGTATTGACTATATTCTCCCAGCCCCGGATAGTGTCGGCCTTGCGCTTGCTCAGGAGCACCAGGCCGCTCTCGGAATCCGTCTCCTCGAGCAGAACTTCGATCTGTTT
>Ga0315277_10003781_pt1 | contig 20439 bp, 18 predicted proteins | sample YL17G05_15_MG_FD_203695 | JGI IMG/M metagenome (GOLD analysis project Ga0315277, IMG submission 203695) | Sediment microbial communities from Yellowstone Lake, YNP, Wyoming, USA - YL17G05_15 | ecosystem: Environmental > Aquatic > Freshwater > Lake > Sediment | place: USA: Wyoming | collected... | reverse complement strand
GTAGATGGTAAACAGCGAAGAGGGACTGGGGGCTGGGGATTGGGGGCTGGGGGCCGGCGATTTCGCTTCTGCCACTTCTGACTTCTGACTTCTAGCTTCTGGCTCCTGACTTCGTTCTTTGCCCGCCATGTTCAGTCTTTCTTGTACTGCGCCACGCCCTGCTGGTAGAGGTCGCCGCCGTACATGTCATTGATGACGATGGCCGGGAAGTCCTCGACCTCGAGCTCGCGGACCGCCTCGGGCCCGAGGTCGTCGTACGCGATGACCTTTGCCTTCTTGATGGTCTTGGCGATGAGCGCGGCTGCGCCGCCGACTGCAGCGAAGTAGACCGCGCCATGTTTCTTCATTGCCTCGAGCACCGGCTGAGTCCGGTTGCCCTTGCCGATCATTCCGCGCAGCCCCTTCTCAATCAGCAGCGGGGAATAGGCATCCATCCGGTAGCTCGTTGTCGGCCCGGCCGAACCGATGACCTGTCCCGGCTTGGCCGGCGACGGCCCGACGTAGTAGATGACCGCGCCGGCGAGGTCGAACGGCAGTTTCTCTCCGGCCTTGAGCGAGTCGGTCAGGCGCTTGTGGGCGAGGTCGCGACCGGTATGGATGGTGCCGGATATCAGGACCGAGTCTCCGGCACGCAGGTCCTTCACGGTTTCGGCGGTCAGCGGGGCGGTGATCTTCTTTGCCATGTCGCCTCCTAGAGTGTGATCGACTGGTGCCGCGCGGCGTGGCAGTTGATGTTCACGGCGCAGGGCATCGTCGCGATGTGGCACGGGAACGCCTCGATGAAGACCGCGAGCGCGGTCACCCGGCCACCCAGGCCTTGGGGCCCGATGCCGAGCCGATTGATGCGTTCGAGCAGCTCGCTCTCCATCCTGGCGTAGAACGGGTCCGGGTGAGTCGAGCCGATTCTCCGGAGCAGCGAGTGCTTGGCCAGCATCGCGCACTTCTCGAACGTACCGCCGATGCCGACGCCGACGATGACCGGCGGGCACGGGTTGGCCTGCGAGCGCCAGACCCGGTCGAGCACGAACTTGGCGATGCCCTCGGCGCCGTCCGCGGCCGAGAGCATCTTCACTTCAGACATGTTCTCGCTGCCGCCGCCCTTGGGTTGGATCACAATTTTGAGCTGGTCGCCCGGCACGATGTCGGTGTAAATGATGGCCGGCGTGTTGGTGCCGGTGTTCTTGCGGCGCAGCGGGTCCTCGACGATTGACTTGCGAAGGAATCCGTCCTTGTAGCCCTTGGCCACGCCCTGCTGGACGGCGTCGTACAGCTCTCCACCCTGAACCCTGACCCCTGACCCCAGTTCTACCCAGACCACGGCCCAGCCGGTGTCCTGGCAGATTGGCATCATCTCCTTGCGGGCAATCTGCTCGTTGTCGAGCAGTTGGTTCAGGATGTCCTTGCCGGTCGGCGACTCCTCGACCTTCAGGCCGTCCTTGAACGCCTGAACAACGTCATCGCCGAGCAGGCAGTTGGCGTCGATGCAGGTCTGCGCTACCCTGTCCCTGATGGTATCGAACTGAATCTCTTTCATCCACGCCTCTCTTCGGCTTTCACTCTTCTCACTTGTCCTATAGCGCGTGCTCCAGCACCCAGATTTCCGGGGTCGGGGGCAGCTCGCCGGCGCTCACCTCGACCTCAGTGCCGAGCCGCTTCACGTTTGCATGGCCCCGCGTGAACTCCTCTTCGCCGACAATGGGCAAGCTCAACTTTCCGGTCTTGTAGTGCATCGGTATCACAACCCGCGCGCCCAAGAGCTCCGCCGTCCTGTGCGCTGCCGTGGGGTCAATCGTGAAAAACCCGCCCACCGGAATCAGTGCCACATCAACCCGCCCGATGGCCCTGGCCTGTTCGGTCGGCACGTGCCCGAGGTCGCCAAGGTGTGCCACGCGCAGGCCGGCATCCTCGAACACGAAGATTATGTTCTTGCCTCGCTGGACCCCGCGCTTGTCGTCGTGGAAACAGTCAAACCCGATTACGCTCACCCCGCCTGCCTTGTGGCTGCCGGACGAGCGAATCGGCGTCGGTTTGCCGGGCACGCCCGCAACATCGTTGTGGTCAAAATGGTCATGGCTGACCGTCACAAAGTCTGCGGGCTCGGTTATTGGGCCGTAGGCTATCCCCCCGCCGGGCTTGTAGGGGTCGGTAACGATGCGGGTCCCGTCAGAGGCCGTAAGCAGGAACGCGGAGTGGCCGAGCCACTTGAGCTTCACGTTAGCCCTCCGAGTTCGCATATGTCATTCTGAGGCGAAGCCGAAGAATCGTCGGTGCCGAAGACTCTTCGCTTCGCTCAGAGTGACAGTCGACGGGCATCAGTTCGTGCTGACGGGTACTACCGCTACGCGCCGCTTGTCCTTGCTCGCGCGCTCGAACTTCACCGTGCCGTCAACCAAGGCGAACAAAGTGTCGTCCTTGGCCCGGCCCACGTTCGCGCCGGGCAGGATGCGCGTGCCGCGCTGCCGAATGATGATGCAGCCGCTCGTTACAGACTCCGAGCCGAACTTCTTCACGCCCAGCCGCTGGCCGGGGCTGTTCCGCCCGTTTTTCCCTGAACCGCCGCTCTTCTTATGTGCCATATGATGTTCTCCTTAAGCAGGTTATGAAGCAGGACTGGTATTATAGCCGACAGAGGCGGCAGAGTCAAACCGCCCGACCTTGACTTTCCGACCCGAAACCCTAGCTTGTTTGACGCAAAACAAAGGAGATCGAATGGAAGCCAGTGCAGTTCTGTCCACACCCGACACGCAGGCCCGCAAGAACGCCAAGGCGATGACCGGCTGGATGAAGTTCATGGGCATCATGACCATCATCGGCGGCTGCTTCCAGGCGCTGACCATCTTCGGCTTGGTCATCGCATGGCTGCCGATTTGGATGGGCGTGGTCCTGACCAAGGCCGGGTCCAAGGCCGGCGAATACGCCGACAAGGGCGACTTCGCCTCGCTCGAAGGCCTGACCGGGCAACTCAAGACCTACTTTACCATTTCCGGCATCTTGATGATCGTTTCATTCGGCTTGGCGATAGTATTCGCCGTCGCGTGGTTTGTCCTGCTCGGGCTCGGGGTGTTCTCGTCGTCGAGCCTGATGGACTACTTCAACCGGTACCGGTAGCTTCTCTCGGCAATAACGCAGCGGCGGCGCCTTGGCGCCGCCGCTATTCTCTCAAAGTACTACTGCCTCAAGTACTTACCCGGGGTGGCCGCGAACTCATCCTTGCAGCTTGCAGCACAGAAGTAGTAGGTCTTGCCGTTGTAGTCGTAGCTGCAGGCCGCGTTTTCCTTCGTAACAGTCATCCCGCAGACAGGATCGATGTTGCCTTCTTTATTCTCGTTTGTGTTCTTCATACTGACCTCCGCTCTATTCGACCAGATCCAGCGGCGGTCGGTTCACGCGGACTGGTGTTCGGCCAGCCAGCGGCGAACCTCGGGCAACCAGGCGGTCTTGATGTCGGCCGCGACCCAGCGGCCAAGAATCCTGTCCCCGTCGGTGGCGACGACCAGCGGTGGGGTATCGGTCCAGTCATACCACGCGAAGTCGGCCAGATTCTCGGGTGTGGCCGCAGTCCCTTCGACGTACCTGACCTCAGGTGCGACGCCGGCCCGGCTCAACACGGCCTGGGCCTTCTTGCACAGTTCACAATTCTCCCTGGCAAATACCTGGAATATCAACTAATCCTCCGGTTATTCGGTTGAGACTGTAAGCTACTCCCCGCTCCCGCGAAATCAAGAGTCGCTGCGACGGAGACCGTCAACCCGGTCCGGCGTCCGATTGCACGACATCCGCTCTTGTATCCGCTTCTGCCTGCAGCCGGATTTCAACACACCCTGCTAAGCACGTCAGGCTCTTGACGCCGCCGGTCTTACCGAAGGGGGATGGAGTCGGGCTCACCGGCTTGACCTCGGCACGGCCATCGTCTAGAATCCATCCGTCCCCCAGGTTGAGGCGCACAACCCGTCGCGTCCGCCTCTGTCGCGGGTGCGGCAAACGGAGGTAGTTAGTGAACCGAATCCATATCGCAGCGATCTTGGTGGTGCTGGCGGCGGTCACCCTGGCCTATCCGAGCTACACCGGGTACTCGGGCGCGCCCGGTAGCAGCGGGTCTTGTGCTTCGACCTGCCACGGCACGTCCGGTGGCGCAATCGAGGTCGTCGGCTTCCCCGCCACCTACGAACTGAGCCAGACCTACGTCATCAGCGTGGTGCACAGCGGCGGCTCGTCAATCTGCAACTTCAATGCATCGGTCCGCACCGCCAGCGGCTCCCACACGACCGGCACCATCACGGCCGGCTATCTGACTGCGACCTACAATACCGGTTCCGAGCCGAACGGCGTGCACCTCGCCAGCAACAATCAGGACTCCTGCACTTTCAGCTGGCAGGCGCCTGACACCGCCGTCGGCGACGTGAAGCTCTATCTTGCCGGACACCAGAGCAGCAATGTAGACGGCCCAAACACGGGACTCATTCTTACCTCATCATTGATGACCGGCGTCAGCGAAGGCGCCCGCCGGCCTGTGGTCTTCGCGCTGGCTCTGGAACCGACGGTGGCGACCGGCTCGGTCGGTATCCGATCATCGGCGCCCGCCGGCTCGCATCCATCGCTCCGGGTCATCGACCGCGGCGGCCGACTGGTGGCGAGAATCGGAGTCCCGGAATCAGGACAACCGATTGTCTGGCGGCCACTTGACCGCGAGGGCAGGCGTCTAGCAGCCGGCACTTACCTTGTCGTTCTTCAGGGTAGCGGAGAGCGGCTGGTGCGCAAGCTGGTGTTGAAGTAAGCTTGCTGGCCAATCTCTTGCGCCGAGGTGGGCCTTTGCTCGCCTCGGCGCTGGTTTTGTCCGCGGCAGTCGCGAGTCTGTTCGGGCTTGAGCCGGTGCAGGGGCTCGTCGGTTCGACTTGGTTTCTGACCGGAACCGGCGTCATCGCGCTCGTGAGCCTGCTCGCTGCGGTCATCGCCGTGTCGCGACGTTCCTGGTCGAGTGTGGTCCAGCACTTCGGACTGGTAGTTGCGCTTGCCGGCGTCCTGGTCAACCAGAAGATCGCTCACACCGACTATCTCTTCCTGGAGCAGGGGACCGGGGCAAGCAACTCCGCTCTGAGCCACAACTTGCGCCGGGTCGAAGAGCTGCCGGCACCGCTTGCCTTGGACTCGCTGACATCGGTCAGTGCCAAGGCATTCCGGCCTGCCCCGGTCGCGTGGGTTACCGTCGCCGATGGGCGTACCCGCCCTGTGACCTACAACCGTCCGCTGAAGGTAGCCGGCAGGCAGGTACTCCTCTCGCAGACTGTGGCGCCGGGATTCCTCAGCGAGTACGAAATCACGTTGGACGGGACCGAGTACCTCTTGCTGCACAACCAGTTCACCGAACCCTCACCCGGCCTCCGCGTCTGGAGTTTCGCTTACGACGCCGATGCCCGCCGCGTCGGGCTTACACTCGGCAACGAACAGCGGTGGCTTGGAATCGGCGAAAGTGCCACGGTCCAGGGCCGGGCACTGAAGCTATTGTCCGCGACGTTCGCCGCCAACGCCGGCGCCATCCTCGTCGTGAATGACGTCCGGTACCGGTACATCATCTTCCTCGGGTTCGGGCTCGCGCTGCTCGGGCTCCTGCCCCCGCTGTTCAGGAAGGAAGTGCAGTGACTGGCCCGGGCCTGCTCTACATCGCTCTTGCCGGCTACGCCGCTGCCGCGGCCGCGGCCGGAATCGCCCGCGGCAGGCATCGGCTTGGACTGCTCTCCCGAGCGAGCGTAGCCGCCTCGGTCCTCGGGCTCTGCCTGCAGCTTGCCTTTACGGTGGCGCGCACTCTATCCGGCGGCTTCCTACCTTTTGCGTCGCGGTTCGAGTCGATGGCCTTCTTCGCGCTGGCGGTCCAGACGACAGGTCTTGTCGTCTACCTTGCGACCCGGCAGCACTCGGCCAAACTCGGGACCGACGCAGTAAGCGCCGTGCTGCTGGTCGGTGCATTGATGCCGTTCGGGTTCCATCCGGGTGGCGGCCTGAACCCGATCCTCAACAGCCCATGGTTCGCCGTCCACATCGCCGTCGCCTTCGCCGGCTACGGCTGCTTCACTGCCGGCCTCTCCTGGAGCGTCGCCCACCTCTTCGACCGCACGCTCGACCTCAACCCCACGCTGCCGCGCCGTCTGGCCCTCGCCGGGCTCGTGCTGCTCGGCGCCGGCATCCTGACCGGCGCGATGTGGGCCGACAGCTCTTGGGGAACATACTGGAACTGGGACCCAAAAGAATCCTGGGCGCTGCTGACTTGGACCGTGATGATGCTCTATGTCCATCTCGGCGGTCGCCGTCCGTCCCGGACCTTCAACGGGCTTTGCTTCGGCTTTGCCTTCGCTATAATGATGTTCACGTTCATCGGCATCAACCTCCTGAAGTGGGGGTTGCATCGGTACTGACGAAACCGAGTCGAATCCTGAAAGGAGTGACATGAAGTCTATCATCGTGCTCGCGTCCCTGCTGCTGGCGTCGATGGCGCTGGGGCATGCGACCTACACCGGCTATTCAGGCGCGCCGGGGACGCTCGGCACCTGCGCCGGTACCTGCCACGGCACAAGTGGCGGAACAATCACGGTCAGCGGATTCCCGACCTTCTACACGCCGGGCCAAGCGTATGTCATCACGGTCGCGCATAATGGCGGTTCGTCAATCGACAACTTCAACGCATCGGTGCGCGCCGGAACCGGTTCGACCAATGCCGGCACCATCACTTCCGGCACCAACACGGGAATGTACAACGTCAACGGTGAAACCAACGGCGTCCACCTCACGACTGCGGACCAAGAGTCCGGCACCTTCACTTGGACCGCGCCCAGTCCAGGCGTTGGCACGGTGAAGCTCTACCTCGCCGGGCACCAGGGGACGTCGGTCGACGGCAAGAACACTGATATCACACTGACCGCGAACGGCGCGGGCATCGCCGAGGCCGGAAGCGTGAAGGTGCCGGTGCAGTTCCGGCTGGAGCAGACCGTGGTCACTAGCCACCTCGTGATGCGCGTCGACCACCCGCAGGCGCCGGCGCACATCCGCATCATCGACCGGAGCGGCCGAATAGTGGCCAGGTCGGTTGTGGCGGCGGCCAGCAACCAGGCGATCGTCTGGCCGCTTGTCGACAATCGCGGCGAGAAGCTGGCCGCCGGCAGCTACTTCGTGACATTCGCCACGCCCGGCACGTTGCGGGTCGCCAAGTTCGCTGTCGTGGCTCGCTGAAGAACCCAAGTCTGAGACCGGACGCTCCACGCTCTGCCGCGGGGCGTCCGCCATTTGACGCCTGCCTCGCCCGGTGCTATCCTGAGCCCGAACGTGCAAGAAGCGATTGAACGGACCCTGCGCCGCCTGGGCCGGCCGTATGAGCGCCTGCTCGAACTGAAGGGCGCGCGCCGGCTGTTCCTCGTCGGCGGCACGATTCGTGACATCATCCTCGGCCGCGAGCCGACCGACTTCGACTTCGCGGTGTCGGGCTCGGGACTTGAGTTCGCCTGTGCGTTTGCCCGCAAAGTCAACGGCAGCCTGGTCGTCCTCTCCGAACCCGACGACGAAGCGCGGGTCGTCTATCATCGGGACTTGACCTTCGACTTCAACGGCTTCGGCGACCGGGCAATTGAAGACGACATCAACCGCCGCGACTTCACTGCTAACGCCCTCGCCGTGGAAATCCTGCCCGACGGCGTCGGCGACCTGCTGGACATCGTCGCCGGCAGAAGAGACATCACGGAACGGCGGCTGCGGCCGGTGACTCCGGACTCGCTCAAGCTCGACCCGCTCCGCCTGCTCCGCGCCATCCGCATCGCGCTCGAGCTCGACTTCCGCATCGACGAATCGGTATTCGACCTCGGCCGCAACGTCACGCTCAAGCAGACCGCGCCCGAGCGCATCGGCGCAGAACTGCTCAGGATTATGGAGTGTCCAGGTTCCTACACCTATGTCCGCGAGTTGTTCGAGTTCGGCCGGCTGCAGGACATCCTGCCCGAACTGGTGCCACTGCTCGAAGACGAAGACCTGCGCGAGCACTCGCTCCGTACCTACTACAAGATCGAGGAAATCATCACCGACGACTCCTTCTTCCGCCGCTTCGAGCCCGAGTGGACGGCGTACTTCGACCAATGGGGAGTCAGCGAAGTCCAAAGTCCGAAGGACAAAGGACAAAGTGAAGAACCGGACGACACCGTGGTCCCGCATCCCCGCGTCCCCGCGTCCACTCCGACATCCGACTCCCCGCCCCCTGACCCCCAATCCCCGATCCCCAACCCTCTTCCCTTCAGGCGCGGCCTGCTGAAACTCGCGGGCCTGCTTCACGACATTGCCAAGCCTGAGACCCGGTTCACAAACGTTCAGGGCGAAGTTCACTTTTACGGGCACGACAGCCTCGGCGCTCGCGCCGCCGGCAGAATCGGACGCGACCGGCTGCGTCTCTCCCGGGCCCATACTGCCATGCTCTCGACCCTCGTCGCCGAACATATGCGGCTTCACCTGCTCGCCACGGCCCCGGACCTGACCGACCGCGCGGTACGACGGTTCTTCCGCGACCTCGGCGAGGAAGCGTTCGGCATCATGATTCTCTGCTTTGCCGACGGCTGGGCAACTGCCGGCCGCACCGGCCATCTCGAAGACACGATAACCCGAATGATTGATCAGCGCCGGGCCGAGGCCGCGAAGCTGAAGGTTAAGCGCTTCGTCACCGGTCACGAGCTGATTGCACTCGGCCTCAAACCGGGCCCGGTCTTCAAGGTCATCCTCCAGGAACTCGAAGACCTGCAGCTCGAAGGCGTGATATCGAGCACCGAGCAGGGGCTGGATTACCTCAAGGCGCATCTGCCCGGCCTCTTGGCCGGGAAACCCCAATGACCAAATTCCAATGCCCAATCAATGCTCAAAGCTGGAAATGCCCAGCCAGCTTTGGTCATTCAGTCATTCGGGCTTCATTGGTCATTGGCACTTGGGAATTGGTCATTCCATGACGAAGCACAGCTTCGTCTACGGGCCTGTTCCCTCCCGCCGCCTCGGGCTCTCGCTCGGCATCAACATCATTCCGTCAAAGACCTGCACCCTCGACTGCATCTACTGCCAGTGCGGCAGGACCACGAAGAAGACCCTCGAACGCCGCTCCTTCTTCCCAATCAACGACATCCTCGCCGCCGTCCGCTCCGCTGTCCGCCCCTCGCCCCTTGCCCCTCATCCCCCGCCCCCCGACTTCCTCACCTTCTCCGGCGAGGGTGAACCGACGCTCAACAAGGACATCGGCCGCATCATCCGCCGGCTCAAGCATGAGTTCTCCATCCCGGTCGCGGTGATTACCAACTCGACGCTCTTGACCGACCCGCAGGTCCGGCGCGACCTCTACGCGGCCGACCTCGTGGTGCCGTCGCTCGATGCGGCCGACCAGCGCAACTTCGCCAGGGTGGACCGCAACCACCGCGACCTGAGCGTCGCGGACATCATCGAAGGGCTCAAACTCTTCCGCCGCGGCTTTCGCGGCAGGATCTGGCTTGAGATAATGCTGGTGAAGGATATCAACGACTCGGTCGAGCACGTGGTGGCCCTGCGCAAGGCCGCGTGGGAGATAAAGCCCGACCGGGTCCAGCTCAACACTGTTGTCCGGCCGCCGGCCGAGAAATCCGCCAAGCCCATGTCCCGCGACGACCTCGAGCAAATCCAGTGCCTGTTCGGTCCCAACACCGATATCATCGGCGAGACCAAAGACAAGAGACTAAGAACTAGGGACAAGGCGACGGTCCTGCCCGACGACGTGGTTCTCGCGACAGTCTGCGGCCGGCCGGTGACGAAGCTGGACCTCGTCTGCTCGCTGGGCGTCGCGCCGCGTGAAGTCGAAGCGGCCCTGCACCGCCTGCTGCGCGCAAAGCGCATCCGCTGCGTCAACTACTCAGGCAAAACCTTCTACGAACCGGCTTAGGTTCGTTCAACGTTACTTCGTTGATTCGTACACCGTTCCTGGTCGGAGTCCGACCACAAAGACGCGAAGTCGGATGCGGCAGTGACGAACCACGGATGAACGCAGATGAACACGGATTGTCTGGTTTCCGACTTCTGAATCCCGCTATCCGACTTCTGAGTTATCCGGACCCGGGCTCCATCTTACATCTTACATCTGACTTCTAACCTCGCCGGTGCTTGAATGGTCATGGGCGCTTGAGGTTTGGTCATTGACCGGGGTACGACTTTGGGCGCGAATGCGCCTCACTGGTCACTGGTACCCGGACACTCGCGGCCTACGGCCGCGACAACTCACTGCCCTCAGGTCGTCGGCGGGGCTTCTTCGGACGGGAACTCGTCCTGGGGCTGCGGCTTCGGCTTGGGAGTTCGGCCGGCGAAGGAGATGTACAGAAAGAACGCGGCGATGATGGCGATTACCAGCACCCAGACCGTCCGCGAAGTGTTCTTCGTCGCCTTCTGTACGATTCTAGGACAAACCGTCTATTGTGTCAATTGGGATGACCGGCCCGACCGTCGATCTGCAATCTGGAATCTAGAGTGTTGTGTGACCGGGACAGCCTGAGAATCGGCAGCGTCGCTATTGCCCCGCCACCGGACCCCTGGACCACTGGATCACTATGCCACGGTCAGATGAAGCAGACCGCCAACCGACCTCTGGCCTCTCGCTTCTGACTTCTGCCTTAGGTCGCCCGCCACTGACCCCAGACCACTCGCCGTCGGCGCTTGACTCCCGCACTCTTTCCGGCTATAACTACGCGTGCCAGACGGAGCAACGCACGAGCAAATCACCCAACGGCTGCGCAAGTTACCAGAAACAGGGCATCGCCGGCCCGGCGGGCGCGGCGACTTGAGGGCATAATGGAATACCTAGACGGGCTGACGAACTCCCTGCCGACGGTCAGGACCCCGTTCGAACTGGGACGGGCGGCGATGAAGACCTGCAAGTGGGACAATGCGATCCTGCTCTTCCGAGTGGCGAATAAGGAGGCGGCCGGAACCGAGCTCGTCGCGCTCGCTAGCCTGGTCGGACTCTGCCACGAGGCACCGGGCCGGTGGCAGGAAGCCCAAGCGAGTCATGAGGAGTCGGCCCAGCTGGCCGAGCAGTTCGGAGACAAGCAGGGGAAGGCCGTGGCCCTCACCAACCTCGGGCGGCTCTGCTTTGCCAGAGGTGAAACCGCCAAGGCGCTGAAGTACCACGAAGAAGCCCTGGCGATGGCGGTCGAGCCCCCGAACCAGCACCTGCAGGCCGACAACCTCTCTTGCCTCGGGCTTATCTCCCTGGCCAAAGGCGAACCCGACAAGGCCCTGAAGCACTTCGAGCAGGCGCTGACGACATACCGCGCGATCAAGCACTGGCAGGGCGAGGCAGCCGCCCTCAGCAACATCGGTCTGGTCGGCCAGGCCACCGGCGAAGCCGAGAAGGCGCTCAAACTCCACAAGCAGGCGCTGTCAATCTACCGCGAAATCTCGTATCAAATGGGCGCGGCCGAAACCCTCGGTAACATCGGGACGGCCTATATGGGCGCGGCCAAACCCGACGATGCCCTGAAGTACTTCGACGAGGCGCTGACTCTGTCGCGCGAGGTCGCGAATCTGCAGCTGCAGGCAGACAACCTCGGCAACGTCGGGCTGGTCTACCTGGGCCGGCGCGACAACGCCAAGGCCCAGAAGAACTTCGAGCAGGCGCTGACGCTGTACCGCAAGATGGGGAGCCAGCCGGGCATGGCAACCGCCCTCGGCAACATGGGGATAATCTATCAGGAGGCGGGCAAAACCGACCAGGCTCTGAAGTGCTTCGAGGAGGCAATAGCGATCGGGCGCGCGGTCGCGAACCCGCAGTTGCAGGCAGTCAACCTCAGCCGCATCGGGATGGTACACCTGGGCGAGGGCGCAATCGACAAGGCCCTCAAGTACCTCGTGCAGGCCCTGCGCCTGTTCACGACCATCGGCGCACGGTCCAGTGTCGAGCAGACCATCCGGACACTCCGGCCGCTGTCGGGGCAGATGGGCATCGACCGATTCGTGGCCGGATGCGTCGCGGCCGGGATGCCGAAGCCTGAGGCCGACAAGCTGGTGAAGCAGTTGACCCCGACCGCCGCGGAGAAGCCGGCGGTCGAACGCCAGGCGCCGGATCGGCGTGCCCAGGAAGAAGCCGAGGCCAGGGTCCGCGTCGAAGCGGAACGCAGACAGGCCGAGAACCGCATCCAAGCGGAGGCCGAGGCCAAGGTCCGCACCGAAGCCGAGCGCGGGAAGCGGGAAGAACAGGAACGCCGGCCCGCCCCGCAGCGCGCCCGGGAAGAGGCTGAAGCGAAGGCCCGCGCCGAAGCCGAACGCCGGAAGCGGGAAGAAGAGGAACGCCGGCTCGCCCCGCAGCGCGCCAAGGAAGAAGCCGAGGCCAGGGCTCGCGCCGAGGCCGAGCGCAAGCAGAAAGAAGAAGAACGGAGACTCGCCGAGCAACGCGCCCGGGAAGAGGCCGAGGCCAGGGCTCGCGCCGAGGCCGAGCGCAGGAAGCGAGAGGAAGAGGAACGGCGCGCGCGGCAGGAAGCCGAGGCCAAAGCCCGGGCCGAAGCCGAGCGCAAGCGGAAAGAGGAAGAAGCACGCCGGCTCGCCGAGCAACGCATCCGGGAAGAAGCCGAGGCCAGGGCCCGGGCCGAGGCGGAGATTGTCAGGCTCAAGGACCAGGAGCAGAGGCTCGCCCAGCAAAGACTCAAGGACGAAGCCAAGGTCAATGCCCGCTTCGACGGGGAACGCAGGAAACTCGAGGAAGCGGAACGCCGACTCGCGGACGAGCAACGTAAACTCGCGGACCGGCGGGCGCAACTGGAGGCCGAGGTCAAGACCTCCGACGAAGCGGGACGCAAGCGCAAGGACGAGGAACGCAAACTCGCGGACCGGCGGACGGAACTGGAGGCCACGGTCAGGGCCTACGCCGAAGCGGAACGCAAGCGGAAAGAGGAAGAACAGCGGATTGCCGCTCAGCGGGCGAAGGAAGAAGCCGAGGCCAGGGCCCGCGCTGAGGCCGAGCGGAAGCGGAAAGAAGAGGAAGAACGCCGGCGGCGCGAAGAAGAGCAGCGCGCCCGGGAAGAGGCTGAGGCGAAAGCCCGCGCCGAAGAGGAACGCAAGCGACTCGAGGAAGAGGAGCGCAAACTAGCCGAGAAGCGCGCCCGGCGGCATGCCGAGGCCAAGGTACGCGCCGAGCAGGAGCGCAAGCTCGCGGAGCAACTCGCCAAAGAGGAAGCCGATGCCAAAGCCCGCGCCGAAGAAGAGCGCAAGAAGCTCGAGGAGACGGAGCGGAGGTTCGCCGAGCGCCGCGCCCGGGAAGAAGCCGAGGCCAAGGCCCGCGCCGAGGCCGAACGCAGACTGGCCGAACTGCGCGCCAAAGAGGAAGCCGAGGCCAAAGCCCGCCTGGAGGCCGAACGCAAGCTGAGCGAGCTGCGCGCCGAAGAGGAACGCAAGATCGCCGAGCACCGCGCCCAGTTGCAGGCCCAGTCCCAGGCCCGCGCCGACAAGGAACGCAAGCGTGCCCAGTTGGAGGCCGAAGCCAAAGCCCGCGCCGAGGCCGAGCGCAAGGAAGAAGAGGAAGAGGAACGCCGACTCGCCGAAAAGCGCGCCCGGCTGGAGGCCGAAGCCAAAGCCCGCGCCGAAAAGAGCCGCAAGCCCCAGCGCTGATCGCGGCTCCGTAAGCCGCACCCCGCCAACCGCCACTGCAAACCGGCGCTGAGCCGCCCTGCTCGTTCCGGAGCCTGCCCTGAGCACAGCCGAAGGGGTCGCGAAGCGTCAACGAAGTGAGAGGGTCTCACGCCTGGAAACTCGCAGCTCAAAGCTGCGGTGAAAGCCCGCCGGAGAGTTCGCCGGAACGTGCCTTGTGTCTCTCGAAGTATGTCTCCTCGTATCCCCCGTCGTATCGTACGGCGTATACCGACCTGTGTCGCGCGCTGCGTCGGCACTTGCGTCTGCGCCTGAATCGCGACCTGCGTCGTGACCTGTGTCGCGAGCCGTATCCGGCGCTGAATCGCGCGTCGTTTCAAAAGGCGTTTGAGAAGCCGAATCCGGCGTTGTTTCGCTGGTTGTATGGCTTCAAGTATCGTTAGTTGTATGACGCGGTGAATCTCACGGCGTGTCGTCGGGCATGGCCCCCGGGGCGGCCCGTGGGCCGATGAGTGGACGGGAAAATAGTGGTTCTAGCCGTGCCTGACCACTACATATAGATTATCAGGAACTGCCCGCCCGCGCGTCAGGAATCGCCTATTGTGTCGCCGCGACTAGTCCGCCGTCCGCAACTCGTCGCTCGTGCACGTGCGCGTTCCTGTGTGACTTCGCCAGACTACTGGTCGAACAGCGGAGTGGATAGCTTGGGCAATCGCAGGAGCGACAACCGGTCGAGCTACTGGCCCGACAGCCGGGCCGGCAACGGGTCGGATTGTTCATCCGGCAACCGGTCGAGCAACCCGTCCAATCGTTCCTCCGGTACCCGGCCCGGCTGCGTCTCGGATTGCCCGTGGAACTGCCGGCCTAGCTATCGGTCGGGCAATCTGGCCGGCAGTTGATGGAATTGCGGGCCCGGCAAACCGGCCGACGACCGGTCGAACCACGGGTTGAACAGCCGGGCGAGGAATCGGACGGACTCTCGAGCGAACCACTGGCCCCACTATTGGTGGAACGGCCCCCGGACGGACTTACGTAACTTACGCGACTCTCCGGTGCGGTCCCGTGAAATCAGGGCTGCCCGGCAGATAACATGGCGAGGTCCCAGAATGGAACCGGCTCTCAAATCTGTAGACGTGTCAGCCGGGTACGGCTAGTTCCTGAGTGGATTCGGGGCGAGGCTGGTCACAGTCGCGCGGATTGCGCCTGATACGCAGGGGATTGGGAGGTGTCTCGGATTGTCCTACAGGAAGACCTTGCCCCGTTCTGATTCTCCTGAAACCCTCGCAACAATTAACTCGACGAGCTTGTCCTTGTTGGTCCACTTATGCGATCTGCGCGAAGGATCAAGTACGTAGCTCCTCACTGTCGCCCTTAGCGTCTCGATGCTCTCGCCGTTTAGCCTGTCCCGCAGGCCCTTCGCTCCTTGCTCTCGCAGGATGGCGAAAGGGTCCATCGAAGGGCGTTGTCGTTGACCACGGTAGGTTCGGGGCTTGACTAGAGGTGATATGACAGCGAGCGGGATGCGAAACTTGCATGGTGTTTCGCCTGCTTCGCCATGAATCGGTTCCCATCGGAGCTGATGTTGGGGTTCAATGAGGCAGAGGGCGCTTCCTGAGACGGTCAGGTCTACGTACTCTGCTTTCACGTTCTTCGCGATCCACTTCACGGATTCAGGGGCAACCCTGACGAGCACGGTGAGCGTGCGCTTGGCGCTTGGCTCGCCAGGCAATTGGCCATTGTCGGAGACATCCAACTCGGTCTGGCCCATGTCCACGGTCTGGTGGTCCTGCTGGAGTCGTATGAACATCCGAGTATCCAATATGCTCGCCTTCTGACCTTCGGTAAGTCCCTCTGTTCTGATAGCGAACCTGAATGCGAGAATCGGCGGCGTGGCCGAGCAAACCTCGCTGGCCTGTTCGTCGGGGCGTCGGATAACTACCATCATGCTAGAGAACCTCTCTGCCTAGCATTGTGTTGCAGCGATGCACGAATTCGTTCGTTATCTCGTTGTAGACGTAGTATAGACCCGCAGCGTACTTCTGCTTCAGAGTACTGAAGCTGCTTCTGAAAGCCTCCTCGCTGGATCCTACTTCATCTTCCTCCATCGGGACGTTCAGTTCCGCCCTCACGGTGTGCGGGATTTCCGTTTGAAAGAGCAACTCTGGTGCCACGCCCTTGAAGTTCCCCTTCTTGAGTCTGCCCGACACGGTGTCGTGCAGGTTCGTTCGTCTTCGCATGTTGATGACAATCCCCATGAGTCTCAGGTTCTTGTTCGACTCCACGTTGAAACGATCGATCCTGCCAATAACCTGAGGCAGTCCCCAAGTCGAAAGATAGTCTGGTATCACCGGGGCCAGGCAGAAGTCGCTGATCCAGAACCCATTGAGCGTGACGACGCTCAAACTCGGCGGGCAGTCGATTATGACTACGTCGTAATTCGGCAGGACTGGTGAGATGATCTCATTCAGCAAACTGGCGGGCGCCACGACCGTACCGCCGATGTTCGGTATCTGATCTTGGATTTCGATAAGTCGTATGCTCGACGGTAACAAGCCCAGTTTCTCGATGCCTCCGGCGACATTGGAGACACCGTGGATTATCGCCTTTCCGATGTCGAATTTCTTGGACCCCTGTACTCTATCTGCAAACAACTGGTAGAGCGTTTCGCCCGCTTCGTCTTTTCGCTTCCAGGCACTCTGGGGGATGAGTAAGATGGTAGCATTTGTCTGCGGGTCAAGGTCAATTACCAGACACCGCTTGCCATGCTCGTGCGCAAGGATCTCGGCAATCGCAATCAGCAGGGTCGTCTTGCCGACTCCACCTTTCAGGTTTATGAGGCTTACGACCACCGGCTTGTGCGGCTGCGGAGTGGGGGCTTGGGCAGGGTAGGTCCTCTCGACCTCGTCCAGTTGCACTTGGCCGTCAGCAGCCTCGTAGGCGAAGTACCCTCGGTCAAGCCCCGCATCAGCAAGGTAGCTTCTCAGTTGGTCCTGAGAACCTTGGTACCCGGCCTTGCACTCGATGAGCATGTCCAGTCCAACGTCAGTACATCTCAGGTCGTGGCGGTTCTCCTCCAGACGAATGGTAGAACCCGGGTATCGCCTTCGGAGCCAGACGTAGACTGCGGCACGCACCCTTTCTTCTGGGTCTGCACTGTACGACTTCTCCTCAAGCGGGTAGCGAATTCGCTCAGACTCTACTACGAGAAAACCGTCGCGCACTCCAGCCTCGAGGAGTTCTTCCGTGTTACCCAGCCTGGTACTTTGTAGCATCAACATTGATTATAGACTCTTCAACTTGCCCGTCAACCCCGCGCGGTGCCTCATCCAAACCCGTCCGGAATCGGCTCATCATCAGACCGGTTCCCGACTGCGAACGGAGTCGACAGAGACAATCTGTCACTCGCAAAGCTCCTTCAGGCTTCGCTGAATCTCGGCGAGGTCGGAGGCGGAGAGGTTCCAGAGCTTGGCGGATTCGAGGTCAATTTGGGCTTCGCTTGTCGTCCCCGTCTTCTTGCGCCTTCTTGGACTCTGCCTCCTTGGGTTCGCTGCGGGACACAGTAGGAGGTCGCTGGCTCTCGACCGAGTGTTCTCGTTCACGCATGACGGTTTCGATGTACGGCTTCATGGCATCCGTCATTCGGAGAAGGGCAGAGCGGAAGCCCTCGGAGGTCGCGGTGACTTGTTCGAGTATCTCCGGGCTCCATGCCGCCCTAAAGGCTGGCCCCATGCTCTGCATCTGAGCTAACGTCGTGGCGAGTCTCGTGTCTGGCATAGAGGATACTTCCCGAAAAATCTCGAACAGCTTGGGGTTCACACGTTGTATGGCGTCGGCCAACTTGGCGATGCTCGCTTGTCGCGCGGAGGATGTCTCATGGAGCACCTGGAGAAGCTTGGGGTCGAGTTGACCGGATTGCTGCCACATCTCACGCATGCGATACACGTCGCCCACTAGCAGCCGGACCCTGTCGCCATCTGCTCTTGCTTCTGCGCGTTCCTCCGGAGTGAGTTTCCTCTTGGCGCTTTTGAGCAACGACGCTATCTGTTCTTGCCTCTTCTTCAGTTCCGCCAGCATGCCCAGGCGGACCGGACGATGATGCATGACCTTGTTACGTTGCTCAATGACAGAGCGGAGCGCCGTAGTCAGGCCTTCCTTGTCTTCAGGCTTCTCGAAGTACCTTGCGAAGACACTGTCCCACAGCGATGTGACCTTTGTCTTCTCCGTAAGCCTCGCGCGGAGTTCGCCTATCGTCTTGCTCTCGGACAGAAGCTCCAACATGTCGGCAGGAGTCATGGGTTTGTTCGGCGACCAAGTCGGGAACCTGGCCTGCAGCAAGTCCAGCAGGTCCGCGAACTCTGTGAATTCCAAGGGGTCGAGGCTGAGACCCTTCCTGCGGGTTTCGGTGGGCTGCACTATCTTGGATTGCAGCTTCTTTGGAACGCCCGACTTCCAGTCATCGAATTCGTAGACCTCGGCCCGCACCCGATTGATGAATGCGCGCATCTGCTGTTCTATGGCCGATAGGATAGGATAGGCTCTCAGCCTGATTTCGTCCCCGGCTTCGTCCTCTAGTCGGAAATGCCGTAGCTCCGACCGAGAGAGCAGGTTGCGCGACAGCTCGGCATGACACCGGTCTACGGCCTCGAGCGACCCCTCGATGCATACTCCGACGTGCTTCGCGCCATCCTTCTTGACCGTCAGCTTCTTGACGGGAACCTGAACGAGGGCTTTATCAATCCTCTTCTGCAGGTCGTCTCTGCTGACCTGATTCCCGTCGAAGAGCAGGACCAACTTGTAGATGCGAGCGCCGCTGCCAGCCGAGTCTCCGTCAGACGTCGTCATTCCGCCAACTCCTTCAGGCTTCACTGTGTATCCGCCGGCTCCGCATTGGCATGGCGGAGCCAGCCGGCTTGCCATCTACCGAGCCTGCTTCCGCCATCTATCCACCACAGCGGCCACATCGATGTCCTCTGGACCCACGGTCCAGTGCTTGTAGAAGTCCACGTCATTGCTCCGCGGGGTCGGCGACGGGATGTCAAACTGCACCCGGGTAGGCATCGGCGCCGCCTCGCCAAGCACCAATCCCTCGCCTCGACACATTCCCGCCAGAACGTTGACGAGGTCTCGCTCAGCCTCGGGCACGAGTTTCCGGACATACTCTTGGTCGTCTGGGTTTGTGATTCTCAGACAGATAAACGTACAACATTGAGACAAGACTGTCTCTGACACCTCGTGAGGCCGTTGACTGACGACGGTGAGGCCGACGCCGTATTTCCTTCCCTCTTTGGCTATCCTCTCCATTGAACGCCGCGCACCTTCGTATTGAGAGTCCGCCTCGCGCGTTATGTAGGCGTGCGCCTCCTCGCAGACAAGTAGTATTGGGAATTCCTCGTACTGCGGGTTCCAGTAGTTGAACTCAAAGGCGAGCCGTCCGATCTGTGCTGTCACGGTCGGACGAACATCGAAGGGGACTGGGCTCAGGTCAATGACTGTGATTGGGGCCTTTGGAGTCCCCAGGCCGATGAAGTCGCGGAGCAGTTCTGCTAATGAACCGGAATTGGCACGCTTCTTGGGTTTCAGCAGGAAATCGTAGCGCACGTCGTTGAGTTTGCTCTCGATGCGCATCAGGAACCGGTCGAAATCGCCGAACATTGGCCCCTGTCTGTTTCCTACACGTTCCACGTTCTTTGCACGAACCTCGGCCAAGATACCATCTAGAGAGAAGTAGATGGGGGTATCCACGGTGACTCTCGCCAAGCCGAGCGCCGGAGTAGCCGTGGCGTTCTCGTGTTCGCGTCCGGCCAACAGGCAATCCCGAAAGAACGCCGTCTGGTTCGTTGCCTCCCTTTCGCTGTGCTCGATGAGTAGGTCGCACAATTCGGCGTAGGTCATCAACCAGTAAGGCAATTCCATCTCTGTTGCATTGATCACCCGCGCATCGCTCGCCGAGAAAGCGCTTCTGTACTCGCCGTGCAAGTCGAGGAGGACCACATGTGCCCGTGGCATCAGCGCAACGGCCTTCTGGAGAAGCGACGCGACAGTCCAAGACTTGCCCGCGCCAGTCTGACCCAAGATCGCGCAGTGCCTTCCGAACAGCGGCGTCGGGTCCAAATGAACTCGCGTCTTGGGGCTGGACGAGACGACGCCGACGTCGTACTTCTTGTCTCGGAACCTCCTGAACATTCCATCCAACTCGCTGCTACCGATTGCGTGCACTTCTGCCCCCGTGGTGGGGTAGACCGAGATGCCCCTTTTGAACTCGCCGGCCGCATCAAGACACCCTATCGGAACGAGCTGGATGGTCCGCACTGCGCAGACGTCTGAGGCAGGAATGGCGCCCTCTTCAGTCGTCTGCGCAGCCGGGAGCCTCTCCCTTTCTGACATCCGAGTGACCATGGCCACCACGCAGACTTCTCCCTGCACGATTCGCACATACGAGCCCAGTCGGCCAACAAGGATGTCTTCGTCTCCGATAGTAACGCACGGTGCCACGCCATCTTCGCACTCGACGAGATCCGCGGTGAAGACGGCGCCCTGGATATCTAGGATGTGGCCAATCAGACAGGCTTTGCTCTCTTGCATAATCAAACCTCCCGTGTAAGCCATTCGAAAGACCAAGCATCGACCATTCCCGGCCCTTCCTCTCCGTAGAGAGACGACCGCGTCTCTGTAGCGACGAGCACATTGTCATGGGCCAGCAAAGACTTGAAGGACCTGTCTGGCAAGGACTTCGCCAAGACCACGAGGGTGAAGTTCCTTCGGGCAAGTGCGGGGTTGACAATCGCATTCACGTGTTCATCACCAAAACCGTATCCCGAACATCCGAGTCGG
>Ga0315277_10003780_pt1 | contig 20442 bp, 23 predicted proteins | sample YL17G05_15_MG_FD_203695 | JGI IMG/M metagenome (GOLD analysis project Ga0315277, IMG submission 203695) | Sediment microbial communities from Yellowstone Lake, YNP, Wyoming, USA - YL17G05_15 | ecosystem: Environmental > Aquatic > Freshwater > Lake > Sediment | place: USA: Wyoming | collected... | reverse complement strand
CTTTGAACATCTCCCGATTGCTATGTCCAAAGCCCATTCTCAAACGCGAAGATTCTTGAAATAGCCGTTGACTCGGGATACAGAATGGATAGACCTTCAAGAGGTCAGCTCAGGCCGACCTTAGGAGCATTCGACGCTACGGCCATGGGCATAGGTGCCATTATTGGCGCAGGCATATTTACTGTAACGGGAATAACTGCCGGTCTTGCGGGTCCGGCGCTCATAATCTCAATGGGGATTGCAGCAATCATCTCTCTGTTGACTGCTCTGAGCTTTGTGGAGTTGACCGCATGGTTGCCTGCAGAAGGTAGTATCTACGAATTTGCCTCCCAACTTGTATCACCTTTTGTGGGGTTCCTTGCGGGCTGGATGTGGATTGTCTCATACGTCTTTGCAGGTCCAGCGGTCTCTCTTACTTTTTCATATTACTTCACTGCCTTATTTCCTTTAGTTGATTCGAGACTGATTGCAGCAATTGTCTGTTTAATGTTCACAGCTCTCAATTACATTGGCATTCATCATTCAGCAGCGTTCAACAACATACTCGTTTTAGCAAAGGTATCAATTCTCCTGGTTTTTTCTACGGTCGGCCTTTTTCATTTGAACGCATCAAACTACAGCCCATTCATCCCTTCTGAGACAGGAGTTTTGTACGGCGCCTTCTTCATCTTCTTCGCCTACGGCGGTTTTGCCAGAATAGCTGTTTTGGGCGAGGAAGTTAAGGACGCTAGACGTGTTGTTCCACGGTCGATAATTCTCGCACTAGTCACATCAACAGCCATATACCTTCTGGTTGGTACAGTGGCCATAGGTCTTGTTGGCCCCGAAAGATTGGGAAAGTCAAAATCGCCTCTCACTGAAGCGATAAGCATTGTTGGCAGTCCAGCGTTAACCTCTATAGTCTCTCTCGGCGGATTGTTTGCGACTGGGAGTGTCTTGCTTACTTCGATCCTAGGAGTCTCTCGTATGGCTTTTTCCATGGCCAGGAAGAATGATCTACCTAATTTTAAGTAGGCTTCATTCAAGATACGCGACTCCTCACTACTCGATCTTGATAATTGGCTCCGTTATGGCTATACTCGCCTTGTTTGCTGATTTGAGAGAGGTTGTAGCTATAAGCACCTTCGCTTCGCTTTTCTATTATGGGCTAGCTAATATCTCAGCTCTTAGAATGAAGATCGATAGTAGACTCTATCCAAAAGCTGTTCCCGCTGCAGGTCTATTATCGTGCTTGGTCCTCATGTCTTTTGTGAAAGCGTCAACGTTGGGAATAGGCGCGGTATGCCTTCTGATAGGCGCGATTTACTACATGGTTAGGAATGGTCCACGCAAGGCGTTATTTTTCGCGCGCTAGGTAGATGGATCCATTGTCAATATTGCAAGCAGTGTGGAAAACGACACATTGTAAGCATTGTGACTTTGGGAATTCGCGCGCGAGCGTAGCGAGCCTGAAAAGTGTGTGCCCTTGGTGAGCTACGACGACGCTAGAATGGTGCGGCCGCCGAGATATGAACTCCATTACCTTTTGAGTTGCACCAGTGAGAAAGAATTTAAGCCACAAAACCGTACTATCCAGAAGAAATGAGTCTGGAATGAGTTTTTCCACGAAAAAAGAGCAGGATTTAGACCCTAATCGGTTTAAAACCCGCCTGGTCCACCAAATTGTCGGTCGGTCGGCGTTTTTCACCTTATTTGATATGATGGAGTGTAATCAAGCTGTGCTGGATGACTTGTGGGAGCGGTTCTGTAGGATTTCAAGCGGTCGTTTCTTGTAGAACATAGGATAACTGAATGCAACTCGTCTCTAGTCGAAAGGTCGAATCTCTTGTCCCACATTCTCTTTCCATTTCATTCTTTTTGGTTGACGCTATTTCAAAAGTTTGAGAAACTCCTCTCTGGTAAGCTTTGCTTGGTCGATTATGCTTAACAATGTACCGGGTTTGATCTCATCATGGCGTGGAACAGCGACGATGTTTCCGTTGTCGCTTAAAAGAATATGACTTCCACGTTGCCTGACAGGCCTGAAGCCAACTTTCTGGAGGGCTCTCAGAACGTCTCGCCAAGACAGGATGGGGAGCCTAGACTGTGACAGTTATCAGTTCCAGCTTGTCGGGTTTCCGGGCTTGGGCGCGGGCTTCGAGTTCTTCTAAGACTAATTCTATAGCTTCCCTAATGTTCCTTAGAGCTTCTTCCTCGGTCTCACCCTGACTTATAGCTGCAGGCAACTCAACGCACCTCGCCGAATATCCGCCGCCCTCCTCCCTTCTCAAGGCGACTGTGAACGTTAAGACTTTCGACATAATCGGTCATTGGTTAATTAGGCGGTCGGAAATTTAATGCTTCTCCCCAAATCTTGAGCCCATTTTGAGCAACAATAATGCTGCGAATCCGACCCGTTCAATCATCTCAAACAAACGAATTGCCCTGAATTTCGGCTGGCTCTTAGCTCTCTTCATGCTCCTTCTTAGCTGAAAATCTGCTTAGTTGACAGTTTTAAACGACAGTTTGAAGCTATCCCGGTCCACCACATTAGGCGTGCGCTCGATTATGCGTTGCAGTTCCTCGGACCTAGATTCCGCCGGCCATTCTACGGTTCTTGTCAAACGTGCCCTGTCAGCCTGCGTTGAAGGCCCACGGTTTACGCACGTCTCGCAATCAAGCATTCTCCTTTACTTTCGAACTCGATTGTCTCATCGCAGTACGGGCATGAGATTAGAGCACGTTTCCAGGAGTCCTCCGCGGAATTCCGCATATGTGACGAATTCTCTTTGCCTCTGTTCTGTTTTGCTATATGTGTGGGAAGAGACGGTTTCTTCTTGACCAGGCCCAACATCAGATAAGCCTGACGCGGCGTTTTATCCATTATGGCTGGCAGTTGATCTATTGGGATCTGACTGACCCTCATGTAGCGCTCGATTGAATCGAGAGAGATCTCTTGGTGGCAGCGCCTGCAGTGGTCCATCCAATTCCCGCGCCCGACGATTTCCTTTTCTCTTTTCAGAACTCTGCCTAAACACCAGATATCGATGGCAATCTGACGAAGCCGAAAGCCGACGGCTGTGTGGAGGGATTTTGCAGTCCCCACCAGCCAATCCAAGCCGGCAGATCCGAGCCTCCGCTCCCAATCGATAAGGCTGATCCCTACGGGGCCTGGTTTTGTTCAGTCAAGTCTGAGGTCTCTCCTGAATGAATGATCCTAACTAGACGCTTCATATACTTTACTCGTCGATAAAAGTCGCAAGAAACAAAGGAAGGTTGAGATGTGAGAAGGCTACCGAATAGGCAGAAGCAGCTGAAGGCTGAATATCAAATTTTAAGCGAGCTGGCTTCAGCAGATTCACCCATGGGCTTCAATGAACTCCAAGAGAAGGCTTCCGTATCCTCAAGGACGCTGGCAGAACACCTCAAGAATTCCATTCCCCCGATTGTTCGGAAAGTAGGCGGGAAATACCGTATAACAGATGCCGGTAGACAGCGCGTAGAAAATATCGAATGGGATCTTGAGATGTGGACGAAGGAAGGTAGAGGTCGCCGATCCGCTGTAGAGATGGTAGAAGTATACTCGATAAGTCCCAAACGTTTCTGCAAGGGCACGTTAAAAGTTACGTCTTCTCGAAAACTTCTGGGGGAGGAACGCGGGAACCTGGACAAAGCTCTCACCCACACCATCCGAACGTTCAGTTCAATTGTTCCTGAAGGTTCCAGGAATTGGAGAATCTCCATATATTCACACACCAGCCCGAAACCATAGTTCAATGACAGTTACACAAGGAGCCCACCAGAACATGCAGGGATGAAGCGTTTGATCCCATCTCTAATATCAACAGCATCTACTCAATTTTAGGATGCCCAGATGTTCGCGCGCGCTACCCCGTCCTCAAACTTTCTTTCCCGTTGTCTTCTTTCTTTGAGTCTATGCTCAGGCTCAGTATTGCACGCCGCGCCATCGAAGTCTAGCATAGACAAGAGGCAGTGTGCCAGATAGGGCCAACGTCGCCATAAGCTCGTACGCAGGTTTGAAGGATCCGTACGTTTGTATCACGATACCCATTACCGCTGACCAAACGGAGCTCAACCCGTAACCTATCGTGAAGAAAAGCCCCAAGAGAATATCTCTCTCTGAGGGTGCAGCAACTTTGGACAGGTGTGCTTGCAGGAGACTCGTAGCTGGGAACCCTGAGATCCCAAGAAGGAAAAGGTGCAGGACCATTGATGAACTACTCACCGCATGAAGTGGCAGCAGGTAAACGAGTAAGGCCGCTGCAACTGTGCAGACAATAGCGCCATTCAAATGGCCCACCTTATCCGAGTATCTGCCGATGAGCAGTGGTCCGATGACGCCTCCGAGCATCATTATCGAGAAGAAGGCGCCCACATCTAGAGTTGACAAATGAATCTGATTAGCGAGGAAGAGGGGTGTGTAGATAACCAGTGCTCCCATACCTGTTCCTCCCGCAAACAGTGATTGAGACAATATGACTGCCACAGCACTCTTGACGTGAATCGCTGATGACAAGTCTTTGCGAAGCGAGACTTGTTTGAAAGTCTTCCCAGCAGACCATTCGCCTCTCAAATGCATCATGAGATAGACGCCGATGAGCGCAGGAGCAAGAGCAAACAAGTACAGTGAGGAACGCCAACCAAATGCTGTTGCCAGAGCCGCCAAAACTATGGGCCCTACTATGTTTCCAATGTATGCAACACCATAGAATAAGCCGAGCGCGCCACCAACAGAACCCTGACGATACTTATCTGAGACTATTGAAACGCCTATGGGATGCTGGACAGCCTGACCGACTCCACCAAGCAGATTTGCGGAGAACAGCTGAATGAAGTTTCGAGAGAGCCCGGTACCGTACTCTGCTGCGGCGTAGAGTAAATTCCCAAATCCCAAGATAATCCTCCTTGGAACATAGCGGCTCAAGATACTCATCATCAGTTGCAGAAAACCCGCAAGTATCGAACCCACGCTTACTGCCAAACCAATCTCCGAGTAGCTCAATTGAAGAGATGCCATGATGCTCGGATAGAGTACTGATGTCCCCATGTAGAGGTGCTGGGTCATATGCGACATCGTCGCTACTGCCAAGACGTTTTTTGTGGACTTGGGTCGGTACTTCACGTTCTCCACGATCGTATTCCACCTTCATGAAAGGACTGAATCGAATTCTCGAATGCGTGCGCAGACGTATTCGACTTGTTCTTGATAGAGCTTCTGGATTCTTTCGTGACTCTTGTTCCGACTGCATTAGTCATAAGTTGGTTATGTAACGCGCGGCCATCAACTCTGTATTCTAGCGCATGCTGAGCGACCCAAGTATGCTCGCGGAAACCTGAGGTATTGTCAAGGTTCCGTCTACACGGCAGACTATTCCTTGATCTTCAAAAAAGTCTATTGCCGGCATCGTCTGATTTAGAAAAGCGGCCAGCCTATCGGCTATTGATTTATCTGATTCGTCATCTTTTCGATTAACTTGTTTCCTTCTGCCCACTGCTCTCCTGAATATCTCCTCTTTGGGGACCTCCAGAACAATTACTTTGTCAAGGCGAGTGCCCTTGGACTTCACATACTCATCAAGGAATTTGGCTTGTACAATCGTTCTAGGAAAGCCATCCAATACGTAGCCGGTCTTACACTCAGGCTTTTCCAGAGAAGCCCTAATCATTGTGTTAACTGTCTCATCTGGAACTAGCTTCCCGGAATTGACCATATCCCGGACCTTCAGACCGATTTCCGATCCTTCAGAAATTTCTTGACGAAACAATTCTCCGGTCGAGATGTGGGGTACAGAGAACTTTTTGGAGATTATTCGAGCTTGCACACTCTTTCCGCAAAGTGGAGGCCCAATCAAAACAACGCGCAATCAAGAGCACCCAAGCAGACATGTTAGTACAATCAGCCTTTTGTACTTAACCTGGGACGTTTGATGTGTTGTGTTGGCAGCGCGCGCCAAAAAATGATCAAGTCAGAAAGATGCCTACCCCCAGAAGGATGACACTTAGGTCAGATGGACGCCGTGTGCATATCGCACACTCTATCTTATGCGATCTTTGACAGGATCTCTTCCCGCTTGAATGTCCTGATTCCGATTTGAAACAATAGCACATCCAAGATACCGAATACAGCTATCAACCAAGCGACTACGGCAGGCCCGAGAAGCATTGCTCCTGACAGTTGTCCGAATACCAGCATCAGGATTGGAATCAGTAGAAGGGCACTGATCTGCTGAGCCTCCCTGAATCCTTTGACGCGTGTTGAGATCATGACCGTCAAGCCTATGCCTGCAAGCGCTATCTCAGGAGCAACTCCGAAGATTAACAAGATCCATACTGTGTTGGGAAGCAATATCCTGCTCAGAGTGACGTAAGATACCATGTTCACAATAGTTGAATAAACTAGGAAGGAGACCACCGTAACTACCATAGAAGGAACAAAAGCCACCAAAACCTTGCCTAGAAACAGTTCACCATCAGAAAGAGGAGTTGCGAAAAGCGTCTCCATTGTCTTCCTCTCCTTCTCCCCAGCGAAACTATCCGAAGCTATCACGCTTGATGCCATGAGAGGAACAACGAGAAAGAACGGAGCAAAGAAGTAAAGTGACATAATGTAGACCAAAGCCTGCTGAGCGGTCATTCCCTGAAGTTCCTGGCTCACATCGTCTGGCAAGGCCCTTATCAGTGATGCGGGATCCTCTTGCTGCGACGTCGACACCGGCGATAGACTGGGGATTGCCATAACGAGTATAGGAAGCACAACTGCGAACATGAATGGTATTACTATTACTGGCAAGAGAATCTGCCAATTTCTCTTGACTTCAAGCCAGTCTTTCCAGAAGACCAGCCTCACCTTACTTGCTCTCATCATTCTTACCCTTTGACAAACTTCAGATAAGCTTCTTCTAGGGACGGCTGGACAATGCTTACTGAGAGAATCTCTCCTCCAGAGTAGACGATTCTCCTGACAATTTCAGGTGTGGAATTATCTGGATCTTCAGCAGTAATCACCAATCTCCCTCGGCTTTTATCGACGGTAACTTCGCTAACTTGCTCAACCTCCTCAACTGCTTGGACAAGCCTCAGATCGTAGACCTTCAAGGAGATCTCAATGGCAGTCTTGTTGCTCGTCCTATTGCGCAGCTCTTGAGGAGTCCCGATGATTATTCTACTGCCCCTGTTAATTATCATGACTCTGCTGCACAGCCGTTCGGCATCCTCGAGGTGGTGTGTGCAGAGTAGAATTGTGTGGTTCTCGCGTTGGCTGAGACTAGATATGAGATCTCGAATTTCCTTTGCTGATTCTGGATCAAGACCTGACGTCGGCTCGTCTAAGAGTAGAATTGGTGGTTCGTGAACCAAGGTTCTGGCAATAGCGAGTTTCTGCTTCATTCCTTTCGAGAAGGCTCCTACCTTGTCGTTTCGTCGCTCCCATAGATTGAAGAAGTCAAGAAGCTCTCTTATTCTGCTGCGCCTTTGCTGTTGATCTGAGAGCCCATAAGCCTGTGCAAAAAAACTCATATTCTCGTAGGGAGTCAGCCTGTCATAGAGACTTGGATTCTCAGTAAGTATCCCAACGATCTCCCTGATCTTCATGGAATCCTTGATTATGTCATGACCGCCCACTCTGCCCGAACCCTCAGAAGGAAGGATCAGACATGCCAGCATACGTACCGTTGTCGTCTTTCCAGCACCGTTAGGACCCAAGAGTCCAAAGACCTCCCCCTCCTTCACATCGAAACTTAGTCGATCTACCGCTGTGAGGGATCCGAACCTCTTGGTCAACGCATCTGCTTCGATCCTCGGCATCAGGGCCACCTCAGTAATTATCTTGAACTCAAATAACTCTGGTGAATAACGTTGGTCGTCATTCTTCAGTAATCAGAGATGGAAGTTTAATGATTGGTATGACAGCCCTGAGACTCCATGCGGAAACCGAGTTCGCTCTGCTGACTAATCGTCTGCCAGATTTGATCTAATCCAAGAGAAGAAAGGAGAAAGCGCGGGGGATTCGTCGTAGTATCCCTAAGCGTTCTTTCCATTTCTCCATTAGGTACGCATGTTGTTGTGGTGTGACTTCCATTGACCAAGTTGCGATCTTCGCGCCGCTAGCGCGCTGTAAAGGGATCCCCTATCTTTCAGACCACTTCTTCATTGGATACCACATTTCTTGGGGATTAGCTTCTGGAGGCCATATGACGATCTTCTTGGCATTCTGCCATTGTATTACACCCATTTTATGTCCGGTCTGCCACCCTGTCACTGGATCTACCTTGAATTTTCCGTAGAAGGTCGTCATCTCCAGTTCTCCAGCAGCTTTCCTTACTGAATCAGAGTCCAATGGATTCTTGGATAGCTCCATTGCCCTTTGAAGGACGAGCCCCTGCTGGAATCCTGTTGCTGCCGTATACTCTGGCAGGTCATTATACTGGTTCTGGTATGCTGCTATAAACTCGTCATGACTTGGGCCAAATTCTTGCCGGAAAACCATGCCTTTCTCCCATTGAGTGCAGCTGACATTTCCTTCAGCCAATTTGCCTAGCGCTTCATGATATTTAGTAAAGACTGTGCCAGTTCCAGACCAGATGAGTTTGATGTTGAAGTCCAGTTCTTTCATCTGCTTTACCATTAATACTGCGTCGCCATAGGAGCCACCGTTAAGCAATATGGTAGGGTTGGTGGCCTTGGCCTTGGTTAAGAGTGGCGTGAGGTCTGTTGCTTGTGCGCTGTAACTGTCATAGAAGACAATGTTGAAACCTTTCTTCTCTGCATATGCCTTGCCATATGTTCCGGCGGTCATACGGAAGACGTCGTCGCCATGGGTGATCGCAATATTCTTTGCGTCAGGATCTTTCGGCAGTATGTCATCCCATATCATGTCTAAGATGGTGGGCATATATCCTGGTCCGTTGGTGATTGTATGGATTACGTATTTCCAATCCTTGTAGTCTTTGGGATTAAAGGAGCAGGTGCCAAATATCTCAAGCTTCTTATATTTTTCGACCATCGGGACTGTTGCCACTCCGAGAGGACCCCAGACAGGACCGAATAGGAAGTCTGCTTTGTCCTCCACAATTAGCTTCTCATAGAGTCTTGGCACGTTCTCAGGTTTGGATTCGTCATTGTACAGTACCAGTTCAACTTCGTAGGTGTTTCCATCGCCAGCTTTTATCCCGCCAGCTTCGTTCACCATTTTCGCCCATAGCTCGTTTCCCTGCTTCTCGCTTATTCCGTTGAGGGTTTCTTGTCCAGTAAGCGGCTTGGTTCCGCCGATCTTGACTTCCTTTTTTCCACCACTCGTCGACGTGGTAGTTGTTAGACTTGTCGTTGGTGCAGGAGGTCTGTAATATTGGGATATTCCGTATCCAGCAGCGGCTACCGCCCCGACAGCGACCACTGCTCCAGCATACTTAAGGCATTTACGCCGACTCATCTTATCTTGACTCAACATTTCAACTCCAAGAGATGTTCCCAGTTATTATTCGATCCTAGGATTCGAGATACTTAAATTGGTTATCATTGAAATTCTTGGCGTAGCGCACGCCGGTATGTGTATGCGGCAGATCAGTTTGAGAGAAGTTAACGTCTCTGAGATCACCTCTGTGGTCAAGCGACTGTGCATAGACGCCAACATCTATCTTGACAAGGACGTCGTTGAGAAGATCGAGGAGTCCGTAGAGAAAGAGGATTCGCCGATAGGGAGAGAGATCCTAGGACAGATACTAGCCAACGCTCGAATGGCCGCTGAAGAGCAGATGCCCATGTGCCAGGACACGGGAGTCGCCGTTGTCCTTGTTGAATTAGGACAAGATGTGCATGTGTCTGGAGGCGATCTCAACAAAGCGATCAATGAAGGCGTTCGCCAAGGCTATCGGGACGGCTATCTGAGAAAATCCATGGTGGATGACCCTGTCTTCGACCGAAAAAACACACAGGACAACACACCGGCGGTGATTCACATAGAGATCGTTCCTGGAGATGCGGTCAAGATCACATTGGCACCGAAAGGAGCTGGCTCAGAGAACATGAGCGAGGTCAGAATGATGAAGCCTGCCGACGGAATTGAAGGGATCAAGGATTTTGTTGTTGACAGGGTTAGGAGATCAGGCGGGATGCCTTGCCCTCCAATTGTTGTTGGGGTTGGGGTCGGAGGGAATTTTGAGCAGTGCGCCTACCTGTCAAAGAAGGCCCTACTTAGGCCGCTTAACCTGAAGAATCCCGACCCTAGACTTAACGCCCTGGAAGAGGAACTCCTGCTGAGAATTAACAGACTTGGCATAGGTCCCTTAGGCTTGGGCGGTAGGACGACCGCACTAGCGGTCCAGATCCTGACAATGCCTTGTCACATAGCGAGCATGCCGGTCGCAGTGAACCTCCAATGCCATGCCCAGAGACACAAGACAGCCACTATTTGAGAGGACAGAGAGGCATGACCAAGGAAGTACTCTTACGCACGCCTCTGAATGAGGAGGAAAATGCGAAGCTTGAGGCTGGTTTCAAGGTTCTTCTATCCGGAAAGATCTACACGGCAAGAGACGCTGCACACAAAAGACTAGCCCAATTGATCAAGGAAGGCAAGAGCCTGCCCTTTGATCCAAGAGGTCAAGTTATCTACTACGTAGGACCGACCCCTGAAAAGCCTGGAAGGATAGTCGGTTCTGCAGGGCCCACAACAAGCGGCCGCATGGATCCCTACACACCCACACTACTGGACGCTGGAGTAAAGGGGACTATCGGCAAAGGACAACGCAGTAGAGAAGTCATCGACGCAATAATAAGAAACAAGGCAGTCTACTTTGCTGCAACTGGAGGCGCGGCAGTCCTTATTGCCAAGAGTATAAGGAATTCGAAGTTAGTCGCATATGATGATTTGGGTCCCGAAGCCATCAGAGAGCTTGTGATAGAGAATTTTCCATGCATTGTAGCCATTGACAGCCGCGGTAGAAATCTCTACGAGGAAGGGGTAAAGAAGTATCAAATCCCGTAGCAGACAAAGTGGGAATACGAATTCAATTCCGTCTAGCTTGCACTTTCATGCCTATCAGGTACGATGCTTTGGCGCGCACTCCCTGAGGAAACAATATCCGCGTAGAATGACCATGTAGCGCTTGCTTGTTGAGGCAAGTACCGCTAAGCTTAAAGAATTCCGCAAACGACTGACTTTTACGCGAGATAGGCCCAAAACCGTGGCCAAATAGTGAAACTATTTATTGGAATCCAGCTCCGGAGTCAGCTGCAAATGATAAGGGAAACCGCCCTAGACCTGACAGGGAATACGCCACTAGTGAAGATAAGATGTCTGACTGAGAAAGACGATGCTACTATCCTTGCTAAATTAGAGATGTTCAATCCTTCAGGCTCGGTCAAGGACAGGATAGTCAAATACATTGTCGAGAGTGCTGAGCGGGGAGGACATCTCAAGAAGGGTGATACAATAGTCGAGGCCACTTCTGGTAACACAGGAATCGCCCTTTCAATGATCGGCACCATGAAGGGCTACCGAGTCAAGATCTTCATGTCCAGAACCGCCAGTCAGGAAAGAAGAGAGATTATCAGATCATATGGTGGAGAACTGATACTTACGGGAGATGAATATGAAGCCATAAGACTGGCTGAGGAGTGTTCCAAAAGCTCCAGCTGCCACCTCTTGAACCAATTCGGAAGTCCGCTGAATGTGGAAGCACACTACAACTCGACTGGAGCCGAGATCTTAGACCAGACAAATGGTCAATTGGATGCATTCATAGCTGGCATCGGTACTGGTGGCACGATCACTGGAGTTGGCAGACGATTGAAGGAGCATAGGTCGGGAATACAGGTCATAGGTTGTGAGCCAGATCTGGAAACAAAGATCGAGGGGTTACTCAATTTCACCGACTCCAAATGTAAGCCGCAAATACTTGACCTAGAATTAGTAGACGAATTAGTCAGGGTCAAGGATCAAGACGCACTTAAGATGACGAGAGAAATTGCCAGAAGAGAAGGCCTCTTCGTAGGAGTCAGCTCCGGAGCCGTCATTCACGTGGCATTGCAGAAGGCAAAAGAGCTGGGAAAGGATAAACGCGTAGTCGTAGTCCTAGCAGACGGAGGCTCAAAATATTTGAGCACGACTGCTTTCAAAGAACCCGGATAGATCACTATCTCCCTTAGAAGAGCTCATGTAGCCCTTGTATTGATTCTAGCATGTCGCGCGCTTCAGATCAGATAGTCTCTTCAGGCTTTCGGTATACGGTTCCTTGGGATGATGCTATGAGTCTTCCATCTTCAGATCTCACTGCAATGCGATAGAGTCCTGTTCTTCTGCCAAGGCTCTCTTCGAAGGCCTCTGCAATAAGAGTCATCCCTTCGGTAGCGGGCAAGCAGTAGTTTATGTTCATGCACAGGGCTACTGCCTTCTGGCCGCGTGAATTCCCGGCAGCAGCAAATGCTGCGTCTGCAAGGGCAAATATTGCTCCGCCATGAGCTACCTTGTGAAGGTTAACCATCTCTTTTGTGACGAGCATAGTTACCTTACTGTATCCTTTCTTCAATTCCAAGAGCCTGATGCCCATGAATTTTGCGAAGTTATCGTCCTCTATTCTGCTGCGAATCTCATTAGATCCTGAATCCATCTGGACCCTCCAGCTATTGACAGATGAGGATCCTTACATATGGGGAAACTTGTCAAGCTTAATCGAGAGTCCCAACATATCAGATAACACTAACGTTCAACCCAAATGTTGTCGCTTAAGGAGGTCTTATTGAATGGAAGCTAAGAGACTGCCACCCAAACAGCATTGGATCAGCTCAATATTGAGATGGAATATTGATCATCCTGGTATAAACCCGGCAAACCCAAAGTTCGATCCGAGAACTTGGATCTTGACTGTTGACAGTGAAGTAGGAAACCCTCTCAGACTTGGCTGGGAAGACTTTCTAAAGCTTCCCTCTGTTGAGTCGAAGAGCGATTTTCACTGTGTCGAGGGATGGAGCGTCAGAGAATGCTACTGGTACGGAGTGAGGTTGGGCTCACTTGTCGAGATCGTAAAGCCGCATGAAGAGGCCAAGTCTGCCTTCTTCAGTTGTTCAGATGGCTACACAACATCTTTGGAACTCGAGGAGCTACTCTCAGATGATGTATTGCTTGCATACAAACTCAATGGAGAATATCTTAGTGAGCCACTCGGTGGGCCGCTTAGACTGATAGCCCCTGACAAATACGCTTACAAGAGTGCAATGTGGGTGAAGCAGATAACCTTCATGAAGATTAAAGAACTTGGATATTGGGAGAAGCGAGGTTACAGTGATACCGCTGATGTCTGGAATAATGATCGCTATGCAGGACAACACTCGATATGAGTTTCAAAGGCTCTGAATAATCGGTTATCTGACGGGTCAGTTTGTCAAGCCTCTGATCTTCATTCAGGGAGGAGGATAGTTTGCATAGGACAGCCAGAGTTGCTCTTAGTAGACAGCTGAATACTTTTGATACAACGAATCTCGTGGTTGGTTCTGCTATTGGCGCTGACATATATGTGGTCCCCGCTCTTGGTGCGAAGCTCCTTGGGTCAGCTTCTCTGTTAGTCTGGTTTGCGGGAGGCGTGATAGTGATTGTTAGCGCGCGCTCGAGCGCCCACTTTGCTGCATCATCCTGATTCTTGCGTCCTACTCCTCGAATTAGCCTAAAATTATTAATGGCTTTCACGTCACCTTTAATGATGAGACAGAGCAATTTCCAGAGGGCTTTCTTTGACTAGCGGGACGATTACAATAAAGCGCGCCGATTTGAAAGACTTGGATCTGATTGTTGCGGTAAACAACCTCGCTTGGGGTTCTGGACTCGAAAGTACCAAAGAAGATTTTATTGAAAGATTCAAAGTATTTCCTGAAGGCGAGATCGGAGCATACTTGAACGACAAACTTGTTGGGATAATCAGCTCGCTGATTATCCAATCAGACTCCCCCGAAGATGTACCGTCTTCCTGGGCTGAAGTGTCTGACAACGGAAGGATTAGGAACTCGCATAACCCGAATGGAAACTCTTTGGTGTGTTTTTCAGTTGGGGTGGGACTAGAGGCGAGGGGAATGAACCTCGGCAGATCACTAGTCAATGCCCAAGCAGATCTGGCCAGGAGATTGGGCCTGAAGAAAGTATATGCGTACAGCAGGCCTTCAAGTTACATGTACTTTAAGAACAAATTCTATGCGAACTTGAGTGATGAGGGTTTTCTGGTACAGGTACCTATCGAAAAGTATCTGACTCTTGGGAAAGACGGCCAGCCTAGAAAAACAGGGGAAAGCCTTTTCGACCTGGCAATCGGGATGCACGACAGCAACGGCGCACACATAGCAAGAATAATACCTAGAGGCAGATTGGAGGACAAAGACTCTTACGGCTACAACGTGCTCCTTGAGTACCCATTAGAGTGAGCAACGCGCGTTAATGTTATTTTTGCAGTGAAACTACGTCCCAAAAGGAATCTTCTGTCCAAAGTGAGAAGAATCAGAGAAAATGGATTAAACTTACTATCAATTTGCAGGCGCTAACCCTCTAACTAATCAACCTCTCGAAAACGTAAACAAATCGTTAACATCTATAAGCAAGATTTGAGACGCTTGATCCGAAGCTTTCCGGAGGATAGCAAATGAAGTCCGAGAGAGAGCAGTCATCTAGGCTTGGATTTCGCAACGTTGTTCGACTAGGCTATGTTAGCCTCTCAACTGACATATCGACCGAGATGATATTAGGCGTATTGCCATTCTACATTGTCACGGAGCTGGGAGCGACTGCTGGGATTCTTGGCCTTATCGAGGGCATGGCTGAAGCTGTCAATTATCTCTTCAGAGTCTTCGCCGGCGTGGTTACGGACAAGATTGGAAAGCGGAAACCCCTCGTGCTACTTGGCTACGGCCTGTCGTCATTTGCCAAACCGCTCTTTGCAACTGCAAGCTCCTGGAGTCAAGCTTTCGCTGTCAGAATAGCCGACAGAGCCGGTAAAGGGATCAGGACATCACCACGAGACACGCTCATAAGCGACTCCGTCGCTGCATCAAGATCTGGAAGAGCATTCGGCCTGCATCGCTCTCTGGACCAGCTGGGAGCGGTCATGGGGCCAGTTATCGCGTTTGCTGCAATCCCATTCATAGGAATACGTGGGGTTTTCTGGCTGTCCTTCATCCCTGCAGCTATAGCTCTGGCAATACTCGCCCTATTTGTGCGCGACACCAACGGTCAGGTAAGGCACAGAAGCGTGTTCGAGAATGCTAGAGATGTTTTGGATCGCAGGTTCATCCTTCTTCTGGTGACCTTAGGAGTGTTTGCTTTTGGTGCTTACAACTTCTCATTCGTACTTTTGAAGGCCGGGTCTCTTGGAATTGAAGAGAGTTACATCCCACTGGTCTATGCCGCTTTGAATGTGAGCACAGTTGCAATTGGTCTGCCCGCAGGGATGTTGGCTGACAAAATCGGGAAGACTCTGGTCCTCGGTCTCGGCTACGTAGTCTTTCTGGTCACCTCGTTGGCAGGGATTTTTCTCTCCGGCAATCCTCTGTATGGGTTCGCGTTGGCCTTCCTCTTTGGAGGCTACTTGGCGATATCCGAGACGATTCAGCGGGCAATGGTACCGGACTTTACAAAACCAGAACTGAAAGGGACCGCATATGCCATATACTATAGTCTGATTGGTCTCGGATCATTGGTAGCGAACACAGTATTCGGTATGCTATGGAGTTGGTCCGGCCCATCAACAGCCTTCCAATATAGCGCAATAACTGCGGCAGCGGGAATAATTGCATTGTCAGTATTCATAAGAGAAAACGGCTACTGACACGGCAAGAATAGCACTGACCAGAGTTCTCCGTGAACAGCGCGCGCCGTCTCACTGTGGAGCTCCACATTTGTCACAGAACTTAGCTTGAGCTGATATTGCCTCTCCACAATCGCTGCAGTACCTCCTAGGCATTATCGGTGGTGACTCTACCTTCTCTTCGACGGTCGGCACAGCAGATGGCGCTGGTGGAGACGTCGGAGGCACCCGTCTCGCTGAAGCCCCTAAAGAGGCATCCCGGAACTCGAAGAATCCTTCATACTCTCTTCTGGTGGGCTGTGTTGGTTCAGGAGCAGACATCATCGCAGGCTGCTCCTCATCATATACGAGAACTGGCTTCGCAGAAGGTAGCTTGGTAACCCTGCCAGCGTCTTGATGCAGAACAGGTGTTTGCTGTCGCGCCTTGTGGCGTCTTGTAACCAAGTAGTACCCAGACAATGCGGCAAACACTACCACAACGGCAATCAATACTATCGCGGTGTACTGGTCAATGTTTAGTATCTCCCCCATTTGGAACGCGCCCGCAAACTCGTCAGCCGCAATTACGGTAATCCCACGGTAGCAGCAAGCCATTAACGATATAAACAGGAAAGCCAAGAAAATGAAAGACTTCATTCTGAGAAAGACCAATTCCCCGGTCACTCTTTATCGCTCGAACTAAGCGACCAATTTCAAATCTTCAGTCACGCGCTATATAAAGAGTTACTTGCGCTAATTACCGAAGGCATCTCGTGTATCCACCTTTCACCAACGCGGTTTCAGCAGGACGATTATCGCGCGCGCTCACCAAGCATGCAGGAGATTGAGAACATTGCAGTAGGTTTGGTAGCGGTTCCTCCTGGGAGTGGAGGCGAGATGTATCTGCACAAGGACACCGAGGAGTACTTCATTGCAGTCAATCGCGCGCTAATGAATGTCGACCCCGTCTTCACAGAAATTCAAAGTCCTGATTGCGCTGAAGAAGTCTCCCAGTCAGAGATAGTCCTCTGGCGTCCATGATCCTAGTGTTGTGGAAGAAGGGATAGTGGAAATCGGTCTTTTCTCCACCTTTCTTTCCTGGAATCGGGACGAGCCTTGCAATCAAAGGTTTGTCCAGAATCAGGGCCAGCGTGGACATGTCCAGTATGACAGACGCGATCTCCTTCTCAGAGACATCCCCGGGTAACGGGATCATGTCCGGCCCACAGCCGCAGACAGTGGAGTATAGGAGCATGCTTTCCATGCTGAGTAGACCCCTGTCGTTGCTCTCGGTCAGATATCGATCCTCTAGGACTGGATACATCACACCTGTGAAGCCTACCGTACGGACAGGCAGATCCTTTTCCAGCTGTTTCAGCATGTTAGTCAAGTATGCGGTAAGGAAGAGTGTCCCGCTCGCTCCGAAACTGTCGACTCCGAGCTTTTGAAGGGCTCTTCCTATTGAATGCTGATCAGTTGGGTAGGGCGCGAGGGACAAGTCCAAACCGTAATATCTTAAGCCTGTCTTGGCCTCGATCCGTCGAGCAATTCTGTCGATGTCTAGGAACTCTTTTGAAAGGTCTTTGAGGATTCTTTGTCTGGTTTCTGAAAGCTTGTTCTGTTTGCCTGCGTTCTTGATAATGACATCGATCGTCTCCAGACCAAGTGAAAATCCGTTTTCGCCTTTATGCCATGAGTATGGAAAGAATGCTCCGTTGGGTTTAGTGTTCGCACTTACACAGAATCTAAAATTGTCAAATCCTTTCCGATTCGTCTTAGAGATCTCTTTGATCTGCCTCGCGCATTCATTCGCAGCTTTAAAGTCGATGCGTTTGTTCTGGGTGACAGTCACACTTGAGAAGGATATCTCCGAACTACTCATTATCGCAGGCAACGTACTTATGAACCCATAGTCGCGGTCATTCTTGCACGTTCCTATCGGCATGCAGAACCAGTTTATGCCCTCCTTCCTGCAAAGCCCATCGATTTCTTTGACGAGGGCCCCGATCTCCGACGGCTTCAGCGCATTGACGGCGATCAAAGGTTGAGAACAAAACCTGGTGGTTCTGACGTAGGGATACCTGCTCTTGAAGGCATCCTTGACCTCAGAGATCAATACAGCGGCTTTTCTGATGACAGCCGCGTTCTTCTCTCGTCTTATGTTGAAACCAGCATTTATTGATCTCAGATTCATGGACGAGAGAGTTAAGAGAAGGGTGCTAAAAACCTTAGGGACAAGTTGAAGAGGCCCACAACGACCGTTCGACCGCGCGCTTAACGTATTCAACGTTCAGTAGGGAACTATTTCTCCTTCAGTTTCTCTGAGATGCTCTTGTATTTGCCGTCTTCTAGGATCCTGATCTTTGTGTCAAATCTCAGGTTAAGACCAATCGTCCTTAGGATGAGCAGAAGCTGATTCTCGTCGAGAGCCTCATTGATCTCTCCGTTCTGCACTAAGCGCGCCAGATTTGGCTCCAGCCTCTTCATGATATTTGGGTACTGTTTCCAAGCCACATCCCAGACCTCCATCGCTCTGCCGACGAATATTTTCTTTAAGATTTCTTTTGGCGCATTCTTATCAGCAGGCTGTTCCTGTTCAGTCTTTTTCCGCTCTTCCTCACTCTTCTTCATCAACAGGCGCTTCTGCATCTCTAATAGTCGGCGTCGCTTCCACAGATCAATGTCAGCGTCTTCAGACAACGGATTCACCTATCTAGTGAAGCGCCCAGAGTCTCCCTTCAACTCACATATAGGGATAGCGCGCGCAAAGACTAGTTCAGCCCAGCAGCCAGACCGTAGGCGAAAATCATCCATGAGGCTACAGTCCAAGCCTCAAGACCCTTCGGGTAGATCTTCACAGTTTCGTTCGCCAACTTCGTTGCTCCGATGGAGAAGTGCCCTCTCGGGAATCCCCCTATGAGAACAACAGGATTCCTTTCTCTGGCCAAAGAAGCTGCTACTTCGCTTACCGATCTACTCTCCCCCCTAACAGTCAATCCCACAGTGTGGGATGGCTCAATTGCCTTGATCAATTGAGAGAGATTCATTTTGTGCGATTCCAAGAGCGGTTCACCGCCAGAGGGCACCCGCCCGGATGCAAACAGTTCCTCAATCAAACCCTTGAATCTCTCCGTATTCCTAGGAATCCTGACCTGAGGCGAAAGGCTGATGACGCGATCCTTCGCGGTGTGTATGTATATTCGCAATTTACCTTCTAGATTTAGGGGGGAACCCAGAGAAGTCAGCAAGGTGATGTGAACAACGTCCGGACGCCCTCTTCTCTCAGAGCCCACAAGTTTTGTCATAGCCCGATGGTGGTAGGATCTATCCAAGAGAAGCTCCTCAGGCCTCTTATGACGCCTCTTCGCATCTCTTACAACCAAGGGGTGGTTAACCAACTCTTTCGGCACGAGTTCCAGTGCAGATTCAGCAAGAACCAGTGTAAGCAATCGGTCTTCCTCGAAAGCTTAAGGTTCAGTAGCGACAATATAAAATACGAACTCTATGAGACGAGACGCTCAACACAAGGAACTTGCAATGGAGAGAATCGAGAGACTCTTTTCATTGGCAAGTGGCTGTTTCACAGAGGATCCACAGCTTGCCAACCGCTATGTGGAGCTTGCAAGAAACATCGGAATGAGGTGCCAAGTGAGAATTCCGGCTCCACTGAAAATGCGCTTCTGCAGAAGGTGTGGAGCGTTTCTTACCTCAGGGTCAAACTCTAGGGTTAGGATACGACCCGATGGTAGGGGCAGGGTTGTAGTTACCTGTCTAAAGTGTGGAACGATCAAACGCTACCCGATGATCAGAGAGAAGCTTCAGAGAAGAGAAAACGTAACATGTTGACCCGAAGATCTTCAATTATCAAGCCGAAGATCTGGATTGGCAAAACCGGGATCTCTGAAGCCTTCATCGATCAGTTGAACAAGCAATTGAAATCTGACAAGCTGGTCAAAATAAAAGTCCAAAAGGGTGCCTCCGAGAACCATACTATAGATGAGATTTCAAAGGCAGCTGCTGCGGCCACAGGCGCCACTCTGATTGACGCCAGAGGACGAACATTCACGCTGTACAAGGCCAAGGCCGCAGAGAAAGAAAAACAACTCTAGACCTTCTTCTTCAGTTCTCATCCTTTCTTCTAGGAAAGTCTACTCGCTCAGCCGCGCGCGCAACAGCACCCACAAGCGCGCGCCACAACAACGACTACAAATAGGCTTAGGAACGGACATCGTAGTGATTCTAGGCTTCGTCGCATTAGGCTGGATCGCCTTGCGGGGACTTTTGGGACGCTAGAAACGCCCTCTCGAGTCGAAAATCAAACGAAAAATCAAACAGAAATCAAGAAATCAAACGCCCCAAGAAACGCCTAAAATCAGCCTTCTTAGACCTCGAGAACGCCCCTCTAGACCCCCAGACAGGCGTACTCTGTATTGGAGACGGCCTCGAGGGGTTGAGAGAATTTTTTTTCTGGACACATGACCCCTTAACGCCTCCACTTGATTAATTTCATAAATCAAACAAACATTGTCCATTATGCGCGCTCTTGAACCCGAATTACTGGAAAGATCCATCATTGGGTAAGCGCAGCGCGCGGGGTTGTCCCGTTATTAGCGTTTTCATGTTAGGTTTGTCCAGTGTGTTATGCTTCTGGTTTTGGTGGGTTGTTTGGTGTTGTGTGAGGCTT
>Ga0315277_10003779_pt1 | contig 20445 bp, 16 predicted proteins | sample YL17G05_15_MG_FD_203695 | JGI IMG/M metagenome (GOLD analysis project Ga0315277, IMG submission 203695) | Sediment microbial communities from Yellowstone Lake, YNP, Wyoming, USA - YL17G05_15 | ecosystem: Environmental > Aquatic > Freshwater > Lake > Sediment | place: USA: Wyoming | collected... | reverse complement strand
TGCCGTCGATGGTGCTCCGCGGACCGTGCAGCAGGGCGGCAAGCCGCCCAGTTTGGCGGTTGACCGAGGCTGAGCAAGCGGCGACCAGTCGCCGCACTCCAGAACGGGCCGCCGCCACCTGAATATTGTTTGCCGCGATGGGAATTCGTATAAAGAGCAGGCCGGGACGTCGCACTTTAAAGACACCTTTGGCGTAATGTGCGGCAAGGGCCTTGATTATCTGTTGGAAGCGGGCGAGACGCCCGCGCTCCTTGTTGATCCAAAGCGTGAATTGATATGCACCAGGAGCGCTCGTGAGTCGCCCTCACGACTGATTACCGATGGTCTCCTTGAAGTCGCAGCCCTCGGTGTTGCAGGAACGCACGGTGCCGGCCCGTTTGGTGGTCTTGACCAGTGTGAAGGGCGCAGCGCATTGAGGGCATTCATCCGCGACCGGCCGGTTCCAGAGCACAAAATCGCAATCGGGATAATTGGAGCATCCGTAAAAAATCCTCCCGCGCTTTGATTTTCTCTCCACGATGTCCCCGCCGCAGCCCTTCGGGCAACCCACGCCGGTGGTTTTCAATTTGATGTATTTGCACTGCGGGTAGTCGCTGCAGGCGGTATAGGCGCCAAACCGGCCGTGCTTGATGGCCAGGTGCTTTCCGCAGGAAGGGCAGAGCTCGTCCACAGGGATGTCCTGTTTCACTTCGAGTGAATCGGTTTTCTTCACGACCCTTTTGGTATTCCGGCATTCGGGATATCCGGAGCAGGCCATGAACTCGCCGAAACGGCCGCGTTTGATCACCATCGGGCGCCCGCATTTTTCGCAGGGAATTCCCTCTGCCTCCGGAGCGTCAATGCCACCTTCCTCCCCGTTCCTGGGGATTTCTTTGGTGTTTTTGCACTCCGGGTATCCCGAGCAGGCCATGAAGCGGCCGAATTTGCCCCACTTGATCACCATCCGGCGGCCGCATTTTTCGCACAGCTCGTCGGTTTCAATCTCTTCGGATTTCACGTCCCGCATATGGATTTCCGCGGCGGCCAGACGCTCCGAGAAGCGCTCCCAGAAACTGCGCATGGCGTCGCGCCATGGTTCGCGCCCCGATTCAATCCGGTCGAGGTGGTCTTCCATCCGTGCCGTGTATTCGTAGTCGAAAATATCCTGAAAGCTCTCAACCAGCAGTTCCACGACCAATTCGCCGGTTTCGGTGGGATAGAATTTGTTTTCCCGCTTATCCACGTACTCCCGATCCTGAATCGTGCTCAGGATGGAAGCATAGGTGCTCGGGCGGCCGATGCCGCGGGCTTCCAGCGCTTTTACCAGGGAAGCTTCGTTGTAACGCGTGGGCGGCTGCGTGAATTGCTGGGAAGGAAGCAGAGCCTTGACCTCGAGCTGTTCTCCTTCAGCAAGTTCGGGAAGAACTCCCTCCGGTTCCTCCGCTCCCGGTTTGACTTCTTCGGTTCTGGACTCAGGATAGGCGGCCAGGAAGCCGTCGAACTTGATTATGGAGCCGGTAGCCTTGAACTGCACACGCCCGGCGTCGATCAATATGTCGGTCTGATCGAAGACGGCAGGATTCATCTGGGAGGCGACGAATCGGTTCCAGATCAGCGAATAAAGCCTCCAGAGGTCCTGCGAATCCCTGCCCGGTTTCAGGAGGTCCCGCAGGCGCTCGGGAGTGTACTCGAGAGAAGTCGGTCGAATGGCTTCATGTGCTTCCTGAGCGGTTTTTTTCGATTTGTAGTAGATCGGGTGATGAGGAAGGTACCGTTCGCCGTGCCTGGTTCCGATATAGCCGCGGACCTCTTTGAGGGCTTCTTCCGCCACACGCGAGGAATCCGTACGCATGTAGGTGATCAAGCCTACTGCCCCTTCGGCGCCGAGATCGAGTCCTTCGTAGAGCTTCTGGGCCAGCATCATCGTCTTTTTTACCGTGAAATTGAGCTTGCGGGCTGCTTCCTGCTGAAGCGTGCTGGTGATGAAAGGCGGGACCGGATAGCGCTTTTTTTCGCGCCGATGGATGTTCGTGACCACAAAGGCGGCCTGGCGCAGTTCCTGGACGACAGCGTCCGTTGTCTGCCCGTCGGCTACTTTCCACTTTGCACCATCCAGAGTATGGGCTTTGGCGAGAAATTCAGGGGGCTGCTTGCCCGCCAGGCGGGCCGACAGGTTCCAATACTCCTCCGATTTGAATGCGCGGATCTCGCGCTCCCGATCCACAATCATGCGCAGGGCCACGGTCTGCACCCGGCCTGCGGACAGGCCGCGCCGAACCTTGGCCCAAAGCAGCGGGCTGATCTTGTAACCGACGAGGCGGTCCAGGATGCGGCGCGTCAACTGGGCTTCGACCTTGTGGATGTTGATCCTGCCGGGATGCGCGAACGCCGCCTGAATTGCATTCCTGGTGATCTCGTGAAACAACACCCGGTACACCTCCTTGGATTTGCCGCCGAGCTCCTCCGCCAGATGTTGGCAGATCGCCTCCCCCTCGCGATCGGGGTCGGCAGCCAGGTAGATTACCGACGAATTCTTAGCGGCTGCCTTAAGCTCGCGTACGACCTTTTCCTTGCTCGGAATAATCCTGTAGGCAGGGGAGAAATCGTCGTCAACATCCACACCCAGCTTGCTTTTGGGTAGGTCCTTGATGTGTCCGACGGAAGCTTTGACTTCAAAGCCTTTGCCAAGATATTTCTTCAAAGTCTTGGCTTTGGCAGGAGATTCAACGACCACCAGTGAATTTGCCATAAGAGGGCGCAAACTATACCAAGGATTTCGGAAATCCCCAATAGATTTATGTCGGCCTGCGGGCAACCCGGATGTAGAGGTTGCCCGGCACCTGCCGGATTCTGCCCCGCATCTCCAGGTTCAACAACAGTTCGCTCAGCTGTGGAATCCCCATGCCGCTAAGCTTGAGAATTCGGTCAAATTGCACCGGCTGATCGTAGGCGAGCATCTCGAGAATACTATTTTCCTCTTCGGTAACAAGCTCCAAATCCGGTTTCTCCGCAGAACCGCTGTCCTCTTTTGCCAGAATACCGTGGCGCACTTCCGCGGGAAGCTCTTCGACGATATCGCGCCAGACCTGGACAAGTTTTGCCCCCTGCTTGATCAGGAAATTTGGCCCAAAGCTCTGGGGCGAAGTGAGATTCCCCGGAACCGCGAAAACCTCGCGATTCTGATCCATTGCCAGCCGGGCCGTGATCAAGGACCCACTGTACTCGCTTGCTTCCACAATCACGGTTCCCAGCGCTATTCCGCTAATGATGCGATTTCTGACCGGAAAGTTTTGCGGAGCCGGAGAAGTGCCCGGCGGAAACTCGGAAATAATCAGGCCGTTTCCGATAATCTGTTGAGTTAATTGGCGATGTTCCCGCGGATAGACAACATCGATTCCACACCCGAGCACGGCGATTGTACACCCTCCTGCGTCAAGGCAGCCACGATGGGCTGCTCCGTCGACGCCGCGTGCCAGCCCGCTGATCACGACGAGGTCCCGTTTGGCCAAATCGTAGGCCATCCCTTGCGCCATTTGCAGGCCATAGAATGTGGGCCGCCTGGTCCCGACAATGGCAACTCCAGGCCGATCCAGCGCTTCCAGCTTTCCGCGGCAATATAATACGAGCGGCGGATCATGAATTTCCCCAAGCAGCGCCGGATATTCCGGGCTGCCCCGTGCTACCAAACGGCATTTTTCGCGGCCTGCCCAATCGAGGATCTCCTCTGCCATCGGGCGGTAGCGGCGGGAGCGAATGGCTGCGCCGGCTTCCTTTGAAATTCCAATCGCCTCGAGTTCCGAACCGCTCATGTGCAATACCTGCGCAAGGTCAGGGGAAGCCCTCCAGATATTGCTTTGCAGCCACGCGCCGATTCCAGGCACCAGGGAGAGTTCCAGCGCCGCTTTCTCATGCGTATCCATCATGATCTCCGTCCCGGAGCGCGGGCGTCCCGCCCGCAAAGCCCGCCTCATGCGAGGCCCCAAGTGCCGCTTCCAGGCCGACAAGGCCGCAATTTCCTTATGAAGGCGGAGGGGAGCCCATGCTCCTGCCGGCTTCCGGCATTTCTTCGCACACATGCCTTCGATAACCGGTATCATAGTAGTTTCGCATCGGCCGTTATTATTTCCTTGTTTTTTGAGGCAGCCTCTTGATGCTCCGAATTTCTCTTGTGCATTATCTGAATGCCGCTCCCCTTGGATGGTATTTCCTGCACGGTCCCAAGCGTTCGAACTTCCAGGTAGTACCTTCATCTCCGGCAGCCTGCGCCGCGCAACTGGCAGCGGGTGAGGCGGATGTCGGGTTGATCCCGTCCATCGAATATCAGCGCATCCCCGGCCTTCGCGTGATCCCCGGCGTTTCGATTTCCGCGAGGGATGAAGTCCGGAGCGTTCTCATGGTGCGTCCGCGTGGGCTGGCAACCGTCCGGTCTGTCGCCCTTGATACCAGCTCGCGCACGTCGGTTGCGCTGCTGAAACTCCTGTTGCAGTACCGCTTGGATATCCGCCCCGCGTTTGTGCCCCATGAACCCCGGATCGCAGCGATGCTGCGGAAATGTGATGCGGCGCTCATCATCGGAGACGCAGCCTTGCGCTGCACACCGGAGGAATACGAGATACTGGACCTGGCGGCCGCCTGGCGGGAATGGCAGGGACTGCCGTTTGTTTTCGCTTTCTGGGCTTGCAGGTCCGAGGTCCAGGACACGAAAGGTTTGTCCGAGCTTTTTCAGGAGGCAAGGGATTGGGGGATGGCCAGAATCGGCGAAATCGCCTGCGAATATGCGCGCCGGCTGGATTTGCCTGCGGTACTTCTTGAGGAGTATCTGCGCACAAACCTTGATCACACCATGGGGCCGGACCACCTTGCCGGAGTGAACCGGTTTTATCGCCTCGCCTATGACGCCGGACTGATCGAAAACCTGCGTCCGGTCCAATTTGTATGATGCGATTCGACAGGCTTCAGGTGCCGTCTTCCAGTTCAATATTCCAGTAGAAATAGTCGCGCCAGGACTCGGGAGCGCTCCTGAATCCGATCGTGATGTGCAGCATGCTGGGCACCCATTCGGGCTCCTTTGGCCGCCGGATCAATCTCATGCCGGCTCCTTCCGGAGTGCGCCCTCCTTTGCGATGGTTGCAGTCGATACAGCAGGTCACGATGTTGTGCCAGGTCTTACCTCCGCCCGTGACAACCGGAATCACATGGTCAAAAGTGAGATCCTCCGTGGAGCGCCTGGTCCCGCAATACTGGCAGGTATGCCGATCACGCGCGTAGATGTTCGCCCGGTTGAATTTCACGTGCGGGAACCGTTTCCGCATTCTGACGTACTTCAGCAGGCGCAGGACGCTGGGCAGCTTAATCGTGAAACTGACCGCGCGGATCTCCCGGTTATATTCTGCCAGGACTTCGACCTTGCCCTGAAACAGAAGAGTGATCGCCTTCTGCCAGGGAACGATGTTGATGGGCTCGAAGCTGGCATTGAGAACTAGCGTATGTTCCATAACGCGATTCCGGCGCTGCGAAATCCGGGCCTTCAGACGCCTCCGATCGCTCGAGGCGCCGCACGCCTGCGCATCCGGCCGGAATGCAGGCGTGCGGATGATGGTTCCGTTCCCGGCGCCCGGGTCCGGGTGCAAGATATTCAATTATAACCATCGTCGGCAGTCAAGCATTTTAGAAGCTGCCGTGCTTCTGTTATGCTTTCACTTTCCTTGCGTTTGCGGCTGGATCGCATCTCAGCCTTCGTAGATGCATCTGGGAGTGCGATTCCCGCTTTTCTTATTGCAGGCGAAAACCACGGCCTCGGGCCGTGAGACCCTGGAAAGCACGGTCGTTCCGGCGAGCCGTTACACTGTGGGAGCAAGAGCCGAGAATCCTCGGGGTCGGGGTCGGAATCGGGGTCGCAATCGGTATCGGGATTCGAAATCATGATAAAGCAAATGCCCTCGGGATTGCGATCAACCGCGAATCGATAGCGATACCGACCCCGACCCCGAGGGTTGTTTCGGTTCGCCCCGCTCGGCTGGGCAAGCCAAGGCCACGCCTTTTAGGGGTGGTCGATTACACAGAGGTAAAACCATGAAGGTCTCGTTAGGGATTGAACGGCTGCTCCAGGAACAGAAAGGCGCGCTTTCGGGGGCGCGGGTGGGTGCGGTCGTTCATCCTGCTTCGGTTTTGTCAACGCTCGAGCATACGGCGGATGCCTTGCTGGCGGAGAAATCATTTCATCTGGCGGCGCTTTTCGGGCCGCAACACGGGGCTCGCGGGGAAAAGCAGGACAACATGGTGGAGTCAGAATTCTACCGCGATCCGGATACCGGCTTGCCGGTTCACAGCCTCTACGGAGAAACGCGCCGGCCGACCGAAGAGATGCTGGAAAACCTGGATGTGCTGCTCTTCGACCTCCAGGATGTAGGCACGCGCGTGTATACATTCATACACACCATGGCCTATTGCATGCAGGCGTGCGCGCGGTTCGGCAAGGAAATGTGGGTGCTCGACCGCCCCAATCCAATCAACGGCGCGCAGGTGGAAGGGAACCTGCTGGATCCGGATTTCCGGTCCTTTGTGGGCCTGTATCCGCTGCCCATGCGCCATGGGATGACGGTTGGGGAACTGGCGCTCTATTACAATGCCGAGTTCGAGATCGGCTGCAAGCTGACCGTGGTTCCGATGCAGGGATGGCGCCGCGACGCCTGGTTTGACCAGACCGGGCTCCCGTGGGTCATGCCTTCTCCCAACCTGCCGGCTCTGGATGGCGCAACCGTTTATCCGGGAATGGTTCTGATTGAAGGGACGCTGCTGTCGGAAGGAAGGGGCACAACACGGCCGTTCGAGCTGGTGGGCGCTCCTTACATCAATCCGCGGCGCCTGGCCCGCGAACTTGATGTCCTGGCTCTTCCCGGCATTCGATTCCGCGCGGCTTATTTCGAACCGACCTTCCAGAAATTTGCCGGGCAGATGTGCGGAGGGGTGCAGCTCCATGTCGTCGATCGAAGCCGGTTTGAGCCTTATGCGACGGGCATTGCCGTCATTTCCGCAGTGCGCGGCCTCTATCCGGATTCCTTCCGATGGCGGCAGCCGCCATACGAGTATGAAGAGCGGAAGCTGCCGATCGAGATTCTGTGCGGCGGCGATCGGATACCACAACTGATCGATCGGGGATCGCCCGTGATGCAGATACGGGAAGGCTGGCAGGCGGACGTCGCTCATTTTCTCCTCCGGCGCCGCCCCTACCTGCTGTACGATTAACCAGGCAAAGGCTGCGCCCTGATAGGCAATTTTTGACGTTTTGATTCGGAGGGATCGATGGACATGAATCGGGAAATGGCCTGGGAGTTGCTGGCGGAGTACACCAAGTCCGACAGCCTGCGTAAACACGCGCTGGCAGTGGAAGCTTTGATGCGCGCTCATGCGGTCAAATACGGAGAGGATCCCGAAGTCTGGGGGATCGTCGGACTCTTGCACGATTTTGACTATGAGATGTATCCGACGATGCCCGATCACCCGACCAAGGGAGCCGAGATCCTGCGACAGCGAGGCTATTCGGAAGATCTTATTTATGCCATTTCTTCGCATGTCGGAGAACTGAATCTGCCGCGCCACAACCTGCTCTGCAAAGCGATCTACGCCTGCGACGAACTGGCAGGTTTTCTGATTGCCGGCGCTTTGGTGCGGCCGGGAAAGTCCATTCTGGGCATGGAGGCCAGGTCCGTCCGAAAGAAGCTCAAGGATAAGGCGTTTGCCCGCGCGGTGAATCGCGACGACATTTATCGCGGCGCGGAGGAGCTCGGCGTCGATCTGGACGAACACATCACGTTCTGCATTCATGCTCTGGAAGAAAAGGCCGCATTGCTGGGCCTCGACGGAGCCCTGTAACCGAGAGATGGGGCGACAATCCCGATTCTGCGAGGGGCTATGATTATTGGATTGACGGGGAAGAACGGAGCAGGGAAGAGCGAAGTTTCCAATTATCTGGTAAGCCGCGGGTTCGAATGCCACTCGTTGTCGGACGAGATTCGCGCGGAGGTCGGGAAACGCGGCCTGGCAATCACCCGGGAGATCCTGACCGAATGCGGAAACGAGCTGCGCAGCCGGTTTGGCGCCGGTATCCTCGCCGAGCGCATCCTCGCGCGGATTGGGCACGATCGGAACCATGTCATCGATTCCATACGCAATCCCACGGAAGTCGAGGTGTTGAGAAGGCGCAAGGATTTCAGGCTCCTGGGCGTACATGCCGGCCAGGCCGCCCGGTTTGCACGCTCGAAGGCGCGCGGCCGTGAGGGCGCGCCGCAAAACCTGGATCAATTCATGGCGGAAGAGGACAGGGAACTGCAGAGCCCCGATCCGGTGAAACAGCAGCTGATCGCTACCTGGAATATGGCCGATGTCGTCGTGACCAATGATGGTTCCGTCGAGGAACTCCATCGCAGCCTTGCGGGACTGCTTCCGTCCCTGATGAGCAGTTTTGACCGTCCGGACTGGGACGAATACTTTTTAAACATAGCCAAAGTGGTCGCCTCGCGCAGCAACTGCATCAAACGCAAAGTGGCGGCCATTATCGTCAGGGACCGGCGGGTCATCGCCACCGGCTACAACGGCACGCCCCGGGGCGCTCGCAACTGCAACGAGGACGGATGTCCCCGATGCAACAGCCTGGCCCAGAGCGGCACCTCGCTTGAGGAATGCCTTTGCTGCCATGGAGAAGAAAACGCCATCACCCAAGCCGCTTATCACGGCACGAGCCTCAAGGGCGCAACTTTATATACGACCTTTGCGCCCTGCCTGCTCTGCACGAAGATGATCATCAACAGCGGAATCGTCGAAGTGATCTATAACCAGGATTATCCCCTGAACGACAGCGCGATCGCTCTGCTTCAAGAATGCGGGGTCAACCTGCGCAAGCACGTGGTGTGATCCGAAGTGGAGTGCGGCTCCCGGTCCTGCTCCTGATACGAATTTCTATCGCGGCAAACAATACTCAGGTGGCGGCGGCCCGTTCTGGAGTGCGGCGACTGGTCGCCGCTTGCTCAGCCTTGGTCAACCGCCAAACTGGGCGGCTTGCCGCCCTGCTGCACGGTCCGCGGAGCACCATCGACGGCAGCAAGGGTGTTGCGCCGAATCCCGGCGGCAAGCCGCCGGTATCCGGTAGTCTCGGGCTCCGCAAAGCGGCGACCAGTCGCCGCACTCCAGAACGAGCCGGCGCCGTCTTGATGACGGCGAAGTGTCGCGGCGATTGGATGTACTCCATCCGCTCGCTTTGCTTTCTGTACTCATCGCCTGTGCTATCTGCCGGGCAAAAGTTCGTATCAGGAGCAGGGCCGGCCGCTGCACTCCCTAATGGATTACTGCTGGTAATGCAGGACCTTCTGCTTGAAGGCGTCGAGGGTCAGGCGCCCGGCCTTGTAATCGGAGATCACGGATCTCTGCACCGAGATTACGTCGCGGCGGCTTTCCTTGCTGTAATAGTACATTCCCTCCAGGTTGTCGCCGGAGGAGGAAATCACGATATTCACGTATTCATTGGGCTTTACCGTGGTCAGGGAATCGCCGTAGCTGGCCAGCGCTTCGATCAGGTAAACCTTGATTTCCCCCAGAACCTTGAGGAATCTCTCACGATTGGCGGCGATATCCTCCCGGCCCTTCCTTGCTTTTTCCACCTGTTCGGCAAGTTTCTTGCGTATTTCTTCGGGATCCTGCGGCGCCGTTGGAGTCGCCGGTTTGGCCGCCTGAGCTGCTTTCGGCGGCTGCCCGCCGATCACGCCGCCGGTTACTCCACCGGAAACGCCGCCCTGCACTCCGCCCAGAACACTGCCGGCCACGCCTTGGGCTCCACGTTCAGCGGCTCTTGCGAGCTCGTAGCTGTCGCGGGCTAGCCGGGTCTGGGTTTCCGCAAGCAGTGCTTCGGTAGCCCTCAAGGAATCCGAGAAAAAGACATTATTGGCCAGGGGAAAACTCGAGCTCGGAATATGGAAAACCGCGCCCTGGCCGACCAGGTAGTAGGCGGTGATATTGGAAAAGCGGTATGAGCCCGAGGAATATTCAAACGCGGGTTTGGTGGTTCCTGACGAGGCTGCCTGGCGCACGAGATTCTGCGAAACAAAAGATAAGGTAGTCCCCAGGATGCCTTTCATGATTTCCAGTTCTTCCTGGGATTTTTTTACGTCGAACAAATCCCTGGGCGCCTGCGCCCATGAAAACGCCCCCAGACAGGTGACCACCAGCATGCTTGCGAGATATTTTTTCATTTTTGCTCTCCTGGTTGTTTAAGGTTAGTTACGATCTGGAGCAGCGTCTCCAGGATTTCATCCGTCTGACGGAATTTGGCTTGGTTTGCCTCGGCAAGGTTGTCGAGACGGGTATTGAGGCGATTCAGGTCTTGATCGCGCTGCAGGGAAACCGCCTGATACAGCTCCGAATTGGCCTTTTCGGCGCCGGTTCGCATCGCATCGACGGTGGCGTTCATGCGGCCATCGAGGCGCGTCTCGATGCCGGACAGGGCTTCCACCAGTTGCATCTGCTGTTGTTGGGTGAGATCGGTTCTCGAAATGAGTTCGGCCCGCAAATCGCGAATCCAGGCCATGGCGTTTGCGCGGTTCCTTTCCTCGGCGGCATTCAGAATATCCGCCTTGAGTGCCGCAATGTCGACGCCGCCCACTGAACCGGCGCGGCCGAAACTCACGGCCCAGGCGCCGCGATCGGATTGGATGCGCAATCCTGAAACGGCTGCCAGGGAAAACAAAACCAGCAACGCGAGCGCCCCGGCGGCCGCGATCTGCCAGCGGAGCATCAGCTGGCGAAAGATCTGCCATGGACTGGTCTTCCGCTCGGGCGGATAGACAAAGAAATGGCGCGGCACCGGCTCGTCTTCCATCGTTTTCAGCATCTCCAGCGTCTGCGCGTAGTGAACCTGCTCTTCCCGGCAGGGGGCGCAGCCGGCGAGATGGAGATCCAGATGCTGCTGTTCGTGCGCACTCAGGTCTCCCGCCAGGGACCTCGGGATCCACTCCAGATATTTTCTGCACTCCGAAACCATACCTATACCCTCCAACCCTTCATCCTCTGGCTCCCAACCTTACTTTCAGCATCTCCAGGCCGGCATAAAGCCGGGATTTGATGGTGCTCAGGGGGACCTGCAGAACGGCTGCAATATCCTCGAAGGTCAGCTCCTGAAAGAATTTCAGTTCGATCACCGCCCTCTGATCCGGGGGAAGGAAGGCGAGTGCCGCGCGCACCCGGCGGCGATTTTCGGCGCGCAGCAGTTCGATGTCCTGGGTCTCGGTGGTGCGCAATTCCCCCGCCGGCCCATCTTTCATTTCGTCGCTGTCGAGCGAGAAGTGGGTTCCCTGAGGACGGCGCCGGGCACGCGACAGGCAGTGATTGACCGCGATCCGGTAGATCCAGGTGGAAAACCTGGCGTCCTGGCGAAACCGCCGTATGGCCTTGAATGCCGAGAGGAAGATTTCCTGGGTTGCCTCGGCGGCTTCCTCCCGATCCTGAATCATCCTCAAGGAAATGTTGAAAACCGTTCGCTCCCATTTCAGCACCAAGCGGTTGAATGCCAGGGTATCGCCGCGCTGGCTGGCCGCTACCCAGGCAGTTTCCTGCATTTGTTCAGGCAAGGCAGACCCGGGCCCTTCCCGGGCCCATAGGGTTCCCATCTCCTGACTGATCTGCCCCGTCTGCCTCTGCGCCGGTTCGTTTTCCATCTATTAACATTTGACATAAGGAACATGGAAAAAGTCGAACTATTTTTTTCCGACCAAACTCCGGCGGCGCAGGATCCGCCGCCACAGTAGAAATCCGGTGAGAAATGCGGATTAATGGCCCGCGCGAAAATAACTCATTTGGGTAAGCCGCCGCCTCTGGCGGCGTGACTCGCAAAGGCTCTGCCGTTCCAAGGCGAGATTTTCGATCTTTGCCCAAGACTTCGGCGGAAGAGACGGAGCCGCGCGCGTCAGCAAGCGGATATTTAAAAGTCAAACAACTCACGTCCAATGCGGCGGCAAGGAGGGCAAATATCCGCTTGCTGACGCGCGCGGCTCCGTTCGCCTATATGCCACCATGCGTGCAATGCCCACTGTCTGAATCGCAGTTCCTGCTTTCAACGAGAATAAAATGCTTGTAACGCAGCACATAATGGGCATGCCTCGCTGACGATCTAATATCGTATTTGAAAAGCGAGAGGCCGGGTGCCGCCGGCAGCCGCACCCGCCTTGCGGCGCATCAGACTGCGCATCCGGATTCGCCGGACAGTTTTGCCGCGATAATTGACAACCACAACCGGGGGCGTCATACTGCCCAACGCAGCTGTCCGAAGGACGCGAAGGACGGGGGACAGTGATGCATCCGGCGGAAATGCCGGCTGCGGCACGTGCGGCATTTTTGCTGTTGCGAGGCGCGCACATGGCGTTGCACGATTCATCTTTGAGGGGCCTCTCCACGGCGATCATTTCTGGTGGACTGACATTCCCAGGCATATGGAGAAGGGCGCATCAGCGCACCGGAAGAGACAGCAGGGCGGGATAGCATGATGAAACCGAAGTTTCACCGAGGCGCTTCGGCACACGGCCGGAAAAAGAGTGCGGTTCCGCTGTACAAGTTGCGCGCATCCGAGGCGATTCGAACGGTGGTGGATCATCCGCGCAGGCTGGAAGAACTGATCAGCCTGCTTCGGGATAAGGAGCGGTCTATCCGGGGACGGGCATCGGCGACGGTCGCGCGTCTCTCGGAAACCCACCCGGCCCGCCTGGTCCGCCATGTGGATCGATTGAGAGAAGCGCTCGAGGATGATTCGGCCTATGTCCGCTGGCACGTGCTCTATGCTCTGGGTCAAGTGATCTCCCGGTTTCCCTGCCGCACTTCCTTCTCCCTTCCGGATGTCAAAGCGCGGCTTGGCGATGAAGACAAGCTGGTGCGTGGGTTTGCCTGCCGGGCTCTGGAGGCAGTGGCTGCTCGCAAGCCGTTGGTGATAAAGGAGTTTTTCGCTGCCCACCCGGAGGAGATGCCGCCATCCGTGGCCGGCCTGCTGCCGGCGCCGGCAGGAAAGGCCAAGGGGTCCCCCAAAGAGGGCCGGTAGTCCTCAAGAACGATATCAACACCGGAACCGGGCGCGGTCTGAAATGCCGGGGAATGCGGTTTTTTCTGCTCCCTGGCCTGGATTTCACGAAAAGCGGAACAGCCCTGGAATCCGCACGTAATTATCTGCGGGAAGAACGTTAAGAGATCGGAGCGTGCTTGGATGCATGCGCGGTCTCGTGTGAGGGTAAGCTTAGTACAAGGTTTCATAAATACGGTCACGTATTCTGCCACAGGGGCAGAATGGAGCAGGCTTCGCAGTTTCACGGGCTGGAAGCCCGTGCCACGACTGCCTGTTAACGTGGCACGGGCTTCCAGCCCGTGAATCCCCGAGGGGCGAAAATACGTTACCGTATTTATGAACTCCAGTACTTAGCAGGAAGCCGAGCTTGCGCAGTAGTGGGGTTCCCTTACTACACTGCAGGAGATTGATTATGAAGCGACTGGCAATTGCCGCGATTTTCCTGGGTCTGATTGGAGGGATCGGCCGGGCACAGGAGAATCCATTCCTCAAGACTTTCAAGCAATTTAAAGAGGTCGCCCCCGGCATTGATTTTTATGCCAGCGCCCAAAGCGATTTCCAGAACTATGTGAAACCGGTGGCGGACACGCGCGCCAAGATCGCTGATTTCACGGGTGGGGAATTGGCGCCGGGAGCCATTTTTATATGCTCCAAACTCGCCCAGAAGGACGCGGTTTTCGATCAGCGGGTATACCGGCTGGGATACAAGTGGTACCTGATTCAGCTGACCGCGGATGCGCAACGCGAAGAGAGACAGGCACGTGCCCAGGCTGCCGCCGCTCAGGCTGCCCAGAGCGGCACGGATATCACCGCGCTGACTGGCCAGGGGGGAGGACGCGGCGGCCAGGATCAGAGCGGGCGCCAGGGGCGCGGCGGCCAGGACCAGGCGGGACAGCGTGGCGGCCAGGACCAGGCAGGCCAGCGTGGCGCCAATCCGAGCGGACAACGCGGCGGCGGACCGGGCGGGGCGCAGGAAGCCCGCCAGGCGATCACCATGGCTCAGAATGTCGGATATGCGCTTCTGACAACCTCTTTTCCGGGCGGCAAGCCGTTTCGGGTGTCGCGGGTCGACGATGTGAGTCGCACTCCGTTGGTTGACTGGCTTGACGTTGCCTTGATCGCCTACGTAACCGGCACATCGTCGACGAATCTGCGTTTCCTCCAGGACCATATCGAAGAAGCATTTCCCCTGGATGACGTGCTTTCCATGAGCCGGCCTTTCGTCGGGCAACAGGATTCCGCGGGCGGCGGCCGTGGCGGAGACGCGGGCGGCATGGGCTCCGCCGGCGGCGTCATGATTACCATGGGTGGTGAGCGCCAGGGCGGAGCGGGCGGCCGCGGCGGCGGTGGCGCGGGTGGCGCCGGCAGGGTTCTCCCCAAGGACGTCCAGGACCGGATGCTTTATGACGGCCAGGCGGCGACATTTTTCAATTACCTGATCGAGAAAGCCGGCATCGACAAGGCAAAAGAGGTAATTCGGCAGAATATTCAGGGTAAGGAACCGTTCCTGGTGGTGCAGGGATTTTTGGGCACCGATTTCGAAAAGGTAGAGAGGGACTGGGCGGAATGGCTTAAGACCCAGAAATAGAAGGATGCGGCAGCAAATAAACCAGGTTTGACCTGATAACATCGTGAGGCTCAAGGAAATTATGGTTTCACAGAAAAACACGAATCGACGCTGGTTATGGATACTTCCGGCACTTGCGATAGCGATGTTGGTATGGATGAGCGGGCAATGGCTCATCACAACGTCGGCGCAGGCGCCGGCAGCCAAGAAGAGCAACATCCCGATTCCCATGACAACGGCCGCCAAGCAAACCGAGGTCTATACGGTAGCGAACGCGGACGTCACGCGTACGATCCTGATTACCGGCGAATTGCAGTCGGTCAGATCGCTGGAAATCCAGGTCCCGGCTTTGAAGCTGAGTGCGAACACCCGAATTACCTTCATGGCCGAAGAAGGGATACCTCTCAAAAAGGGGCAAAAACTGATCGAGTTTGATTCAGCCGCACTGGCGACCCAGATCAACGATCAGAAGCGCATTCTGGACGAGGATGCCCTGAACATCGAAAAGCGGAAGAAGGACCTCGAAACTAACCGGTGCGATTTCCTGAGCAGCGTTGCGCAGGCCGAAGGGCAGCTGAAAATCGCCAAACTCAATGCGGATATCCCGCATGAGCTCCTGCCGGACAATACCTACCTCAAATATCAGAATGAATACGAAAAGGCCAAGCTCAGCCTCTCCAAGTCGAAGGAAAGCCTCGCCAATTTTGAAGCCAACTATGATGCCCAGGTGCAGATGTCGGAGATTCAAAAGTCGAAGGACGAGATCGCGCTGAAGAGAATGGAAAACGATCTGGCGCTTCTCTCGGTCGATGCGCCTCAGGACGGCGTGCCCATTTACGGTGATAACTGGGCCAGCAATCGCAAGTACCAGATTGGCGATCAGGCCTTCCCCGGCATGCCGGTCATGACTTTGCCGGACCTCTCGCAAATGCAGGTAGTCGGCTATGTCTATGACACGGAACTTCAGTTCCTGTCACCCGGCATGCCCTGCGAAATTCACCTTGATGCTGTTCTAGGCAGGGACTTCCGCGGCAAGATCAAGTCGCTGACCAGCATTGCCACCAAAAAGGGATTTACCACCAGTCAGAAGGTATTCAAGGCTGTGATCCCTCTCGATGCCGTCGATTCGGAGGCAATGAAGCCGGGAATGAGCGCTCGTGCTGAAATCACGCTCTCCATGGCGTCCGACGTGATCGCCGTGCCCAGGCAGCAGATCGGGTTGGATGCGCAGGGGCGCTATTACGTGCTCAAGGAAACCGGACCCAAGACCCCTCCCCGGAAGGAAACGATCAAGATCGGCGTCTTCGGCGATCAGATGGTTCAAGTCCTGTCCGGCGTGAACATCGGGGACCGACTGGTTTTCGTACAGAAGAGATTGGGGGAATAGCTCATGAAATCCAAGAAACCTATTTCGATCATAATCGCTCTTGTCGTAGTGATCGCGGGGGGAATCTGGTTTTACCACACTTCCGCCTCAACGGTTACGGTCAGCGAGAAAGACCTGATTACCGTTCCCAAGGCTGAATTTCCACGCCTGGTGGTTTCATCGGGATTGCTGGAAGCGAGGTCCAGCGTCCCGGTCACACCGCCGCAGGTCGGAGATGCCAGAAGCTTCAAGCTGATCCGCATGGTGGATGAAGGAACCCAGGTGGCGGAAGGGGACTTCCTGCTGGAGTTCGACGGTTCCGATTTCGCCAACCGGCTCCGCAACGCACAGACGAGCTTCCAGACGCAACAGGAAAAGTATCAACAGGGCCGCTCGCGGTTTGACTCTCAGGTGCGCGACAACAAGCTGAACCTCGATCAGGCGCGTGCGGATTTTTCCAACCTGGATACCAAGCTTCAGCAGCAGGCGGAACTCGACAGCGCGCTGACGGTTGCGATCACCAAGATCCAGCGGGACATGGCCAGGGCCAAGGTCGAAATGTTGGAAAAGAAGATCAAGTATATGGATGAAAGCGCGCGCCTCGACATGCAGATCGCGCGCAGCACCGAGGTCCACACCAAGAAACAGATGGAGGACCTTCTCGACACCATGGACTCGCTCATCGTCCGGGCCCCGGTTGACGGCGTCGTGATTTACAAACGGGACTTCAACAATGAGCCGCCCGCCCTCGGATCGAACCAGACCCCGATGAACACCGTGCTCGAGATACCGGATCTTTCGACCATGCGCGTCAAGGTCCTGGTCGACGAGATTGATGCCGGAAGGGTACGCGTCGGCCAAAGGGCGCGGATTGTTGTGCCGGCGCTTCAGGGCATGGTCTTCGACGGCAAGGTGATCGAACTCAGCGCCATCCTTAAACAGGCTTCCATGGATCGCGCCCAAAAGATCGCCGAAGCGCGCATCGAACTTGAGTCGGGACAGGATCTTAGCTTGTTGCGGCCGGGCATGAGCGCCAATGTCCAGATCCAGGTGGGCATTATTTCCAATGCCCTAGTCATCCCTCTCAACGCCATCCAGGAACGCAATGGCGGGTCCTTCGTGCAGGTGTACAGGGCTGACAAGAAACAATTCGAATGGCGCCAGATTGAACTCCAGGCTAACGACGAGGAGTTGGCCGTAGTGCGGGCCGGCCTGGCTGAAAAAGAAAAGATTCGCTCCAAACCTAAACTCTGAGGCTGATCATGGCATATCGCGATAGAGATGACGATTTTGGTAGAAAGGCGGGCGCGGGCCGGCTGATCATGAGGGGGATTCTCATCCTGATTCTGGTTGGCGCAGTGGTCGCAGTAGTGAAATATCGCACGCCGATCTTCAACCAGGTCAACAAGATCCTTGCCCTCAACAAAGAAGAAGAGCCGATCCCCGTCCTGAGCCTTGAAAGAGGTCCTCTGCAGCTTGAGGTCAGGGCAATCGGTGAAATTGTCGGTTTGGGCAGCGTTCCGGTTCCCACCCCGAGCACGAGAGACTCCGGGGCGCTCAAGCTGGCGTGGCTGATCAATGAGGGAGCGATGGTGGAAAAGGGGACGAAACTGATCCGGTTCGACGACACCGATACCCTCCTGCAGCTGGAACAGCAGAACAACACGCTTACTCAGAGCGGTTTATCAAACCGGGTCGAGACCGGCAACCAGCAGTTGAATGAGCGCAACTCGACCGTGGACCGCCAGATTGCGGACATGGATTATGCCTATACGCTGAAGACCAAACCGGAAGATCCGACCATATTCTCTCAGTGGGAAATCATTAACGCCAAGCTGAATGCGGACTTCGCCAAATCGAGGATTGACAATCTCGCCGAGAAATTCCGGGTTCTGAAGCGGACCAACCGCTCGCAGCAGCAGGTGACCACCATCAACCGGACGCGCGCCGAAACCCAAGTCTCCATTATCAAGCAGACCCTGTCGGTAATGGACGTAGCGGCGCCCGCCAACGGGTTGGTGGTTTACCGGCGGGAGCGCAGGAGAGATCCGCAGGTCGGCGACAACTGCCAGCCGGGTCAGGTTCTTATTGAGCTCGTCGATCTGACTGCGCTGCAGGCCCGCATCTACGTGCTCGAGAAGGAAGCCGGCAATCTGGCTAAAGACAAGCCGGTGAGCATCATCCTGGACGCGCTTCCGGAAAGAGAATTCCACGGTACCGTGCGGTCGGTTTCCTCGCTGGCGGCTTCGCTGGAAAGGAACTCGCCACTTAAGTACTTCACCTGCGATGTGACCATCACGGATGCGGGGCAGCACCTGACCAAGATCAAGCCGGGAATGGCGCTGCGCGCCAACGTGATTCTCGAAAAGTACGATTCCTGCTTCGTGGTACCGGCCAGCGCCATTGACTTCAAGAACGACCAGGCCCTTGTCTACATCAAAAAAGGGAATGGCTATGAAAAACGGAATGTAAAGATCGGCATGGGCAAACATGGCCAGGCGACCATTCTGGAAGGCGTGCAGGAAAAGGAAATAGTAGCCCTCCGCAATCCATTCGAACAGAAACAGCTGAAGCTCCCTGATTTCAGCAAGGCTACCGCCAGTCAACAGGGCAGGGGCAGAGGCGGCCAGGGCGGACCTGGCGGCGACATGATGCGCATGATGGGCGGCGGTGACCGCGGCGGCGGCGGCGCCAGCGGCTACGGCGGCGGTGGCGGTGGCATGGGCGGCGGTGGCGGCATGGGCGGCGGTGGCGGTCGAGGAAAGTGACCTGATCGCGCAGCATTTACGAATTCAGTCTGAACAAGGACCGATAAACTATGTTCATGTTGGAAAGTATCAAGGTCGCTCTGCAAAACCTGGGCCGGCGCAAGATGCGTTCTTTTCTGACCATGCTGGGGATGATCTTCGGAGTCAGCGCCGTAATCTCGATGTTGTCCATCGGCGCCGGCGCCGAAAGCGAAAGCCTGAAGACGATCGAGAGCCTTGGCATCCGCAACATCATCATCACGGCCAAGGATTTCAAACCGGAAGAGCTGAAGCAGATCCGGACGGAATCGCTGGGCCTGAACATGCGCGACGTTGAAGCGATTGAAGCCGTGGTCCGGCCCCGGCCGCTCGTTTCCGCCAAGCGCGTCGTCAAGACCTGGCAGGTCGCTTCGGGAAAAGGCCGCAGCGACAGCCGTGTCCTCGGCGTCAGCAGCACCTACGCGGAAATCAACAACCTGAGGCTTCTCGAGGGGAGCTTTTTCCTTCCCTTTGATGATGAGGCGGAAAATCAGGTATGCGTGCTCGGCATCACCGCCAAGCAGAAGCTGTTCGGTTTCGGCAACGCCGTTGGCGAGCGGCTCAAGATCAACGACCAGTGGCTGGCCGTGATCGGGGTCCTCGCCGATGCCACGGTCGGGGACAAAACGGAGTTCGAAGGGGTCAAAATCCAGAACCCGAATAACGATATCTGCATCCCCATTTATACATCGATCAAGAAGTTCGATGTCGATGCACTCGAGAACCAACTCAACGAAGTGGTGGTCAAAATTTCCAACGATCCGGACGTGAATATCAAGGAGCAGTCCGCATCGATCAACAGCCTGATGTCCACGATGCACCGCTACGTGGACGATTTTGCGATCGTTGTCCCTGAAAAGCTGCTCGAACAGAGGCAGAAGACCCAGGCGATCTTCAATATCGTCATGGGCGCCATCGCGAGCATTTCGCTCCTGGTCGGCGGTATCGGAATCATGAACATCATGCTCGCCTCCGTTCTCGAACGCACCAGTGAAATCGGCCTGCGGCGCGCGATCGGCGCCCGCAAGTTCGATATCCGTCTGCAGTTCATCGCGGAAGCGGTGGCCCTCAGTCTCGCGGGCGGGTTGATCGGCATCCTGCTGGGATGGGGAACCTCCAAGGTGGTATCCATGTTTTCAGGATGGGTAACCATTGTGGCCGCTTCCTCGGTTGTGCTGTCATTCGGTGTGAGTACGATGGTCGGCCTGGTATTCGGGATTTACCCGGCCGTGCAGGCCTCCAACCTCGACCCGATCGAGTGCCTGCGCTACGAATAGCTCCGTCACGCGCCGTATTGTTACCAGCCACGAATGGCCTCCCGGGGCCGTTCGTGGCTTTTTTTGTGCGGCCGCAACCGGATCTTTAAAGGAAAACCACAGGGAACACAGAGACACAGAGCTCTTGCGGCGGGGTGTCGTTCATTGACATCAGAAACTCAGTTGCATTGAGGAAGCCGCAAAAAATAAAGCAGCCACGGATTGCACGGATTTCACGGATCGAAGCACGAATGAAACCGGCGCACACCCGAAGTCCGCGCAGCCCTACCCCCCACACCGGCGCAGCGCTACGCGCAGCAACATCCTGGCTCCCGTCGCGCGGGCAAGCGCGTCGGGTAGCTTCCGGAAGAAATTGGCAGTCGGGTGCGTTTGCCTGC
>Ga0315277_10003778_pt1 | contig 20450 bp, 22 predicted proteins | sample YL17G05_15_MG_FD_203695 | JGI IMG/M metagenome (GOLD analysis project Ga0315277, IMG submission 203695) | Sediment microbial communities from Yellowstone Lake, YNP, Wyoming, USA - YL17G05_15 | ecosystem: Environmental > Aquatic > Freshwater > Lake > Sediment | place: USA: Wyoming | collected... | reverse complement strand
CTTTTGACGGTTTTTCATCAAAACGAACGTACTTGAGCCGGCGGGTGGCATCGACTTTGTACTCATCGGAATGATCGTTATAATAATCAAGTAATTCATTATCTGCGATGGAAATTTCGTCGTCAGCAATCAGAACGTTGGGATCGAAAAATGCTACATCCAGATCAAACATTATATTCTGATCGATGTACCGCTGTCTGATTTCAGATTCATCGACCTGTACGACGGCTGTCACGACGCTTTGAAGTTTTTCCCTCAGGCGCTGCATCCGCAGGGCTTCTTCCACACGAGCCATGATCGCTTTATTCTTGGGATCCATGATCGTGGCATCGTAAAGCTGTCTGTTGAAGGTCCCTGTCGAATCGGTGAATTGTTGCCGTAGAAAATCCGGCGGATTGTCGCCGCGGACCCAATCGATTAACTCCTGATCGGTTACCTTAATGCCCAGCTCTCTGATTTTTTCATCGTAGAGAATATTGTCAACGAGTTGATTCCATACCTGGTCGCGAATCATTCTAACCTGATTTTCGTCGGGATCGTTTCCTGTCTGTGCCTTTTGGTTATCCAAAGTTCGCTGTGCATAATCAGAAAAATCCTTCCAAAGTATCGGTTGGCCATTAACTTTTCCGACCTCTTTCGATTCAATCGTTCTGCTTGCTCGTTTCCGTCCCGTTATGTCCATACCCCAGTCGAGGACGATATAGACGACAAAAATACCGGCAAATACGGAGAAGAAGGTCGCAAGATTTTCACGGATTTTGGTCATTAGTGGCATTGTATCTCGGGTCCTTTTGGAAAAATTGTGGTAAAATCGAATGATATATAAAAATATACGAGAAATTTGATTGATAAGCAAAGGATGGAGGATAAAACAAAAAAGCCGCTACTGTACGCCCCTGTAGCGGCTAAATCCTCATCCTCTACCTAATCCACCGAATCGCACTATCACCCAACAACCTTCGCAGGAGGAAAGGATTCATCTACTACAACCGTACACCAGTCTGAAAAGTTCCACGGAAAGAAAATAATTGATTCGTTGGTAAAGCGACCTAGAACCAGCGCCAGATCCAGTATTTTTCGATTACAACCTTTCCCCAGTGAAATGTTACGTTCGGTTCGTTGAGTGTAAGTGGAGGTACTTTACCGGTGTAGAAGTTGCCGTGAAGATTTGCCGCTCGCCCTGTCCCAGTTTCTATGAAAAAGAATCCATATCCTGAAAATTGTTTTCTCTCATTGCTCCGGTTGATGCTTTGAACAATGTTGTATGCAACCACTTCGGCCTGATTATTTGCAAATACACCGGCTTTTAAAAGAGGCTTACCGTCATCGAGAAGAATCGAGGTCGCATCACCTATTGCGAATATGTATTCATACTGTGTCTGCAATGTGTATTTATCGACGGAAATCCATCCATCATCATTCAACAGCGAATTCTCCGCGGGAAGAGGAACCGGCCGGTATCGCGGAATGGAAATAAGCAGATCATATTTTACTGCTTGCGCATTTCTGCAAACGATGATGCGGTTAGTTGGATCAACAGACTCCAGGATTGACTGTGTATGGCAGTGGATGTGGTGCTGCTTGAGCAGATCCTGTATGTGACTGCTGATCTCATCACCCGCAAATTCGAGCGGCATTCGTTCGGGAGTAAAAACATGGATGTCAATATCATGCATCTCACGTTTTGCATAGAACGACGTAAGAAGAAATGCGGTATCATACGGCGCAGGCGGATATTTATACTTATCATTGGGGACGACAATCGCTATCGCTCCGCCGGGAAACCGCGGTATAATTTTACTCAGCTCGATTGCGCCTTCGAATGTAAAGAATGTGTGTGATGCCGGATGAAGACCTGGAACTGATTCTAAATCGTTATCAGCACCGATGGCGATAACAAGGTAATCAAAAGATAACGTCCCACGGTCTGTTACTACTTTCCGTTCCTCAGGCAGGATCGCACGCACTTCACCCTGGTGGAACTCGATGCCGTATTTTTCCAGGGGTGTGAAAGGTTTCGTAATTGCCGCCGGCGTTCTCCAACCGATTACCATCCAGAAATACGAGGGTTGGAATGTATGAAATGCATTCTTATCGACGAGGATAATCCTGTGCTGATTTCCAAGGTGCTTGCGGAGATCACGAGCGGTAACAATCCCGCCGATACCGCCGCCAAGAATAACAATTCTTTTACTCTTCACAGGCATAAGAGAATCTACGAAAATCTATACATAAAATCGAGTATTATTAAACCGAACAACACCTGTATCCCGCCATGCACCGGGAAGAGTATCCGACACCGGACCATTTCGGCGACATGAATGTGAAATCGAATGCTCCCGGAATAGTTGATTTTTACGCCAGACTTTTGTATGATTGAGCAAACCATTGGTAGATTGCTAACTACGAAAGGATCAGTATGAAAATCAAAGAAAAGATGGAAGGGGACATCGCGGTTCTCACGCTAAAGGGAGACCTCATAGGCGAACCGGATACTACAAATATTCGCGATAAGATACACAGTCTGGTGAGCGACGAGGTTAAAAAAGTGATCATAGACATGGGTGATGTCAATTTCGTTAACAGTTCCGGCCTGGGCACACTAATATCAGCGCTGACGACTCTGAAAAATGCGGACGGCGATCTGCGCCTCGCACAGTTGGGCAAGAAAATACAACAACTGATGATCATCACACAACTGGTAAAAGTATTTGATATATATGAAACGGTCGAGCGCGCCGTCGCGAGTTTTAAGTCGAAAAAGAAATAGAGGGTGATCAATTAAGAAGGATTCGAGAATGAGGCTCTCATCCAAGGCGTTTGATGACGGTAAACTGATCCCGACAAAGTATGCACACCAGGGTGTTGCGGGCGGTAAAAATATTTCTCTGCCGTTGGTTTGGAGCAATGCTCCTCAGGATATCAAATCGTTCGCACTCTCAATGGTTGATCCTCATCCTGTCGCCCGAGACTGGGTTCACTGGCTCGTGATAAATATACCCCATGGTGAGTCGTCTATTGCTGAAGGTACCTCGGGTAAAAAAATGCCTCCGGGTGTGAAAGAACTTTACAATTCTTACGGTGAGTTGGGCTACGGAGGACCACAACCCCCGAAAGGCTCAGGCCCTCACCCCTATATCATCACACTCTATGCGCTCAATATTGAAAAACTGGATTTAGGTGCAAACACAAGCCTCACTGCCTTCATAAAGGTTCTCGAAGGGAAGACCCTCGCCACCGCGGAAATCACGGGAATCTACGAGCGGTAATAAGGTTATTCAGGTCCGCTATTCCTCCCAACGTACAGTATGCCAATATGTGCATGCGGATTCGGGGTGCGCTTGATATTTTAATCTCATCAGACTGGGAAGAGCTCTCTGCCACTTGTAACTCGGACTTCAGGATGTCTCAGACCGGTATCGGTAATAGTGCTCCATTGATCGGATAGAATTCTCTTAAGTATAGCTGAAGGAAATGAGTAAAGGCGAAAAAACAAAACGACGAATATTGTTCTTGTGCGTCGCTAATTCATGCCGCAGTCAGATGGCTGAAGGTCTGATACGCCATTTCGCCGGAGATCGGTTTATGGTAGAATCGGCCGGTTACATGGCTACATACGTTCATCCCGATGCGATCTATGTAATGAATGAGATAGGGATCGACATAAGTAACCAGAGGTCAAAGGCAGTGTCAGAACTGTACGGCCGGGACTTCGATCTGGTGATTACTGTCTGTTCTGACGGCGATGCACTATGCCCTGTCTGGTATGGCCCCGGCGAGCGAGTGACAATAGCTTTCCCTGATCCTGTCATGACGAAAGGTAATCGGGATGCTATTTTAAAGGAGTTTCGTGCTGTGCGTGATTCAATGAAGGAAAAAATTCTAGGTTATCTTACCGGAACTTCCCATAAATAAGTATTCCATCCAGGGTAACTGCTAAAGGTGTATCCAGTAAGCAATCTTTAGAAGGAACGCATCCTCACGATTCGGTGCGTTCATCATGTCCCGGAAATCCCGATCAAGCTTGAAAATTCCCGGATTCCCTTCCCCGGTGCCGTTCCGTGTCCAGACGAGGTAGGCTGTGGAACCCGGAAGGAATTCCCACCGGAGAACCGCATTGATTCTCAATGACTTTTCATTAAAATCGGGATTGGCGAATTGAATGTTCCTTTCTCCGGTTCCGTCCGGATCTACGGTGTACGTTTCTGCTTCAGCATCGTAATCAATTTCCGAAACATTTTCACCGTAGGTATTGAAATTAAATGTTTTCGCTGCTGCCAGTTCTTTAAAGCCGTAGTAGTGTCCGACGGATATGAGAGGCTGCATATACAACTGCAGACTGAGCTTCGGAGTGAATGTACAATTGAGTCTGATCCCGGCTGAAACTTCTGTCTGATTCAACATACTAAACAGATACCTCACACCGTATGTGGCTGTCATTGTCGAGTCGGCGAATAAGTTACCTGTTGGTACCCACTGGGTGGCAGAATGATTTTTTTCAAAAGCCGGAGAGATTGTTAAAGTGACGCCGGGCGATGGTTTCCATTCAATATCAGTGCCCACTTCAAAAGTATAAGATCCTGATTCAACGCGGGATGCATCTATGCCGAGTTCAAGAGCGAGAGGTTTATGGGAATCCGTCTCGATTCCGAGGGATAGGGAGTAAGAAGGGAGTATCTTCATTAACGGACCGCCTCGTGTTGATGTGTTATCAATTCTATCCCGACTATGGTAGAATTGACCGTTTATTTCCCAGTAGTTCATGAACTGCATATTCCACAAGAAAAAGTAACCATCATCGATTTTATTTCCGTCGTAATCGAAATTTCTAAAGGTTGCGACCTCGAAACTTTTCGATCGGAATGTGCCATCAGGTTCATACCAGCGGTATCCAAGTACAAGATGTCCGTTAATGATATTCGTCCGATACATGAATCCGAGATCATTTACATCAAATTCCGGAGATATGAATCCCACTGCTGTATTAAAAACAAAATTTCCTCTTTCTTTGTTAACGGCGAATCTTCCGGCATATCCCGTTATCGAAGTCGCCTGTGAATCGATATCAACCGCTCCTGCGTCGGGGCGTTGAAAGTAATGAAGCGACGATCGCTGTACCTTTACCATGCGATCCTGATTTCCAGTAATATGGGATCCTGAGAGCCAACCCGTCAGTACATAATCACGGCCTGTATTCAGCGGTATCCAACCATCGATTCCCAGAGCATATGCTCCGCTGTTAAAATACTTACCGAGAAAAGGATCGCCGCGATCCCGCATAACGGCTGTTCCCATAAAACCAAGCGCCTGACGTCCTTCATTGAATTCCCGCAGGCTCCTCACGATATTGTATGAAGCGAATGGTTCTACGACATCGTTATACCTTACGCCGGATGAATCGATGACAGCATACTCCCGCTGAGTGAACGTATGGATTGTTCCGATAGACCATCCTTCGGTAATTTTACCGGTCAGTTTTCCCGCCCCGAGTATGGTCGTCGCATCGGGGAAATCAACATAGCCTTCGTGTTGAATTCTTCCCTGTGGCGGTTTACCGATGCGCCGGCTGTAGAAAAAATCCGGATTTCCGAAATTAAAACCAAAGTTGCTACTTGCGCCCCCCTGTCCAAAAGAGAAATAATTCATTCCATCTACAAAGAATGGTCTCTTTTCGTCGTAATATGTTTCAAATTGTGTCAGGTTGACAACTGCCGGATCGACTTCAACCTGACCGAAATCAGGATTTACGGCTGCATTAAGTGTAAGATTACTCCCGATGCCCAATCGCATATCTATACCGATATTGCCTTTGGAAGTACTGCCGTCATTGAACGGATTGCCTGCTTCAAACTGGTTGGTTGAAGTAAATCCTCCCATCGCGTATGGAAGAAGTTCTATTCGTGGAGGAGGGTGAATGTCGTGGATACCGGTAAGATCAGCGAAATGGGAAACAAAACCGCTCTCTTTCTTCGGGACCATGATGTAGTAATCTTCCTCCTTCAGACGTTCAATCGCACGAACAAAATTAATACCCCATACATATTCGGTCTGATCCGGAAATCTCAGCTGGGAAAATGGAATCCTGAATTCTGCCGTCCAACCGCTGTCGTCGATCATCGTACCCACATCCCATACACCGTCCCACGTGTTATCATCCCACGAATCATTGAATAAAATGCCATCCATAATCGAAGCGCTGGGATATGCGATGAAAAAGAAAGCATTGCGTCGATCGTGATAGGAATCTACAGCAAAACCAAACCAGTCTGAACTCATTTCGGCATCCCTGCGGCCGATCCTGCTGACAATTGAGTCTGGGTGATCATCGTACATCCGTGCGGCGATATAGAGCGCCTCGTCGTCGTACGCCACCCATACGATTGTCGGGTAGGTTGGGCGGGCTGCTTCTATAGGATCCCGTTGAGTAAACTCGGTCGTGCCTGGTCGTTGCCACTCGGGTTCGTTAAATTTACCATCAATCGTTATGAGGTGAGAAACGCGGATCGCCTCTATAACCGGCCTACTGACTTTTACCGAGTCGCTATGGATTCCGTATCCAAAATGTGGTACCAGAAACAGGATCAGGAGAAAAAGATGTCGCAGGTGACGGTCCTTTGTGGTAAAAAAGTGAAAACAACTTCTCTATACGAAAAATGGGCGGGATTGTTACATATTTCTGCTGATAGATGGTAGTGAGCGGGAGGATGAAAACTACTTTGGGTATTTGCATTTTTGCAAAAAAATATTCATATTTTCAAACCAACAACCGGAAAATTACAACTTTTCTCAATAATCGTCGTCTAAATGCGATGTCAATAATAGTAACTGATTTAGCAAAATTCTACGGTGATTCTAAAGCCGTAGATTATATATCTTTTGAGGTACATTCGGGGGAAATTTTGGGATTCCTTGGCCCGAACGGCGCAGGCAAAACGACGACAATGCGCATTATCACCTGCTATCTTTCTCCAAACCGCGGTACAGTTAGTGTCGAAGGCCACGACGTTCAGAGAGATTCCCTCTCCGTGAGGAAGCTCATCGGTTACCTGCCCGAGCAAAATCCTCTCTACACCGATATGAACGTCCTTGAATATCTCGATTACACCGCCAAACTCCAGGGAGTAGTGAATCCGCTTATCCCCCGGCGTATGAAGGACATGGTTGAGGCGTGCGGACTTGGAGAGATGAAGCATAAAGATATCGGCCAGCTCTCAAAGGGATACCGACAGAGAGTGGGCCTTGCCGCCGCAATGATCCATGATCCGAAGATACTTATACTTGACGAACCGACGAGCGGACTCGATCCAAACCAGATCGTTGAGATACGAAGTCTCATAAAGGAACTCGGCAAACAGAAAACCGTTATTCTCTCGACACACATTCTCTCCGAGGTTCAGGCAGCTTGCAACAGGGTAATCATTATCAACCGCGGGAAAATCGTGGCAGACGGACCTATCGAAGAACTTCAGAGGAGTCTCCATGGCGGTGAAAAGATACTCCTGGAAGTGGAAATTCCGACCGTTCAGTCATTTGATATGGTATCGCTGCAGGTAAAAGCCATACCGGCAGTCGAAACGGTTTCATTGATTGATGAACGTAATGGAACAAAAAAGTTAAGCGTTGAAACCTCAAGCACCGTCGATGTCCGCAGAGATCTTTTCACCCTGTGTCTGAATAAAGGGTGGACGCTTCTTGAGATGCACCGGGTACAGACAAGTCTCGAAGACATTTTCCGACAACTAACATCCGATTCAGCAAAATGAAGTTCACCAACATTCGAAACGTATTTACGAAAGAGCTTCGCTCTTTCTTCAATTCACCCGTCGCGTACATCGTAATCGTGGTGTACCTTGTAATTTTGGGTTGGTTTTTCGTCAGTAATCTCTTCATAAACAACATCTCAACATTGAGGACTGTCTTTGAGATGACGCCGTTTCTGCTTCTCTTCTTCGCGCCGGCAATGACAATGAGACTCATTTCCGAGGAAAAGAAAGCCGGCACGCTGGAATTGCTGATGACAAAACCGATAAGGGAGAGTGAAATCGTGACTGCGAAGTTTCTCGCGTCCCTGGCGCTCTATTTTTTCACTCTTCTTCCGACAATCTGCTATTACCTTACGGTCGTCCTCATCGGAGAGCTCGATACAGGTGCGGTAATTGGCGGGTACATCGGCCTCCTTTTCGTCGGGGGTGTTTTCCTCGCGATCAGTGTGTTCGGTTCAGCCCTCACCGAGAATCAGGTCGTTGCATTTATCGTAAGTCTTTTCATTGTCTTTGCGTTATTCATGCTCGACAAAATTCTTTTTTACCTCCCGACATCAGTCGCGAGTATACTCGAGTACATCAGTATCGACTATCACTTTGGAAATATTGCACGGGGAGTCATCGACACCCGTGACATCATCTACTATTTTTCAATGATTGGTTTCTCTCTGCTTCTGGCGACCAATGTTCTCCAACGTCGTCGCTGGGCATGATGGAGCGAATGGCCATATGAACAAACAACCTATTTTTATAAAGACATTGCTAATTCTGAGTATTCTGGTTCTCGTCAATATTCTCGGACAGCGTTTTTTCTACAGATTTGACCTGACGGGAAACAGAATGTTCACACTCTCCGAAGCGAGTAAAAATCTCGTTAAATCTCTGGATGATAAATTTACCGTCAAAGCGTATTTCACATCAGACTTACCGCCGGAGTATGCAAATAATCGTCGTGAACTGAGGGATTTGCTCGACGAGTACCGTGCCTATGCGGGGGGTAATTTCCAGTACGAATTTATTGATCCGGGAAAGAAGGAGGAACTCGAACAGGAGGCACAGAAATATGGAATTCCTCCGGTACAGGTACAGGTTCTGAAAGAAGACAAGCTCCAGATCGAAAAGGCATATATGGGAATGGTATTTCTCTTCGGTGATAAGCAGGAGCGGGTACCGGTCATCCAGTCAACATCCAATCTCGAATATGAAATCAGTTCCGCTGTGAAAAAATTGACGTCAGCCGAGCTGAAAAAAATTGGTTTTCTCACAGGGCACGGCGAGCCGCCGCTCGAGCAGTTGAGTCGATTGCAGGAAATCCTATCGAAGCAGTACCAGGTCACCACTGTCGATTTTGCCAACGGTAATCCTGTCCCTTCAGACATCGCAGTTCTGATGATTACCGCTCCAGTTCAACCGTTTAAGGGCTGGGAAAAATATCTTATAGATCAGTTCCTCATGAAGGGCGGAAAGGTCGCATTTCTTATTAATAAAGTGAATGCAAACCTGCAAAATCAGTTCGGACAACCTGTGAATGTTGAAATCGATGATCTGCTTGAGTCTTATGGAATCAGAATTAATACCGATCTTGTTCGTGACGTAAGTTGTGCGTACGTTATGGTCGATCAGCAGGCTGGTTTCATGGTTCTTCGAAATCAGATCCCGTTTTACTATTTACCGAGGGCAGCCGAGTTTATGCAGACCAGCCCGATCGTCAAGGATCTGAGCTCCGTTGTTTTTTACTTCGCAAGTTCGATTGATACGAGTCTTGCACGACCGAAGGGTTTAAATGCAAACGTCCTGGTGAGGTCATCTGCGCGCAGCGGACGGCAGGAAAACGTCTTCGTGATCAGTCCGACGATGCAGGTAACCAAAGAAATGTTCGCGGAATCCGGGATCCCGCTGGTAGTTTCGGTCGAAGGAGCCTTCCCGAGTGCGTTCGGAAACAAACCGATCAATGTCGATACGTCGTTCAAGGGGACATTGGATTCCGCCAACCGTCAGGTGATCGGCAAAGTTTCAAAGATCATTGTCGTGGGCGATGGTGATTTTATTCAGGATCAATATTCCGGCGGGAACCGTGATAACTTTTTCCTCGCGAGCAATTTTATAGATTGGCTGGCTGATGATATCGGATTGGCGGAGATTCGCAGCCGGGAAAGTGGGAACAAACCGTTGGAGGAAGTTAGCGAGGGAACAAAAACATGGGCTAAAGTTGTGAATCTCGGTTTTCCTCCGCTGATAGTGATCATCATTGGAATTATCCGGTGGCGTATCCGCATCGCGCTCCGTAAACGCATAGAAACTAGAGGATACTAGACAAGAAGGGAGTAAGCTATGAATAGAAACGTAAAACTCCTTATACCATTTATCGCTATTGTAGCAGTTATCGTCTACATAATATTATCACCGGAAGACGAGCGTCAGGCGAGTTACGAATCTCCGCTCCCAGAACTTTCCATCGATTCGGGCTCTGTCGTGAAAATAGAAATACGACAACCCGGTAAGTCTGTCATTCTCGAGAACGTCGGCGGGGTGTGGAGTCTTACCTATCCTATTCTCTTCCAAGCGGATCCTATGGCTGTCGCTCAACTCCTTCACGGGTTTTCTAAGTTCAAAGTTGGCAGTCTCATTTCGACAAATCCGGAGAAACAACCGATGTTTCAGGTTGATTCAAGCGGTACCGGGATCACGTTTACCGACCGGAATGGGAGTGCAACAGCGCTCATTATCGGTAAGATGGGGCCGTCATTTTCTGAGGTCTACTTCAGACTACCAGACTCCAAGAATGTTTATCTGGGGGATGGAATAGACAATTGGACCATCAACAAGAATTTGAAGGATTGGAGAAATAAAACGATCGTTCAGACCGGGACCGAAGCAATCAGGCAGATTGTATATACTGTGGGATCAAGGAGTCATACCGTGATAAAAGATACAAGCGGGTGGATAGTAGGTGGGAAGATAGTAGAGGATTCAGAAGTTAAACCATTGTTGAACAGTATTGCTAATTTACATGCCGATGACTTCATTGATTCAAGTCTTGAGTTCTCTCAGAAGCCAATTATCATCAATATTAACGCCGCCGAGGACGTTACTCTGTCGCTCTATCCCAATTTACCGGATTCGTCAAGGTACTTCATAAAAACGTCGAAAAGCCCTCAGATCTATATGGTGAGTAAATGGTCAGTCGGGGAACTTCTCAAACCTCTGGAAAAGAGCGGGATGATCCAGCGGCCGGTTCGTCAGGTCACTGAAGAACGAACGGAGAAGCCGGTTATCGAAACTGCCAAGGAAGTAAAAGCACCACCGGTCAAAGTTGTCGAGGAAGAAAAAAAGCCCGTCGACAGGCCGGTCTCAAAACCGGTCTCAAAAATTCTTAGCCGGAGACAACAAAAAGAAAAAGATACTTCATCTGCTGTGCAACAACCTACTGCGACAACCGAAAAACCTCAGGAGCAAAAACCGAAACAGGCTCCAACAATACAGCAACCGATTCCTGACGAGGAAGGAGATTTGATTGTCCATACTATCCGCCGAGGCGAGACGATGACATCAGTAGCCAAAAAGTACAACGTTACACCCGAACAGATTATACGCTGGAATATCCTCAAATCCATTTCGGTGAAACCCGGGCAAGAACTCTACATCTACCTCAAGAAATAAAACCATACCAGGCTGATGCCGTATCAGAACGTGAGCCATATTTTTTGATATGAGTCAGCGGGACGCGATGGTGTGTACTTTCCATCGGTTCCGCTCGATTGCCTCGTCAACCGCACGGTGCGGTATCAGATAATACGCAAGAAATTTATACATTGAATCTATCGGTATATCCAATACCTTGGAATTTTCGGGGATATCACCCGGATTCATGGGGAGTTCAGGCAGATGGTTAACCGATTCAGAATACAGAAGAACAATGGGGTGTGAAATGACAAGGTTTACTTTCCGGTCGATGAGATAGGTGAAACGTGAGCTGAGTTGATGACCAGGCGTTGTACCAACGACGTATCCCTTCCGTGCAATCCACTTATCGTTTATTAGAGACATGTCTACCGTCGGTAATCCTGGAAAAAATGATTTTTTAATGTCAATAGATTTAATATTTTTTTTAATCATAAATTTCCGCATTTTCAAAGACTCTCGGCATTGTGCAAATTAATCGTGATACCGTCTTTTACAGGGTGAACTTAATATTTCCGTTGAAACCAACAGAAAAAACACCTATATTTCCAAAACAGTAATCTTCATAGAAGGTGAATATGACGCAACATACCGATCGTGATGCCCTTTTAGATACTCAAGTCGACCTCCTCCTCAAAACACAGCAGGATGTCTGGCGGGTATTCCGTGTTATGGCTGAATTTGTTGAAGGATTCGCCACATTATCGAAATTAGGGCCATGTGTATCAATTTTTGGTTCGGCGCGGATCGGATCCGGAACCCCCTACTATCGACTGGCAAAATCGGTGGCAAAGGAGTTCGTTCGGGCAGGCTACGGTATCATATCCGGAGGCGGGCCGGGAGTCATGGAAGCGGCAAACCGCGGTGCTCGTGAAGCTGCCGGTACGTCCGTCGGTATGAATATCGACCTCCCGTTTGAGCAGCAGGCGAATCCTTACATCGATGCCGATAAGTTGATTACCTTCAAACATTTCTATGTTCGGAAGGTGATGTTTGTCAAGTATGCTCAGGGTTTCATTGTCATGCCCGGAGGATTCGGAACGCTCGATGAGTTCTTCGAATCTTTAACTCTTATACAGACCCGGAAGATACATCCTTTTCCCGTCGTACTGATGGGGAGTGAGTACTGGAAAGGCCTTATGGAATGGTTGAAGAAGCATGCGCTTTCGGAGGGAATGATTTCAAAATCAGATCTAGAATTATTTTCAATAACCGATGATCCAAAACACGCAGTTGGAATTGTTAAGAGATTTTACCGGAAGGAAGAGCATGGTCCTAATTTCTGATGTCTTCAATCAGCGCCTGCTGCAGGAGAATATCCGGTGATGCCGCTGAATCCCTGGAGAAAAATCCGCCAATCATTTGAGTTGAAAAATCCCTGGTGGACGTACCGCAGAGATGATGTGCTTCTGCCGACCGGGAAGGAGGGTGAATACCATTTTGTCCATGTAAACGGTTCAAGCATGGTAATCCCGCTTATGAATGACGGTCGGATGGTGATGGTCAACCAATATCGGTACCTTGCATCCAGAGAAAGTCTTGAGTTTCCATGCGGAAGCGTTAAGGATGGAGCAACACACGAACAAACTGCATTCATGGAGCTTTCTGAAGAGGCCGGTTTTCAGGCGGGAAAGCTCGAATGTATCGCAGAGTTCAATCCCTACAATGGTGTCACGGATGAACTTTGCAGGGTTTTTATTGCCCGGCAGTTGACGCCGGTCGTCGCGCAGCCGGATGATACGGAGGAATTCCAGCGTGTCATTCTATCGTATGCCGAGCTCGAACGAAAAATTAAAGCCGGAGAGATCTGGGACGGAATGACGCTTGCTGCATGGGCAATTGTTCGGGACATCTTCAGCCACACTCCTGAAGAATCAGCCGGTTTATCATAAATCTATCGAAAGAAATCCAAACCGGATGGCAATTAGATACTTTTTCAGTCGTTTCCTGATCTCAGTGCTGATCCTTTCGAACGCCGGAACACTTTCCGGCCAACCGGTTCGGATCGGAGCCGAAATCTTAATTGAAAAATATCTGGATTCCCTCGCCGGTCAGCGTGTCGGTCTTATCTGCAACCACACCTCTGTTCTTCCCAACGGAGTTCATCTCGTTGACACCCTCCTGCGGAGGGGGGTGAATGTTACCTCGCTCTTTGCGCCTGAACACGGAATTCGGGGCAGCGTTCCCCGCGGAGAAACAATCGGGGATTCCATCGACTATAAAACAGGATTGAGGATTTATTCGCTGTACGGAGGTGTGAAAAAACCTACGAGAATGATGCTATACGACGTCGACGTCCTCATTTTCGACATGCAGGATGTCGGTGCACGGTTCTACACATATGCGAGCACGATGGCTTATTGTATGATGGCTGCGGGTGAACACGGTAAAAGATTTTTCGTTCTTGATCGCCCGAACCCGATCAACGGTATTGTGATGGAGGGACCGGTTCTCGATCTAACACTAATTTCTTTTCTCGGCATATTCCCGACTCCCATACGTCATGGAATGACCCTCGGCGAACTCGCGGCGATGGCCATCGGAGAAGGTTACCTCAATCCTTCAACTGTAGACCTGACGGTCGTTCCGATGGAAAACTGGAAGAGATCGATGTGGTATGATGAGACAGGATTGCCCTGGATTTCGCCATCACCCAACATGCGAACTCTTTCGACGGCCACTGTTTATCCCGGTACATGTCTTTTTGAGGCTACCAATATTTCGGAAGGGAGGGGGACACCGAAACCTTTTGAATACGTAGGAGCGCCGCGGATCGACGGCCGGTTGCTTTCAAGGAAGTTAAACAGTCTCAAACTGCCGGGAGTAAATTTTTCGCCCGCTGAGTTTACACCCGAGGCTGATCCGATAAAGGAGAAGTCGCCAAAATATGAGGGGAAACGCTGTAAGGGGGTTTACATTCAGGTTACCGACAGAAACAAGTACCGACCCGTCCTCACCGGAATCATGATGATGAAAGTACTACGGGAACTCTATCCGAAGAAGTTTCAGCTCCGAAGGGGATTATTCAATCATCTGGCAGGCGACGAATCGGTCACCGACCGGTTGGAGAGCGGTAAATTTAGTCAAAGAAGTCTGGACCTTTATAAAAATCAGATAATTGAATTTGAGAAAATCAGGTCGAAATATCTTCTCTACTAAAAACTTACCCAAATTCATTGACATTTTACGAATTTTTCGTTATATTTTCAGACATTTATTTGAAATAAGCGGCGATATCAATGCCTCCAGATAATGTCCGTGAACATAAACGGAAGAACCGGTACACGTTTATCGTAGTTTCCGATGCGAAATCCGGCGGTACACGAACATTTTCGATGCCGCGCTGGGGTTTTTTTAGTACTCTTGTTTCAACTATCGTAATGATAGCAGCATTCGTTGTCGCGATAATAGTGTACACTCCGATCGGAGCCCAGCTGCCGATATCGCACGCAGAATTGTCACAGATGTACGGAAAGCGGATCGTTGATCTTCAGAAGCAGCTTCGATCGCTCATCCGTGAAGTAGATAATCTCAAAGCATACAATGTTCACTTACGGAATGTACTCGGAGAGCGGGTGGAAAATAAATTCACCGCAAGCCGAGACAGCTCCGACACGTCGACCTCAGCTGAGGAAATAGCCATGTTACTGGCGACAGCGGATAGTTCTATAGAGATGCTTCCGGAGGATGATGTTGAATTCAATGCAAGAAATCCTGTAGTCAGAACCGGTGATCAGGAACCTGTCGGAGTGATGCAGGTTTCTCACGTTCCGAGTGTTCCTTTCATCATACCTTTGAGCGGTTATGAGTCCCGCAGTTATTCGGCCGAGGATTTCCATTACGGTATAGATTATGCGGGAAAGCCGGGAGCACCTGTGATGGCAGCCGCGGAGGGGATTGTCGTATTTTCCGACTGGACGTACGATGACGGGTACACGTTGATGATAGCCCATACGCTCGGATTTATGACGGTTTACAAGCACAATCAGGCGCTCCTCAAACGCGGCGGGGAAAGCGTGAAACGGGGTGAACCTGTAGCGCTTCTCGGTAACACTGGTATTAAAAGTTACGGGCCGCATCTGCATTTTGAAGTTTGGAAAGATGGAATTATACAAAACCCTAAACACTATCTATTAAGTACAAATTAGGAGGTTCTCCATGGCAATAAAACCTGAAACAAGCGGTGAAATAAATCTGATTGCTACGGGAACTATTTTTGAGGGAAAAATCAAAACGCCCGGAAGTATTCGTGTTGATGGAAAGATTGTAGGTGAGGTGACCGCGACACAGAATGTCTCTATTGGCAATTCCGGCGAGCTTGAGGGAAATATCTCCGCGAAAAATATCACGATCGGCGGAAAAATCAAGGGGATGGTTATCGCTCAGGAGAAACTGGTGCTGGAGACCAAGGCGCTCGTCAGAGGTGATATCCGTGCTGCGAAGCTGGTAATCGACGAAGGTGCCGTCTTCGACGGTAAGTGTTCGATGGCTGAAACGAAGCCGATGCCAAACCTCGTCGAACTGAAACCGGAAGCGCGCGGAGCACAGGAGCGGTAGCGTTTTGATGGAGAACCCGAAGGATGACAGAGAGTATTCGGGATTCTCGATTTATGGAAATGCTCTGCGTTCAGCCGGACCAATATTTGGATCCGGAATTCAGCTCGCGGCGACCGTCGTCTTGATGTTTTTCATCGGACGATGGCTCGATCGTCAATTCGGAACTGAGCCGTGGCTCATGCTTGTCGGTATATTCTTCGGTCTTGGAGCCGGGTTGTATAATTTTGTGAAGATTGTTCAGCGAGTCGACAAGAAAAAGACTGAAGTTTAAGTATAACGGCGTTATGAAAATCCATTGGTCATTTCCAATTCAGATTCTTCTCACTCTCCTCATCGTAGGAGGCATTGCGTCCGTTCCCTTTTTGCGGTATGGAACACGAGAGATGATCGAAAGTGCGATTGCAGGGGCGCTTCTCGCTACGATCAATGTTCTCCTGGGGTACGCGGCCATCGCATATGCTTTTAATAAATCAACGACCACATTTTTCAAGGTAGTTGTCGGGGGGATGGGTATCCGGCTCCTCCTGCTGGCGATCGCTCTTGTTGTTGCCATCAAGGTTTTCGAACTGAACGTAGTCGCTCTCGTGGGGGGGATGGGAGTTTTTTACGCCATCTATTTAATACTTGAGATCTTGTATATTCAAAAGAAAGTAAACAGCAAACACCAGTCGTCTTAGAATGTTTTCCGGACCGTTAGATACTGCGTCAGCCACCATACAAGGTGCTGATACTCTCCAGAGTGCAGCGATGACAGTTGAGCACGGAGGTAAAAGCGATAACCTCTTTACCGGCTTGCTGCATCATATCTATGATTCCCATGAAATCGAGGTTCCTTTCATCGGTCAGGTACACCTTCCGCAATTTGAACCGGTCAATATAGTTGGATTGCACGTAGATCTTTCTCCAACGAAACACCTTGTATTCCTCTGGATTGCCGCTGTCTTTCTCATCGCAGTCGCTGTAATTGCTGCCCGGAGCAACCGCAGGCAGCGTTTTCCCCGCGGATTAGGTAATCTGGTCGAAATATTCATCGTTTTCATCCGGGACGATATCGTTCTGCCCAATATGGGGCCGGGCGGTGTGAAGTACATGCCATACCTCCTTACGACATTTTTTTTCATCCTCATTATGAATCTGGCAGGACTGGTGCCGTACGGATCAACAGCAACAGGAAATGTGAGCGTGACAGGCGGACTTGCATTAATCGCGTTCATCATGATTCAAATTTCAGCTATCCGCGCACAGGGATTGGTCAGCTATCTCAAACACCTGACGGGGGGCGTTCACTGGCTCCTCTGGCCGATTATGATACCGATAGAAATATTAGGGCTTTTTACTAAACCGTTCGCTCTCATGATTCGTTTGTTCGCTAACATGATGGGAGGGCACATCGTCATTGTTTCATTATTTGGTCTGATTTTTATTTTTCAGTCATGGTTCATCGCTCCAATCCCGGTTTTGTTCGTTCTTGGTATTAACCTTCTTGAACTCTTCGTAGCTTTCCTCCAGGCATATATATTTACGATGCTGACATCCCTTTTCATGGGTCTGGGGATGGAAGCGGCGCACGGAGGGGAGGATGACTTTGAACACGGACATTAAACGAAAATCACATACTAACAATCTATCTAGAGGAGATTCACCATGGAAGCAAATTCATTAGGATATCTTGCCGCGGGAATAGGCGCCGCATTGACCGTTATAGGTGCAGGTCTTGGAATCGGTAAGCTTGCCGCGGCTGCAATGGAAGCAAGCGGCCGGCAGCCTGAAGTAGCAGGACAGGTACGAACATCGATGCTTATCGCTGCAGCACTGATTGAAGGCGCCACATTTTTCGCGCTTGCTATCTGTATCATTCTCGCAACAAAATAACGGATGGAAGTATGTTAAATCCGAATCCCGGTTTAATAATCTGGACCATCGTCACCTTCGTTCTGCTCCTGCTCATTCTCAGGAAGGTCGCGTGGAAACCTCTTCTCGAAATTCTATCTAAGCGGGAAGAATCGGTAAAAAATGCACTCGAAAAAGCCGAAAAGGCACAGAACGATGCCGAAAGAATTTTCCGTGAAAATCAGAAAGCGCTGGAACGAGTGAACGTCGAGGGGCAGAAAATTCTGAACGAGAGTCGCATCTTCGCCGAAAAATTAAAAGACGATATTGTTGATAAGGCAAACCAGCAGTCCAGAAAAATGCTCGATGCTGCCAAGGAAGAAATTGCCAGGGATAAGGAAGCCGCTATGTTTCAGCTTCGGTCTGAAATTGCGACAATCGCGATAGGTGCGGCGGGCAAGATTATCGATGAAACGCTCGATGAGAGTAAACACCGGAAACTCGTCGATTCATACATGAAGGAACTTCCGAGAAACTGAGACCGATGATCAACGTACGTGCTGCACAAAGGTATGCCTTGGCAATCTTCCGGGTTACAGAAGAGCAAAATATTACCGATTCCGTCAGTCGGGACTTTGAACTAATCCAAAGGGCAATCCGCGAATCATATGATTTTTTCCTTTTCCTCCGGTCACCTGTTATAAATACCGAGAGGAAGAAACACGTTTTCGCAATCCTGTTTGAGGGAAAAATTTCCGACCTCACACTCAGGTTCATTATACTCCTGACAACAAAAAATCGGGAGGGACTCCTGAGTGATATCATTGACCAGTATGCGGTTCTTCGGGATAGGCAGCGTGGAATACTCAATATTACGGTGCAGACTGCTGTCAGACTCACATCTGAACAGGAGAAGGATTTCACGAATCAGATGGGGGATACAACAGGGAAAAATGTCAGAATGACATTTACTGTCGATCCTGCTCTCCGTGGCGGATTTACCGTTCATTATGACGATACCGTGGTGGATGCAAGTATCCAGCATCAGCTCGATCTTCTGAGACTTAAACTTACAGAAAAAGTATCTTGAAATGTGGATAATCATTTTTTTATTACGAGGGAATATTGAATGGCAGATGTAAGACCTGATGAAGTATCCGCAATTTTGCGGAAGCAGCTATCCGGCTTTGAAAAAGAAGTAGATATCTATGATGTTGGCACAGTCCTGCAGGTTGGAGACGGAATTGCACGTGTGTACGGACTTTCAAAAGTCATGGCGAGCGAATTGGTAGAATTCCCGCACGGCGTATTCGGCATGGTGCTGAATCTCGAAGAGGATAATGTCGGATGTATCCTGTTCGGGGAAAGCACGCAGATCAAGGAAGGCGATAGCGTCAAACGAACGGGCCGGGTCGTTTCAATGCCTGTCGGTGAGGCAATGCTCGGTCGTGTCATCAATCCTCTCGGTCAGCCGATTGACGAGCGGGGTCCTGTTCGCACAGATAAATTTCTCCCGATCGAACGGAAAGCATTGGGTGTCATCCAGCGCCAGCCCGTAAAGGAACCCCTGCAGACCGGGATAAAAGCTGTCGATGCGATGATTCCAATCGGCCGTGGTCAGCGTGAATTGATCATCGGAGACCGACAGACCGGTAAAACTGCAATTGCGATCGATGCAATAATCAATCAGAAATTTAGTCATACTGAAGAAGCGAAGCGGTTGGGGATAAAACCTCTCTTCTGCATTTACGTCGCCATCGGCCAGAGAGGTTCCACCATCGCCCAGGTTGTCGCACGGTTGGAGGAGGAGGGAGCGATGGATTACACCACGGTCATCGCGGCAACAGCGAGCGATCCATCACCGATGCAATTTATCGCACCCTATGCTGGAGCGACACTAGGTGAATTCTTCCGTGACAGCGGGAGACATGCTCTCGTCATCTACGATGATCTTTCCAAACACGCGCAGGCATACAGGCAGGTCTCTCTTCTTCTGCGGCGCCCACCCGGTCGTGAAGCATATCCTGGCGATGTCTTTTACCTTCATTCACGGCTGCTCGAACGCGCTTCAAAACTCAGCGAGGATCTTGGCGGTGGCAGTCTGACGGCGCTTCCCGTTATTGAAACACAGGCAAACGACGTTTCGGCATACATACCGACGAATGTAATTTCAATCACCGACGGACAGATTTACCTTGAACCCGGTCTTTTCAATTCTGGAGTCAGGCCGGCTATTAACGTGGGTATTTCAGTTTCGCGTGTCGGCGGTAATGCCCAGATAAAAGCAATGAAGAGAGTTGCAGGACGGTTGCGCCTCGACCTTGCCCAATACCGGGAACTGGAAGCATTTGCAAAATTCGGATCAGATCTCGATAAAGCGACACAAGCTCAGCTTCGCCGGGGTTCCCGGTTGGTCGAACTCCTAAAGCAAGGGCAATACGATCCGATGTCTGTTGAAAAACAGGTTGTCAGTATCTTTGTCGGTACGAACGGTTACCTTGATGAATTACCGATCGGATCTATTCAGCGGTTTGAAAAAGAATTCCTTGAATTGATGGAAGTGAAGCACCGCGATATCCTCGATGAAATTGCGAAGACGAAGGATCTGTCGGATCAGAT
>Ga0315277_10003777_pt1 | contig 20456 bp, 30 predicted proteins | sample YL17G05_15_MG_FD_203695 | JGI IMG/M metagenome (GOLD analysis project Ga0315277, IMG submission 203695) | Sediment microbial communities from Yellowstone Lake, YNP, Wyoming, USA - YL17G05_15 | ecosystem: Environmental > Aquatic > Freshwater > Lake > Sediment | place: USA: Wyoming | collected... | reverse complement strand
GTGATAAATTTGATGTAGGTATCTTCATGACTTCAAGTGGAATATTTAGAATATTCCTTCAAGATTTGAAATTGTGTACTTGACATGGACGAACATATCGATCCCGGTACACTCTTCGAACTTCGAGGGACAACAACGTTATACTTCCATATTGATGCTTCAAGCAAGCAAAGTAATCTTATGAAAGGTATGTTCGCAGGCAGGCTCGAAAGCGGCAGCATCGTTGCATTTCTTGGCTTTGATGTTACTTACAATTCAATAGGTGTATTTCTCACACAACGTGGAATATTTAGAATATTCCTTCAAGAATTGAAATTGTGTACTTGACATGAAAAAACAGGAGGCACGTGTCGGCGATCTTGTCATGCCGAATCTTAAAACGGGTTCATCATATGCACGTCCCACGTCTAATTTCGTTCTCATTGAAGGTGAACTTGATATTAACGGAAAAACAACGCCGCTTATCAAGTGGTTTGTATCGCCTGCTATAGTCATTAAAGTTGTTGAAGTTCGATCATCAATTGACAGTTACAGTTTGAGCAAACCGACAAACTGGTTGACAATCTTGGTTCCACCGGGCAAATTGGGTTCATGTTTTGATTATGAAGTTTACGTCGTTTGATAAATTGGCACGACACATGATATATTTTCATTTTACGAAAGACTAAAACAATGACAGTGTATCTCACCTCAGATGAGCACATAGACCACAGCAACATTATCAAATATTGCAATCGGCCGTTCAAAGACATCAATCACATGCGTGAAGAGATGATCAATCGACACAATGATCGTGTCACACAAGATGATGATGTTTGGCACTTGGGTGATTTTTGTCTTAACAAAGTCAATATTGAGCATATTCTAAAGCGTCTAAATGGACGTCACAAGTTGATTTGTGGAAATCATGACAAGTGTCATCCGTGTCATAAAAGCGGACACAAGCTTATTCAATATTATCTAGATGCAGGATTCGTGTCAGTTGACAGAGAGATCATGTTGCAAATTGAAGGTCTTGGTAACGTGAAGCTAAGCCACATGCCGTATGCAAATGATTCTCATCATGACGCGCGGTACATTGAATGGAGACCGAAGGTAACTGAAGAAGACCTACTACTTCATGGCCATGTCCATGAGAAATGGAAAATCAGAGGTAAGGCAATAAATGTAGGTGTTGACGTTTGGGACTTCAGGCCCGTGAGCATTCAAGAGATCATCGATACACTTTTATTAGATGCTGCAGTGTTAAATACAAACAATGCATGATATATTGAGTCTCATGAAGAACACGATTCTGTTGATCCTTGCAGCTGCACACATCATTGCGTGTGTTTCAGATGCAAATAAGCCACCACAACGTATCACTGCTGATGCAGGTCAAGAAACGGGAACTGTGATACAGTCTGTTGCCATTCCTGGTTGTTCTATGCCGCGTCCGGGGCGCATGTCATGTAGCAATGAGCCAAGCACATGTGCTCCTTGTGAACAAGAAGACTACATTTGCGATGACATGTATGACGCAGGACTAAACAACTAAGCGATCAATTCATTTCGGTGGTATATCCTAAGCGGCAACGGGAGATGACTGTAAATCATTCGGGTAATTCCTTCGTGGGTTCGAGTCCCTCTACCACCACAATGTCAATACAAAAACATAAAGGAGCAATCTATCAAAAAGTAGAAGCTAGCGTTCTTGTCGATCTGATAATTAGTGAACTCACGAATGGTGAAGTATCTGATGAGATCTATGCAAAAATTGCTACACTGTTGGTAGGATATCCTGTTAAACTTGAGCCTGATGGACAATTTGAAATTCAATGGGGAAAACGGTAAAATTTGCAGGACTATCCTAATGGTAAGGAAACGCGTTTCCAGCGCGTCGCGAAAGCATTGTCAGTTCGAATCTGACGTCCTGCTCTGTAGAGCGCTGAAATGTCAGAATTTTACACGAAACATTGTATGAATAACGAAAGATTACTCAAAGCAAAAATAGACAATTTTACGTAACTCTTCTGCCAGGATCCCTTAGTGGTCGATAGGACCCGCTTTGTAAGCGGACAGCGAAAGCTCACGTGGGTTCAAATCCCACTCCTGGCTCCAATAAAATGTTCAATAACTTCTGCTTTGTATTCCCGATCGCTGTTTTTGCAGCAATCTACTTTGTCTGTCACATACGTCATAGATCATGAACTTCTGCTTTGTATTCCCGATCGCTGTTTTTGCAGCAATCTACTTTGTCACATACGTCATAGATCATGATTGATTACATAATTTTTGAGATCACTGGAATTCTTTTTATTCTCTATGTCTACCGTCTCAACGTCAAACATTAAGTGCTCATGAGTAACACGTTACAAATCAGTCTATGACTAATCAAATTATCAAGGCACCTCTAGGCATTACACTTAGTGCATTTTGGGAAATTGGCTCGACGGGCATGCCAACCTGGGCAAAACAGACACTATCTTATTACGATCTCAAGCTTAATGATATTGTAACGTTTACATCAACTGCCCGTGGCAACGGAATGACGCTGTATCGAATCGACAAGGATAGTCCGCCTAGGCTAGACGCAACATACGGCACATATAAAACTCAAATTCCGTTGTATCGTAGGAATCGAAAGGCTAACAACCCTAATGTTAAGACTCAGCATACTGAGTATACTGAAGGTTGGTGTTATCCTGGTAAATCTACAAGAATACCAAATATTCGATTGCATGGCTGCATTGAACTTAAGCCAGTCTTTCAGCTATTGCCTGGTTCCAGAGTGAAGAAACACACTGTGCCATATTCTTCAATTCGTAATAGCATAAAGAAAATTGATATTCTCGAGCTAGCGAGATCATTTTCTGATTTTCAAAGCTTCATCCAGGGAGAGGCGAAACGGCTATCTGGCGAAGCTGCCTAGACAGTAAATCATCTCTTTATTTGCGGCGTCGGCAAGATGTTGAAGTCTTTGCTGAAGTAATCAGGAAACAAATGTGGCTTCTCCGCAATTGGCGGAACTGGGCCGTAACAATCTTCTGGTGTTTCGACTGGATCCATTAGATGTGGTGATACATCTAATGGATCCATGCTGTCACGCATTGAAATTCGTCCAATCTGTTCTCTGTCTGCCATACTAGGTGCCATCGGATTATTGACGACGGGTCGTGAAGGCATTGTCGTTCCGCCTCCTGCTTCTGACAAAGCACCTCTAATAATTGATCTAAGGTGTCCTAATTTAATTTTCATTGTTATAATTATGGTAACTTATGAGAATTCGTTCATTGCATGATATCGTTTTTGGTACGCTCAAAGAGGCTACAAATGATAACGATATGCGCGGCAGAGCATTTAATGAATTCTTGCTTGAGTTCCTCGAGATTGCTAAGCCACTACATGGCTCGTTCTTCGGAGACGGATTGGTCTTTAGTCGAATGTTTTTCGATGCGCAACATAAACACTCGAACATTTATGCAAATGCATTTAACATAGATCAAAGAATTATTGAGCTATTGGTTGGCAACAAGCTAAGCACGAAGAACCCATTTTTGCCAGACGACTTAAAAAGACGTTTATATCAAATATTCAGGCAGCTAAAGATAGGTGAAAATCGTGTTGATGAATGGCTGAAGGCGTTTAGTGACACGATCAAGCTCTGGGATGCAGGCCTTTCTTTTAGTATCGATAAATTGAAGAACGTAAAGCCTGAAGTTCCCGAGGATCAGATAGATGCTGCAGGAATGGGTCGTTATGCATTTGCTCCTAGGAGACGCAAGCATGTTCCTTCAGAGCCTAATACAGAACTAGAAAACAACATGTTTGTTTCTCTTTCTGATCATGTCGATACTAACAAGCCCATGTCAGATACTAAAATTGGTGCAGCTGGTTTTAAAAATATGTTAAAGCATGGCTGGTATGACAGTGTAATCAATGAACCACAGACAGAATACGTCTTTCGCGGAATGGCTTTAAGTCGTAATGAGTTAATTGGTCTGGGCGTGACAATAAATCAGCTAAATGATAAAAATAACAAGGCAGCACTTGTCAAGGCAACATATAAGCCATTAACAACAGGCCAATCATCATCTTGGTCTGATACAATGTCTTCTGCGAGGAAGTTTGCGCAAGAAAGAGGCGCCGGTAAACCATACTTAGTTATTGCTGTTGCAAAGATTGCAGATAATCATAATTCATTCATGTCTGGCGAGAATGGTTTTTATAATATCACTGGTTTAGAGGAATTCTCTTTTGAAAAAGAAGTAATCGGTCTGGGCAACATCAAAGTAAGCAAAATCTATTGGCAATATATCAACGTTAATGATAAAGATCATGACATTAATTTCTCGGGAAAAACTGACGAAAAATGACAAATCCTGCCGACATGTCATATGATGAGCTTGATACACTCGTTAACTTTATTTTGGGTGTGCAATTCACGCTGCAGCCGCTTGGCAATCCTAGCGATTCTGAACTTATACGCGTGATCAATCTAAATAAAGTACAATCCAAGTTGATTAACAAAAGTGTTTTGAAATGGATAATTAGCGATCTACCAAAGAGCAAGCAAAAACTTGCTGATCTCGTTAAAAAAAATGTTGCACTACGTGAAATCGTGCAAGGCTACTTGGATAGTTTACCCTCAGAGTCAGATAACTTTTTTGCTGGCTTAGAAAGTGCTGTGAAGAAGGTAGTCAAATCGCAAAACTCTGCGGCAATAAAAGACATGGAGCCTGAGGTTCCTGGATCTGATCTTACAAAGGCTCCACTGGGATCATTTGCTTTTGCACCTGCACGTGGCGGCAAGGTTCCTAGAGAATCAAACACAGAGATCGAACAGGATCTTTACGACGAACTAATAAAACACGTCGTTAGTAATAATCCAATGTCTGTCGAAGTTGCAAAGAAGTTTCGTTACATTCTCTCCAAAGGATGGTACAAGTCGGTGATTACTGAACCGACTGGGAAATACATCTATAGAGGAATGTATTTATCTGATGATACATTGTCTAATTTTGGCATCGATGTTCACAAGAAAAATCACAATTCACAGATAGCTGGTGGAGAAAATGACATCAAGCTAACATATACTCCGACAAATGGATCATCATCGAGTTGGTCAACGAATGATGAGGTTGCTCGCAGCTTTTCATCTTCAACGCGTGGTGCAATGAACTCAGTTGTTATTGTCGCCAGACTTGCTGATAATCAGAACATGTTCCTATCTGGGGAGTCGGGTTTCTATAAATTGGCAGATGCAGATGGGTTAGCCTTTGAAAAAGAATCGATTGCTTTGGGTGCTGTGAAAGTTTGCAGGATTTGCTGGCAAAAACAGACTAAGGCTGACATGTTGCTCGCACCAGAAATCATGCATAAAATGAAATACAGCTTATTGAGAAGCCTTATCAAAGAAATCGCTTTAAATGAGATCGATCTTGAAGACGTGGGCGACGTCTGTTCAACAGCAGGTTCGACTCATGACATGCAAACATGCAAGATTGGCAAGGACAAGTACTTCCTCAAGTTCTCTCGTGTCGACTTGTTTGATGACGTCGACCCGTCCCTGCAAATATTGGTTGAATATCTAGCGTATAGAATCTATGCTTTATTCTCTGGAATAAACGTGCCTCATCCTGAGCTGGTCTATGATGCTTCCCATGAAAGAGTCGGCCTTGCGACAACTCCCGCAAAAGGAAAACCTGCACTTGTGACAGGTATCGATCCCAAATATCTTGCGAAGATGCTATCACAGGGTGTATATGTCGACATCTTTCTTGGCAACTGGGACGTCATTGGAACTGGCGCAGGAAACGTCTTTGTTGATGCGGGAACTGCAACTAGAATCGATCCTGGCGGATCACTTACGTTCAGAGCACAAGGCGGTCGTAAGGGTGCAGCTTTTGGTCCGAAAGCAAAAGAGCTTGAGACAATGCTTAAACCGGGAAGCGGTTCTGGCGATGTGTTTAGACATGCTGATATGAAGATCGCAGCACGTGAATTTATGTCAGTTCCATGGTCAACGATAGCATCTGAGATTGATGCAGTCAAGTCTGATGTCGAAGAACAGCTGAAAAGTCACGGCATGAAATTGCTGCTCAAGCAGTGGATTTCAGATGCAAATGAAGTAAAGCGCAACTTGGCAAAGCGTCACAAAGATGTAACAGCACATGCCAAGTTGATCATGACATCTAAGTGATCAGTTGATGATATTACCGTTCGAATTCGAACTTGTATGAACGATTACCTGTTCGTCTTGATCACTTGTAGGTAATTTCAATTCAAAATGCATAGGTTCCTTCTTGAACAAATTTGTCAATTGAGTTAATGCTGTGCTAACTAATATCATAAACATTAGTCCTTCAAAAAATGCGAGATAAGGATAAGTCATTGCCCATTCTTTCATGATAAAATTCTCCTTATAGTCTTCGACTCACACGGCCATGACTTAAATCGTAAGGACTAACCTCAACCAGAACAGTATCACCAGGCAAAACATAAATGTGATTCTGTCTCATCTTTCCAGACAGTGTCGCAAGTATCTTATTGCCTCCTTCGACGGTTATCCTAAACCATGCACTCGGCAGCGCCTCGTCGACGATTCCCTTCATTTCAATTTTGTCATCCCTTTCCTGGATGACGTTTTTCGACACGTGTTGCAAATTGACCGCTTTCTTGTTCTTTTTCATACTTTGTTTCTTCAGAATCATCCCCTAATCCCGGGGGTGGGAAATTTGTGCCGCTGCCTGTTGCTCCGGCGCCGTTTGATCGTCGGATCATTTTATCAACTTCCTCAGCTACTATCTTTCTCAATTCACTGAGTCGAATTTTCATCATCATAACTATTACCAACGATCAATGATTGTCCTTCAATGAATGATTCACTTTGATCGATCACAAGTTTCGAATCGATTATAAAAAATCCGCTAGTATCAACAAATGATAACTCTATGCATTTGCCCAGATCTCTTGGCTTCGCATACGTTGGTATTAAGTTACCGTTCGGCTTAAGTATTCTTACATCGCCTAGACCGGTGATGATAATCAATGATGAATCTTCTGGGTCAATTCCACATGCAATAATCAGCTTCATTGCATCTATGCTATTTGTGATAATATCAATCTCGTCCTGACTAAGTGCTAGCACATGCTCAGGCAGTGTTATCTCTGTATTATTCACGATTCATCACAATAATACCATATGAATGATTGCTTGTTCATATATTTAGTCAAACGTATTTGGCTTCAAGGTGTGTGACATAGCATGATTATTCTCTTTATTTCTATTGCAGCTACGCTGTTGTTCTTCACTGTCGTTATTATTTCGATCATAAAGTTTACAAATATCATTAATGATTTTGATAGTCAGCTCATAGTCGACATTAAACAAGGACACTGTATTCACTGTGACAAAGACACACTTCGCTGTATAGAAAAGTCTAGTTATTTAAGTCATTATCGTTGTACTTCTTGTAGTTGGTCAACATCTGTTCATCTAAAGTCACTTAACTACTAATCACAAGCATAATTACAACATGCTCATTGGATCGTTTGTAATATTTGACTGGTGGTCTTCATATAAAGCTGCGAGTGTCAATCTAAATGATGATGGGCAAAACAGCTGGCATGATGTTGACCCTGGAGATTCTGGCATTATCATTGAGATGCTTGATGATGAGCACGTGTCTGTTTTGTTTTCAGGCACTGACAAGCTGCTTAAAATTCATACATCGATGCTATTAATCGTTGATTAGCGTGATTGTTTTAATCGTAGATCGCATTCAAGATATGGACCAGTGAGACCTTCATTTGAAAAATGAACATAAAATGTCGGTTGATAGCAATTGACAATATGTGCAGTATGAATTGAATTCGAAAGTTGTGAATTCTTATTTATCACAATGCCCAGCTTGTCGTCTCTAGAAGACATGAATCTTTCTACAAGATCGCCTATGTTGATATGCATTCTTTTTCCCACTGATCGCTTATATTAACAAGTGCACTTTCAAGATGTTCCTGTGTTTTGATTGAATTTTTCATCGACCAAAGAACTGTGCATGTATCATTGTTTTCAGAACGATTCACAATTACTCCTAATAGACGTGAATTCATTCCCCATCTTTCTCGAGTTTCAACAAGCGTTCCGATTCGCACATAATAGCTATTATGAATCTTCAACTATGACTGCGTTTAAAGACAAGAATGTGATTGCAACAGAAGCTGCATTCTTCAATGCAGTTCGTGTAACAAGCGCTGGATCAATAATGCCAGATGCAACCATATCAACGAATTCTCCTGTTGCTGCATTGTAGCCAATATCAACTTTGCTGACAGATTTGTGTCGAGGTAAATCAGCGATTACAATGTCATAGCCTGTTGCTATACTAAGACAAATATCTGCTTCGCTTGTGTTAGTATGAGTCATGGATGTCTTATATCGAAGTAGATCGGCGATTACTACATCAGGGCTCTGTCCTGCATTTTCAATGATTTTCCTGAGCGGTGCGATGCATGCTGACAATACGACAGATTCACCAGGCGTATTTGATACTTTTGTCTTGATATGTCTCCATGCATTGAACAAGGCCATACCGCCGCCAGGGACGATGCCACCTTCAACTGCAGCCCGTGTTGCATGAAGTGCATCTTCAATTCGATACTTGCGTTCGATCATTTCTAGCTCTGTTGTGCCGCCAACTTTAATAACAGCGACACCAGAAGCTAGCTTTGCAATTCGTGTTCTAATTTTTACTAGTTCATCTGAAGATAACGTGATGTCCTGCATCTGTGCCTTCAAATCAGATATGTGAGAATCTACTGCAGAATTTGAAGTACCAGAAGATACTAGCGTCGTTGTCTTGGCATCAACAACGACTTTTTTAAGTGTGCCAAGATCTGCCAGCGTAACTGCCGACAATTTCATTCCAGTAGATGAAGACACGATCTTGCTACCAGTTATCACTGATATGTCATGCAACAACTCATTTTTGTGCTGACCATAGCCTGGTGATTTGATCGCGACAACGGGTAGATTTCCATTCACTCTATTGACAACGAGGCCTTGCAATGCTTCGCCTTCAATCTCTTCTGCAATGATGAGCAGTGGCACTCTCGCGGCCATTGTCTTCTCCAAAATTGGAATGAGATCTTTCATCATTGCTAGCTTATGATCGATGAGTAACACTCTAACGTCATTGTAATAAGCATGCATTTTTTCAGAGTTGTTAACAAAGTAAGGTGACAAATAACCTCTGTCAAATTGCATGCCGTCGACTACTTCAAGTGTTGTTGAAGTTCCCTTAGCATCCTCTACAGATATAATCCCATCATGCCCAACTTTTTCCATTGCTTCTGCTATGATTTCGCCAATTCTTCTATCACCATTTGCAGATATTGTTGCAATTTGTGTAATTTCTTCTGTTGTAGTTAACTTTTTCGCTGAAGCTGAAATGAAGTCAACAACTTCATTTATCGTACTATCAATCGATTCACAAAGATCTTTTGAAGAATATCCTGCAGTCAATAGCTTCAATCCTTCTTGAACCATTGCTGCTGTGAGAACAGTTGCAGTCGTTGTTCCATCACCTGCTGTTTCATTCGTCTGAGATGCTGCTGTCTTGATAAGCTGTGCACCCATACGCTCTAAAGGATCCTTTAAATTAACAGACTTGCTCACTGTGACGCCATCTTTTGTGATGATAGGTGAATCACCTTCTTGCTGAACAAGAACTGTCCTGCCACGGGGACCCAATGTCACAGATACTGAATCTGCTACAATTTTCAATCCATTGAATAGAGCATTTCGAGCGTCATGACCAAAGATAACACGAGTATGCTTACCTGACATACAGATATCATAGAATATTTCTGTAAAGTGTTCAACGATTTATTGAGATTCTCGAGTTACGTTGATCCACACTGGTTTGCCAGAACGCCATGAAATTGCCACTTTGCATGTCTTGTAGCCGTCTAGTATCGCACATAAAGTCATCTTTTGATGAGGATCACTGACAGTTTCAATGAATTTTTGCAAACGATGCTCTGTGTAATCAATCAATTGACAAGAACCAACAACTTGCAATTTATAGAGTTGAAATTCAGTAGATGATGTACCGAGCGATCTTATAGCGTGCTGAGGATTTCTAGTTGCCATTGATGTGTCCAGTATCATGATGTGTCTATTATATCTATGGTCACATTTGAAGAGTTTTAAAATACCTGCATGGCTTGGATGATAGTTATCTCTAAGAATTAAGACACAGTAATGGCAACATCATATTATCGGAATAAACCTAGTGATACGTCGAGCATCTGTGTTCAAACGAATACAGCAAGGTCGACAGGAATTTCAAAGCTCGACATCATCACATATACTGGTCTAGATTCGGACAATCAGTCTGTGCAACTCACTGCAAAAATCACGGGATTAAAGACAAATGAAAAAGAATCTGCAAGCTATTACTTTACAGGTGCATTTCGCAGGTCAAAAGGTATCATAACACAAATAGATAGTACGTTGATGATTGCACAAAGTGTTGATACGTCTTCATGGTCTGCAACGTTCGCAGTAAAAGGAACAAATATTCTCGTACAAGTAGCAGGTGATAAAGCATCAATAATAGACTGGCGTGCTGTATTAGAATCAATCAAGAATGTTTAGTGATTTAAATGTCAGATAAATTTGCAATCTACGGATCTGATGTTTCACAGTCAAAAGACGGTATTGCAAATGGTATCCGTGAGACTGCAGGTCCAACTAATTTGGCAGCAGGTGAGATAGTCGATGGCGAATATCTAGTACGATCTGGCAATAAGATAATCAGCGCAGCAGTTAGTGCAGTTACTGGGCCTGCAACACAAATAATTGAAACAAATGGACCTACAACATTAACGATCGCAGGTATTGTTGATGGTGAATTTCTAAAAAGATCTGGGACGACAGTTATAAGTGCAGGTGTCGCAGCACTGACACCAGGTGCAGCAAATACTGTATTCGTTACAAATGGTGCTGCTACGCTAGTGATTACTGCATTGTTAGTAAATGCGAACGTTGATGCTGCTGCCGCAATAGCTGGGACAAAAATAAATCCTGCATTTGGTGCACAGGCGATAAGCACATCAAGCACATTAAATGTAGGAGCAGCAACCACAACAGCTCTTACAGTATCAACGTTTGGAACGGGCATAGTTCATTCCTCTGTAGCAGGTGTGTTCTCATCATCACTGATCGTCGCGGCTGATGTTACAACAGGTACGTTAACAACAGCTTTGCTTGCACCAGGAAGTAATGGTCAGATTATTGTAACAACAGCTGGTGTAGCTACATGGTCATCGCCCGGAGGTGACTTATCTGGTACATATCCAAATCCGACTGTAGCGAGAATCAACGGCGCGACTGTGCCAGTCGCTGGTGCATTGACAACAGGGAATGGTCTCTATGTTACTGGTGTGAGTGCTCTCAGCTACTCAGCATTGAACCTGGCCGGCGGCAGTAACTACGTCACGGGTTTACTGCCTATAGGAAACTTGGCACCGGGTGCGGCATCGACTGTATTCGCGACGAATGTTGGTGGCACTGCAGTCGCAGCAGCTTTACTTGTGAATGCCAACGTAGATGCAGCTGCAGCGATCGCAGGCTCAAAGGTCTCGCCTGACTTTGGTGCACAGAACATCACAACAACAGGCACGTTAACACACGCAGATTTACAGCGCGGAACTGTTCAAACAACAAATGCTACGCCTACTACAATAATCACTTATTCAGGATTAAGTGCCAATGACAGATCTGTTCAGATCGTCGTTAGAATGACAGGCTTGAAAAACAATTACACTGAAGCAGCTGGGTATTATCTTGCTGGTACATTTCGGAGAACTGGTGGAACTATCACGCAAGTTGGTAGCACATCAATGTTATCTCAAAACGAGGACACTGCATCATGGGATGCTACGTTTACTGTGAGTGGCACTGACATATTGGTTCAGGTCACTGGCGTTGCTGCAACGACAATTGACTGGAAAGCAGTTCTAGAAACAGTAAAGAACATTTAAGGAGTACAAATGGCTAACAAATATGCAATTTACGGTTCCGATCCTACGCAAGCTGACACTGGTGTCGCAAATGGCTTGAGAGAAACACTTGGCCCAACAAACTTAATTGTTGGGACAATCACAGACGGCGAATTCTTCAAGCGATCAGGAAATACAATTATCAGTGCTGCAGTTTCCGGCGCCGCGGCGACGTGGACAACTGCATACAGCGTCGACTTCACAACGCTGTCTAGTTCGAACATCAGGACTGGTGGTAACGGTTCAAAAACAATTGACGGAAAAACTTGGACATGGGCCAATGACGCGAACAGCACAACAGCTACAGTGACAAACGGCAGAGGTATCGTAATAGCACCTTTGATTAATTCATTGCAAACCGGCAACCCGACCGTGCGCGCTGCACCAGTCATTACTCTTGCACTTTCAGCCGCATTCCCAACTTACTCAGCATCAAGACATATCGTTCGTGTATCTGTCCGTATTTCACAGTCAGGTGATAACGCTTCGGCTAAGGGGGTGCGATTAGGTTTCGAGGATAACAATTCTCCAACGATCCAGGCTTACCATATCTTCAAGGGGTACTCAAGTGTACAGACCTGGATAGTGCAGTCGTGTATCAATGCCATAGCAACAACACCATTCAATTCCTCCACGAATTATACAGACAATGTGCTGAGTATTGTGTTTGAAGCACCCAAAGGATTTCAAGCGTCGTCAGGTGTGTTTTCGAGTTCGCTCGCTAATACTTTTTCTGGGTCGTTTCCTAGCACGATGGCAAACTACCAAACCTCAGAACAACAGAACGTGTCATTGCCACTTATGTGGATAGGAACGCAGCCAAGGATTCTATTGTGTGCACAAGACTCATCACCAACGTCACAACAATTCACAGGATCATTCACACACCTCAAAGTCGAGTATATCACAAAGTTTCCTGATTAAAATCTTGTATTATAGCTGATCATGTGACAAAACATTGTATCAATGTACAATTTTATTTAAATCAATGATTTACGCAATACTACAAAGAACAATAATTGTTGTATGAAAACGATTACAATACCGAAGCCGCTAGGTGAACTAAATTACATTGTTGTTCTACGACAAGTAATTCTTGCTCAGCCAAGTGCTCGTCAAACTGAAATAGATGTGAAACGATTTGAAAGTATTTGTGATAAGATCGATTCATTAGAGACGAATCCGACGCCATTCCATCAACTCGAAGACGAGGAACGCGATTATCTAAAGGAACAGTGCAGACTTACAGGTATGGCACAGCTGCCGTATCCGCTAAGTCGAATGATTGCAAGAGTTCAAGACGCAATTTGGGAAGCAGTAGACACAAAGGTAGGAGCATGATATGAAAACTAAGCCGACAGGTGAGATCATTACTGGTGCAAATGATCTTCATATCACTTTTTACATTGGTGATACAGCATCTGGTAATATTCCTCGCGTTATTGGACATTTGCGTCGTAATGATCAGGTCGTAATGATCAGGTCGTGATTAATATTGATAGACCTCTAACTGATTTGTCTGGTGCACAAAAAGTCTCGCTTCGTTCGATGTTGTTAACAATTCGAGGTCAGTTGATGACGCTTGAGGGCTTCGTATAAAACTAAACATGAAAAAGATTCTTTGCATTAATGAGGAAATGGGTAAAGATCCATCGTTTAGATTTCGTGCATTGCCTTTTGTTCCACGCCTAAATTCAGCAGGTTTTGAAGTCGATATGATTGAAGGAGTACCGGCTCAGTCATTTGACGACACAAAATATGATGCGATTTGGATTCGGCGACAAATCATTCCTAAACAAATTCTTGAGACTTTGCAAAAAATCTGTCCAATCATTTATGATTTTGATGATTCGCTCTTCTTAAGAACGGGCTTTCGCGATGTTGTCTCTACTTCTGCAGATGTCTTGTGTGGAAGCAAAACACTATCTTACTATGCGCTGTTGGGCGGCGCAAAGTCCACATCTTTGCTAAGAACAGGTGTAGATGTTGTCTCATATCCGATCAGCAGTAGATCAGAAAGAATGATGGTATGGACTGGTAGCTGGAGTACGATACCTCATCTTCTTCATATCCGTGATGACTTGATTCGTCTAAATGAAGCAGGCATAAAGTTACGTGTTGTATGTGACAATAAGCCAAAATTGCCATTTGATTTTGATTTTATTCCATGGACACCCAAAACTGAAAAGATCGCTTTAAGCGGTGCAGCAGTAGGAATTGCTCCGCTCCCAGCAAATCTCTCGACAGTTGGAAAGTGTGCACTAAAGATAGCACAGTATATGGCTGCTGGTTTACCTGTAGTTGCATCATCTGTAGGTGCAAATAAAGAGATGTTTGCTGATTTGGGCTGTCAAGGGTTATGCCTACAAGCTAAAGACAGCTTCCACGATGCAGTTTTATCAGTGCTTGATTCACAGACATGTGACAAAATGGCAGAAAAAAACAGAGATATTGCAATGAAGTTTTTGGATATAAACATACTTGCAGAAACATTGATTAACACATTTCATCAAGTTACATGATAGAAGATATGTCCATTCTCAATGTGCATCATAGTTACCTAGAGAAAGAGTGGCATAGCAATGAGTTCAACCAGAGACGCAGAACGATACAGAAAAATCTATTCTTTTTATAGACCTAGACCAAGAGCAGCTCCTGTCTATGCCGCCGGTGCCGGCGGCGCGTCATGTACGACAAATAATCTTACAATCTCTGGATTGTATGCATGCGCTGAAAATGATTCAAACACTGCTTCTGGCGAAGATTCATTTGCAATCGGTTTTAGCACAGCAGCGAGTGGCTATACAGCATTCTCTTATGGCAGTGGTACAGTAGCAGATGGCAGCTCATCATGTGCCGGCGGCCTTAATACAATTGCATTGGGCTATGCTTCGAATGCAATCGGCGAATCAACAATTGCTGCAGGAGACATATCACATGCAGAAGGCCTTGGAACACAGGCAGGTGTCTTCCCTGGTGACCTTTATTATGCTTCTCATGCTGAAGGTGTTAACACATATGCATCAGGCAAGGGTTCACATGCTGAAGGCGCCGGCGCCCGTGCATCAGGTAGTTATTCTCATGCTGAGGGCGGAAATGACGCAGATGGCGGCGCATTTACTTCTGCAATAGGAATAGCATCACATGCAGAAGGCGGAGGCAGCACTGCCGGAGCATGCATGTATGTATGCACAGCAATAACGGGTACAATCATTATTGATTCACCATACGGAAATGTAACTTCATCATTTGTAGATTTAGATAGTGCGATTGTTCTTAATCAGGGTGCACTTTTTGGTAGAAATGGTTCAAGTCATGTTATCCAGTCTTCGAGCTGGTCGGGAACAAATACTCTTTTGTACACGAATGACGTTGATCTAAATATTCCTCTCGGCGTTGGCGCAGTTGTTTCATACAACAATACGTCTGATGTAACTGCAACTGTACCTGGTTCACAAACATGGGGTCTGTATTCACATGCAGAAGGTGCACTAGGCTTAGCATTGGGCATAGGCTCACATGCTGAAGGCACCGGAATAGCATTGGGAGATTACTCTCATGCTGAAGGATATTCTTATGATCTTATTGGAAACTTTGGTTACGCAGGCGGAACATTTTCACACGCTGAAGGAATTTATACTAAAGCATTTGGAGATGCTTCGCATGCTGAAGGTGTAGGTGTTCAAGCATTAGGCTCAGGGTCTCATGCTGAAGGTGCATACACTACTGGCGCCGGCTTCGCCGATCACGCTGAAGGTGTCGGAACAGTCGCAACAGGCAGAGCATTTGATGGAATACAGGGTCCGGGACCTGATTCAATTGTAATAGGTGCACATCACGGTGATGTAACTGGTTTGTTCGTTGCAGGAAAATATATTTTCGCTCGTGATCCTGATTTGTCATCGACGCAGCCGGCTGTGTATGGAATAATAATTGATTCATACTGGGATGGTGTGAACACAATAGTTCTTTGGGGGCAATATATAACTGCAGGTGCTGGTGGTGCACTCATAATAATTCCAATCGATCACCCTAATAATGTCAATGGTAACATTAACAATGGTATGGCTGCGCATGCTGAAGGCACAGGATCGTTTTCTCTTAATCTTGGCTCACATTCTGAAGGAATTACAACAATTTCTGTTGGACGAGGATCTCATTCTGAAGGAATTTTAACAATTGCAGCGCAACATGCTAGTCATGCTGAGGGCATCGCAACGACTACTGCTACTGCAATAAGTGTTTTTGGATGTGGGCATGCCGAAGGTGCTTCAACAACAGTAATAGCAGATGCAAGTCATGCTGAGGGAATATCAACTATTGCAGGTTCTGTTTGGTATTCATGTAGAGTAATTTCTGGGTCATTTGGAGGAACAGGATCTCTAGTTATAGATTCTATGCATGGCAACGTTACAGGTTCATTTGCAGCAGATGACTTCATTTTCATCAATAACAATAAAGGCCTGACCAACGCCGCGCGATCGTATCAAGTCAGGCCTACAGGTGCAGCTCCTTACTTTGCTGGTGGTAACACTTACATTGAAATAGTTGATTACAACATTGAGCTGCTGGGCTTCACCGGTTGGCTAGCTGTTGGATCAGCGCATACATTAACATCAATTAATTCGACATCACCGCCTTACTTTCAACCATTTCCAGAATTGACAGGACAGTACTGGGGTGCACATGCTGAAGGCTTTGAAACATATGCATTGTCTGGTGGTTCTCATGCTGAGGGTTATAAAACAACAGCCCTGGGTTATGCAGGTCATGCAGAAGGAATTGGATCTCGTGCTACTGGTGTTGTATCTCATGCTGAGGGTTTAACATCTATTGCATCTGGCAAAGTGTCACATGCAGAAGGTGGTACAGACAATTTCACATATATGACAGGCATAATTCCAGGAACAGAAGCATATGGAGATATTTCACACGCTGAAGGTGAGATAACAGTTGCCTATGGTCGCAGCGCGCATGCCGAAGGCGGTAGCACAAGAGCAGGCGCAAGAGGATTTTTTACTAATGGGCCCGGAGCAGCGGGGACGTTTTACATCGACCAGAAGTATAAAGATCAAACAGCAAATTTTGCACCTGGGACTATTGTTACATTACAAGATGGCTCCACCATCGTTAGGGCGATAGCAACTGTAGTTTCTTCAACATATCCGGGATCAGATAGAACAAAAATTGATATTAATAATAACACGCTTTTCAATCCATATGAGATAATCACTATTTCAATATTACGAGTCGTTGTTTCGCCTGGGCGCGATATTACGGGTGTTGATATCCCAGAAGCAGATGCTATATTTGGCGATTACTCTCACGCTGAAGGTTATGGAACAATTGCAGCAGGCCTTTGCGCACATGCGGAAGGCTCTCAGACTTTAGCAATAGGCGGGGGCTCGCATTCCGAAGGATCTGTGACTAAAGCTTCTGGTGGGGCGTCACATGCTGAGGGAGCTAACACACTAGCCTTTGGCCTTGCATCCCACGCAGCTGGTCGTGATACAGTTGCAATAGGATCTTCATCATATGCAAGTGGCTATTTTACAGTTGCTTCTGGGAATTTGCAAACAGTAATTGGTGAGGCAAATTCAGAAAATAACACACATTCGTTGTTTGTAGTTGGTAATGGCGATGCTGGTATAGTAATTGATAGAAAAGACGTCTTTCGAATTGAGCGGCGTGGCGCTGAAGTAACAGGGTCACTGATTGTTAAAGACGGAATATCGATTGACAGTCAATTACGAACAACAAGTTCAATTGGTACTGACAATTATTTCTATGTATCTGGTTCAATAAGGCGCGGAATAGAATCAACTAGCAATTTCAGATCAGTTTTGGCAGGCGACTTAATCTGTAGCGGATCTGTTAGCCTTCGAAGTGGAACATTAGGCTCAACAGGAAATGGCCCAGTTGGAAAAATCACCCTAGACGGTGCAACACCATCGAAGGCAACAGTCACAAACAGTACTGTTAAAGCAACTTCTGTAGTTATGCTTACTAAGCAAACGAACAATCATTCTCAGTCTGGTTCTCTTGTTATCAATTCGCTGTCTTCAGGGTCTTTTCAGATAATGTCTAGCCTCGCAGCTGACACTGATACAGTCGGTTATTTGATAATCAATGTTGTTCCGTAGTAATGACTTCAAGTGAATTTTCAAGAACGTAACCATCGATAGTTTGAAATAAAACACGGATTCTTCGTGCTCTGATTGTTTCAAAAATGCTTGGATCAAAAATTTGATCAGCATCATCATCTATGTCTAAAACAACGCCCAACGTATTCTTCTTAATCACGGGCATGCGATGAACATTAGAAGTTACTGAATAGAGCTCTTTTAGAGCCTTTTTTGATAAATTTGGTGCACATGTTGTTGAGTAAATTACTCTTACCAGATCTCCGCGTTTCATACAATCACCAATTCATCTTTCTCAATCCATCCTATTTTACCATTACACAAGATGAGCTTTGAGTAAGCTGTGTTTTTTTGATGATATGGAAAGATACTGTTATTGTATCCTGTTGCTGCAGATACTACTTCTTCTAAAAATATAGCAAAGTCAGTTATTCGAATATAACCAATTATTTCACCTGGCTTGCTATAAAATGTTCTTCGCGGAGCGGGCCAAATAATAGCAACCTCCCGCGGGCGATCGGTCGCTAGTCTGACCAAGTCTCCATATCTCATGTCAAAGACTCAACATGATAACCTTCTATCCAGCCAGTAATGCCACTAGATAGAGCAACCTTTAAGCATGCTGTTTCATCTTCAGGGCCAAAATTATAATCGCCCGTATAATGTTCAGGTACTTCAATTACTATTGCAAAGTCTTTCTCGCGCATATTGGCAACTACATCCCACTCCCCATGTTGTCCTAAGGGTCTTCTTGTGATAGATGAAGAATTTCTTCCGGGCTCGAGCAGGAGTTTAAGTCTAATAAGATTACCTTGTTTCATGAAAATATAACGTTGTTCGTATAGTCCGCGCCGCGGCTAGTTTATTTCTTCTGATTACGCACTTTGCGTTTTGTCAATTCTCTTACAGCAAATGTTCCAGATTCAATTGCATCATATTCTACAGCTTCCCAAAACAATACTTTGTTCTCATCAAAATATTTTAGATGAGAACTCATCTTTCCCAAAGTCGACCATATCTTGCCATTTTTTGACCATGAAGGATACAAACCTCCCGAAGAAAAAAGACCTGTCTTTATATCCCTAATTTTGTACATTTTCATTTAACGATTTCAAGTTGTCCTGCAGGTAACCAACCAGATTTTCCTGTCGATGTTATGACATTGACTCCGACAATTCCTCGAGTTTCAATTGGTTCTGATATGATAATTGCAAAATCTTTGATTGGAAAATTTGAAGTAATAAGACTGTTGCCATGCGTCCAAGAGTTCCATAGCGGAATAATTGCATCTCGAGGAGATATAGCCCAAATTGCGGCCCTCGGTCTAACAAGACAACCTTTATTCATTTACTGACTCCAAGTTTTCAATGATTGTCCAGCCATTGAGACTTCGCAACGTGAGTATTTGTACATAAATAGCAACACGATCACGTACATCTATTCGTTGTATAGACATGCTTCTAATATCTAAGATGATTCCAAATTCGCCTGAATAAAATTTGTCAGTCTCAATAAGTTGACTGCCAGAAGTATGCACAGGCTCTGACCAAAGTCGAAACCACCAATCACCTGGTGAAAGTAGTGGTCTGACGAGGTCGCCTCTGAACATTTCTATACGCGCTTTAACGTATAACTATGCACCCATCCTATTTTACCAGTTGTTGTTAATACACGCACTCCGTTTCCACCCGATTGAATGAGCGATGCATCGATTATCACAAGTCTATCACATCTATAAGACAGGTGTTCGTATGAAACAGAATTAATGCTAAGCCATTCATCATACATTGGAAGCATGAATGTACTCGATGTTATACCACACTCTTCATGTTCATAGCTAAATAATCTAACTAAATCGCCAGCTTTAAACAAAAGAGGCCTACATCGTCTCGCAATGATATGCAGAATATTCCGAAGAATTCTTCGGTATGTAACTTCGTGACATTTTTCTGAATTAACTGATCATCATGGCGGCATTTGCGACCATTTGATTGCATTCTTCAATTCAACTTTCAAGTCATCATTGAAATTAGCAAGACGCCGAAACCATTCATTATAGCTTTTTTGATCAGCTTTCAGAAGCTGAGACATCGAATCCATTATTTCATCTAGACTAAGCTTCACGTCAAATTCTGTGCTGTATGTTTTCATGTTAGCTCCAAACCAAAATCTTTTGCCATCTTGAAGACTGCCATATTCTTCTGTTTCGCTTCAACTTCTAGATCGATGAGCCCAGCGCGAAGACCTACGAGCTGACATTGTGGA
>Ga0315277_10003776_pt1 | contig 20456 bp, 16 predicted proteins | sample YL17G05_15_MG_FD_203695 | JGI IMG/M metagenome (GOLD analysis project Ga0315277, IMG submission 203695) | Sediment microbial communities from Yellowstone Lake, YNP, Wyoming, USA - YL17G05_15 | ecosystem: Environmental > Aquatic > Freshwater > Lake > Sediment | place: USA: Wyoming | collected... | reverse complement strand
ATTACAGTATCTTTGGGGATCACATCGGTCAGACAAAGATCGGTGATTTCACCAAGTGAAAAAAAGTTAGACTCCAATTCATCCACTGGTTAAAACCAGTGGTATTCTTGGAGATTTTTTATAAAATTTAGTGTGAAGAAGTAACGAACTCCTTGGTTTTTGAAAAGGTAAAAGGTAGGAAATCAAAAGTGTACAATGAAAACAACTTTCAACAGAAATTAAAAATTCTTTCTACTGATGATGTTTACGATTTGCTTCATCACGTTTCAGAAAAATTCTATGGTGTGGATTGTTCGTCATGTTGCACGATTTGTTGTGTAGAGTATGCAGAAACAGACATAGACTATTGCCCCCAGTTTGATAGAAGAACACATCGATGTACTGTTTATAATGAAAGACCACAAGCGTGCCGTATTTACCCGTTCATGAGGACGGGTAAGGATATACTTGAAATAAGGAAAGTGGGTTCTTGCGTTATAACCGACAAATTCTTGGAAAGGTTCACGAATTTTTGTTCTAACTTCGAACAGGATTATTCCAAACGTTTGAAACTTGAATTAGGTGAAAAGAAATACTACAATCGTTTCAGCATTCCGTTTCATTTAGTGCTTTTCTATCTGCATTATGAGTTTTCAAAACACAACATGAAACATCAAGCAAATGATATCATGAAAACAATCGATGTTCTGTAGGAAAAGGAAAAATGAAAGTTGCAATCTATGTTCGAGTAAGTAAATTCGACCAAAACCCTGAAAATCAAAAAAGAGAACTACTTGATTACATAAAGAGAAATCCTGAATGGGAACTCTATGATGTGTATGAAGATATAGTAAGCGGTGCGAAAGAGAGTAGACCACGATTGAATGATTTGATGCAGGACGCAAGGCAACGGTTGTTTAATCATTTGATTTTCTGGAAGGTTGATAGATTAGGTAGAAATGCGATACATACGCAGACCATCGCAGAAGAGTTGAATAAGTTAGGAATTACATTCACTATTACTACTTTGAATATTGATACATCAACTGCATCGGGTAAATTCATCTTTGGTATAATGGCACAGTACGCAGAGATGGAACGTGCAATGACAATTGAACGAGTGAATTTGATGTATTCACGGTTGAGAAAAGAAATGAAAGACAATAATGGTTTCTATATTAATAGAAGGGGCGAGAAGAGAACATCATTCGGGAGACCGAAGGGTTCAAAGGATAAAGGACAAAGACGTAAAGGTGGATACTATCTTCGTTACATGAACAAAAAAGTATCCCCACCAAAAACAATGCGTTTTCTACCTGATGAATTACAAAACAAATAACTCGGTGATTGTTTATTCGAATAATACCCCAAATATTCTATGGCAATGAGGGCATTCTTTTGCTTCGAAATCGATATAACGACCACAAGAAGGACAATATCTATCTTTCTTTTTCCATTCAGAAAGTAATGGAATGAATCTCGCTATCACTAATACTGTTATAAGAAAACCAATAAGTACTTGAACAGAAATAAGCAATAGTGCAAACCAATTATTAGGTATTACACTACCTTCCCCCAAAGAGGTTATAGTAACAACACTATAATACAACGAACCACTGATGGAATTAAGAGAAAAATTCTCATTGACAACGGTAAACAATTTATTACAAATTTGATAAAAGAAAGCAAACCAGATAATTATTTCGAGATAGTTGATAAATATTAGCGCAATCAATCTTTTTGGAGATTTTGTACTTTCTTGTGTAGTTACAATAATTGCATGAATTTGATAAACTAAAATGTCTCCTATACGAATTATGCCCCAAGCGGTAAGAATTCCTAGTATCAACCATCCAATCACTTCAATTCGAATAAGAAAATGATAATGTAATACTGCTAAAAATGCAAGAATGATGTCACATATTATGAGTATTTCCAATAAATTTCCTGCATGAACTTCACGACATTTCTCGTTCTTCTTATCAAATTTCTTATTGATTTTTTTTATTCGCCAATTGTGATACAGTTGAAATGGAAAAATTTGTCTCAGATAATCAATGAAATCTAAAAATTTTACAATATATGTTTTTGCTTCCGTTTCTGGTTCTGATTTTGTTTTATTAATCTCAATGTCAATATGAATTCGATTGAGCATCTTTTATTCACCTATTTCTTTCTTCATTTGCTATTTCATAACGTTTTTTTTAACCATCGATAAATATTACAAATAAACCAGATAAACGCCATTGCAACAACTAATGAAAGGAGACCTATAATCGCTGGATTTGGATTGAAAAGAACATTCGGTTGAAATGCAGCTCCGATAATTACTGCAAAAATAACTCCGATAAAACCAATCAGCAGGGATAAACTCTGTAACATACTATCTCTTGTATTTCTGATTTCTGTTCTAAGTATTTCAACTTCATCTCTGATGTCTCTTTTAATAACTGCTTCTGTCTCTCTGGTTTTTCTGTATTTTTTATCTGATTTACTATTCGATTTATCACTCCCCATACATTTCCTCCCAGAGTTCTTCTCCATATCCTGTGAGTGCTAGATACATCTCAGGTTCTAACTCATCAATTTGTAAAATTCCTTCATTGATTAAATCCCTAATTATAAGGTCAGGTTTTTTGTAACTGTGTTCCTTTAACTGTTCTTTGATATAATCATAGGATAATGCATCTTCTGGTGTTTCAAAAAGGTCTAAAATTATATCAATTGCTCTGTCTGTTAAAACCAAAGAAACTACCTCCGTATTTTCAATTTTTGAATCATTTTTTTCAAACCATGCCATTGTTGACCCGTTTGGTAATCATGATACAAACTATCATATTTATCAATCCATGTTATCAAAATTATTACCAGAGTAAACACTCCTACAATCAAAGAAAAAGCAATAGTTTTATTCATTGCTTCGTATTGTAATTCATTCCATCTGCTTTGTAATTCTACTGAAACAGGTTGAACTTCCAAAAGAGGACCAATAAATTGTTCATCTTCTATTGGAATATTTGTCGTATTATTGAAATAGTTTAATATTAGACGACAACTATATTTTGTAGAAATATCAAGATATGTGTCATATTCTAAATAATAAATATCTTGGAATTGACGGTGTAAATTCAATCCTGCTACAGATGAATTCTGAAAAGGCATAACGTGACCTTCTGTTTGTACTAACGCAAAAAAAATTGAAGTAAGTGGTAAAATACTATTGTTATATATTCGCTGTATAGTGACATGTACATGAATTTTCTCTCTAACAAAAAAATCAAATTTTTCAGTTGTGAATTTCACATCCATACTAAAAGTACTATTGTAATTATCTTTAAACAATCCATTTTGAGAATATGAGGTTCTACTTTTTTCTTGTGGGATAGTATAAGAAAAATAACTAAAAGAAGATATAAGGAGAACAATAATTAAGGCAATAATTAACAAAAAAACCACCCAAAAAAATTTATGTTTTATCATTTTTACCTCCTCGCAGTTTCCTTTCTTCCATGATATCAAGTCAAATGAATATATGACATGATTTAAAGCTTATCAATGGAATAAAGAGGATTTTTATAGTAATAGATGTTACAAAATTGTAATTTGGAGGAGGAAAAATCATGTCTCAAAGTGATGAAATAAAAATTAAATCTCTTACGTTAAAACGAGGAAATGAAAAAATTCTTGAATTAAAAGGAGATGAAATTGCGAGTTTTTCTCTTATTCCAGAAAAAAGTGTATCTCCTTACTGGAGAAAAATACTAGATAGAAATAGAGATTGTTTGGTACATAAACAAAACTATGAAGATTTGAATAGTTTCATAAAAAATATACCACATACATATAATGAAAATGGTCAACCTATTGCAAAATATGAAGCATGGGCATGTGTTGTTCCACCAAAACCAAAGTCGTTACAAGCATCTTCAGTAAGTAAATATAAAAAGAATTTAACAGAATTTTTTGAAACTCAAAAAGATAAATTACAAAAATTTAAAGATTTAAATTTATTAATCTATTTATGCGTTTATTTAAGAAAAGAACGATTTGATACTGATGTCGATAACCTTGCAAAACCAATCCTAGACTCATTAAAACCATATTTCGGTGATGATAAAAAAGTTCATACTTTAATTGTCGAAAAAAAACAATTATATGATAATTATGACCCTACTGATTTGGATTTCATTGAGAACTCTTTGGTTATTATACTAGATTCAATGGTTCGAAATGATATAGTGAAAATTTGAGGAGAAGAAAGATATATTTGTAAAAAGGGGAAACGAGGGAGAGTTCTCTCTTAAAACCCCTGCTCATTTCTCATGTCATATGAGTTCTCATGTGAACATTGATTTTTTCCGGTATTTTAGTGTTCAAATCCCTCCTTTATCTCCTAGATTTATCCAGACCCCTTTTTAAAGAACAATCTATTCCAAAGGATATATTTTTAAAGAAATAGAGCTTACAAAAATAAAATGAATGGTTCGAGAAAGATACTGAAAGAATTAAAAACCATTAAGAAGATGATGGAAAAAGAAGCAAAAATTTCTCGTTTAAACAATTTTTTTATGTTACTTGTCACTGTCGGATTGACTTTATTAACTCTCGGTATAAGCTTTTTTGCTATAGCAATATTTTCTACTTATGCACCTCTATATCTCATTCTTGGTTTTTGCTTTTTAGGCGCTTCTTTCTTTGTAATACGTCATATAAATTTAGAAAATAAAAAGAAAGTATAGATCAACATATTGTCAAAAATTAGTACAAAAACACATTAGAAATATAAATAGAGTTGACTATTCAAATGATAAAAAAAATTAAAAAAAATTTATTAAGAATTTTTCAAGTATTTTTTTTAATTACTGGAGTAATTTGTATCACTGTTGGTATTGTGTTTATATTTACAACATTAGAATCAAACAAGATTTTTAGAGACACCATTCGATTAGACGGTCCAGAACATTTCCTTATGGTTGATGTTAATTATACCTTTTCAACTGAAAATATTGAATTTGAAGAGAATTATCCTATAAAAGTGAATGTAACAATGACTGCTTATAGTCCGAATGATGATTGGAAATATTGCTATGTAAGACTTTATATTAAATCAAAAAGTGTATTTTCTTCGGATGGGAGTCCATCTTCCTATGATAACGTTATTACTGAGAAACAATGGTTATACCCTCAAACACCTCCACTATCATTTAATATTGAGTTTCCGATGGATGGAAAATATTGGCCTTACGTTGAATTATATGACCAAGTTAATCCCACTGGAGCGGGAAAATTACTTGATAGTAAATATGGAACCGAATTCAATGTATATTCAACTGAAGAAGATTATATGAAAAAAAATGAATTAAATAATATCGCTGCCCTATCAACATCTTTGTTTGTTGGAGGTGGAACATTTATAAGTATTGTAATTGGTCTCCAAGGTTTGATCCTTAAATATAACACAGAAATAGATACTCAGAAAGAAAAACTTCATTTGAAAAGGGAGAAATTAAAAAGACTACGATAATATTTATTTTCTATTTTTTGATATTAATGGAGGTCTGGTTTGTTTTTCTAAGGATTCGTTTCCTTAGCTCCCAGACTTAACTAAATCGCTTCGTATATTATTTTAAGGATATGTTTTTAAAAGAAGGAACCACGGGCTTATAGTAACGTTGAAATGAAATCAGTCTCGTGATCTTATGTTACATTTGTTATGAAAATTATTCTTATCAAAACATTTAAATGAAGCTACAGGATAGTAACTTTTACAAAACTAATTATTTTGGGGAGTGAAATGCTTATGTGGAAAAGTTGGGTAAAGAAAGGTTTGATTTGTGGAATAATCGTGTTGTTTATTGGAACTAGTGTTTTACCGAGTATAGGTGGAAATCTAGGAGAAATAACTAAAAGTGATTCAAACTCTCTCTTAATCAAATTTCTTATGAAAAAAACCAATTTTGACAATGATTTGAATTCTCCAAAAACTTTGGGTTTAACCGATGGTTTAGTTGGTTATTGGAGTTTTAATGATGGAACAGCTCATGATAATTCTGGGAATGGTCATGATGGAACTAAATATGGTACGACATATTATCCATCAGGTGGACCAGATGAAAGTGGATATTTAACATTTAATGGAAATAATGATTATATTAATGTTGGTCAATATACTCAGTTTGGTGGAACACAGTCATTTAGTTTATGTGCGTGGATTAAAAAGACAATCTATCAGATAGGAGAACCTAGTATTCTTAACAATATGTATAGTTCAGCGTCAGGGATAACTCTTTTCTCTAACGGTAATCGTCAAGCTGTAATGGTGGGTGGTATTGATGGCACTAATAACCAAGCACCAGTCTTTGACCATACAAATGTGATGGATAATAAGTGGCATTTTCTGGTAGGAACATATGATGGAGCCGTAATCCGTTTATACTATGAAGGAAGTCCTGTTGCTTCCAGAAATGATTTTAGCTTCTACACCTCAAGCAGTCAGAATATGAATATTGGAAGAATGGAATCGGGAAATCGCATGTACTTTAACGGTGCCATCGATGAAGTCCGCATCTACAACCGGGCGTTGAGTGCAGGTGAGATACAAAATCTGTACAATAATCCTGGTGGAAATCATAATCCAAACACACCAAATAAACCATCTGGTCCAACATCAGGAAACACCGGTGTCTCATATACCTATCAAACTAGTACAACCGATCCTGATGGAGACCAAGTATACTATAATTGGAGTTGGGGAGATGACACCTATAGCGGTTGGATAGGACCTTACAGCTCTGGTGCAACAGCGACTATGTCTCATAAATGGACAACCAAAGGTTCATATAGTATCAAAGTAAAGGCAAAAGACGTCTATGCTGTTGAGAGTGATTGGTCACCAATTTTACCTGTGACAATCACAAGTGAAAATCAACCACCAGAAAAACCTAAAATAATTGGACAAACCAGTTCATATGAAATCGGTAAAACAGCAGTGATTTTCGCATATAGTTTTGATCCTGATGATGATAAAATTAGTTATTTGGTTGACTGGGGTGATAATTCTCAAAGTGAGTGGAGTGAATATATGCCTGGATGCCCAGTCTTTGAACATATGTACTCACGTATTGATACATTTAATATACAAGTAAAAGCAAAAGATGAACATGAATTGGAAAGTGAATGGTCAGATATAAAAGTGGTTAATGTCATTTACACTGGTTTGTATCCCGATGCTATAAAAACTTCTGCATGTTGGGAAACTTCGGGTGGGTACGGGAAAATTGATGGTGCATCCTTAAGCGTTGAATATTGTAATTGGGACTGGGCGGAACATGAAAATGAATGGATATATACATTTCACGTGGTTTTGTTACGTTCACAAGATTGGAGATGGTTTGACCCATGGCGACAACGAAGGGATGCAAAATATTTTTACATAGATGCTAGATCATCAGATAACTGTGGCGTATTTACATCTCAAAACTTCAGATTTGGTGGTGTAAATGTACAAAATCAGATAGCAAATAAGAACCCACCATTAGAAAATTTAATTAAAACTTTAGCCTCTTCAGCCTTTGACCGCTTAACAGGAATTGGTATAATGACAGGGATTAGCATTGTTGACGATCTTGTAAAAGCTTTTTATGATACCAAAGGACAAGAAAGCCATCTTTTAACATGGACACAAAAAGATATATATCAGCCAAATAGTGCATGCTATGCTGAGGTAAAAACTGTTGTTGTTCCAACAGATTCTTTGGATGATTGGTGGACGGTGACTTTTGATGCAGGTGTAAATTACGGAGGTGGTTGGCTTGATCCTTCTGAAATTGGATTGGATATAGGCGATAAGAATACTAGAGTTATTACATTCTCTGGTCCAGTATTCCCAGCGCCTCCAAATAACAAAGTACCAGAAGGAACGATAATTTATGTTAAATGTCCTGTTGATGTTGTTGTATATACACCAAATTATGGTTTTGTAATTTCTAAGAACTTATCTACTATGGATGGTGCAACCTATACTGAAAAAGATCTTGATGGTGATGGTGACCTTGATAAGGAGATATATATCCCACGTAGTTGGTACGGTAATTACAGTATTTATGTGAAACCTCAACCAGGTGCAGATCCTGATGAGACTTTTTCAATTGATGTTATTTCTGAGGAAGAAACTATTCATTTGATCAAAGATATGAAGATTTCTGAGATAAATGCAACAACACCGTTTGTATATTCAAAACCAGAGCCAAGTTGGGGACCATATATTAATGGGGAAACAGATGGAAAAGCCGGAAAGGAATATGAATACACACTTAATTCGACAACTCCTTATGATATTGGTGTTTATGAATATCTGATTGATTGGGGTGATAACTCATCGAACCAACTACTAACAGGTCCATATAATGAAAGTGAAACAGTCACAGTAACACATAAATGGAACGAAACAGGAACATATACCGTTAAAGTGAAAGCAAAAGACAGGCTAGGCAGTGTTAGTGACTGGGCTACTTTAACAGTAACTATGCCGTGTAACACAATAGTGAACACACCATTTATGCAGTTCCTCCATAACTTCATACAGAGTCATCCAAGTCTATTCCCAATACTACAAAAAATACTTCAACGTTTAGGACTACACGAATAAATATTAGTCCAAAATCCATCCTTTTTCCTTTTTTTATTCTGTTAAGTAATAGCACAAAACATGACTTCTAAGGATATGTTTTTAAAGAAGAAAATGCTTCAAAACATGAATTGGGAAAGTAAAAGGATTATGCGAAAACAACTAGTAATCACAAAAATCTTGTTCTACTTATTAATGGTGGATTCAGTGTTTATAAATAACTATTTAAGAGCGAGAATGGGTATAGCTCCTTAAAAGAAAAAAGAATAAGAATCTCGCAGTTTTGTTTTTTTTTGCGAACCTATGAGAATTTTATTTTTTTTTTTACTTTACACGTTTCAGACTTAATTGTTTGAGGAGGTGATTTAAACGACCACAAAACAACATCGGAAAGATAAAAAGATTCGGAAGAATAGAATGAAACGAAAAAGAACTAAATTTGAATAATTCTTCTTTTATTTTTATCATCATTATTCATTCACGAAAGTTGGTTTTCTAAGGATAAGTTTTTAAGACCTTACCGCAGGGTTATAGTAATGTTGAAATGAAATCAGTCTCGTGATCTTATGTTACATTTGTTATGAAAATTATTCTTATCAAAACATTTAAATGAAACTAGAGGATAACAGACCTAAACCTGTTTATCAGGGGAGGAATAAAAATGCGAAATAATTTGTGGACGAGAGGATTGGTTATTGGAATAATAATGCTGTTTGTTGGAACGAGTGTTTTACCAAGTATTAGTGGAGATATTGAAATTGGGAAAAATCGTGCTGTAAGTCAAAAGAATGCAACATCTTCTGTATCAACTACTGATTGGTGGCCGATGTTCCAACATGATCTAAGTCATAGTGGGTATTCTACCTCCACGGCACCAGAAACAAACAACGTATTATGGGATTACACAACAGGAAACGAGGTGAGGTCTTCTCCGGCTGTTGCGGATGGAAAGGTCTATATCGGCTCATTAGACTACAAAGTATATTGTCTCAACGCAGAGACAGGAACAAAGATCTGGGACTTCACAACAGGCGGTTATGTGACGTCTTCACCAGCTGTTGCAGATGGAAAGGTCTATATTGGCTCATGGGGCTCATCGGATAATAAAATATACTGCCTCAATGCAGAGACAGGGTTGTGGATATGGGACTACACAGCAACAGTCATCTATGTATATTCTTCTCCGGCTGTTGCCAACGGGAAGGTTTACATAGGCGCATCAAACAAGATATACTGTCTCAACGCAGATACAGGAGTAAAGATTTGGGAGTACACAACAGGCAGTACTATGTATTCTTCTCCTGCGGTGACAGACGGGAAGGTTTACATAGGCGCATCAAACAAGATATACTGTCTCAACGCAGATACAGGAGCAAAGATCTGGGATTACACAACAGGAAACGAGGTGAGGTCTTCTCCGGCTGTTGCGGATGGAAAGGTCTATATCGGCTCATTAGACTACAAAGTATATTGTCTCAACGCAGAGACAGGAACAAAGATCTGGGACTTCACAACAGGAGGCTATGTGGATTCTACTCCTGCAGTGACAGACGGGAAGGTTTACATAGGCTCATGTGGCTATAAGGTATATTGTCTGGATGCCAATACAGGGGCAAAAATCTGGGACTACACAGCAGATCATACTGTGAGTTCTTCACCTGCGGTTGCGAATGAAAAAGTCTATGTCGGCTCACGGGATAACAAGGTATACTGCCTGAATGCCAATACAGGAGTAAATATCTGGAACTACACAACAGGTAGCGATGTGCTTTCTTCACCAGCAGTTGCTGATGGGAAGGTCTACATCGGCTCATGTGATGGGACGGTGTATTGTTTTGGTAGCGCTGGAAATCAACAACATTTGATAAAACCAGTTGATGGAAGCATGATCTGTCCACTTCGTGGATATTATAAAATTAAAGAAATCCCAAAGGGTGATCCTACTCTTGATACTTTAGCATATAAATATTTTCATGAAAAAATTAGGGAAAAAACCGTTGGCAATATAGTTTATGAAATTTATAAAGTGTTTCATGAAGGGATAGATATTGATGGTTTAATGGCAGGACACCCTGTCAATTCTACTGCTACCGGAACAATACTTTGGGTTGATAATAAAGACAATTCTCCTCCAGGAAAATATGTTTGGATTCAACATGAAAATATTCAGAAATTGGATGGTACTACAGTATCAAAGATATCCACAAGATATTTACATTTAAAAACAATTGATACGAATATTTTACAACATATACCAAATCCAACAAATTTTCAAGGGGCAGTTAATATTCCAATAACCCAAGGGACAATAATTGGAACAGTTGGAAATACCGGATGTCCTACAACTAAAGAGCATTTACATTTTGAAGTAAGGGAGGGTGATATTATTGCTGTAAATTATGATTATCGGAATACACTCCCATTAAATCCATGTGATTTCGTTTGTTATGATGAGTGTCAGAATCCCTATGCCATGTGGATTCTTACATCATGTCCCGTTGATTTAACTGTTACCGATCCTGATGGATTAATTATCAATAAAGATTTTAATCAACTTCCATCATCTGAATATGTTGAAATCAAGTATGATAATTCAGTCGAGGATGATTTAAGTTTACAGAATTACGACTCTGTTATCTTATTTGATCGCAAATTAGGAGATTATCTTATCAATATTGTCCCAGAACAGACAGCCAATCCTACAGATACCTATAATTTACAAGTTATCACAAAAGATTCATATATCAATATTGCTCAAAATGTTCAAATTAGTAACATACCCGATGAACCATATATTGTTAAATCAAATGAGAGCGGAATTTATGCTGCTCCGATCCCAGCGTTTACATATTTACCAGAAAATCCTTTTGTGTATCAATTAATTACTTTCAATGCTTCTATTTCAACAGATCCAGATGGATATATAACCAATTGGACCTGGGATTTCGGTGATGGAAGCACTTCAATCTTACAGAATCCAACACATAAGTATAATGATGATAGGACGTATCATGTAAGATTTACTGTTACCGATAATGATGGTTTAAGAGCTTCTCTATCAAAAGATGTAGTTGTGAGTAATATTCCACTTGTTGCTGATGCTGGCGGTCCTTACTACGGATATACTAGGACGGATATTTGGTTTAATGGCTCAGCAGTTGATGGTGAACCACCGTATTATTTTTCATGGGATCTCGATGATGATGGTGAGTATGATGATGCATATGGTGATGTGGCACACAATTCCTATGATTCTCCTGGTGTGTATACGATAAGTCTTAAGGTGAGGGATAATGACTGGCAATATAGCATTAATACTACTCAGGTCACTGTCAGAACGAATAATACTATACCAAATAAGCCAAGTCAACCATCAGGACAAACAAATGGTAAGATAGGACAAGAATACTCATATACAACGAGTACAACTGACCCTGATGGAGACCAGGTGTACTATCTGTGGGATTGGGGTGATGGTAACAACAGCGGATGGCTTGGACCATGTAATTCTGGTGTCACTATAAATACGGCTCACAATTGGACCGTTAAAGGCTCATATAGCATCAAAGTCAAAGCAAAGGATACGTTTGGTGCTGAAAGCCCATGGTCTGACCCCTTGCCGATAACGATGCCGTACTCGTATAATCCATTATTACAGTTCTTGGACTTGTTATTCCAGCGATTCCCGCATGCGTTCCCGATACTAAGACACCTGCTAGGATATTAGAAAATCGCCCCTTTTTTTTCTTTTTATTTCGGTTAAGTATTAGCACAAAACATGAGTTCCCAAGAAAGAGTATGTTTTTTTATATATTCCTCGACATCCACAGGATTATAATATATACGCTTCTGTTGATTTACATATTCCTCGACAAAAACAATCATATATAGACTATTCACCAAACACAAAAACTCTAAAAAAAATATTCCTTAGAACTTGCTCCATTATATTATATGTTGGCGGATTTTACTAATAAGGAGAAAAACAGGAATTTCTGAGGATATGTATTAAAGAAAAAATCACAGCTAATAGTAATGTTGAAGTGAAATCAATATAATAAAACCTTGTTTTTTTCATAAGTTTATTGGAGTTAATTATCATTTGCCGTTATTGATGTTAAGATAATCTTATGTTACCATTGTTGCGAATATTTTCCCATAGATTTAATAAGAGTCAAAAGATGCTTTATCGCAACGGGGGAATATAATTATGGGGAAAGAGGTAATAGGTAAAGGCTTGGTTTTTATGATAATAGGGTTGTTTTTAGGAGCAAGTAATACTATAACACCAAATATGTTTGTAAAAAATGTAAAAGCAGATTCTGAAACCATATTTTCTGATGATTTTAATGATAATATAAAAGATACAAGCAAATGGACAGAGATATTTACAGATGGTACATGGTGGGAACAAAATCAGAGGACAGAATTCCAGCTTTACGAATCAGGTGGTGGAGAGCGTTTTGAGGGTATAAAAAGCTCAGGGTTCACAGTATCACTTTCTTCAAGCCAATCGGTGATTATAACAACTGATATGCTCACAGACATCGAGCATTTAGGTCAGCAATGGGTAGGATATATTTATTTGGAAGTTACAGACGGCACTAATTGGATATTAGCAGGCTATAGAAGGGGGACCGATGACACGTTTTACCAAGATAGTAATGATCCATCATATATAATTTTGAATGATAATAAGTATGATGGTATTTGGGATAATGAAATACAAATATTCAGCAATAAGTATTCTGTGAGAATGGATGCTGATGAAAGCGGATGGGTGTATGATACAATATTCTCGTCTAATCCAACGCTCAGAGTAAGGATATATATCCAGCTTGGTGGTAGTTTTCCAGATAGATATTGGGTTGCTGGCTTTGACAATGTAATGGTGGTCGAAGGTGGTGGAAATAATCCACCAAATACTCCCAGTAACCCTAACCCAGTTAACCATGCAACAGGAGTGGATATTAATGCTGATCTAAGTTGGACAGGTGGCGACCCTGATAGTGGTGATACTGTTACCTATGATGTTTATTTTGGAACAAGCAGTAATCCACCTATAGTGTCAACAGGTCAGTCTGGTACAAGTTATGATCCTGGTGCCATGAGTTATAATACAAAGTATTACTGGAAAATCGTTGCGAAGGATAATCATGGAGCAACCGCTACAGGATCAATATGGGATTTTACAACGGGTGATCAACCTAATAATCCACCGAACACACCAAGCAACCCTAACCCAGTTAACCATGCAACAGGAGTGGATATTAATGCTGATCTAAGTTGGGATGGAGGTGACCCAGATACAAGTGATACTGTTTATTACGAGATTTATTTTGGTACTACGACCCCACCGTCTCATGAAACAACAACTGGGACATACCCTGCAACCCAGACAAGAATAACCTATGAACCTGGTCTTAAGATTACTAATCAAAAATATTATTGGAAGATTGTTGCAAAGGACAATCATGGTGGGATAACCACTGGTCCTATTTGGGATTTCACTACAACAGGTGGTGAAAATCAACCACCAACAGCATATATTGACACTATAAGTCCAAATCCGGCAGGTCAATATGCATCGATTCTATTTTCAGGTCATGGAACTGACCCTGATGGAACTATAACTGGATACTATTGGCAATCAAGCATTGATGGTTTATTAAGTGATACAAGTTCATTCTATTCACTATATTTATCAGTTGGAACACATACGATAACTTACAAGGTAAAGGATGATGATGGAGTCTGGTCCAGCCCTGTTTCTAAAACATTAACCATTATTGTTAATACTCCACCATATAAACCGAGTACACCCAGTGGTCCAACAACTGGATCTGCAGATTATTCATACACTTACTCAACTATAACCTCAGACTTTGAGGGAGATAACGTTAGATATGGCTGGGATTGGAATAGTGATCTTATTGTTGATGAATGGACAGGATATTCCTCAAGTGGAACTACAATAAATATTGATCATTCATGGTCTAAAACTGGGAAATATTATGTTTCTGTAAAGGCTGAAGATAAACTAGGAACAAGAAGCTCGTTCTCAGAATCTTTATCTGTTAATATTAAAGAAGTAGTAAATCACCCGCCAAATACACCAAAAATACCATCAGGATCAACAACAGGTAATACTGGAGTATTATATGGTTATTCAACGAGTGCAACCGATTCAGATGGCGATAATGTTAGATATGGTTGGGACTGGAATGGAGATAAAAGAATTGATGGATGGACAAGCTACAATCCTTCAGGGAATACTATTACATCTAAAAATTCATGGTGGGCAGGGACTTACTATATTCAAGTATTAGCTGAAGATAAAAAAGGAGCACAAAGTGGTTGGTCTTCATCATTAAAGGTTACAATATCTGGGAACAAAAAACCTGTAGCTTTTATAGATAAAATAGATCCAACATATGCGGCAACCCAAGAAACCATCAGTTTCGAAGGACATGGCACAGATTCAGATGGACAAATAATTGTATATCGTTGGAAATCTAGCATAGATGGAATAATTAGTGATAAAGCAACATTTCAAAAATCAGGTTTATCACCTGGTCGGCATACTATCTCTTTCTGGGTTAAGGATAATAGTGGACAATGGTCTGACGCGACAATATCTTATCCTGGTATTTTAATTGTAAAAGGGATGATTTTTAGGCCAAAAGAATTAACGAAATTCCCATATCTTTATACGTTTGAGAAATCAGATCATCATGAATATCCACCATATACTACTAAAGCGAGGGCTTCAACTCAATATTATTCTGGAGCAATGTGTTCAGGTTCATCAGCATTTTTAGGTTGCTGTGACTCATGGGCACAGATAGGTTCAGAATTTACTATTACTACCACAAAAAAAGTTACATTAAGTACCTTATATATGTCAAAGGGAGGAAAACTGAATGTCTTACCAATAGGTTTTTCTTCCAGTGCTATAGATCTTACTCTTTATAAAAAAGTGGGATCATCATGGAGCCCTATATATGGTCAATCTAAAGAAGTGGATCCATTTTTTGACTGGAATGATTTTCTTGAATTCATATTATGGCTAGCATCTTTAGGAACAATTGGTTTGGGAGCTGTTCATAGTTTTATGGAGCTTATAGAAAATGGATATCGTATATATAATATTGAAGCATTTACGGCGGCATTAATTGCAAAAAATTGTGATTATAATTCAATAACTTCTAATTCATTAACACTTACACCAGGTACATATAAAATAGCAAATAAACTTAGTTCTTCTGCTTCAGGTGGAATTTTTGGATGTGGTAATGCAGCAAGAGTTGGATGTTTACCTTATCTTGCAATAAATGAAGTAAGTAGTACAAATGCTATTTATACAAAATCTGATTCAACGATCAACCTACGAATTATCACTGATTCGAAAATTGATGTTAATGTAACTGATTCGAAAGGACAATTTATTAACAAGACTTCTTCAAAAATACCTTATGCTACTTATAGGGAATCCGATGTCGATTATGATAATGAATCAGAGGATTTAATAATCATTCCTAATCCTATAAATGGTGAATATAAGATAAATGTAATACCTAATTCTGATGCTTATCCTGATGATACATTTTCAATTATGTATACTACTGATGGAAGTAATTTTGAATATATTGCTGAGAATGTAAAAATTTCAGATATTCCCACAGAACCATATAGTATTGAAATAACCTCTAAGAATCAACCATTTGTGGATTTATTATATCCAACTGGTTATATAGTATCAGATAATTTAACGATTGTCAGATGGAATGCGTATGATAATGAAAATGGATATAATCTTTCAATATCTATTTATTATAGTGACGATGATGGTATAAATTGGTATCTTATAAACAATGAACCAGTTGACAGCATAGGTGTGTTTTGTTGGGATACAACACTTGTCCCTGATGGAACATATTTAATCAGGGTGGAAGCAGCAGATAACGATGGCAATATTGGATACGATAGTAGCGAGCAATTTTTAATTAGTAACCGTCGGGGAGCTAGCCCTGATAATCAACCACCAAGCAAACCATCTGTTCCTTCTGGTGATACTAGCGGAACAATTGGAGTTGAATATCCATATTCCTGCAATACGTCTGATGTTGAGAATGATCCCATTTATTATCTATTTGACTGGGGTGATGGTAACAATAGTGGATGGCTCGGACCATACAACTCTGGAGAAACAAGTGAAGCAAACTACATCTGGAATGTAAAAGGTAACTACAATATCAAAGTGAAAGCAAAAGATATCTATGGTGTTGAGAGTAGCTGGTCAGACCCCTTGCCGATAACGATGCCGTACTCGTATAATCCATTATTACAGTTCTTGGACTTGTTATTCCAGCGATTCCCGCATGCGTTCCCGATACTAAGACACCTGCTAGGATATTAGAACATCGCCTCTTTTTCTTCTTTTTTATTTCTGTCAACGTTTAGCACAAAAACATAGGTCTTAAAACCGTGTCAATGCTCTTTCGATACCTGTTGTTCTAAGGATATGTTTTTAAGGAAAGAATTGCTATTAATTATTGAGGTGTAAGAAATTGAAAAAAAGAGGTGATATATATACCATTCAAGGATCGTGAAGAAGTAAAGAAATGGATTAAAACCTGTGGAAGGATGGGTAACATAATTACAGCCTTTGCCTTTCTATTTATTCTTGTAGGGGTCATTGAGGAAGCATTGAAGATTGACCTTCGCTTGGCATCAACAACTTGGTTACTCCTGGGATTGTTTTTCGCTGTGACTGCTATCGGTCCTCATATTCACCTAGCGGCTATGCATAATTTGTTTGGTATAGAGTCTGAAACAAAAAATAAGTAGTAAGTTCAACTCTCTCTTTTTTCTTTTTATCATTTAGTTTGTACAAAAATCATTGAGTCTTAAAACCGTGTCAATGCTTGACCTAAACAAGGAACTAAAACATTTTTTTTAAGAATAAAGTGATGGGGAGTCCAGTCTGGGAGGAAAGAAGGAAAAAAAGGTAGACTAGTCTGGGAGAAAAGTCCTACCTGATCTTAGCTTTTTGACTCCCCAAGAATTATTATCTTTTTATTGTATTAAAATGTTTGCATCGAGGTAGGAAAACCATTGAAAATTCTGTTAATTATCGACAATTGCACATAGAAAGTATAGCAAATTATTAAAATACATGGTTGTTTACTTTTATTGCAGAGAAGGAGGAAAGGACGTTTAACGTACATATAATCCCCTTATTATTTTTTCTTTCCCCTTTCTTATCAAGAATGAGAAATAGAGGAAAGGGGGGGAGGCTTCATATTACCTCCACATTTCCCTTTCCTCCCAAATTATAAAACATCAAGTGATTATTTATTCATCGGGATTAGAGTATTGTTGACCAAAGTCTCTTTTTTGTTTTTGCGTTTTATAAACAATCTTAGCTTTAGGATCAGCAAATTCGTTGCCACATTTTCGACATTTATATTTTGGTTTCTTTCTGTTTCTAATAGAAATCCTAACACTTTCACATTTTGGACAAACTTCAAAAAAATCCTTACCCATATGAAAAAATTTATTATGAGATCGTTCAACAGATTCATCTTCTTCTTTTATCAAAATTCAATCACCGATTTTGGTATTTTTAATATCCTTATAAAGAAATCTATATGGGGGGTCATCAGTAATTGAAACCTGTTCACGAAAAACCTGATGATTCTAAGGATATGTTTTTAAAGAAGTAAAACGACAAAACAAACAACTCCTTTTGTGAGATGATAGGTTTATTGTTACATTTGTTAACAAAATTATTTTTAGAAAAATTTAAGAAGAGTCAAGTGGTACTTTATCGTAGTGGAGGAATAGGAAAATGAAAATAAAAATAGTTGGTATTTTAGTTGTGGGGTTGTTGATGGCAACTGTTTTTCCAGTTGGAAGCTTATATGGTCAAAAGACTATTGAAAAAGAAAAAACAATAGAAAGTATGGGTGAACCTGAAAATTTTCTAGGAACCTTAGAAGAGAGCTGGTGGATATTCGATGGACCTATGAAAAATCCAAAAGTTAATGCTTCTTGGAGAGAAGATAACCATTATTTCTTCAATAAAACATCAGAAATAACTGCCAAAGGAAATTTTTCATTAATCTGTGATGTAATTTTTAGAGAAAGCCCTGGAAATATAACTTCACGGTGGAGTCAATGTGCACGATTTGAGCTATTTCTATCCAAAGACAATAAGATAATTAATGGACTATATGATTGGAGAGTAATTACAGAATTTGGTAATAGTAAAAGTGTACTTAAATCAATAGAGATTGAATTAAATTTAGAAGAACTCAATATGGAACCAGGACAAAATGAAACTAAGATAAAGGTTACTTTCCATGGATGGAGATATAATAACTTTCTTTCATTTTTTAACTTTTATGATTATATTGATTGGTTACTTACTGGTCGATATGATACTTACAAAGTCAGTCAAGAGATAGTTGTTCATTTTACATAGTATAAGTCATCTGTATATTTCTGGAATGGCAAAGTATGAAAAGGAAAGGTTTGGCGGTTGGAATCATTCTTTTGTTTATCGGACTTGCTGGTATTCCAAGCATCAATGCAAATTTACCGATATCAAATCATATAACAAGTGTAACTAGCACATCGAATATCGCACCATATGGGGGTACATTATCTGGTCATGTTACTGACTCTGAGAAAAATCCCATCGAAGGAGCGAGGGTACGAGTGTACTTCCATGATACTTATAGCGAGAATTACAGTGATTCAACTGGCTATTTCCATATAACCAATATTTCCATTTGTAATTGTACCAAGAATGCCACATGCTTAAAGGAGGGGTATTACCCAGCATGGGTATACCTCACTATTTGGGATAATACAATCTATGATTTCGTGTTAACTCCTTATGATATGACAGAACTTGCAATAATTCCCCTACCACCAATGGCAATGATAATAAAGAATGTAGGAAATGCCGCTGCTCTTAATGTCAGCTGGAGTATCACAGTCGAAGGAGGATTCATTTTCTTACGAAAGGATTATTCTGGAGTAGTATTAGGACTTCTTGAACCTGGTCAAGAAATTACGGTAGGATCAAGAAAGTTACTATTGGGGTTCGGTTACATCGAGATAACTTATGCTACATGGGCAGATAATGCACCAATGGTTTCAACAAAACTTACTGGAAGATTAGTATGGTTTTTCTTTCTCCCTCAATAATCAAGGAGAGATGAAAAGAGTAGGTATGAAATTATAGATCATTTGCTTGTCAAGGATTAGCACGAAACCTAAGTTATGTTTATATATTAGGAGTTTTGAAGGTTTTCCATACTCTACAGAATATAATATCGTTATGTTAACCAAACGATAATCAGATACATCGGGAGGTGGACATAACTTAGAGAGAAAAAACAAGTAGTATCTCCAAATGAGATAGGGTCACAATCCTGTGTTCTCGTTGTCAGGAAGCACTAAATTACCATTATCGTTGAAAACCCATTTGCCTCAACGATAACACACGAACGTTTTTGGAGTATTCTGATATGTCGTAATCCTTGTTCGTTGATTACTGTTGAGACAAAGGGGTTTGTTGATTACTGTTGATATAATGAGGTTTCTTTTCTAATCGAGGCATCACTAGATACTACTAAACTACACTGCTTTTCCTCGAGCAAAAGATTTAAAACGCTGTAGGTAGATGTTTTATTGGTGAAAAATTATATGAGGAAATTAAGTAACTCTATAGATGGAGTTAAAAAGAATTAAATAATGCAATAAATATCTATCGATTGAGATTTTGTCTGGGAGGTATAGTAGTGAAGTACCAAAAAAAGAGAGTTTATTTTATTAT
>Ga0315277_10003775_pt1 | contig 20457 bp, 14 predicted proteins | sample YL17G05_15_MG_FD_203695 | JGI IMG/M metagenome (GOLD analysis project Ga0315277, IMG submission 203695) | Sediment microbial communities from Yellowstone Lake, YNP, Wyoming, USA - YL17G05_15 | ecosystem: Environmental > Aquatic > Freshwater > Lake > Sediment | place: USA: Wyoming | collected... | reverse complement strand
CCGTGACCGACATCGCCTTTCCCCGCGGGACGAGCGTCGAGGTCAAAGACATCTTCTTTAACCTGCCGGCCCGGCGGAAGTTCCTCCGGTCCGAACAGTCGGAGCTGGGCCATGTCGTCCGCTACCTGAGCGGAGTGGCTTTGGCCTATCCGGAGGTCCGCTTCTCCCTGCTCCACGCCCGGCGGGAGATCATAAACTGCCCGCGCGTAGGAAGCCATAGAGAGCGGCTTTTTCAGCTCTATGGAAAAGACACCCTGAGCCGTCTCCTGGAGGTCGATTTCCAGGAAGGCGGGGGGCGGGTTTTCGGCTACTCCTCCAGGCCGCCTGGCGGCCGTCCGGACAGGGCCCATCAGCTGTTTTTCGTCAACAAGCGTCTGGTCAAGGACCGCGTCCTCCAGGCCGCTCTGAACCAAGCCTACCGGGGCTTTCTGGAGAAAGACCGGTGCCCGGAGGCCTTCTTCTTCCTGACCCTGCCCTACGCTGAGGTGGACGTCAATGTCCACCCGACCAAAGCCGAGGTCCGGTTCCGCGAATCGCAGCTCGTCTTTTACCTTCTCCTCAGAAGCATCGAGACGGCCTTGCTCAAAGAACGGGGCGTCAAGGAGATCTACCCGAAGGCGGGAGAAGCCGGACCAGCGGCGGGTGTGGGGGAGACATCGGCGATGCCCTTGACCCGCGCCGCCCGGCCGGAGGGGCCTGAACAGATGACTCTCCCCAAGTCCGCCCCGGCCGGTGAAGAGAAGGGCCGGCCCCGAGTCCTGGGGCAGTATCTCGACATGTATATCGTGGCCGCGGGCGTGGAGGGCCTGCTGGTCATCGACCAGCACAATGCCCATGAGCGGGTCCTGTTTGAGAAATACAGGGAGATCGACGTCCAAAAGAAATGGCCCCGGAAGACGCCGCTCATTCCGGTCCTTTTTGACCTCTCGCCCGCCCAGGTCGTGAGCCTTGAAAGCAACCAGCACCTTCTGGAGGAGGCCGGTTTCCGGGCCGAGGCCATGGGGGGGAAGACCTATTCCCTGAATAGCTTTCCCGATATCTTCGAGGCCGAGGAAGCCAGGGACGTCCTCCTCCAGCTTGTCGATGAGATCGGGGAAGAGGAGTCGGGCCGGAGGCGGGAGAAGATGCTCGCCACCCTGGCCTGCAAGACCGCGGTCAAAGCCCACGAGCCGCTGGCGCCGGACAAAATGGACTATCTGGTGGAAGAGCTCTTCCGGACAGCGAACCCGGCTCTGTGCCCCCACGGCCGGCCGATCATCGTCAAAATCGAGAAGGCCGAGATCGAAAAAGGGCTGAAACGCAACTCCTGAGCAGGGGTGGGACCACTCTCCTCCTTGACGGCGCCTATCTGTGCGCTTCGATAATCCGTTCAGCGGTTTGAATCTCCTGTCGCATCCGGTCGGACCATTGGGTAGAGCCGAGGTCGTCCGCTCGGTTCAGGACAGCGAGGGCTTCCTGGGTATGGCCGAACTGGCGGAGGACGACTCGGTATTCGAGGAGGGAGCGAACGTCGGCCGGGGATTTCCCGGACCGGGCTTTGAAGATCTGGAGGAGCGGTTTCTCGAGCAGCACGGGGCCGGGCCGGGCGGTAGTCGGGAAGACCTTCGGCGACCCGGATGAATCGGACCGCCTTTCTCATCCAATAGCTGTTCACTTCGGAGACGTTCAGGTCTTTTCCGGTACTCAGCCGGGCCAGCCGGCGGTAGAGCTCGTGCTGAACATCCGGAGTCTGGCTGTATTGCCTGGCCAAGTCGTAAACGAGATAGGGATAAACGGACGTCGTGCCCCAGGAAAGGGGGTTGTTGCCTTCATAAAAGACGGTCCCCGGGTTCATCGTCAGGAGCGTAGCCCGCCCAGTCACCCGCTCGCTGCGGATAAGGAGAAGGAATAGAGATAGCAGCAGGGGCAGCGAAAAACAGGGGACGGACACAAGGCGTTTTCTCTGCGACCGGGACGGTTTGACCAGAAAGTAGACAGGGACGAACAGGAGAACGGGAAGGACGTTGGGCCGCGTGTGGAAAGTCAGTCCGGCGAGGCTGCCGCTTAGCAGATGGCTCGGCCAGTCGTCCCGGAGCGCGAGGTAGAAAAACCCAAGCAGGAGAAAGCGCCAGGGCCTAAGGTTCGTAGGCCTGGGTCATTACAAGGAGAGTGGGGTTGAGGATGAGGGCGGCCGTCCCGATGAGAGCTGCCGGAAGACGGACGAATTTTTTGAGGATGAGGAAGAGAAGCGACGCGGACAGAGAGGCCCACGCGACCTAGGCCAGCTTTAGGAATACATCGGGCTGTTTCAGGGACTTTTGGACAAGGATGTGGAAGAGAAGATAGAGCGGGCTGAAATCAGAGAATCTCTCCGCGGGCAACACCCCTTCAATCGTCTGGCGGGCGGCCAGTACGTACTTGTGGAATTGATAGGGGCTGAAGAAGGAGAAGATGAGAAAACCGTAGAGGCAAAAGGTCAGGACAAAAACGAGGAGCGACAGTTTCTTGGCCGGTCCGGCTATCTCGTCCATATGATCTGGCGCGCCTGCGTATTTGATTTTATAACTGACCTGCCCCCTTTAAATCGGTCCAGATATAATGGGGAAAAACCTGGAAGCTTAATGAACGGTGATGGGGTACTTGCAATAAGTTCGGATTTTGTCTTATCATGATTTTAGCTCGAGGAAGAAGGAGAAAAAATCATGAAGCTTTGTTTCTGCCGGTTTTTGTTGGCTGCAGCCATTATAGTTTTGGCCATATTCTGGTGGCCGGCTGTATGGGCAAAATGGGTGATCGTTGTCGCAGCCGCGATCTTGGCTATCATGAGCCTTTTTTACCAAACATGTTGCTGCCGAAGCATGAAAAAAACTGAAGCGGGAACCGCAAAAACCTAGACTCGCAATAAGTATCCAGTGCCTCTTTTATTCCCCAAGGGAGAAATCTATCAATTCTTTTTAAAAATTCTTCCCTTTCCCAATTCCCCGCTCTTCCTCGCCAGAGATTTTCTGAAACTATATCCAGAAATCAATAATCAGCCGCCCCGCATGCCAGGAAGAGGCTTGAAGGGCTGAAAGAATAGGCTATTAGAAAAAGAGGTAGGGGAACCCGGTGCGCCCAGATCTCCCCGGATAGCAGCGGGATGCTAAGCGAAACAATGCCTTATAGAATAAGGCGAATGGAAATGTAAAAAATTCTCAGTCATAATTCAAATAAGACCTCAGGTTGACAAGTTGTATAAATGTCGCATAAGATACAATTGCCGCAAGAGGACATAGTCAAAATCCGAATAAGGAGGCGAACATGAACTTCTTAACGCCGCCCATCATCATCGTCGGACTGGTGGTCCTTTACATTTTAAGCTCTATCAAGATCCTCAAGGAATACGAGAGGGGCGTGATCTTCCGGCTGGGCCGGGTGCTTCCCAAGCCCAAGGGCCCGGGGATCATCCTGGTGTTCGCCCCCATCGACCGCATGGTCAAGGTCAGCCTTCGGCTGGTGGCCCAGGACATCCCGCCGCAGGACGTCATCACCAGGGACAACGTATCGGTGAAGGTCAACGCCGTCCTCTACTTCAGGGTCGTGGAGCCGCTCAAGTGTATCATCGACGTCCAGGATTACCTCTACGCGACCTCCCAACTCGCCCAGACCACGCTCAGGAGCCTCCTTGGGCAAGTCGATCTCGACGACCTCCTTTCGGAGCGGGAGAAGCTCAACTCCCAGCTCCAGGAGATCATCGACAAGAACACCGACCCGTGGGGCATCAAGGTCCAACTCGTCGAGATGAAGCATGTCGATCTTCCGGAGAACATGGTCCGGGCCATCGCCAAGCAGGCCGAGGCCGAGCGCGAACGCCGGGCCAAAATTATCCACGCCGAAGGCGAGTTCCAGGCAGCGGGCAAGCTCACCCAGGCCGCCGACATCATTTCCACGAATCCCCAGGCCCTCCAGCTCAGATTCCTGGGGACGCTGACGGAGATCGCCGCCGAGAAGAACTCCACGATCATCTTCCCCCTGCCCCTCGAGTTGCTCAAAGCGTTCACGTACAGTACATCCCAAGAAAAGAAGTAAGCGCTGAAAAACAAGGAATTCAGGGAGATCCAGGTCTCGAGCTCGGTCCCCGCCAGATAAGACCTTAATTTTCAATATTTTTGCCTTTTTTCTCGTTTCAGTCCCATTACCATAATTTTAACCTTTTTCAATCATTTTTGACCCACCGTGGACACACGGGATGAATTTAGCTATCGGATAGAGCGACGGACTTCCGTTCCGGCCTTACGGTTCGTTGGGATATAGACCACGGTCCCAAAAGACTCTTTCGCCTAAGACTCTAACATTACAGGTCGTACAATAAAAGGGAGCGGGTCAGGATGATATCCTAAAAAAGAGCCCTATCAAATATATTGATGCATTCCCACTAAAATGTTACAGTACAACTCAAGAATCCAACAATGAGAATTCTTTTTGTTTATCCAGAATATCCAGATACTTTCTGGAGTTTTAAACACGCTCTGAAATTCATTTCAAAAAAAGCATCGTTCCCGCCCCTGGGATTGTTAACCGTAGCTGCAATGCTTCCCGAAGAATGGGAGAAAAAGCTTATTGATATGAATGTATCTGTTTTAACTGAGAATGACCTGAGGTGGGCTGATTATGTATTTATCAGCGCTATGGTAGTTCAAAAAAAGTCGGCAGTTGAAGTAATCAAAATGTCTAAAAGATTTGGAAATAAAACAGTCGCTGGAGGTCCTCTTTTTACCATGGGATATGAGGAATTTGATTACGTAGACCATTTTGTTCTTAACGAAGCTGAGAGTACGCTTCCCCCTTTTCTAGACGACTTAAAAAAAGGCTGCGGCCGGCGCATTTATGCTTCCAAAGAGTGGCCTGATATAAGAGAGACCCCTTATCCGCAGTGGGACCTTATCGACATGAAAAAATATGCTTCTATGAGCGTTCAGTACTCCAGGGGCTGTCCTTTCAATTGTGAATTCTGTGACATCGTTGTTCTAAATGGACATAAACCTCGAACCAAAAGCAAAGAGCAGGTTTTAGGAGAACTGGAGGCTTTATATAGGCAGGACTGGAGAGGCGGAGTGTTTTTTGTCGATGACAATTTCATAGGCAATAGGAAAAAACTGAAGCTGGAAATACTTCCCTCTTTAATCGATTGGATGAAACAGAAAATATATCCTTTCCATTTTTTAACGGAAGCATCCATAAATCTTTCTGATGATGAGGAGCTGATGCAGTTAATGGTAAAAGCAGGCTTTAGAAGCGTATTCATCGGAATCGAATCTCCAAACGAAGAGAGTCTGGCCGAATGCAATAAATATCAGAATAAAAATCGTGACTTGATCGCCTGTGTCAAAAAAATCCAGGATGCCGGTCTGGAGGTTCAGGGAGGATTCATCGTGGGCTTCGACAATGACCCTCCTTCAATTTTTGAAAGACAGATCCGTTTCATCCAAAAGAGCGGAATCGTCACCGCTATGGTCGGACTGTTGAACGCCCCTCGCGGCACAAGACTTTATCATCGCCTAAAGAAAGAAAATAGATTGCTAAATGATCCCTCTGGTGACAATACAGACTGCTCGCTCAATTTTATCCCCAAAATGAATATTGAAACACTCATCAATGGCTATAAGAAAATTCTCCATACGATTTACTCACCCGATCAATACTATAAACGAGTGATAAAATTCTTAAAGGAGTACAGACCGAAGCAATTAAGGAGCAAAACCTCTCTTAAATTTTCTTACTTCAAAGCATTCTTAAAATCTATCTGGATTTTGGGGATAAAGGGAAAAGAAAGATTATATTACTGGAAACTTATCTCCTGGACATTAATAAGACGCCCCCGCTTTTTTAGCTTAGCAATATCATTTGCTATCTATGGATTCCACTTTAGAAAAATTGCGGGAATTTAATCAAATGTAATCTGTCATACATCGGGGGAAAATTTTGTCCACACGGGGAGAAGTCTATTTCCAGTTGACTATCCTCCCCATTCCTTGATAATCTTTAGCCACACCTGATAGAAGGGACCATAAGTGGCCATCACGTGCCCGAAATGTCATTCTGAGAATCCTGAGACCAAGCAGTTCTGCGGCGATTGCGGGACCGCACTGCCTTCTTCCAGAGACGTCCGCTCGGATGTCACCGAAACTGTCCAAACTCCTGTTCGCGAGCTGACAAGCGGCTCAACTTTTGCCGGACGCTATCAAATCATCGAGGAGCTGGGGAAAGGCGGGATGGGCCGGGTCTACAAAGCCTTTGACACGGAGATCAAAGAAAAAATCGCCCTTAAGCTTTTAAAGCCCGAGATCGGCGTCGACGAGGAGATGATCGAGCGCTTCCGCAACGAGCTCAAGCTGGCCCGGAAAATCAGCCAGAGAAATGTCTGCCGCATGCATGACCTTAATAAAGAGGAAGGCTCTTACTATATCACTATGGAGTATGTGGTCGGGGAGGACCTGAAGAGGCTGATCAGAAAAATCGGCCAGATGTCGGCAGGGAAAACAATTTTCATCGCCAAGCAGGTCTGTGAAGGTTTGGCTGAAGCGCATAGCCTGGGAATTGTGCACCGGGACTTGAAACCCCAGAACATCATGGTGGACGAGGCCGGGAACGCCAAGATCATGGATTTTGGGATAGCGCGGTCGCTCAAGATGAAGGGGATAACGGGTGCCGGGGTCATGATCGGAACGCCAGAGTATATGTCACCGGAGCAGGTGGAGGGAAAGGACGTTGACCAGCGCTCGGATATTTATTCGCTTGGTGTCATCCTTTATGAGACGGTCACGGGGAGAGTGCCTTTTGAGGGGGATACGCCATTCACAATCGGCGTCAAGCACAAAAGCGAGATTCCCAAAAACCCCAAAGAGCTTAACGGCCAAATACCAGAAGACCTGAGCCGCCTGATACTGCGCTGTCTGGAGAAGGATAAAGAGAAGAGATATCAGACGACCGAGGAAATTGTTTCTGACCTGGGTAAGATTGAAAAAGGGCTCCCCACAACCGAACGCATCGTCCCCGAGCGCAAGCCTTTCACTTCGCGCGAAATCACGGTCAAGTTTAGCCTAAAAAGACTCGTTCTGCCCGCTTTCATTGTGATAGCTTTTGCCATAATTGCGGTCCTCGCCTGGCGTTTTATTCCCAAAAAGAAACCTGCCCTGGCTCCAAAGATCGAAAACTCTGTGGCGGTCATCGCTTTTGAAAACCTGACCGGAGACAAATCTTTGGACGACCTTCGTAAAGCGATTCCGAATCTCTTGATCACCAGCCTCGAACAGTCCGGACATTTCTATGTGGCCACCTGGGAGAGGATGCACGATATTCTCAAGCAGTTGGGAAAAGGAGACGTGGAAATCATTGGCCGAGATGCGGGCTTCGAGTTGTGTCGACAAGAGGGGATAGAAGCCATTGTCCTCGGAACGTTCACCAGAGCGGGGAACATGTTCGCTACAGATGTCAAGGTCCTGGATGTGGATACCAAAAAGCTTCTCAAAAGCGCGAGCTCCAGGGGCGAGGGCGTTGACAGCATCATCAAGACTCAGATTGATGAGCTGAGCAGGGAAATTTCAAAAGGCATTGGCCTCCCTACAGAAAAAATCGCGGCTGAACAACTGCCCGTCGCCGAGGTCACGACCCTTTCGATGGAAGCCTATCATTATTTTTTAAGAGGAAACGAAGAAACAGAAAAATTTTATTATCCAGAAGCCCTGGAATCTTATAAAAAGGCCGTTGAAATTGACCCGACGTTTGCCACCGCTTATCTATCCCTCTCCTGGGCATACGACAAAATGTTTGAGACCAGGGCAAGTCATGAGGCCATCGAGAAAGCCATGACGTATGCCCGGAAAGCAACAGAAAAAGAAAGACTTTATATCGAAGCGGATTATGCCGGCTATATAGAGCGTGATCAAGAGAAGTCCATCCAGCTTCTGGAGCAAATCATAAGCAAATATCCCAAAGAAAAAAGAGCCTATTTATTTCTGGCTAACACCTTTGGCTATGATGATTCAGATAAAGCTATCGATAAATTAAACAAGGCATTGGAAATCGACCCCCATTACGGAGAAGCGTTCAATTCGCTGGGAATGTATTATCGCTATAAAGGAGACTTTGAAAAGGCACTTGAGCTGTTTAAAAAATATGCCTCTGTTTCCCCCGATCAAGCGAACCCCATAGATTGTCTGGCCAATCTTTATTTCCGGGAGGGAAGAGTTGATGAAGCCATAGCGAAATTCAAAGAGGCTTTGAGCGTCAGGCCGGACTTTGTTTGGTCGACGATGGCTCTCCATTACATCTCGGCTTTAAAACAGTATTATTCCGAGGCCGTCCGATTGCTGGATCAACTGATTGCCAGAATGGAAGATAAGGATTTCCCTGGCGGTGGGTTTTTTGCGCGTATGCCAAAAGGGTTCTTATGGGCCTGGCTGGGCAGTATGGAAAATGCGTCAAGTGAATTTGATAAAATTACTGACATAGCAGACCGGTTGGGGAATGAAGAAATGAAGGCCATGGTCAACGAGATAAAAGCCTGGTCTTATTATGATCGGGGAGAACTCGAACTCAGCCGGAATTGCTTTGAAAAATATGAAGCTTTATATGCCCAAGATTATTACGGTTCCGGCAAAAACCAGCCCGTGGGTAAGCCCCCTAATTACATTGTCAGTTTTAATAATGGACTATTGGACTTGAAGCTGGGTCGCATCGATTCTGCAAAGTCCAGATTAGCGGAAATAAAGTCTCTTTTATCTAAACCCGAAATTGACAAAGACTATGACTACAATTATCTCCGCGGAGAGATCCTGCTCGCAGAGGGAAAACCTCAAGAGGCCATTTCTCTTCTTGAGAAAACGCCGCCCAAGATTTTGGTTTCGCTTTCCTATGGCCCTATGTTGGTAGCTTACAACTTTCCTTTCCTGAAGGATACGCTGGCCCGGGCTTACGAGCAGAGCAGGGAGATTGACAAAGCCATTGCCGAATATGAGCGACTGACCGCTTTTTACCCAAAAAGCGGAGAGCCTTTCCTTATCCATCCCAAATATCATTACCGCCTGGCGAAGCTCTATGAGCAAAAAGGCTTGAAGGCGAAAGCGGCGGAGCGATACCAGCGCTTCCTTGACCTCTGGAAGGACGCCGACCCTGGCCTGCCCGAAGTCGCGGATGCAAAGAAGAGGTTGGCTGGGCTGAAGGATTGAGGCGAGTGAATACTCGAGGCACGATGGCCGGGCTTACTGGGTACAAGCGGGATACTAAGCGAATTGTGGCCTCATAGATAAGAGGCGATAAAGGGGGTAGAACCATGAAACGCGGTTTTATTTTTTTTGTATGGTCCCTTCTCTTTTGCGGATTCCTACAGCAGAAGGATAGTTTTGTTCAAAAGCGCTATGAAAATGTCGATGATTATATGAAAGCAAGGGAGCGACTGATTCAGGCTGAGCTAGCCATGCGATTTGATGCTGGCATCACGCTTACGGCCGAAGAGGAAGAGGCGAACCGTCGGCTAATGATGCTCAAACAGACGGAATTGGAGCGAACTCGAGAATACTTTCCCCCGGCCCATAGTTTTTTAAAATCCAAAACAAGGCAACTGATCGATCAATCGCCCATTCTGGAAATCATAAAGCGCATGCCAAAAGGTGGAATTCTTCACGGCCACGGTTATGCCATGGGGGACTTCCTCTGGCTTGTTAAGCATGCGACTTATCTGCAGGACTGTTATATTTACCAGGGGAAGGAGGAACCACCTCGCAGAGGATCGATGAGGATCTCTGCGGACTCGCCTGGAGACGGCTGGTACCTCGTCAGCGACCTCCGCAAAGCTTCGGCTAACGTCGAAGAATTCGATCAAGAGCTTTACGGGTCCATAACGCTAGGTGAAGAAGATCTGGGTCAGCCGGATATCTGGGCCGAATTCAAGAAATGTTTCGCTAGGTCCACTGGCCTATTCAGTAATGAGATCTGGGATGGTTTTTGCCGCAAAATGCTTAGAGATATGATTGCGGAAAACGTGCAGTATGTAGAGACTCGGGGTAATATTGGAGATCGGGAAATCATAGAAGAGATACAGCGCGATAATCCGGCTTTTAAGGTTAAGTACATATTCTCCTCTCGCCGCTCTGCTCCCCGGGAGAATATCGCCGAGAGCCTAAATGAAGCCATGAAAGAGCGAGCGGCAAATCCGGATCTCATCATTGGTTTCGATCTGATGGATGAAGAAGACAAGGCGCACCCAAACCTCTTCTTTATCAACGAACTCCTTGCAGCATGCCACAGGACAGAGCAGCTTAATGTCACACTTCCCTTATACCTTCATTCCGGCGAAAGCAACTGGACGGAAAACGAAAATGTTCTGGATGCCGTTTTGCTCGATTCCAGACGGATCGGCCACGGTATTACACTCTTCAAACACCCTCTTCTCATGCAAATAGTGAAAGACAGGGGCATCGCCATCGAGGTCTGTCCGATCAGCAACCAAGTTCTCGGTTATGTCGCCGACCTCCGCAACCACCCCGCCGTACTCTACCTCAACAGCGGCTTGCCGGTCGTCATCTGCTCCGATGATCCTGGTATCTGGAAGTGTACGTTTTCTTATGATTTCTACGCTGCGTTCATGGCGTGGGGATTGGACTTGAAATGTCTCAAGCAGTTGGCGATGAACTCGCTCCTTTACTCAGCGATGGCTCCCGAGGACAAAGAAAGAGCTTTAGGGTATTGGCGAGAAAAATGGGAGGAGTTCATTACGTGGTTGAATGAGTATGAGGTTTAACCAACCGTTGCGAGGCGGCACTGCCAAAGCTAAAGGACATCACGAGAAATTCCTCGACCTCTGGCAGGACGCCGACCCCCGCTCTGCCCAAAGTCGAAGATGCCAGGAAGAGGCTGGGCGGGCTAAGCCAATAAGTTGACTTGCTCCCCCTTTCCTTGATAATCTTTAGCCACACCTGATAAAAGGGACCATAAGTGGCCATCACGTGCCCGAAGTGTCATTCCGAGAATCCCGAGACCAAGCAGTTCTGTGCGGATTGCGGCACTCAGCTTATCCCTCAATCCAAGGACATTCAGCTAAAAGTTACAGAAACCCTCCAAGCACCTGTCCAGGACCTAACCACAGGCTCTACTTTTGCCGGACGCTACCAGATCATTGAAGAGCTGGGCAAAGGCGGGATGGGGAAGGTCTACAAGGTTTTTGATACCAAGATCAAGGAGAAGATAGCTCTTAAGCTGATCAAGCCTGAAATTGCATCTCATAAAGAGACGATCGAACGGTTCTCGAATGAGATTCGCCTAGCCCGGAAAATTAGCCAGCGAAATGTTTGCCGCATGTTCGACATCGGAGAAGCAGAAGGCGGCCACTTCATCACCATGGAATACGTCTCAGGGGAAGATCTTAAGACGATGATCCGGATGGCGGCGGGCCTGAGCATCGGGGCCGTGTTGAGCATAGGGAAGCAAGTCTGTGATGGTCTGGCCGAAGCCCATAGCCTGGGAGTGGTGCATAGGGATTTAAAGCCACAGAACATCATGATTGATAAGGGTGGAAACGCCAAGATTATGGACTTCGGTATAGCCCGGTCTATACGGGAGAAAGGGATAACCGGTCCAAGCGTGCTGATAGGGACACCGGAATACATGTCTCCTGAGCAGGCGGAAGCAAAAGAGGTCGATCATCGGTCCGATATCTACTCGCTGGGCATCATCCTGTATGAGATGGCCACCGGACGAGTGCCGTTTGAGGGTGAAACAGCCTTAAGCATCGCTATGAAGCACAAGGGAGAAATCCCGAAAAATCCAAAGCAGTTTAATCCGAATATTCCTGACGACTTGAGTGGCGTCATATTGAAATGCCTGGAAAAGGACAAGGCTACGAGATACCAGACTGCCGCTGAGGCACGCTCAGATTTGGAAAGAATCGAAAAGGGAATCCCGACAGCTGAAAGAATTCTGCCAAAGATGAGGACTACGACGGCACGGGAAGTAACCGTCACCTTTAGAAAGCGCTGGGTATTTGCGGCTTTGGTCCTTATTACATCGCTCTTCGCTGCTTTTGCTTTCTTAATTTTGAGAAGCACCAAAAACAAGAAAGAAGTTTTATCTAGGAACAACAAGGTACTCGTTGTATTACCTTTTGAAAATCTAGGCCCCCCCGAAGATGAGTATTTTGCCGACGGGATAACGGATGAGATTACCAATCGCCTCTCATCCCTTTATGGTCTTGATGTGATCTCCCGTGCCAGCGCCGTTCAGTATAAGAAGACAAACAAGACGATTCGGCAAATTAGAGAAGAATTGAACATTGATTATGTCCTTAGCGGGACAGTCCGCTGGGAAAAAAATATTGGCCAACATGGACGCGTGCGGGTTACGCCGCAGCTGGTTCGGGCGGAAGACTATACCCAGGTCTGGTCAAATACCTACGAACAAGCGGTCGAAGACATATTTGGGATTCAAACAAGAATTGCGGAAGGTGTTACAAAACAGCTTGACCTCACCCTACTTGAGCCTGAGCGCAGCGCTTTGGAGGCCCGCCCAACAGAAAACCCGCAAGCGTATGATTATTTTCTCCGTGGAAATGATCTGGCACAAAAAGCCCACGCATTGGGGGAATTGAAGGAATATGAGCGGGCTATCGGACTGTATGAAAAAGCAATCGGCATAGACCCGAAATTTGCCCAAGTTTATATCGCACTTTCTCGTCTTTATAGCTATATGTATCATTTGGGGGTCGACAGGACGGAGGCACGGCTGGCCAAATCAAAGGTCGCAGTGGACGAAGCAATTAAACTCAGCCCCAACTTGCCTGAAGCAAAGGAAGCGTTAGCCTACTATTACTATTACGGATATTTGGATTATGACCGCGCCATCGAAATATTCGAATCCGTCCGGAAGGCACGGCCAAATACGTCGCAAGAATTGGTCTCTTATATCCAGAGGCGGCAGGGGAAGTGGACCGAATCGCTGGCAGCTGAGGAAAGGGCATTCCAGCTTAATCCCCGCGATTCAGGGACTGCCAGTAATATTGCCATAACTTGCATGAGCCTGCGTAAATACGAGGACGCAATGGCCTGGGAAGACCGGGCGCTTTCTCTCGACCCACAAGATATACAAGCAAAGGCCGACAAAGCCCGTAGTTCTTACCACTGGAAGGGGAACACTGAAGAAGCAAGAGCCCTTATTAAAACACTCCCTCCGAGCCGATGGAATGACTATTTCTGGATTATTTTTGAGACGGCAGATAAAAACTGGAAGGCGGTTCAGGACAAGCTTGGTTCCCTTTCTTCCGATAATTTCGAAGTTTTTGCTTTATGTTATTTTAATAAGGATCTAGCTTATGCACTTGTATTTCATGCACAGAAAGAATTCTCTGAAATGAGGTCGCATGCAGATCTGGCACGGGCAACGTTAGAGAAATCTTTGGGCAATAATCCCAATGATCCAAGATATCATTCGGCACTTGGTCTTGCATATGCCTATCTCGGACGAAAAGACGAGGCTATTGCTGAAGGAAGCCTAGCAGTGAATATCTATCCAGTATCCAAAGATTCATTGAAAGGGCCAAGTTTCGTTATTAATCTCGCTCAGATTTTTGTTATTGTTGGCGAATATGAGAAGGCAATTGAAAGACTGGAGTACTTAATGTCCATTCCTGCAGGATACTATATTTCTTTAAACACACTTCGGAAGGATCCAGCCTGGGATCCTCTCCGCGACCATCCGCGGTTTAAGCAGCTTATTGAAAAGTATTCAAAGGAATAGTATGCCCTCCTCCGAATTTTCAATAACAGAGAAAAAAGATTCTCCAATTGGCGGGGCTTTGCCCCCATTTATTCCCGAAGTCGAGGATGCCAAGAAGAGGCTGGCGGGGCTTAAGGATTGAGGCGGGCGGATACTTGAGGAAAGAGGGTCAGGCTTGCTGGGTATAAGCGGGATGCTATGCGCATTATGGCCTCATAGATAAGAGGCGAGAAAAGGGGTAATATATTCTCAAAGGAGGAGGGAAAATGACTGAAAGGTTGTCTTATGAAGAATTTGTAAAGCAAGCGATTCTGAAACTCAGAACAGGAGATTACAAAGGTATTCACACGGTATACAGCGGTTTTAACGAAGCGTTTAGAAAGTATTTTGACGGAGCTAACCCGATTGAGATAACCAATCAACTCGCCAAGGAGAAAAAGATCGTGGTGAGGCCAGTAAAAGGCGGAGTAATGCTTTACTTGCCAGAAGATGTGCCACAGACTAGTAAGGCCGAACAAGTTCTAAAAAAAATGGGATTGAATAATTAGAGAAAACCAAAAGAAAGGCCAGGAATCAAGAGCTAAAGAGCTCGGCAAGAATTCCTCGACCTCTTGAAGTAGGCGACCTCGGCCTGCCCCAAGTCGAGGATGCAAAAAAGAGGCTGGCCGGGGTGAAGGAACAACAAGCTCCGAGGGTTTCTTTTTGTCGCACCTCCCCCAGGAGATTGTCCCCCTTCATATCTACCCCTGTAGAGAAACGTCCTAGAAACGATGGAGAACAACGATCTCAACCGAGGCTGTAGGAACCTACAGGCTCTTTTGGCTGGAGGCTAAGACTAATGCTAGAGACAATCTAGCAGGAGGGGACGAAGTCCTTTCCTATAGAGATAGGCGGCCCTGTCTTCATAGCGTGGAGGATATGCGGCTTGATTCTGCTGTTCAATAAGTTTTTTAGATTTTTATAAATTAAATCAGTAGTGTCCCAACGTTGATTTGAAAATGCCGCCGATCATGTACATATTCCACAAATTACGACCGATTTCGGCCGTAATCGATTTGAGTGCGATTTTGTATTATGGTCGCTCTTTTGTCCCGCGACAAAAAGGAGCGACCGATGAACACGCCGCCGACCGTCTTCGCCCAGATCATGGACTTTCTGCCTCTTCACGAGTTCCGAAAATGCGTCCGCCGCTACCGCGGGGATTACAAGGTCAAAAGTTTCTCCTGTCTCGATCAGTTCCTCTGCCTGGCCTTCGCTCAGCTGACCTACCGCGAGAGTCTCCGAGATATCGAGTCCTGTCTGCGAACGATGAAGAATCGCCTCTATCACATGGGGATCCGTGGGCATGTCTCCAGGAACACCTTGGCTCACGCCAACGAAAAGCGCGATTGGCGCATTTACACCGATTTCGCCCAGGTCCTCATCGCCCAAGCCCGTCGTCTTTACGCCGACGAGGATCTCGGTCTGGAACTCAAGAACACCGTCTATGCCTTCGACTCCACCACGATCGACCTCTGTCTGTCGCTTTTTCCCTGGGCCCTTTTCCGCAAACGCAAAGGCGCCGTCAAGCTCCATACCCTTCTCGATTTGCGGGGTTCGATCCCGTCTTTTATCAAGATGACAGATGGAAAAACGCACGACGTGAGGGTTCTGGACGATCTCGTTCCCGAGCCCGGTTCTTTCTATGTCCTCGACCGGGGCTATCTCGACTTCTCGCGGCTCTTTGCTCTTCATCAGGACCGGGCCTTTTTTGTCATCCGCGCCAAGCCGAACTTCAAGTGCCGCCGACTCTACTCCCGACCCGTCGATAAAGCCATGGACCTGACCTGCGACCAGATCGTCGTCCTCAGCGGCGTTTTGTCCCGCAAGTGTTACCCCGACCAACTCCGCCGGGTCCGCTTCTACGACCGGGAGAACGACCGCTTTCTCTCTTTTCTGACGAATAATTTTCTTCTTCCCGCGCTGACCATCGCCATGCTCTACAAACTTCGCTGGCAGATAGAGCTTTTCTTCCGCTGGATCAAACAGAACCTGCGGATCAAGACGTTCTACGGAACTTCGGAGAACGCGGTAAGGACGCAAATCTGAATCGCCATCACGGCTTATGTCCTCGTGGCGATCATCAAGAAGCAGTTGCCTCTGGAGCTTCCGCTCTACACATTTTTGCAGATTTTGAGCATTATGGCGTTCGAGAAAACTCCGTTGAATCAACTGCTTACGGAATCTTCCGTTCAAAATGACCCCACCGACTCCTGCAACCAATTGCTTTTGTTCAACTTATAATGGGAGAATACTGATAATAACTCACATAAAAATATCCTTGCTCCCCCCAATCTCCTCCCCAGCTGTTCCGGACAATAAAAGCTCCTTTCCCTGCGGGGAAATAATTGAATTTGTTTCTATCGAAATTATCGTCCCAACCGACAATGGTCACGCCATGCGCACCTTCTTTGACGCCAGGATTGTAATAGGTCTTGTAAGCACCATTATAATAAGCCCCCTTATAGTACATGCTCGTATAAACAGCCCCATTGGCAAAAATAGATTGCTTGATAAGATTATTGGCCAGAGGGCCCGATCTGGGAGGAAGGTAAACAACCTCTTGTATGTGCTTTTTAACCGTTGAATTGGTCGCGGATGCATAGATATAGGGGTCATCGGTTTCTCTAATCGGACCGCTCCACCTGGCCAGGTAGGCAGAAGCTATCAAGATGTTGCCGCCTGCACATGGGTCCCAATCATATCCGTGCTCATCAATCAAGTTCTGTTCAGAAAAATCCCACCCTTCAGCGGGCATCAGGAAGGATTCGAGAGAGCCATACGTGGCAAATGCCCAACATGAGCCGCAGGTCCCCTGATTTCTTACGGCCGTAAGCTTGCTATGGGCGCGCAAATCATAAGTTGAGGGGATACCTTCAATCCAAACTGAAGACGGTTCTTCAATCCATTCTTGGTTCGCACGGGCCCTACCCCTAAGGATATCCAAGAGGTTGGGCGGATGAGCCACAGCATAGTTCTTTGGGTTTGTCAGATGGGAAAAATCATGAGGGCTCGGCAGGAGCCCCAAAGGATGCCCATCATCAGAGTATCTCATCAACTGAATAAGACTGGGCTCTCTCTGCAGTTTAAGGAATTCCTGGTTCAGTGGAGAAGCAATCGGAATTTTTTCTTCCTTTGACCCTCCCGAATCTGTGAGCACAGCAAAGGCACCTGTTGTCGCAAAAATAAAGACGGCCAGGGTAAGAATTCTCGCGAAATGATAGACACAGGTGGGCAATTTGAAAGCATTCATTCTAGACCTCCGAATGCTAAGATTGGAGTTTTGGGGCAAATGGAAACGCGGCAACCCTTGCTGATGTAGAAGACGTCTACCACAAGAAAGCCCAGGAAGGTCCCGACCGCCACGTTGAGCGACATCAAAATGCCTGGGTAACTCGTTTATCCCCCTCCCATTTTTCCCCGAAGACTTGCCGGCACCGCAGAGGATGACGGCCTTGAGGGGCATTATTTCCCGAAGTCTACGTTCACGTTTTGTTGATCGAAGGAATACCAGGCCCCGGTAGCAGCGTCGATGATGACAGGGACAAGGCCAGCCAACACATCAAGGATTATCCATCCAGCCCCGACATGATTATTGAGGTTGACGGTTTTGCTTCCCTTGCCTTCCATCTTGAATTCGATTACATAGGTTTTTTTTGTTTGCAGCTTGAAGGATATCGGCGTCCTGCCCATCATCTTGCCGTCAACCCAGACTTCGGCCCCGACGGGATTGGAGCCAAAGCCGACCTCTTGAGAGGTACCCTTGAAAAGCGTCGCACAACCCGAGAGATAAAAAATCAGACAAAACAAAACGAAAACCTTGGTTTTCATTTTGCCTCCTTTTGCTTATCGCCTTTGCACACAGGCATCAAAGAAGAGGCAATCAAAAGAAAAAGACATCTTTTAATCATTGTCCCCCCTCCTTTAGGTTATTTTGCTATTTCACTTCCAAGAAGTATTTTTTTACCTCGTTGAGAAGTTCATCCCTTTTATAAGGCTTCGAAAGATAAATTATCGATTCCTTCCTGCTGTTCGTCTTATTTTCTTTCCCTGTAACGAGCGAAGAGAGGAATATTATCGGAATACCTTTTGTCGTGGGATCGTTCTTGAGAATAGCAGCGACATCCCCTCCATCTATGTCCGGCATCATAATATCAAGGATGATTAGGTTGGGCAGCTGCTCAGATGCTTTCTTGATCCCCTCGTACCCATTGGAGGCTACGGTCACAGAATAGCCGGCCTGGGCCAGGGTAGACCTTAGCATGTTCTGGGAAATGATGTCATCGTCTATGACCAGGATGGTCTGTGCCATAGGCTTTTCGCCTCCCAGGGAACGTCTAAACGATAGATTAATACCCTCTCTATATATAAGAGACGCTGGAGAGGCCGAAAACTTAGCACCTTATTTTAAAAAAGTTGCTTTTTCCTGGGAAAAACCACGTGTCCCCCCGGGAATGCCCGCTAATTTATCGGCTTCGGCTGGAGGGCCTGCTGACCTGTCTTCTTCCGCAACTCCGAAGGTCCGGACGCACAAAGCGTATTTCCCCGGCAACGCGTCTAATTATCGTTCGACAGGCCAAGACGTGAATCTCGGACCTCGGTCACGGCCATGAACGATATCACTACCGTAGCAGCATTCACGAGCCACCACAGCTAGGCCCCATAAAAAATATTTTTCCAAAGTGCTAAAAAATAGGCCCTTCCAGCGTCTCTTATATATAAAGGCGCGTGGAGGCCAGGGGCTCCGTTCGAAGCATGGCGTCCCGAAAGTTAAAGGTTTTACTTATAAGCTATTAGAGGAAATGAATTCGTGAGCAAGAAGCGAGCAAAGAAAAAGGAAGCAGAGAAGGACACCGACCAGAGGCAGATGATTGAGCCGAGAAAGGAAGGGGGGAGTAAAATGGTCGTTGCCATCATAAGCATTGTCATCACCGTCTTGGTTACAGGACTGTCGTGGAACAAGGTTAAAAAATATATCCCATTTTTTCCGCGACCTCTGATACGGATTAGCTACCAAATAAATAATAATAATATTGGCATTGTTTTTGAAAACATCGGCTCTGCCCCAGCCACCTATTTTACTGCAGATATAACCGCCAAAAATGGCGTTTTTTCTATTAATGAGACCTATTCTGACTTTGAACTTATTGCCTCAGGTCAAAAAGGCTCAGTAGGCTCATGGACGGTTATCTCTGCTAGGAACATACTGCCTCAACAAAAAGGTGCTGTTACCCTAGTTGCCCGAGATGCGGGTCTAGTACTAAATGTGCCAAGATTGAGAAGCGATAGCCGCTGTAAATTTGTAGGCACGCCTAAAATGAAATGGGGGCCAGCGGAGACGAAGATAAATATGTCACCCTTGCCCCGTTCCATTTTGTTTGGAATGAACCATTTAAATCCCTCTGGGAGATCGGCTTCATTCACGGTATGGAAGAGGCTGAGGCTAACTTAACCCCTGAACAAAAGGCCTGTGGGCGGTGCAGGGTTCGAACCTGCGACCCCCGGCTTGTAAGACCGATATCCTGGCCATTAGGCAAAGGTATTATCGCTTGCTGGCTTTCAGCCCCGCCAGCCTCTTCGTGGCATCCTCGAATTCGGGCAGGTCGGGGTCGGCATCGCACAGAGCAGGGCCGGACGCTTCAGGCGCTTGTGCATAGCCCGAGACGTGGCGAACTTCAAGTTAAAGGCGAGGATCGCTAGTCGCGAAGCCATTTTTCTCTAGCTACGCCGGTACTTAAAAACCGCCCGCCTGCGCCTAATAGATTAAAGATAAAAGGTAGATCGCTCAAAAAATAGGCACAGCTAGATTTGACGCTCTTTTGACATTTCGGCGTCAAAAAAGCCCAAAATGGCATAGGCTCGCTGAAACCAAGACTTGAGGAAAACTATTGAAAAATAAGAGGTTAATCTGGCGCGCCTGGAGAGACTCGAACTCCCGACCCGCTGCTTAGAAGGCAGCTGCTCTGTCCACCTGAGCTACAGGCGCGTCTTTATACTGCCTGCCGTGGAGGAGAATCGGGGAGATCGGATTTGAACCGACGACCTCCTGCTCCCAAGGCAGGCGCGCTAACCAGGCTGCGCCACTCCCCGCTCGCCTATTTCGCGCTATTTTATCCTTCTCCGCGTGTCGAAATGGGGTGAATCCCGGGCTTTGAGCCTGCTCATCTTAACAAAATGATCTGGGCTTGTCAATTTGATCCCGGAGAAGGGGAGCCGCTCCCGGCTATCTCTCTCACCCCCGACGGTGAGAATCCGAGGATGAAATTCACCTTCCAAATCCTCTCGGGGGGTGATTGACCCCCCAGGGGGGGACCTGCCATCATAAGGGCCGTTCGAAACAAGGAGACTTCCTGTGGGAATTCTGGCCTCGGCAGAGAGAAAATTCGAACAGGAAAATCGTCTGTGTTACTGAAAATGTCAATGTTGACACAAATTGTCCATGGTTCATTGACAAAATTTGCCCGATCGACTATTTTGAATGGACTTTTTTCCAATGGGCTCTAACCTCGGCGAACTCCTGCTCCGCGAGAAGGTCTTGACTCCTGACCAGCTCAAGTCCGCACTCGAAATCCAGAAGGAAAAAAACGTCCCCCTGCAGACGGCCATTATCTCCCTCGGGCTGGTTACGGAAGAAGAGATGGCCCAAGCTCTGAGCCGGCAGCTCGGCTACCCGTATATCGACCTCGACCAGTTCGA
>Ga0315277_10003774_pt1 | contig 20461 bp, 13 predicted proteins | sample YL17G05_15_MG_FD_203695 | JGI IMG/M metagenome (GOLD analysis project Ga0315277, IMG submission 203695) | Sediment microbial communities from Yellowstone Lake, YNP, Wyoming, USA - YL17G05_15 | ecosystem: Environmental > Aquatic > Freshwater > Lake > Sediment | place: USA: Wyoming | collected... | reverse complement strand
GACCAGCACGATCATCACGGATGACGAGCAATTCATCAACATCACGCGTACCGGTGCTGCAAGCGAGGCCGATCTGCCTTTCGACGATATCATTCAGATGAACACGTGGAACTACGATATTTCCCGGTACACGTTTGAATCCGCGTACAACCCGGAGCTGAGCAATCTCACGGAGTTTTATGCCGTGACTTTGAACTTCAAGTGGCGAAACGAGTCGACGGAAGAACCAGAATGGGGGTACATCAAGTTCGTCGGGAACTTCTCGACGATCAGCTATTCACCGACCATGTACGAGAACGAGACTATCTCGCTTAATCGCGCCGACTATTACGTGGACGAAGCAGACTGGTATGGCGATTGGGCCGGGGAAAATTTCCCGAACAACTTCGAGTTTTTCTTGCCGCTCTCCAACGGGCTCCTCTACTCGGAAAATTCCCGGTTTGCCATCGTCAAGAACTGCACGTCGGACCACATCACGGGCAAGTGGAATACGGATAATTTCCGGTTCATGCAGACCAACACGAAAAACCATAGTTTGCCCTTGCAAATGTTCGTGCTGAAGGATGTTTCCCGGAACCAAGCCCTCGCCTTCGCGAACATGGTGAACACATGGACGCCCGTCAAGATCGCCGGAGGTGCCTTGGAATGAGCGAAAAAGCGGTGATGTCGAGCCGGACACAGATGGGGTTGGATATCGAGAATCGCAAGTACCTCGGCAATGGTATCGCGTGGTCTGGCGTGCTTTACATTGCCATGGGGTTCTTCATGATCGTCGTTGGGAACATTTGGCTCACTTTGCCCTTGAACACACCAAGTATATTCCAGATCATCGGCTACTATGGCCAAGCCGATTACATCAAGTACATGAGCATAGCATTCTTCGGCATCGCGGTGCTTGTCATCGCCTCGGGAATCCTTTACAAGAAACGTGGCGAGGAGGAAAAGATCCGGAAGCTTTCGAAAATCGTGGCCATCGTCCAGCAACCGTGGATCGCTATTGCTTTAATCGCCATCGCCGGGGTCTGGTTATACATCATCCTCGATGCGGATGGCGATCTGGCTGCGGCAATCGCGAGCATGAACGGCCTGGACGTGAGTGACGAGCAGCAAAAATACGAGTTCATCTGGCTCATGGAGAAGCTCCCGATCGTGCCGTTCTTGCTTTTCGGCGTGTTTTCCATTGCCATCTATCCCATGACCATGTACAGCAGCGCCATCTTGCTCCAGGACACGGGCATGAGCTTTCCATGGGATCCAATTATGTCGTACGACGACCGTGCGCGCAAGTACGCGGTGAAGGGTATGCTCGTCGGTGGGGTCTACTACATCATCATTGGCGTGGCGATCTGGGGTCTCGGTTATGTCCGGGCCATCGGCATCGACGTGTTCTACCCGAACTTTCCCATGGAGACATACCCCATGTGGCTGAACGTGTATTATATCTTCCCGATCGCGTTTGGTATTTGCTGCATCGCCACGAGTTTCTTGTATTACTTCTATTCGACCAAGATCTGGGCGAGATCGCTGGCCTGGTACTGCGGGTTCATGCAAATGCTCGTTCCCGTGTTCGGCTGGTTCTTCGGTATCAACTTGATGCTGAATCTCTGGCACTCCGGAAAGGAGATGGATGCAAAGGTGGCACGGCGTGGCCTCTTTTATGGCTTTTCAGTTGCGATTTTTTCGACGCTCGTGCCTTTGTTCATTTTCATAATGATCGGGCTGAATAGGATCGTTCCCACGAGCTTCCGCTTCGCCATTGACTGGAGCAACTTGAAAGCACAGGTCGACGGACTCGTATGGACGTTCACGCTAGTGTTGGTTCTGTTTTACTTCATCGCGGGGTTCTACTTGATTATGGAATCCATCGTATCAAATGTTGCAGCCCAGAGGAGTTTCCAGCGTGGTCTAGCGTGCATGTTCTTATTTCTAGGCCTAGTGGAATTAAGCGTCTTAATGTACTCGATCTTCAAGGTGCAACCATATCCGGGCATCATCATCCTCCCGCCAACGATTCCTGCACCGGCAGACGTCCGTGGCGACAACAGCGTCGTGTTCTTGCTGGCTTGTGCCTCGGTCATCTACATCACGTACTGCATCGAGAAGTACATCAAGAACAGCAAGAACATGGTCATCACGAAGCTGATATTCATTCTCGCGCTCGGCGGTGTCGCGGCATTGATCTTCTCGTTTATTCCCGCCATCAGCGGGGGAGAATGGTACCAGATCGGTGGATACGTGTTCATGGGGTTGCCCATCATCGGCCTTGCATTCGGTGTTCTTATGATCCTCATCACGTATGGCCAGTTAGCAGCGCAAACATCGGGCGATATCAAGAAAAACGCTCTCACGATCCTCTACGGCTTCTTGATCACCGTTGTGGCTGCCATCTTACACGTGCTGCGGAGTTCCTTGAGCTTCCCGTTCAACTGGGTCGTGTTTATCGTGCTGAACATCGTGGGCGTCATCGTCTTCATGCAAGGCATCTTGAAATCGTCGTATTGATGAATTCCACGAAATCGCGTGGTTTTTTTACCTTTTTTTCCTTTGGCTTGATGATAGATCACTGATATATCAGAATGGAAATTATGCAAGCGCGAGGCCTTGGCAGCAATCAAGATGAAGTTTTTTCGATGCTGCAGCGAAGCGTGGACGTGCTTTCCCACCTTTTTTTAACCGTGCCGGAATCGGACGTGAGCGCGGTAATCGGCCGAGATTTTTTCGCCGAGGCACTTTCATGGCGTGATACCCGGGAAATATCAGATATGAAAGTTGAGATGGCCAAGATTCCGGCGTACGTCCTTGTATTACAACTGCTGTTCTATTCCAGGCTTCGAGAGGCGTATCCCGGCCTTCGAGAACTAGCCCCGTCGACGATACAAGGCATCGACGAGATAATCGCGATGTTTCGAAACGCATCGGCCACGACGCCGTGGAAATGTATCTTCGAGTATGATATGCTGGCGCTATGCAAGCAAGCGAGCGTAACAAGGGAATGCGTGACGGCCGTGCGATCCATCTTGCAAGATGCTGAACGATCGCCGGTAAAAAACATACCTGGCGAATTGCTCGGCATCGCGTTTCAGCGGCTGATTCCCGGGGCCTTACGCAAGGTGATCGCCGCGTATTACACGACCATCCCGACATCGGCACTGCTCGCCGCGCTGGCCATCGATTCGCCGGAACCGATCATCCTTGACCTGGCTTGCGGGGGAGGCAATTTGCTCGCCGCGGCATACAAGCATGCACGAGCATTGCGAGGTAAAGCAAGTGATCATCGGGAACCAGATAACTACGCCGCCACGCTCCACGAGCAAGTATTTGGCGTGGATATTATGCGGTTTGCAACGTTGCTAACCACGATCACGCTAGCACTCCTGGAACCAGGCTCGTGTTCAAGTGCGTTCAAGATCGGCATAGCGGATGCAACGCTGTTGAAGCCAGGAGACACCATCATCCCTGCCATCAAGCCGGTCGAGTTCCTCTCGGCCAGCTCCCCGCCGTCCATCGTATTGCCACGAGCGGGGATCGTGATTATGAATCCACCCTTCACGAAAAACGAGAACATGTCCAAGATCTCGGTAAAAGGCACGGGTGACAAGTATATCCAAAAACAGCACCAAGATTTCACCGATTATAAGCTATCGCTCGGCGAGCGATTTGCCGAGTTCACAGAGGTTGTCGTGTCCGATGGTGCCCAGCAAAAAACGATCAATTGCATCCACAAACAAATGGGATTATTTGCCTATTTCATCTTGCTCGGTGACCGATTTCTTGAACCAAATGGAAAGATGGCACTGGTTCTGCCATCGAGCTTTTTGCGGATCAAGGCCTGTGAAAACATCCGGCGTTACCTTAGCGAGTATTACACGATCGATTATATTGTATCGAGAATTGATCGGCCTCATTTTTCCGAGAACACGGAATTCCGGGAGATCTTGATGGTCACGACGAAGCACCAGCCGACAGCCGCGTCAAGGCCATGTTCCTACGTGGTGTTAGCAATGCTCCCCAATGACCTGCACGAGATCGAGGTGCTCGCATCTTCGATACACCGGGGGGAGCCGGGCCCGGACATTGCCGGATACACAGCCGTGCCGCAACCCGTGATGAAAGCAACCGTTTCCAATTGGTTCTTACCGATGGCCTCATCAAACAAGCGATTGATGGAAATTCACAAGCAGGTCTTGCAATCCGACACTATTACCAGATATCATAACATCGTGCCGAAGGAGGGCTTCATCCGGGGATTGGATTCAACGCACAAGAAAGAACTCGAAACGTGTTTCATCGTGGATCCCGTACACGATGCCGGAAACGTCACGTGGAAATACATGTGCACATCCAGGGACCAAATCGTGTTCGCGATGAAAAATAATGAAAGCGTTCCGCTCAAGATTGATGTCATAAATACCCGGCCCGGCATCAAGTCTACCGCGAACCTGGGTCGCTTCGAGATTGGCGAATTGCATGATTACGTGATCATCGATGACTTTCCAGCAGAGAGTGGTTCGCAATCGGGCGTTCAAGCCTGGGTAAAAAAGGTTGATGATCGCACGTCACGATTGTTCCACATCAGGCGATTCGACGTGACCGCGCCCGGCACCATTCATCTTGGTTATTACTCGATACAACCAAGAGCCCCGACAGGATTGACGTGGGTCATTAAAGGCATTGACGATCAAGATGCAAAAATCATCACGCTCTGGCATAATTCGACTTTTCACTTGATGCAAGTGTTCTTGAACCGAAAAGAGACCCGGGGTGGCTACATGGCGGTCGACGAATACAATTTCGAGGCGTATCACGTGATCAACATCAAGAAAATGAAACCAGCCCAGATCGCTGAAGGGCTTTCGATCTTTGAAGACCTGGCCAAGATTAGCTTTCCGGGCATTTTCCGTCAATTGCTAGGGCTTTCCCGTGAAAGGATGATCATCGACATGTATTTCGCGAGGATCTTGTTTCCTACCCTTAAAAGACCGCATTTATTCGCTGTGAAATTGCAAACGGTCATGTTTGAAGAAATAGAGATGCTTAAGTCGTTGATGAATGGTGATAAACGCAAGAACGTCGATCTGAACGGCGACGTGCGGGGATCCGGGACAATTGATGATGATTGAGTGGCTTAATTCATTTCCTTCCTGGCGAAGCTGGGGGTTTCGTTTTTGCCTGAGTAACAAGTAAATCGACGACGTAGTTGACGGTCTCTTCCACGTTCAAGCCGGTCTTTGACGACGTGGTGATGTAGGATTTGAGGCCGAATTTTTCCATGGTTTCCTTCGCAATGTCGTTGATGCTTTCGACCATCTCCGGATCAACCATGTCCAGTTTAGCTCCACAAAGAACGATGGGAATTGACGAGTTTGTGTGCCTACGAAACATTTTTGTCCAATCTTCTACTTGCGAGAGTGTATCGAGTCGTGACATGTCAAAGAAGATGATCCCTGCCCGGGCACCGAGGCAATAGCTGGGCTGCAAGAAACGGAATCGATCCTGGCCACCCAGATCCCAGAGGGAGAGGATGACCTTCTTCCCGTCGCGCACGAGCTCCTTTGTGTAAAAACCAACGCCGACGGTAAGAGCCGTGTCGGATTTAAAGACGTTCTTAAGGTAACGGATAAGCAGGGTCGTTTTTCCTGCGCCACCCGCGCCACCGATCACGATCTTGAAAATATACTCCCGATTCATGATGCTTTTTATGCCTCAACAATCCATTGCCGCACGTTACCATGGTTTGATATCCAAGATATTATAATTTTCTGTCATGTTCCATGATTCATTCCGCCGTTGGCTTTTTAACTTATCGAAGCAATGTTTCGGGTTAATCGCCTAATTTTCCCCGGATATTCTTTCAAAACATGACAAGGACGATTCCATGTCGAATAATGGAGAAGGATGAAGTTAAAGAAGGGAATGTTTCATCTTGGTATTCAATGAACTGTTTTGGTGGTGAAGCGCGTGAGCGTTGAAGACCCGATGCGAGACACGATAAAAACCTCGATCAAGCAATACCTGGTGCAATTTGATACCTACGCAAAGGCCATCGAGGGATTGAAAATTAAGTGCAACATTCCAAAGGAACAGCTAGAACGATTACCTCAAAAATTCCAAAAGGTGAATGCAGAGAAACGGCAACTCGTTGACGAAATCATGGCGGAAGAAGCCCAGTTCAAGAATTTTGCAGGGCAAGCTCAGCCTAATTTGAAGAAACTTGAAAGAATTCATGAAAAAATAGGCAATTTGCAAGTAAAATTGCTCGAAAAAGAAGATGATCTCAAAAAACTGCGAAATGAAGAGGAGACCGCCAAGGGGTGCGAAGAAACAGCACCAAGCTTGAACGAATGCATGAGCAAAGAATACAAGCAAGTGTTCGAAAAACTCGCGCAAGCACGCAAGAAGTTCCCCGACATCTATCAAGAAGCCGAGAGTGAAGTGGATATCCATTTCCTCACGCCGTTCAAGTGATTTGCCCGATGAATCACGATTGACATGTAAAATACTGGATAATTTTTTATTCGTGGATTTTAACCATAAAATAGGATTTGATGGTATGGAAGCCTCACCTCGTATCAAAGCTGCGATAATCGACCAGTTAAAGAAATTCGACGCCCTTTCCAAGGAGATAGCTGCTGCGAAAAAAGCAGAGAGCAGGGATCCAGGCGAAATAGACCGGCTGAATGCGGAAATAGAAGCTCTCAACAGGCAAAGTCCAACACTTCGCAAGGAGCTGTCGTTGGAAGAAGGCGTGCTGATGGACTTGATGAACGAGTATTCACCCAATGCAAAGAAGCTCGATAAGCAACAAGCAAAGGTTGCAAGGATCAAAGCATCAATCGGGGTAATTGAAGGAAAGATCGCAGCAATCAAAGACCAAATTGGGGAGATCGAAAAGCTAAGGGAATTCGCGAAGACGACGGAAAAATTGCAAGGCAATTACAAGCAAATCCTCTCGAATCTCATGAACTTGCGCACGAGGTACCCTCAAGATTACGATGACGCCGAGCGGGAGGCGGGCATTTTTTTCCTGACGACCCCGAAGGAAAAATGATGGCTGTTCACTGCTTCACTCCATTTTCAAGTCCCGAATAAGTTCTTTATCTTCGGAAGCGACGATGTTTCATCATCGTAGATCCTATCAAAGGTCGACTTGCTTGGGATTCCACCAGTTTAAAGAAACGAGGCGGTTGGCCGCATCGGGAAATCTCCCGCCGGTCAAGAACCCGCTCGATATCGTGCTCGGGAGCGCTCTCAAGAGCTTTGGATTGGACATGCTTGCAGAATATTTTTCCCGGTTCTCCAAGAATGATGCTTCTATCAAGCCTTGGATGCCGGCGAGCCTCGATCCAGGCATGTTCTTGATCGACACGCATTGCCACACGGCGCTGAGCGACGGCGAGGGTGATTTCGAATCGATCCTCAGGCAGGTTGGCCAAGGGAAGTACCTCGACGGCCTCTTGCTCTCCAACCACGTCTGGTCCCTCGAGGCGGATGATAAAACCCGTATCCCGAATGAAAAGGTCTTGCACCAGTCATACGAGGTCCCGGACATCGTCGCGGATTTAAAACGGAAAAGAATCCTTCCGGATCATTTCATATCGTTCCCGGGCACTGCAGAATTCGTCACGAAAGGTACGGACCGTTTCCCGAAAAAAGGCGTGGAGATCATCGGGACAGGCTTGTCCAGGTCATTCATCCAAGACAACGGCGGCTTGGGGCGCATCCGTAAATTGCTCGCAGAGGACCTCGTCGACTTGATCCATAACGACGGTGGTGTCGCCATCGTTGTCCACCCGTTTTACTTCGAGAATGCCTACTCGCCACGGCTTTGGCGTACTGCAGACGCGATCGAAATCGTCAATCAAACCACGCACATGTTCGTGGAACCTGCAACGAGAGCATTCGTCAAGAAAGTAACCATGGACGTGCCGCTCGTGGACGAGGCGTTCCGGTTGCAGCCGTTATTTGGCTATTTCTCGTGGCGGGCTCGAGTGGAGATCGAGCGCCATCCACGGCCAGTCGTCGGCAGCTCCGACGCGCACGTCGGATGCTTCGCTGGAACAGGTTGCACCATGTTCCGGGAGCCCATCACGAGCCTGGAAGACTTTCGCACCGCGCTGCGTCGTCGCAAGTCCGCGGCGATGTTGAACCCGCGCTGGGAAGCCCAAGCAGAGATACCGGCAATCATTGACGCGATTTGGCACCATTGGGGGAAAAAGATCGTGCGGACCATGTTTTTCATAAACAGCAAGTGGCGGGCTGTGATACCCCTGCTCAAGATCGCGACCGACAGTTTCAAGCGGTTCAAGGATACCCCGTTTCCCGCCATGATCGAAGCTGAAATCACGTGATGCCCTTCACGCAGGATACGCAATGCTGAATCATCGCGTCGATGCTGGCCGGGCTTGCAGCGCATATCATGCCGACACGCGAGACGACGGTTTCTGGATTTACCTCGATCGGGATCCCGGCATTCTTCACCGTAGTTAGCGTGTCGATGCCGTACGATGACAAGCTGTACTGGATCCGGTCAGGAAATCGGCAAGGCTTGCCGGGACAAGTGCAAGGCTTTTTTCTTTCCGCCATGCAAACCTTGCACGGCGACGCATAAACGGGCACCGATCCCGGAACAAAATGGTGCAAGGCATCCAGGCACGATTCAAGCGCGCCGTCCATCTTTCCATAGGTCTTTTGGACTTCCTTGAACAAGCCCTTGTTTTCCTTGAAGCCCGCCGGTAACGATTCTTGCAGCACCACGAGGAAAAAATCATGGCACGATGCCAGGCGTGCTTTCATCTCGGGAAGCGGTGGACGATTCGGGGGACAACTCCACGATGTTCCAAAATATGGGCAACCAGCATCGAGTTTCGCAAACGGCCGAGTGCACGATTCCCGCACGGCATCCTCGCTCGGGAGAAATGCGATCGAGGCGAGATCTACGCGCTTGATGAGTAGCTTCATCACGTTCACAATACAAGGATTGAATGCCTGGATATTGCTTTTCTGGGAGACTGCACATCGAAGTTTAAATAATCCACGAAACAACCTTGCTTTCACTCGCATGAAATCAACTTTCCACGAGGTTGATTCTGTTGAAGACTTGGAAAAAACGAATCTCGAAACACCAAGCGTTGTTTATCGTTCTGATCTGCGGCATTGCGACCTTCGGGGGCGCGTATGCGTGGTATAGTGGTCTTGGAAGCGCCGATAGAGGCATTGCTGCGAATTATAAAATCGTTTGGGTCATTCCTCACACTCATTTTGACCCATGGTGGCTAGATCCATGGCACACGGAAGCAGAGCGATGGTCCGCCAACGTGCGAAACGCACTTGACTTGATGCGGCTGAACAAGGACATGTGCTTTGTCATTGACCAGATGGTAGGTATGAAATATTTTTGGGAACATTATCCCAGCTATCGAACAGATATCTTGCGATTTATCGGAGAGGGTCGCTTAGAGATCGTGCAAGGTTTTGTTTCGCAGCCTGAGATGAATATTGTGGGTGAAATAGGTCTTATCCAAGATGCAGTTCTCGGCATCAAGTGGGCGAAGGATGTTCTCAATGCAAACATCACGACGGGGTGGCAGATTGATGTGTTTGGTTTTGGCGCCGGCACACCCACGTTTTATAGGAATCTGGGTTTAAATTATTGCATTTTTACCAGATCTGGTCAATCCATGTGGGATGGCGTCTTCACGTGGACCGGCGTCGACAACAGCACGATTTATGGATATAAGCTGCCGAACTACAGTAATGGCTGGGGGAATGATGGTGGTTATGCAACGGCCATGCGTGTCCAGAACGTGAATGAATTCATCCAGGAAGTGCATAACTGGATAAACCCGCACACGAATCCTTTCCAGCATACCGTGAACCCCGGCAACTTGAGCGACGATCAAGGTGATTTGATGATCTTCTATGGATCGGATTTTTCAAACCCGAACATGGAATTGCCCGGTTATGTCAAGGCATGGAATGCGCAGGAAGCCGATCGCACGGGATACGTGTGTAAAATCGGCACGCCGAAGCAATTTTTCGACCGGCTCGGCCCGCTCCTCGCGGAAGGGGGCGTCGTCCACACCCACTTCACATATGAACGTGATTTAAACCCGGTTTTTCCTGGGTATTACACCTCCAGAGTAAATATGAAGAATTTCACGCGGTATTTCGAGCAAAAGCTTACGACGCTGGAAACGTTTGCGTCCATTGCAAAACAATCGTTCCAAAACTTCACCTATCCAGAACCTGACTTTGAAACGGCGTGGTTCAAGGCAACCGCGAGCCATCACCATGATTCTGTCACGGGCACATCGCGGCAGCCGGTCTACGATGATAACATTCAAGTTTTCTATCAAGAAATGCCAAAGCTCCAGGCGTTGGAGTCGGACATTCTCGGCACGATCGTCGATCAAGTGAACATCACATATCACAACGCAACGGTCATACCCGTTGTGTTGTTCAACCCACTGGGCTGGAATCGCACGGAGCCCATCGAAGTGGCGGTCAACACCACGATATTTCCCGCGAGCCTGCAAAACAAGACCGTGGACGTGGAGGTCATCGATCCCGACGGCGATATCGTGATCCCGTCCCAAGTCATTCCCATCGAGAATGGCAGCGGCGGCACCACGCTCGGGACGTTCAAGGTCGTTTTCGTGAGTGACGTGCCCTCGATGGGGTACAAGACCTACGTGCTCAGGCCGCTCGTTGCCGTGCAAACAGAGGCTCCCGCGATGCTCGCGGCTACCTTCAATCCGGCTGATTTCACGCTGGAAAATAGTTATTACAAGGTGGAGTTTAACAAGACAGGCAATCGCGAGCTTACGATCATAGACAAGGCCATGAACTGGCAAGTGCTGAATGAGGACACGGATCAATGGCAATTGCTCGATTACACGGATCGCGGGGATACCTACTTCTACGGGTTCAGGGGAATACGGAATAATATTACCGCACTTGCACCTCAGGTTTTGATCGAGGAACAGGGCCCTGCACGAATCCATGTCAAGTTTCGATACGTCGTTAGCAATTCGGAGTACAACCGATCCATCTTCTTGGCAGATAATGTAAAAAGGGTCGAGTTCCGCGATGAAATGAACTTGCAACCAGACGATTCGACCTCGATCGCATTCCGGTTCGCGTTCAACGTGACCCAGGCAACGCACGAGTATGACGCCCCGTTCGGTTTCACGAGCCATGAAGAAGACCAGGCATTCTATCCGGCGCTGTATCACCTGACCGTGAAGAATGCCACGCACGCGGTGAGCCTGGTCAATTCTGGCATTCATGGATACCGCCGCGTCGGGGATCAACTCGAAGGTGTTCTCGTCAGGTATTTGAACAACTCGAATCCCGAGTGGACGGAAGGCAGCGGCGTCGTGGTGATCCTTGACAATGGATACTTTAATTTCAACTACGCGATCACGACATACGCGCCGAACGAGACGAGCCACGAGGGCGCTGTCGCCCAGCAAAAGCTCGATTATGAATGGAACTTCCCGGTAACAACCGCACAAGGTGATCTCCACGGAAATCGCCCCTTGCCCGTGCACCAAAGTTTTTTCAGCGTGAATTCCACGCAGATCCTTGCGCTGGGAATGCGCAAGGTTTTGCGGGAAAACGGGTTCACCACGATCCTCCTGAACACCGAGAATGCCACGATCAACGCGGCGATTTCTTTAGCATTGCCGATATCCGGTGCAAGAAATGCCACGTTCCTCAACGATCCGATCTCTGTTTTGCCTGCGAATTCCACCGGCATCAACGTGACGATCCCCGCGTACGCGTGGAAAAACTTGCTCACCGGCAACGATGCCGAGGATGTCAACGGGCCGCGCATCGGCACCATCGAGATGCCGGACGCGTGGACTGGCTCCACGTTCACGCTGGAAGTCACTGTCGAGGATACCGAGAACAACACCATCGATACCGTTTGGCTCGAATTATGCTTCAACGAGACATTTGAAGGTCAGACGTGGACATCCATTCCCATGGTCGCCGCCGGAGGGCATCGCTACCGCGTGGCCTTAGGCATGGAAAGCGCCACTTTACGGCCGATCTACTTCCGGGTTCGAGCCCTGGATTCGGAACACAACGTGCAAGCCAGCCAATTCTGGACCGTCGTTGATCAGCCCGCGTTCACAACCGCGGAAATTTCCGTGTCACTCGTGCTGGTGGGGATCATCGCGCTGATCGTGCTCGCGGCCTTGATCATGGCCATTCGAGGCCTGGACAAGGTAAAGCAACGTGCCAGCAAGCAGCCAGGCACGCCACGAGGCAAGATGACCAAGACTGCGGAGATCGCGGCCCGGTGGCTCGTGCAACAAGTGTTGCTGCCCATCATCGTGCCATTTTTCCTGCTAGGGCCATGGTTGCTGGCATGGTTGATGGCAAAAGGCTTTTTCGGGTCCCCAGACATCACGATCTTGAACCCGGGCTACAACCGGCCTTATGGTGGTGCCAGCTTCCCATGGACGGACACGATCCGCAACAACTTGTTCGATTTCTTCGTCCCAGATTTCTTCATCGGAACGTTCCTGTTCGGCCTCTTGGCGTTCTTGATCGTGCTATGCCTCCCGAAGGCCGCCTCGTCCAAGGGCAGGATCTTCTCCGCGATGCTGGGTACTATAATGGTGCCTCTCGCCGCGCTGGTCGTGTATCCTGTCTTGTTCATCGTTGGTTCCGCGCCTGCGAGCTATTGGCCGCAGATCGCGAGTGCCATCTCGCTGCTCTACCATACCGACCTCATCAAGCTCATGTACTGGTACTTCTTGCCGCTATTCATCGCCGCGTTCGCGACGTTCCTCGGCACCGATTTCGCCAAGTGGATCTGGCTCAAGGTCATCCCTCCAAGCACTCGCATGACCACGAAAATGGGCGCGGTCATCGTTGAAGAAAAAGTAAAAAAGGCCTGGGGCAAGCTCGTGGCCAAGGCGAGGTCGGCGATGAAACGGGGTGGTGCATCCAATCAACCACACGGGGATCCGATGCCCGCCAAGGAGGTCGCGGCACCATGATGCTCGCGGAAATCACGGACCTCGGAACAGGGCTGTGGATCATCGGTCTTGCCACCATCTTCCTCGTCGTCCTCGCGAACGCGTTGCCTGGCCGGTACTTCCGCTGGCGCGTGTCACGAAAGCCATTAGATCTCGACAAGATGACCCAAGCCGAGTTTGACTGGTGCTTCAACCTCACGGGCATCATCATTATGAGCGCGGTGAATGGTTTGCTCTGGGCAATGGAGGCGATCCAGGTCAAGTTTGACTTCTGGATCGAGGACATCTTCAACGAGCACGCGCTGCCGGCAGCGTTCATGTTCCTCTGCTACATCGCATTGTATTTCCACACGGGAAAAACCCATTTGTCAAAACCGGCAATCTGGGCATACATCGGCGTCACCTTGCTGTCGTTCCTCCTGGGTCATGTGATTTCGGTTGAACTACTTGCATGGGTGCCGGAAAACGTGATGGTGAGCGTGTACGGCTCGCAACTCCCCTTCAACCCGGAGAACGTGTTAAACATCTACGCGATATTGGGCTGGTTCGCGGCGCCTGATTTTAACATTTTCCTCGTCTTGACAAGCATGGCAACTGTCGCGGTTGGATTTTTCATATGCCAAGTCATCGAAACCATTATCCAGGCGATAAAACTCGGCTTAAAGCGCGTTGGGAGAGAGTATAAGAGGACTCTTGCCAAGCTTGATCGCAATCCTTAACTCCAGAACGAAAATACGTAATTTTTTGTCCTTTTTTTCCATTACGCCAGAGAAATGCAGATAAAATAAAGAAAGAAAGGTAAAAAAAATTCAATATCGCCCAGAGAAAATCTGGTCCTTGACTTCTTCCATGTCAAGCGTGTCTTGACGCTCGATGCCGATGTTCCACGTCTTGCATACATTGTAAGCCGTATCCGAGATGCAGGCAATGTCGCTGCGGTCGAGGAGATCGAGCTTGAACTTGCGGACGCCGGCGAGCAATTGCTTGAGGCCGGTGCCGAGCCGGTTGGAGAAATAGGTGTACACACCGATTGCCCCGCCGCAGATTTGCTTGTCGGGATATTTCCGCTTGAGATCCTCGGCACACACGAATGCCTCCTCCATCGTGAGCGTGTCGGGGTCCTTGGCCTTCTCGAAGCCAAGGGATTCGAGCATGGCTTTCGTGACCGACTTCTCCTTGATCGCCTTTTCGACAAAAGTACCCTTCATTGCTGCGGTGATGGGGGCTCTTGCCATAGCCATGCACGTCACGTATGGTGCACCCATGGCGATGGCCTTGAACATGTGGGTCTCGTTTGCAAGACCACCTGCAATGGCGATCGTCGGTATCTTGGCACTCGGGGTCTTCTTCTTGATCATGTCGAAGCATCCGGTGACCATGGCTTCCAAGTAGACGGTCGGGATGCTGCCCTCGTTCATCATCGTGACGGGGGACATGCCGGTACCGCCGCCCGCGCCGTCGAACGTCATGCCGTCGACTTTACCTTCAACACCTAAGCGCAAGATCCATGCCGTCGCCGAAGGTCGATACGCACCGGTCTTGATAAAAACATTCTTGATGCCCATATTCTTGACCTTGTCAAGATTTTCGAGGAAGCTTTCGGTGCTCGTGATGCCCACGCGGCTGTGGCGCTCGAAGTCGGGGATAAGCCCTTGCTTGTACTCCTCGATCACGTCGGGATTGAACGGGTCCGGGATGACCAGGTATCCCCGCTTGGCGAGGAGCTGCGCGCGCTCGAGCGATTCGAGGCGGACCTCACCACCGATAGCCTTGGCACCTTGGCCGAACTTCTCTTCGAGGGACGTGATATCGAGCTTGCTGGTAACGTATTCAAAAACGCCCAGGCGGGTGTCTTCCACGTTGCGCTGGACGATGATGTCGCCGTGCTCGCCGTCCCAATATTCGCGATACGATTGCACCCTGAATTTCATGTCCTCGGTATCGATGACGCGGGGATATTTCCCGCCTTCCTCGAACTTGGCATCTGTGTCCATGCCACAAACGTTTTCACCAACCGTTAACGAAACACCAGACAAAGCCGCGCCATAGGCCAAGCCCTTCCAGTTCCGCTTCGCCACGTATGTCGAGCCCAAGCCGGCGATGACGATGGGCAATTTCTGGGGAATGTTGCCCCAATGCGTGGAAATGTCAGCGTTGGGAAAAATCGTCTTGTCCATATCGGGCTCGATGCCCTTTGCCCCGCGGACCTCGAACTGGATCTGGAAATCCCCGAAGCTCAGGCCAAAGTCCTTGGGGGTCCCCGCTGTCGAATTTCCGAAGTATTCTCGGAGCGGATACAGCGTTTCCCGACCGCGAAGTGCAGATTTACTCACTTCGCAAAAGACGGGGCAATCTGCTATGCAGATGGGACATAGGCCTGATTCGCACGAATCTTCTACCCGTGTTCGGGTTCCGATGATGCTGTTCCTGTGCGTCACAAGGTTGAATTTTGTCATATAGTCTCACGTTTTTTTGTAAGGAAAAAGAATTAACCGTTTACATCTTGTATTTTTTTTCAACGAATTTACTCTATTTGTTAACCGGCTTAACCAAACAGCGGATTTCCGAATTGTAATTGCCGGTTCTCAATATTTTAAAAAACCAGCACAAACATTTCGATTCCGTTGTAAGTAACGTAAAATAATTATTAGATGCCTTACAAAATGTTACCCTAAAAAATGTCGATCCGAGTATATAAATCGATCTAATAGCTTTCAAAAATTCACAAATAAATTACCATTGTAGTCAGATTTCATAAGCTGATGAACCATCTGTTTAGAAGAAATAACAATCAGCGAATTTCCGAATTGTAAATGCCAGCTCTCAATATTTAAAAAACCAGCATAGACATTTCGAATCCAATGCAATTTGGAATACCTATTAGATGCCTTACAAAATGTAACTCTAAAAAATGTCAATCTGATTATATATATTAATGAACAATATGCAGTATTATGAAAAAGTATTGAAAAAAAAATGTGACGATATTGAAAGCACCGCTTGTAGGATGAATCAACAATAATATCTTACAGTATCTTAATTTATTCATTATTCTCTCGTAGAATGATTCCCATGGTCATCGCAAAAAGCAAGGCCTTGATTCACGAATACATCGGGCAATTCCTCGTCATAAGCTTGATGATCGGTGCATATGTGTATAATATCGGATTTATCCAGTTAGGAATTCCAAACTTGGGCAAGATCAAGCTGGGTATCGACCCGAATATCATGGGCTTCTACATGGCTCTGCTTGCCATCATCACGGCATCCATTGCGGTAATATGGGGTTATCACTTGAACAAGAAGAATTTGAGCGTGCTGAAAAAAATCGATCTAACCCTCGTGGCAACATTTTTGCAGCTTTTGTTAACCATCTGGGCAGGACTCATGATGGACCCCTGGCAATTACCCGAGTGGATCGTCCTCACCAGCGTCGTGCTTGGCCTCGCCATCCCCGTTTCTTTTTCCTTGATGTTCGATGTGATACCACGAAAAAACCGAGGTCTAGTCGCAGGACTCATCGCGGGGCTCGCGTTCTTTCTAGCTAACACGTCCCCTTTCCCGTGGACGATCGATGGCTTCGTGCAAGAATCATTAGTCTCGATGATTCCGGGATTGCTCGTGTTCGCGTTGATACGGCTGTTCGGTAAAATGCCGAGCTGCTTTCCAAAACACACGGATATTGAAGCTCACGAGGGCCGGTTTGCAAGCCACAACATCATCTTGGTACTCGTGCTCATGTTCACGATATTTTTCGTGGATAGTCTCGGATTCTTGCGCATCATCGCTGAGCCGGCCATTTACAACCAGACGTGGCACTCGTCCATCGAAACGCGTGGCATTCTTGCCGTCGTGCACTTGATAACGGGCATCGGTGCAGGCTTCTTGTATGCAAGAAAAAATGAATGGACGACAGGAATCCTTGCTTTACTATTATTGATGATAGCAGATGCGTTCTTCTTGCTCGAAACGAGCTTGATGCCAAGCACGACAATTCTCCTCATCGCTTCCGTGTATTGCTCCGCGGTGTCTACCTACACCGCAATCAATTTTGCAATCTGGGCAGATATTTCGAACAAAGACAATGCCGTGAAAAACGCAGCGCTCGGGATTGGCATTGGTGGATGGCTCTCCACCTTCCTCAGCACGATGGTCGCGGAAATCCTCCAGCCCGTGGTGAGTTTCCAAGCCCACTTGATCTTCCCCATCACGATCGCAGCCGTGGGAATCGGGGCTTTCTTCCTCATTGCCGTGATACATCGACAACAAAATAGGGAATCCCCCCGAACAAAATCGCCGGAGTAGAATCAAATGATTTGTCCGAGATGCCAGAATACACGACACGTGCTCGTGCGAATGAAGACCGTTAAGCGCAAAGGTGGATTTCACAAGCATACAAAATGGATGTGTCCCGAATGTGGTTTCGTGCGTATGGAAGATAATGGTTGAAATAATGGAAAAAAAATGATTTTATAACGAGCTGTTTATTTTTTCTCGGCGTCCTTTACATCCTTTTTTTCAGTCACGATCGCCGGTTCCTCGGGTTTACCGATTTTTTCCATGAGTTGGTCGGTCGTAAGTCCGGCGCGTATGAAGGACGGAATGTTTGAGAAATGCGCGTTAACCATAGGTCCCAATTTTTCAAGACTGAATTTTTGGGCGATCTTATCGACTTGAATCTCTACCGGGAAACCATCCTTGTCATATAGATCGTTTTTATACAGCTGTACGAATTCCTGGGAGAACTTTCCGAGAGCGGTCTTCAAATCGACCGAGGATTTCGATGCGAGCAGGGCTATGTTGACCGGGGAATATTGCATCTCGGTGAGTAGAATACCTTTCCGCATCCGGATTTCCTGGATAGAGCCTGCCCCTACGTCCTTGAGGGTTTCCTTCGCAAATGATCCGATGGCAGATAACAATCCCGCGGTCATGATCGCGTTAACTTCGTGTTCAGACCATGCTTTCTCGTAGTAAGGTGTACCCGACTTTGACGAGATGAAGAGTCGATACACTTTGTAGGGTAAGAGGTGAAGGATCATCGGCTGCTTATAGATCACGATGGTTGAGATGAACACACTCAATAATAAAGCGATGTATATCAACAAGCTGACGATTGTTGCTAAGTCTTCTACGGCACCTAGCAAATTGAAATCAATTACAATCATGAGACCCGATGTCACGAGAAGCATAATACCCGACACGATCATTGCACGTGCATACCCTTTTAATTCAGTTGGGGCGGCACGATACGTGAGGATGCCCCAATAGAGGTACGAGATGGCAAAAAGGGCCGTAGCGCCTTCACCTAATGCATTAAAGATTGCCTCGCTTGGAATAACGACATTGTAAACTAATTCTCCACCTTCCATGGTAGGAGGCCAGGGTGATATCGTTATGAGGTTTTCAGGTCGCCATTGCCAAATCACCATCGCAACTGTTAGACCGATTCCAAGGCTTATTTTTTTCCATCCGAGCCCGTCTTGCTGCACGTAATCAAGAAATGCCATCCAGAACAAGAATTGCATCGAAAACAAGATCGAATATTCGAACTTGAACAAAAAGATGGCCACCTCCCGATCACCCAAGTACATGGCTTCAATGGTGCCAATTACATCGACCAAGAAATATGCAGCGTTAAAAATCCAGGTTAGTAGGAAGAATAATAACACCTTTCCCTTGTTCTTTAAAAGCATCCGGGCAGCGATGATCACTGCTATCAAGAATGCGATAAATGCCACGATAAAAAGGTATATTCCAGATTCATTGACTATCACAGTGGTTTCTCACCTATTATTCAATCAAGGAAGTTCTAATCAGCAATCTATAATCAATACGCCAGTAATTTCGTTTTAGACTTTATCAAGTTTTACGAGGATATTACTTTCTCGCCAAGTTTAATATTTTTTTGGCCATTCTCGAACTCAAATACTACTGTTATTTATAATTCTAATAATCTTGGACAATCCCTCAAGATTGCCCAAGATTGGCAATTTATGTTCCAGAAAATAAATGAAATTAAAAACCTTAAGAGTGGAAATGATTTGTATGGATAATCCAGATTTTGATGTAATTATCGTCGGTGGTGGGCCGGCTGGGGCAACGTTAGCATACTTCTTGATGAAATACGTAGATGAGCAAGGCGTCGGAAAGGAATCATTGTCCCGGATAAAGGTGATGCTCGTCGAACGACACGACGGGAAAGAGTATGACAGTTATCATCACAAGTGCGGCGAAGGAATAAGTAAAAAAGGATTGGATATCATTAAACCACGCGCCTCGATTGTTCGGGAGATACATGAAGGTATCGAGCACTGGGGTAACGCTCCTGATTCCAAGATTACCTTCAACCTCTTTATTATTGACCGGTCTGCGACGTTTAGATCGATGCTCGATGATTTTATTGCTCGCGGCGGGGGCATCACGAGAGACGTTTTCCTTGCTGCAACCAAGCATCCAGAGGGAAATGTCTTAGTAAAACTCGAATCGGGAAGGACTGTCACTTGCCGGTTGCTCGTCGGTGCAGATGGTCCGAACTCGCGAGTCCGCAAGGTATGTGGGTTCGGTAGCGCGAAATTGACCACGGTCGAACAATACCTCATTCCTTGCAAGGAAAATATGACGTTCATTGAGATGTGGTACGATAAGAAATATAAGGGTGTATACAAGTACCGATTTCCTGCGGAAAATGGACGCGCAAAAATAGGTTACATTCATGGCACGGAAGAATATAAAGAAGAAATCATCGCGATCCAAGCACGGCCAGTCGCGTGGGGCGGACTCGAAACATATTATAAAGACGGCGTGGTATTAATTGGCGACGCGGCAGCACAATGCAATCCCATCACGGGGGGAGGCATGCGTGTCGCATTCGTTGCAGCGAAAAAACTCGCATCTTCACTAGCAAGTGTGTCCGTGATCGAACAAGGCGAGAAAAGGTCAGCCGCGTTCAAGAACGCAGCATCTTTATTTTCACACGAATGGAAAAAAACACCCTATGAATCGGGAAAATATATCCGCGCGCACGAAGCATTCGAGAACATGACAACCGCAGAACTGGAATCGTTCTCGGAACCTTTGCGCAAGAACCCGCTTTCTATCATCTTGAAAGCAAAGTGGTGGTGGCTCTACAGGGCATTCATAAATTCAGACAAATATGCGTGGTAATTATTCATTCGGGGGATTGCGTGATTTTTGTACTTTTTTGATATAGGAGTATGCCGTGATTTCGTACGTGATGTCGAAAAGCAGCCACGCAATGGCGTGGAACCAGAGGACGAAGGAAAAAACGAATGCCATGATCACGGCCATGATCTTCATAAATAGGCGGCGATCCCCGATCTTCTTGATGATTCCTTTCTTTTTTGCGGAGAAGTCGTGGAATAGTTCGTCAAGCACAGACATGACGAAGACGATAATGAATACAATAACTACCTCGATGAAATTGGCAATCAGCGCGACGGCGG
>Ga0315277_10003771_pt1 | contig 20470 bp, 16 predicted proteins | sample YL17G05_15_MG_FD_203695 | JGI IMG/M metagenome (GOLD analysis project Ga0315277, IMG submission 203695) | Sediment microbial communities from Yellowstone Lake, YNP, Wyoming, USA - YL17G05_15 | ecosystem: Environmental > Aquatic > Freshwater > Lake > Sediment | place: USA: Wyoming | collected... | reverse complement strand
TGCAAATAGTTATCATTTGCAACATTATACATCATTTGGGGGGAATTGGCAAGGGGGGGGGAGGACATTGGGACCACGAAAGGCGCGAAATCTCGCGAAAGACACGAAACCTCCCACCTCGTCAACGGGATCGAGGTGGGAGGTTCGGTGGAGTGTGGTGCGTGTTCCGTGTTGCGTGTTCCGTGTTCCGTGGGGTCACGTTTCACGCTTCACGTTTCACGCATAGGGTAAAAACCGCACGTCTACGCTGGCATTCCAACTACCTGCACCTCGAGTTGTCCTTTGACGACAAGCTGGCTCGATGCCAGCAAATCATCTAGAGCATCCAACGTGGTAGCATGATAGTAACGCTCACCACACTCCGGGCAGACCTCGGCTTCCACATCGTCCACGATGTATAACCTCTGCTGGAACCAGTGAATCTTGCGTACTTTCTTGGAAACAGTCTCACCACCACAGAACTCACAGATCATTCTTCCATCTCCAACTCGATGCCTCTTCACTGGAACAAGTAACGCCTTCAGTGACGTTGCCTGCCTCTGTTTGTCGTCCGTGCTACCGCGTCCTACCCTCGCCCAATAGCTTGTGACGCACGAAAGTCAAGAATTCGCGTATGGCATGTTCAGGATTGTCGCTGATGCGACTCGCCACAACGTGACCTTCGCTGCCGTCGTGAAAGTGCTTCGGAAACCGAGATGAACACGTCGAGCAAGGAGCCGTCCACGATATCGAGTCGGAGTTTGAGTGGATCTCCTGTAGGCAGGGACACGATCTGGGCACTGACCGTCACGTCGGCGAACTCATCCAGCGCGATCGTGCGCAGCGCTCTGTACATCGTCAAGATAGGCATCCAGTTCCTCCAGGCGTGCAGTCAGGTTCTCAGCGACGATCAGGTCTTCCCAGGCGGGATGCTCTGCCACCATGCCTTGAGCAATCCTGGCTTCCAGGTCGGCGAGAGAATCAGCGCCATAGCGGGCCAGGATGTCGAGCCGATGTTGCAGTACCTGGCGTTTCTGCTCGCGCAGGAAACTGCCCAACGCCTGCTGGAACAGGCTGCTTTCACTGAGCCCCAACGAACTGGCTATCTTGGCCGTTGTAGTCGCTACCGGGGTAGTTGACACAGTCACCTCCACCTGCACGGTTGCCCATCTCGCGTCACACGCTACAGCCTGATTATACCACCGGACTGCCTCGCGCCAACGGGATAGCGGCTGTGGGAGGGCGCCACCGCGCAAGCCCCCCACGCAGTGGGGGGTCTGTGACTGCTTGCCCAGGCGCGTCTGCTCTGTTGAGGCTGGCGTGGAATTGGCAATCTGTGGGGAGGGCATTTGGACCACGAAAGGCGCGAACCCTCGCGAAAGACACGAAACTGGCCACCTCGTCAACGGGATCGAGGTGGGAGATTCGGTGGAGCGTGGTGCGTATTCCGTGGGGTCACGTTTCACGTCTCACGCATAGGGTGAAATATGGACGGCCCGCTTCAGCGGGGAGGGTTCCTTGTGCGGGAGCTCTGGCGTCTTGATCGCCAGGCGTTCTTGCACACTTGTCGTTGACACTTGGCTGTCCACCTCGGGGATGTCTCCCCCATTCTATGCGGGAGGGCATACCGGACAAGTGTCCTAATTCACAATCCCCTCTTCATCGGGGCCTGTATTCGGACATAACGTTGGAGCAACCCCAGATCTGCCGGGCCTGTGTCACAATCCCCTCTTCATCGGGGCCTGTATTCGGACTGGCGCATCATCTTCAAACACATCTTCCCCAACGCGTCACAATCCCCTCTTCATCGGGGCCTGTATTCGGACTAACGATCCTTGTAGTAACCATCCTTACCCTTTTGGTCACAATCCCCTCTTCATCGGGGCCTGTATTCTGACAGCTCTAATTTTACTGCTGCTGGTTGGTTTAGGTTGGTCACAATCCCCTCTTCATCGGGGCCTGTATTCTGACAGCTCTAATTTTACTGCTGCTGGTTGGTTTAGGTTGGTCACAATCCCCTCTTCATCGGGGCCTGTATTCTGACTCTAAACCACCCAGATTAAAGAGTGCGCGGACAGAGTCACAATCCCCTCTTCATCGGGGCCTGTATTCTGACTGGTGAGTTCGTGACCTATACCATCACGGCCAAGGAGTCACAATCCCCTCTTCATCGGGGCCTGTATTCTGACCGCCGGAGATCGTGCAGATATGGTTTCAGGAAAAATGGTCACAATCCCCTCTTCATCGGGGCCTGTATTCTGACGCATATCACCATCTCCAGGTGTGCCATCAACGATAAGTCACAATCCCCTCTTGAGGGTAGGACACGGTACGCCCCCGTGTTCCGATTTTCGGAACATCAGCGGAACACGATCGGATCCCGGCTCCGTTTTATCGGAACACGGCACTTCCGGGGTTCCGCTTGAGCGGAACACGGTCGGAACCCGGTTGCCCTGGTGTTCCGCCTGAACGGAACACGACAACACCGTGTTCCGGCCTGCAGAGGCATCTCTAGGGGCTACAATGGTCGTCAGACCAGGCTCTGGCTGAGAAAAGAGAAGCTTATGACCACGTTTTCCCTCTCAACCTGGCTCAATCGCCTGAAATCCGGTCGGCTGCCAGGCTTTCTCTGCCACTCACTCACCCAGCACCCCAATCTTTCCGCGCTGGCACGGCAGAGCGAAGCTCACCCGCCGAGGTTCGTGCGCGAGTCGGACGTGGCACTCGGAGTGCCTGCGCTTGTTCGGACCTCTGGGCAGTCGAGTGTGGCATCGAGTGGCTCAAGCTGCGCAACGGCACTTCGCGTGCTCTCCAGCGGGTCCGCCAACGCACAGCAGGGCGCGTGCAGGCTGAGTCCCCTCGAGAGTGTGCCTGACCAGATTATACCATAATTCATTGACTACCGGGATGTAGTCGGGCAACAATTGGCGACACGGGGAACATCGAACACGGATTCTTAAGGTACAAAGCGCCTTTTGGACGGCTTTCTCATCGTGTTCCGATTTCTCACCCTCGTGTTCCGCCCGTGTTCCGTTCGTTTGGCCAGAATCGGAACCCGTGTTCCGCTGAATCGGAACACGAGCGGAACATCAGCGGAACACGGTCTACCGTGTCCTACCCTCCCTCTTCATCGGGGCCTGTATTCTGACTTGGCCTCCGTCCAGCTTCCCTGGGTCCAAAAGAGAGTCACAATCCCCTCTTCATCGGGGCCTGTATTCTGACAGGCGACGGGGAGAAGCCATACACCAGGAGGTGAAAAGTCACAATCCCCTCTTCATCGGGGCCTGTATTCTGACTATGGACTGTCCCCGTACCAAGGAATGGCCGTCATTTTGTCACAATCCCCTCTTCATCGGGGCCTGTATTCTGACTTCACGTATCAGCAGTACGTTGACAATGTGGTATCGGTCACAATCCCCTCTTCATCGGGGCCTGTATTCTGACACGGCGATTGGCAGTCGTATCCGTGCGAGTACGATATGTCACAATCCCCTCTTCATCGGGGCCTGTATTCTGACGAAAGCGACCTATTCGCGACCACCTTTATGGAAGAAGTCACAATCCCCTCTTCATCGGGGCCTGTATTCTGACATGGGGGCCCCAGGAACAGGCAAGACGCTCCTTGCCAACACAATCCCCTCTTCATCGGGGCCTGTATTCTGACCCGACGATCCTCGAAAGTGGCTGATGGTGGAAGGAGTAACACAATCCCCTCTTCATCGGGGCCTGTATTCTGACCAACACCACGTACGACCCCCACAAAGGGCACGTCTGCAACACAATCCCCTCTTCATCGGGGCCTGTATTCTGACCTGGACTACGTGGTCAGCGCTCCCCTGCTGGGAGAGAAACACAATCCCCTCTTCATCGGGGCCTGTATTCTGACTCCACCACGCAAGACGGGGAGGACGCGTACATCGAGTCACAATCCCCTCTTCATCGGGGCCTGTATTCTGACTTCGCCATCCGCCTCATAGGGTTCGATCCAACCATTGTCACAATCCCCTCTTCATCGGGGCCTGTATTCTGACAGCCCTTTGATCCCCGTTTCAGGTGCTCCACTCACCTCCTCATCCACGCCATTGAAGTGGGTGGATGCCCCATTTCCACCTCCATTTCCGCTGTAGATTGCTCGCCTCACCCCACCTGTCTTGGACATGCGGCTGCCTCCCAAGCATCCTCTAAAAGCGTACCTGGAGCCTCTCCCTTGATCTCATGCCCCACCTGGTGTACAATACCACCAGGCCCGCCACAATCATACCATAATTTGCCGAGGAGTCAACGTCCCAATGGCCACGCTCCGCCAATTGCTCGCCACTACGTCCCGCCAACTGCTGGTCGTCGTCGCCCGCCAGCGGCGCGTCCCCTTCCCCCGCGACGCAGCCAAGGCCACGCTGGTGGACCTGCTGGCCCGCGCACTGGCCGAACCGGAGAGCCTGCACGCCACGCTGGCCGGCCTCTCCCAGGCCGAGCGGGCCGTCCTCGACGACCTGGCCATTGCCGGTGGCCGTCTCCCCCGCTACCACGTCGCCCGCCGCCACGGCGACCTCCGCCCTTACCGCCCCTGGCAACCCGCCGCCCCCTCCCAGCCCTGGCAGGACCCCATCTCGCCGACCGAACGGCTGTACTTGCTGGGCCTCATCTTCTGGGATCGCCCCACGGGCGACCTGGTCGTCCCCGACGACGTCCTCCCCCTCCTGCCCACCCCGGCCCATCCGCCGCCACCAGCGCCCGCCACCGCGCCCCTCGAACCGGCCCTCGCCGCCGCTCACGACCTGGCCCTCTTGCTGGCCCTGCTGGAGGTGGACGACGTGCGCCCCCGCCACGGTCGCTGGCTCACCCCCCGCCTGCTCAGCGCCTGGGGGGAGCGCGCGGCCATCCCTCCCACCCATCCCCGCGCCCAGGGGGAACAACGGACCGGCCGCCGCCGTTTCCTCCATTACCTGGCCGAGGCGGCGGGCCTGGTGGCCCCGGCCGGCCTCTGCCTCAAGCCCACCCCCGCCACCTGGCACTGGCTGGCGGCGGACACGCCCGCCCGCCTGAATGGTCTGTGGCAGGCCTTTGCCTCGCCCACGACGGCCCGCTGGTGTGCCTACCGCCTTCCCGGTTACACCCTCCTGCGCCACCCGGCCGTGCTGATCGAGGCGACGCTGCGCGCGCTGCCCGGCCACGACCCGCGCGACCCGGCCGCCTTCGCCGCCGCGCTCCTGGCCCGCGACCCTGCGCCGTACACCGATCTCCAGAGCCGCCCGCCCAACGCCGAGGAGTTGCTGACCGAGGCGGTCGTGGACCTGCTCAGCGGGCCACTGGCCTGGCTGGGAGCGCTGGCCCCAGACAAGGCGGGGCGGCTGTCTCTCACTCCGTGGGGCGCGGCCTGGCTGGGCCTCTGTGAGCCGCCCGCCGTGCTGCCCCCTCCCCCCTTCGCACTCGGCCCCGACCTGACCTTCACCCCGCCCGGTGGCTACCCTGATCCGCTGGCGCTAGCGACGCTCGAGACGTGCGCCGAACGGGCGCCGGACGGGCGTTACCAGGTCACCCCCGGCTCGTTCGTGGGCGCGCTGCACCGCGGCCACGCACTTCCCGACCTGGCCGCTCGCCTGGAGCGGCTGGCCGACCGTCCCCTGACTGGGCAGGAGCGGGCTATGCTGACAGGATGGGCCGAGGTCGCCGAACGGACCGTGATCCGCCGCCTGGCGGTGCTGGAGACGGCCGATCCGGACGTCATCGCGCGCCTGACCCAGGCCCGCCGCGGCCGCCGCCTGGTCCTGCGCACACTCTCCCGGCGCGCGGTCGTCGTGGACGAGGGGCGGCTGTCGCTGCTCGTCCGTCGCCTGGCCGAACAGGAGGGCATTCCCCCCCACGTGGAGGTCTCCAGCGCCGGCCCGCCGTCCGACCCGGCGCTGGGGCGGGGCGGGGCAGCCCACCTGTGGCTGGCCGCCCGCCTCTACCAGTGCCTGGGGCAGTTCATCCGGCTGCCCACGCACGTACCTCAGGCGCTGCTGGAGCACCTGGCGGCGCTGGCGGAGCCGGGCGACCTGGTGGCGGCCGAGGCCGCCGTGGAGCAGGCGCTCACCGCCCTGCGCGACGCGCTGGCGGGCCGGGCGGCCTTCCCGGCCTGGGTCGAGCCTGGCCTGGACGTGGAAGAGACGCTCCCCCTGATCCAACAGGCGCTGGAGGAGGGGTACGCGCTGGAAATGGACTATTATACGGCCGGGCGGGAAGAACTGACCCACCGCATCGTCGAGCCGCTGCGCCTGGAGGAGCGGGGGGGAGTGGCCTACCTGGTCGGCTTCTGCCACCGCGCCCAGGCCGAGCGGGTGTTTCGGGTGGATCGGATGCGGGCAGTTGTTAAGGAGCAGGGGGGCAGGGGAGAAGAGGAGCAGGGGAGCGGGGGAGAAGGGGAGCAGGGGAGCGGGGGAGCAGGGGAGCAGAGGAGCGGGGGAGAAGAGGAGCAGGGGGGCAGGGGAGAAGGGGAGGGGGAGCGGTAGTGTGCCTCGGTTTATTCGCTCCTCCGTGCTGGTAGCAGCCAAGGGGTTGGATTGTTGATCATGTTCACCAGTTTGCCCAGGATATGGTCGCAGGTCCGATAGAGATCACGGCCAGCATCCGTATCCAGGTAGCGGCATTTGACAGCAAACTCGAGCCAGGTTTGAGTCTCGGCTGCCTCGGCTTCAGCATCGCTCAACTTTAGCAGGAATGCTCCTGCATAGCGACGTTTGCGCCAGGCCTCGGCCACGTTTGCACATACTGAGCGTGACGAACGGCGAATCTGGTCGGTCAGGGAGTATCGCTCCTCGGCAGGGAATCCCTTGGTCAGCTCGAAAATCCGCATGGCCGCCTCAAACGCCAATTGATATACCTCCAACTCCCGATGACTCTGTATCGGCCCTCGATTCACCCCCGCCCTCCCTCCTCTCCTCTCCCCTGCTCCCCTTCTCCCCGCTCCCCTTCTCCCCGCTCCCCTGCCCCCCTGCCCCCCTGCCCCCCTGCCCCTCCCTTCCCTCCACTCACTCAGCGCCAGTAATCTGGTGAGCATCTTCGAGTAGTCGGAGTCCCAAGGTTTCGTCGGCGATGAGTTCACCACTCTGCGCGTCCACGTCCACAGCACCCACGGTGCCGACTACACCCCGCGAGGGAGAGGTCAGCAGTACCGGCACACGCCACATAGTACGCTCGGCGATGACCAATGTGGGCGTGTCACCCATAAGCAGGTTGCCAACCTCACTGACCAGCCAGTTGGTAGCCTTACGCCGGGCGGTTTCAGCGTCCACCTCGACGCGGACGCGAACGGCCACCACGATGTCGAGCGGTTGGCCGGTTGCCACAGGGCCGCTAAGCGTGACCTGGGTAAACGGGTTCATGCTGTGCACTCCACGCCGCAAGTTGGCGGCAAGCCCAGATAGCGTACATCAGAACCGGTGGCCTGTCAATTCAGGCGCACGTGAAACGTGGTGCGTGATGCATGATGCGCAGGGCGTAAGGTCAAGATGGCGTTTCACTGAGCAGGGCGGTCAGCCAGCGCCAGGCCTCCACGTAGAATTTGGGTGTGCGCACGAACGAGTTCTCGAAATAGTCCAGGATGCTCGAGTACCGGTCAAGCACAGCGCACAGGATGATTACCAGGAAGACGGCGTTCAGGACGGCGGTGAGGCACAGAGAAGCGATCAGCCCGGCCTTTTGGATGTCCGTCTGTCTCCAGCGGAACTCTCTCAGGAGACGTGCGTAATGGAACCCCGTCGCGACGCCGATCAGGACGTTCATCACACCATGGAAGCGAGGAACGACGAGCAGTTTGACGATCAGCAACGGGAGCACAAAGACGGGCAGATAATAAGGCGCCAGGGACGTCAAGCAGTTGCCGGAGGCAGTGCTGACCAGGGAACCTTCCTCGTTTGGCTCGGGCGTCGGATTCACGATCAAACGGCGAACGGTGCTCAAGGACACGAACGCCACGATGGCGTGGGCCAGTTCGTGCTCCAAGTGCTCAATAAAGAGCACCATGTGGCTAAAGACGGGAACGTACAGCAGCAGGTAGGCTGCGAATCCGGCCGTGAAGCCGGTGACGAGGTAGTCCCTCACGTTCGAGACCAGGAACAGGTAGGCTTCGTACGCCAGGGCATAGAGAAACGGGGCCAGCACGATCAGTATCAGGAGCCTGAACAGTTTCCTCATACGCGCAATTTCTTAACGCAGAGGCGCTGAGATGCAGAGCCGCAGAGAACGACGACTTATGGAGTCGCCACCGGTGTACTTATCCGCACCCTCTCTGCGTCCTTGCGCCTCTGCGGCTCTGCGTTAGTCTATGCCTCCGCGATCCGGTACTGGCCGTTGCCGAAGACGGTGCCTTTGCCGACGTGGACGAGTTCCCCCAGCGCCAATAGCGGCAGATAGTCGTGCAGGTCCCCCTCGTAGGTGGCCTGGCCCACCAGCCCGCCCATCTTGACCCGCTGCTCCTGCCGGCCGGAGTAGCGCTCCCAGTCCACCCAGCCGGTGTGGGCGTCGGCCAGCCGCACGGCCTGCGCCCGGTCAATCAGGCCGCGGAAGTCGGTCTCCCAGCGCTGGCCGCAGTGAAAGTAGGCCAGGGAGGAGACCCGCCCCAGGAGCGCCTTGACCAGGACGTGGAAGGGGGGGCCTTGCATAACCCACCGGCCCTCGTGCTTGAGGCGGGTGGGGGTGAGGAAGTCGAGGGTGAGGTGGTCGGAAGGCCAGGTTGCGGCATGGGCGGTGACGGCTTCTACGTTGATAACCAGGTTGACGGCGCGTATCGTGTCGTTCTCCGCCTGGTAAATAGACTCGATCACGCCCGTGTAGGGTGATATCGCGTCTATCGTCTGCAGGCGGTATCTGCCCCGGGTACGGCCCAATCCTACCTGGCCCAACTCTTTGAAGACGGCGATAAAGTAGGGCAGGTAGTTGACCCCGCGCCCCACCAGCGTCAGGCCAAAGGTCAGTCGCGCGCCGGGGGGAACGAGCGTGCGCCGGTCGCTAGGCGGTTCGATGACGAAGGGCCGCGGCACCTCATCGAAGTTGCGCAGTACTTGACTACCCTCCGGCGGCGTGGTCTCGAAGATGTAGCCATAGGGGCAGGTGTTACCCAGCTCGCACCGCTCACCGCAAGGCCGCGATTGGAAGCAGACCAGTCGCTTGAAGGTGTGGCCGAAGCCGCCGCGCAGGGCACTGCCCTTGAAGGGGGGCAGTTGGAGCGGCTCCAGGGCTTCCAGGGTGAGGTGATAGTGGGCGAGAACCCACGTGTGAGGCAAGCTCAAATCTGTCATCGCAGCCCAAACCAGTGCTTCTGTTGACGCAGACGTCCGTCAGGGTCAGCTAGCACGTCCACTAAAACTGGCAATTCCTCTAACCCCACCACCGCTACGTCCAGGATCAGCGCACGCAGCGCCTGGCGGCGTGTGCTGGCGTCACGACACGCGGGATTAGCCAAACCAGGCACGTCGGTCACAAACACTTTGTCAGCGAACGTGCCCAACCGTCGCCCGACCACGCTCAGCTTGTAGAAGTGCTCCGACTGGAGGGCGTTCCCCCCCGTCTTACACTCGCAGACCAACAGTCGCCCGCACCGCACTGCTGCGATGTCCAACTCGTTCAGAGGCAGGCGAATGCGTTGGCCAGATTCGTCTTCGACGAACAAAATTTCCTCCATCGCTCGTGCGTAATCGGCTTCCCACGCAAATCGGACATCACACCAGGGTGGATTGTAGCGCCGCTCATCGGCCGAGCGGCTCATTTTCTCCAACACGTCGAATACGTACCATTCCAGCCAGCGCCGGTTCCACCAAAAGTCGTACATATCGTCGTCAACGAGTAGTTCCAACGTATTACCCGAGATGGCGGCACGGTCATCTCCCAACCAATCTACCGCCTGTTCAAGCACGTGCCGGGCGTCCAGATCCAACCCGACCAGGGACAAATTGTAGGGTTCGTCTTGCTGACCCTGCTGGGCAAGGATGTGCCGGAGTACTGCCGTCCCTGGCTCCGGATTGAGAGCCAACAGCCGGACAGCCTCTCGGAAGCACTTTGGGATATCCTGTCTTCCCTTCACCTCCTGCCCCAGGCCGTAGGCCGCCAGGTAGTGCGGGACATCGAGCGGACGCAGACGCTCTTCAATGAATTCTCTCTTACCAGGCTCTGGGCTTACTTCGACCAGGCGGCGGAACTCTGTGTCAATATAGACGGCCCGGCAGTTCCCTTCTTCAGCATCCCTCAGCGCCGCTAGCGCCATCAGTTTGGTACCGCCCGTCACATTGTAGACGACAGTATACCCCTGGGCCAGAGACTCCATGCGGATCCTCTCACAGGCTCCGCGTACTTCCTCAAAATTATAGGGCGAGACAGGTCCCAGTCTTTGCACGTGCAGGTCAATCTCGCCCTGCGTGCTTTCAACCAATGCGTCAAAGGCGGCCTTGATGCCACTGCCAATTCGCTCGAACTCCCGGTCTGGCTTGCCCGGGCTCTCCCGATCCTTCGGCAGAAGGCAGATCATCGTGGTTGGACGCGGTTCCACCAACAGAGCAGCCATAACATTGGGAATGGCTTGCTCGCTGATCAAGGAAAGCATCACAGTACGTTCGTGGGATTGGTCAGTCATCGTCGTTCTCCCTGGACTCGCACCAGCAACCGGTAGATCACGCTGGGAAGCGTGCCCACAGACTACGAGCATCAAGTGCAGACTAATCGGCTACCTCAAACCTGTTTGAGGCTCAACCCGATGCGGCGGCGCTGGACGTCTATTCTGATCACCCGCACCTGCACCACCTGGCCAACCTGCACGACATCCTCTACCCGCTCCACCCGACCTTCGCGCAACTCGGAGATGTGGATCAGGCCGTTGAAGGGCAGGCCAATGTCCACGAAAGCGCCAAAGCTGGCGATGCCATCTACCCTGCCCTCCACGAGCTGCTCTACTTCCAGGTCTTCAATCCTGCGTGGACGCACCAACGGTTGTTTGCGTGGTGGCTCCTCAGATTCAAGTTTCGCTGGCTTCGGACGGACCGCCCCGGGAGGCTCCACATCCTCCCCCAACGACTCGAAGGTCACCTGCAGCCAGCCCAACGGCATCATGGCTTCGAAGCCACGTTCGACCAGCCGCCGGGTCTTGGGGAACACGTCGCCTTGCCGTCCCAACCGGTAGCGGGCCTTAACCTCGGTTAGCAGGGCCTCGTCCAGCGCCGGACCGACCGTTTTGGCGGTCCAGCCGGTGCCCCAGGCTACCTGCACCAGGCAGCTTCGCTCCCGCTCCAACCCGGCCAGGGTCTGTCCCAGCCGGTCGTAGAACTCGACCAGGCGGGCCGGTCCATAGCGCCGATAGAAATCCCGTTCCTGGGAAATCAGTTTTTCGGCCAGCCGGTTGGCGTGATGGGGCAGGCGCAACAAGTACGCCGGCCGGTCACCGAAGCGCAACTGGCGGGCCTGGTCGGGCTCCAGGATAAAGCTATCGCGCCGGGCAGTGGCGGTGAACGAGACACCCTCTGGAATGGTCTCCAGGTGCAGGCGAAATCTCGAGCCTTTGGGCGCCAGCCTCCGCTGGTGCTGGATGGAGTAGACCGCCACCTGGGCCAGGCGCAGGCCGCCCTGCCAGGCCGTACCCTCGGAGTCACCGACGTGGAGCGCGCGCAGCAGGTCGTGGTTGGGATCGCTGCCGAACAGCGCCTGCTCCAGCCGGCTGCTCGCCCAATAGCGATTGGTCCCCAGGTCGCGCACGCGCACCTGCACCACACCATCGTCTACCATAGCCCAGGCCAACGCCGTCCGCAGGGCTCCCTTGAGGGACGACCCCGGCAGGTATGGACGCGCGCCCGGCAGCTTGACGTGGGGCCGGATGGTCGTCACGTCGCCGCCAGGGTCTTGCAGGGTGTAGGCTGCCAATGCCTGCTTCTGATCGTCGCGCAGTCCTTCCAGAAGTTCGGTCATAGAGACGCCGGCGACCAGCCGCTCGATCTGGTGCGGACCCAGCACAGCAGTCAGCTTGTCGGGATCTACAACGATCAACTGGCCGTTCATGGGCAGGAAGTCGGGGGTGCGGCGCTGCAAGTCCTCGCCGCCCGCCCCCACATGGAGCGGAGAGAGGATCTTGATGTGCAGCCGATAGCGCACGCCCAGCTGATCTCTTCGTGTCTGGTCAAGCATCGCGCCACCTCCGCGTGCTGATGGTCAGGGCCAGGCCGGGACGCCAGACAGGGTGCGGGAAGCCCGTGGTCGGCCGGACGTCCACCACGTCACCTATGACCGGTCGGGGCAGCAGGCTCCCTTCGGCCAACATACGGATGGCCCGCCGGCGCTGGCTGGCGTCGTTTGGAGAATAGATCCAGCCGCGCCGGGTGACGAGGGTATAGCGGGCATCCTCCAGCACCTTCCGTTGCTCGACCTCAACGGCGGTCGGGTGGTAAAGGGACAACAGCCAGTGGTAATTGTGCTCTCCATCTGGCACACCCAGGGCCCGCTCGCCGCCAACCTCCAGGGTGAATTGCCCCAGCCCCACGCTGCGCCGCCCGCCCAGTCCCTGCTCACTCAGAAAGTGGAGGCCGTCCTCGAGCAGCTTGCGGTAGCTTTCGTCGGCGACGTCGGCCAGCAGGTAAAAGCCACACCCATCAGCAAAGTGGACCATCCCCTGGTAGTAGAGTGCCGAAGCGGCGTTCACCCGATCCACGGTCACGCGGGCCATCGCCTCAGACTCGGCGGAAGACCACAGGCGCACGTGGGCCAGGTCGTCGGTACCAAACACTTTCCCGACAGCGGCTTTTTCCTGGGGATGAAGCCACAGCCGCCCGCTCATCAACGTGTCGCCGGGTTGGACTTGAGAGGGTACGTCGCTGCGGACCAAGTCCTCGGCCTGCCGCCAGGAGACGTAGGCTACCTTCTTGCCCCGCTTGCGGTCCCCCCCCGTTCCTTCCAGGAGGATGGCAGGACGAGGCAGGAAGTAGACGTCGCCGACGTAAGGGAAGGCCGAGGAGAGGCGCAGAGGAGGCACACCGTCGAAACGAGTGCATCCCTCCACCCGGCGATGAAATTCCGCCGGTTCGTACATCAACTGCCAGGCCGAGATCAGAGCCGCGAAGAGGGTGTCAGAGTGAGGAAACTCGGCCGTTTCCTCCTGGCCGATGCCCCGCTCGCCAAAGTGAAAAGGCGCACGCGGCATAATCCTGTACAGCTTCATCGCCTTCACTCCTGAGTTGGGATGGGAATGTGCTCGGCCACCCACTCCAAAAGCGTCTGGTCGGAAAGTAACTCCTCCAGGTTCGTATATTCCTTAGCAGCGACCATCTTGTAACGTTTGGCATCCTCGCGCTTGCAGGCCACTTTGAGGTCGAGGAAGCGCACCTTGCCGCTACCACGGGAGCCCAGGCCGCCCAGATAATCATCCTCGACCAACTGGAGCGCCACAAAGACCTGGGGCAATCGCCTGCGCACGTCCGCACTGTAGACGTTGTAGATCAGCTCCATCGGCTCGAAGATGGCCCCGGCGGGCACGCGCTCCATCTGGCGCGGCACGGCCGCCGAGGTAATGCGGTCAATGGCCGCCTCCCACTTGACCTCGGTGTATTCCGCCAGTTCCTCGATGTCCTGGTCGCCGATGGCTGCCAGCTCCACGTCACGCACAATCAGTGGGGTAGGGTGATCGGCCTTGGTCTCACCTTCAGCAGGCAGGCCATAAATATGGCAGACATCGCATTCGGCATAGTTGGTGTTGCCTACGTGGCAGGAGTGAATCCGTACCTGGTCAATGTGGTGGTTGATGGGACGATTGGTGTAGCGCTCGTAGAGGGAGCGCATCTTGCCCTTGAGGGAGGAGCCGGGGACGTAGGGCAACTGGCTGACGGGATTTCGCAGCACGATGTTGTCAATGCCGCCGATCTCAATGCCGGACGGGTTGCCGCCGATGCGCAGCCCGGTCTCGGCCACGATCCGGCCGGTGACGATGACCCGGCCGTACAAAGGAATGTACAGGACTTGATCTGCCATGACTTACCTCCTGCTCTTCTTGCGATCTTCCGAGGCGGCGTAATGGTAGGCTACCACCGCCTCGAAAAAACTGGCAAAACGCTTGAAACGCTCATCGTCGTATTCGATCAACGTGATGCCGTCCGTCAGGGCCTCGACCAGCGGGGCCAGTTTGCCCTGGCGGGCGGCGGCATAGTGGAGCTTGGGGATGAGTAGCTTGAGTTGGTCGTAGTCTCGCGGCCGCCTGGACTCGAAGGCTTTGACCATGCCATAGATGTTACGGATCTGGGTACGGCCCAGGTCCTCCCCGGCCACGCGCTGGCCTAGCTCCATCGCGTAGCCAATCAGCGTATCTGTGTCCCCATCGGTGATGATTTTCTTCAACCGGGGATCCATGCGTCTCTGTTCCATCAAGTCAATCCTCCTTTCGAGTGAGAAACTCTGCCCAGCGCACCGGCAGGCCCAGATAGCGGATGATGGGCCAGTCCCGGCGCGTATAATCTAACTGGGTGCGGACTGCCCGCCCCAGTTCAGCTTGCGCCTGTGCACGAGCCTGGCGGAGTTCGTCCCCAATGTCCTCTTTCCGTCTTGCCTTCTCACGAACCCGTTCGTCTAGCGCCTGCAGTCGCTCGCCGGAGGCCTGGACTGCATCCAGATTCAGGACGTGGTTGGGAATGGTCGCCAGTTTCGCTTTGAGCGACTCTGGCACGCGCCGCTGCATCCGGCGCAGGCCATAATGGAGCGCGGGCAGCCACTGGCCCAGCTTGACCGAGTTCTCATCCTCCGGCCCCGCCTCGCGCCGGTAGAGCTGGGCTACGTAATACAGCAACTGCAGTAAGGCACGAGGGGCCTTGTCGCCATGGGGGTATCCGCTCAGCATCTCCGTCAGTGTCTGGACCAAGTCACGAGCCTGAGTCACCTCGTCCCAGGCGAGCGTCACTCCCAGGAAGGTGAGGGCGTCCTTGCGGGCCGTGATCAGCATCGTCCTCTCGTCTTCGACGACCCGCTCTTTCGACTGGTCCAGGGCCAACCCGGCCTGTTCGGCGGCGCGGTAGAGTGGGTACTTTTCGCGGGCGATGGCGATACCGCCCGACATCGTGAGGTGGCCCAGGCAGAAGGCGTGGAACTGTTCTCGGATAGTCTGGGCCAGGGGAGGGAGCAGGTCCCACGGCGCGACGATGAACAGATCATCGCCACCGGCGTAGATGACGTAGGGCTGTTTGTGGAGGGCGGCCACCGTCTTGCCGCTCCACTGTACGGTCCAACCTTGCCAATCGTCCACGCAGCGGCAGCAGATCTGGTCCAGCATCCCGCCGAAGAACAGGTCGAGGGCGTTGCTCAGAGCGGAGAGGTGGAGCAAATCGGGATGCCTCAGCCCTCTGCCGCTCATCGTCTGCCCCAGACTGTCCACGTCCATCCGGAGCACGCCGTAGCGATGGATGCCGACGGCGTCCTTTTGGGCCATGTTGTGGAAGTCGCGGATTTCCTTCTTGGTAGGGTCCTCACGGGGGGTAAGTTGAGAGAGGAAGCGGAAGCCATAGCTCTTGCTCGAGTCGGGCATCTCCGGTAGTAGCCCATCAGGGGTAAGGGCCAGTAGCGTCCCTGATTCCAGCGGGATATTCTTGCCTGGTTCGATGAACTGGTAGTCCAGCCCCAACGCACGCAGGGCTGTGTTCCACGGGGGATTGCCCTTACCGTGGCGATATTTTTCCAGTGCGACTCGTTGATCGAACGTCGAAATCAGCAGCCGGTCGGCATTCGCGACACTCCAGGTCAGACTATCGTAGACGGCTTTGGATGGAAAAGCGAACGAATGGCATTGTTCACAGAGCAGCAACTCTCCTTCCGATTCAGACACCTGCGTGCTCTCATCCACCTCGACGTGGCAGACGTCGCACCGAGCGCCGCCACCGCCGTCGCCTATCAGGCCAAAGAGGTCATCGTAACGAGTCGGAGCCTGCCTTGCAAAGGCCGCGTGCTTGGCTTCCTCCAGGCGTCGTTGTACTTCTGCCCGTTTCTCAGCCAGGCTGCCCGGTTCACTCCGCGCCGCGCTATCAGCATACAGGCGGGCCGGCAATGTGACCCCAGCCAGGGCCAGGAACAACTCACCCCGATGCAGGCTGAGGAGTGTATCGTTGATAGTATCTGCCAGATTGACCCACTCCTCCTCAGGTACCGCAGGGGCTATCACCAGGAAATTCCCGCCAGCGCTGAACACCACGTTGGCCCAGGGTAGTTGGAAGTGCTGCAAGACCCGCCGGACCAGGGCGTCACTCAGCAACTGCAGATAGGCCGAATGCCCACGCAGCGTCTTGGCTGCCCCTTTGGCTGTGATCGTGTAGAGCACCCGCTGGATACCCGGCAGATCGCCGGCCACCAGGCACACCGGCTGATTCTCGTCGAGGGCCGGATCCAGGCAATGGCTGAGCGCAGCCACCGCCTTGAACTGCTCAAACACTGAGAGCCCGTTCTCAAATCCTGGCCGCAGACGATCCTCGATCGTGCCGCGCACGTTCCAGCCATAGCGAGCCAGAAGATAGAAAAAGGTATCAAAGTGACTTCGGTCGGGGAGTCGCTTCATCGCATCCCAGAACGGCTCCCACAGATCATCAGGGCTCTCGGAGATCTCAGCATTGTCCGGTTGCTCTTGCTGTGGGATGCACAGAGGGACCAGAGGCCGGTATTCTTCATCACGAGTAACGGCACCAGGTGGGGGATCCACCAAAGTGAATACCGAGGTAAGTGATTGCACCTGGATACACGGCTCCAGTCCGGATTCCAGAGTTGTATCGCGAACGATCCTCCTGGCGAGCGTTATCCGTGCGTCACCATCGTACTGCTCCGCCCGGCGAATCGCTTCTGCCGCCAGTCTATCGGATGCCGCTACCTCTTCTGCGGGCGGCCAGGCTTTTCCGAGTCGGGAGGCCAATAAGTGGGTTCCATAAGCGACAAGATTGCCTTGACAATCGTTCATCCAATACCTCCTGGTGAGCAACTCCCTCAACAAGACGCAATAGACGAGGCCGCGAGTTCTCCCCTCGCTTGACAGGGCGCTACTCCTGTGATAGAAGTACCATCCGACAAAGGCGCGTGGCATCGGCGCCCTCTTGAGGCGTTCCGCTGCGCGTCTTTGTTGTGAGAAGCGCACCTTCAACCCTGTGCCTCACACCCTGGCTCCAATACGCAAAGGCGCACTTTGTCCATAAGGACAAAGTGCGCCCATCCTATCTTACCCCATCGGCAGCCCCCCTTGACGAGCCACTCACCTACGCTCCGTTCTCCTTGGCCCGAGAACCGCTACCAGTTACACATATTTTATCACACTTGTTCGCACCATGCAAGTGCATCCTTTCCCCTCACCCCCGCTCCCCTGCTCCCCTGCCCCCCTCACCCCCTCACCCCCGCTCTCCTGCTCCCCCGCTCCCCCGCTCCCCCGCTCCCCCGCTCCCCCGCTCCTCCACCCCCTCCCTTAATAGTTTTCTCGTACTTTCGCCACCCAATTTTCACCTTCCCCCTGTACACTCGCTTTGCTACCTGTGCCGTCTGTCAGCCACAAGGGGGTGTCGCCTTGAACAAGTGCTACCCATTCATCGTCCCTGTCTTAGCCCTGGCCCTGTTGATCACGTTGCCAGGGCCTTTTGTCGTAGCCCGCGGCCCCCATAGCGAAATCCAGCAGGCAGGCGACCTCACTTGCAGATTTGTCCAGCGCGGCTACTTTGGCCAGGTGGCGGACGGCTACATCTGGGAGACGACGCCGGGGAACAGCTACAACAACGATAACCTCTACACCGGCTCCATCGGCTCCGGCGAGCGCCGCTCACTCATCCGCTTCGGCCTCGACTTCCTGCCAACAGGGGCGGTCGTCCGCTCCGCCCTGTTCGGCCTGTGGGAGACCAGCGCCGGCTCCGGGCAGACGGTCACCCTGTACCGGGTCACCGCCGCCTGGAGCGAGGGGCAGCCCACGTGGAACAACTTTGCCGGCAACTACGACAGTTCCGTCGCCTGGGGCCGCTTCACGGCCAATGGGCCGGGCGTGCTGATGGCCGACGTGACCGGCCTGGTCGCAGCCTGGGCCGGCGGCAGCGTCCCCAACTACGGCCTGCTCCTGAAGAACACGTCCGGCCAGGCCCTCGACCGCTATGCCAGCAGCGACAGCGGCCAGTTCTACAAGCCGGGCCTCCTGGTGTGCTACGAAGTGAGCGGCCCGCCGAACGCCAGGGACGACGCCGCCACCACCGACGAGGACACGCCCGTGGACATCCACGTGCTGGCCAACGACTCCGACCCCGACGGTGACGCGCTCACCGTGAGCGACTACGACTCCGCCAGCACTCAGGGCGGCACGGTGACTTGTACGGCCGCCGGGGTGTGCACCTACACTCCGCCCAGGGATTTCCACGGCACCGACACCTTCACCTACACCGCCAGCGACGGCCACGGCGGCACCGACACCGCCACCGTCACCATCACAGTGAACCCGGTCAACGACCCGCCGCGGGCCGTGGACGACGCCGCCACGACGCCTCCAGATGTGCCGGTGCAGGTCAACGTGCTGGCCAACGACTCCGACCCCGACGGTGACGCGCTCACCGTGAGTGCCTACGACCCCTCCAGCACTCAGGGCGGCCCGGTGAGTTGTACGGCCGCCGGGGTATGCACCTATACCCCGCCTACCGGATTCACCGGTACCGACGTCTTCACCTACACTGCCAGCGACGGCCACGGTGGTACCGGCACCGCCACCGTCACCATCACAGTGAACCCGGTCAATGACCCGCCGCGGGCCGTGGACGACGCCGCCACGACGCCTCCAGATGTGCCGGTGCAGATCAACGTGCTGGTCAACGACTCCGACCCCGACGGTGACGCGCTCACCGTGAGCGACTACGACTCCTCCAGCACTCAGGGCGGCCCGGTGAGTTGCACGGGGGCCGGGGTATGCACCTATACCCCGCCTACCGGGTTCACCGGTACCGACGTGTTCACCTACACTGCCAGCGACGGCCACGGCGGCACCGCCACCGCCAGCGTGCGCATTACGGTGACAGTCGTGCCCCCCACGGAACACCTGCTTTACATGCCCATCGTCATGAAAGCCTACGGACTCCCGCCCGGCCCCGACCTGGTCGTAGAGCGCATCGAGGTCGCGGGCAGCCACGTCCTGGTCGTCATCAGGAACCAGGGGACTCTGCCTGTCCCGGTGGGGAACTCATTCTGGGTAGACCTGTACGTGGACCCTGACCCGGCCCCGACCCGCGTCAACCAGACCTGGCCCATGCTGTGCGACCTTGGGGCAGCCTGGGGCGTCACGGCGCCGGCCCTGCCGCTACCGCCGGGCGGCACGCTCACCCTCACAATCGGCGACCCCTACTATCAGACGGACGATAGCAACTTCCCCGCGCCGCTCCCGGCCGGCACGCCGATCTACGTCCAGGTGGACTCGGCCAACGTGGGCACCACCTACGGCGCGGTGCTGGAGAACCACGAGATGGCAGGCGAGGCCTACAATAACGTCGGTGGCCCGGTCCTCTCGACGCTCAACGCCATGGAGGAAGGGACGGCCACAGAGGCCCACCCGCCCACCCCGTCCGGCTGGTTGCCCCCCAGGCCCTAGAAACGCGCCAAAAGCCCTGACAAACCAGGTTTTTGAGAAAAACCTGGTTTCTTTACTGCTGCCTGGATTCTAAGGGTTTCTTAGCCCTAATCCGTCCTGCTTGTTACCTTTGCCCTGTACAATCAAATTACCGGCCCCGTGTAATTGGTCGGCTGTAGATTGCCAAATTATTTCCAGATGGGCGGGCCTTCCCCGGTGCATGCCGCCGGTGAAGGCCCGATTTATTTGGAGGGGTGTCGGAGGAGGTGTCTCGTGAAGAGGAAATGGACTCTATTCAATGGCATTTTGTTGGCAGCCCTGATCGCCAGCGCCCTGTCGGTTGGCCTTCCGGCGGTGCCCGTCGCCGCCCAGGAGGGGCACGTCGGCGCCGACGCCGTCGTGCTGGTCAACCCGGCCAGCGCTCACTACGCCGACTTTGCGCACTACGTCCAACCCTACCTGGACAACCTGGGCATCCCCTACACCGTCCTCGATATCTCCGTCCAGCCGGTGACGGCAGAGATTGCCCATCACGCCCTGATCATCGTGGGCCACGACGGGCTGGACGAAACTGGCGCCTACCTGGATCTCACGGAACACACCGCCATCTCGGCCGCCGTGGCCGGTGGGGCCGGGCTGGTGAACCTGGACAGCCTCCTGGCCGGCCCGGGATACGTGCCACGCTACCCGTACGTGCAGGATGTCCTCGACCTGGCCTATGGCCCCGCTGGGGGCGCCAGTTCCATCGAGATCGGTGAAGGGGGCGGTGGGGTTCGCCTCAACTGCTGGGAGGATGACCATCAGGACCCGCTGCTGGCCACGACGACCAACGCCGCTGACCTGGTGCCGAACGACAACCGGTGGACCGAGTTTGAGTGGACCCAGCGGGGTTACCCGGCGGTCTTTGGCGGCTACGACGAAGCGCTGCCGTTGATGCGCTTCTAC